>Ga0182004_10001227_pt1 | contig 18333 bp, 12 predicted proteins | sample Sormic07211540_1_FD_120479 | JGI IMG/M metagenome (GOLD analysis project Ga0182004, IMG submission 120479) | Endophyte microbial communities from Sorghum bicolor roots, Mead, Nebraska, USA - 072115-40_1 MetaG | ecosystem: Host-associated > Plants > Roots > Unclassified | place: USA: Nebraska...
AAATTCTTCCACAAACCGACCGGCAGCTTCCGGACTCCCCCTTTGTATCATCAGCAGACTCCCTTGCCATAATCATCGGCAGACTCCCTCATCATGGCCATCGGCATAAACACACCATCGCCCATAAACTTAATCACGTTCAACCTCTCCTTTATCGGCAACCATTCTCATCGGCAACTCATCCTGTAAACCACATACTGCCGTCTTATCCTGCCATCCTGGAAACGGTGTCAACAAAACCACAGCCACAACAATCCCCAAGTGCCACTGGATGCAATCACTCATGTAAATGCACTTGGAATCACTCCCAATCTCACAAATATAATCAATCTATGAAGGAGATGAGTGGGAGGTGTTTGCTTAGGCTCACAAGGATGTCAAGTATGTCAAAGTACCAAGAGAGAGAGCCCCAAGCAGGCTAAACACTATTTATAAGTGTCCCCAACAAATAGAGTCGTTAGGCTCTAGAAACACCCTCTATTGGCGACAATAGACACACCAACGCTAGGCATCAGATGCAGCCCTAGCATCCGACGCTACCCTAATGGCACCGCTAGATCGCTACCATGTGTTCTCAGTCAAACATGACCCGTTGATTCCCAACAGTCACTTAAATGTTGAAGTTCCCAGTCAGTGAGCATCGGACATGTTAGGTGCTCCACAACGAACGTGCCACCTAGGCATTGGACGCTACTTAAGTGACTGTTGGGAATCAACATGCCACCTCTCAGGTGTGTCGGATGTGTCGGACGATAGTCCACCCGACGCTCCTTAGTGTCCGATGAGCACTATTAGACTGACTACTCACTGCTCTACTAATGTCACAAAGCACCGAACACTAAAATAGTGTTAGACTAGCGTCCTACATGAACCCATCAGATGCTCCGACGCTCTGTTTAGAAGAGTGACACTAAGTCACAATGAACCAAATGTTGGGCCAGCGTCTAACGCCTCAGCAGCTAGTGTCTAGTGCCCTCAACTTCTCCACACTTTCCACTGACACAATAGAAAATATGCATTTCATTTTCTCAAAAGTGTTGAATCCTACCTTGCAAGCATTGTGAGAGGGAGAGAGGATCCCAAACCCCTCTCTACCCTTCAAACTCCACCTCCTTCTCAAAGTGTGCCAACACCACACCATGTGTCTACCATCGTGTGCATGTGTGTTAGCAATTTTTCACAAATATTTTCAAGGGTTCAGTTAGCGCACTGGGTTCTAAATGTATACACATGATTGACAATACCTAGTGGCACTCAATAACCGCTTAGCCAAAGAATTCACCTCTTTATAGTACGGCTATATATTCTAAATGTGATCACACCCTCTATGGTGTCTCGATCACCAAAACCAAAACCCTAAGCAATATCTTTTCCTTGATCTCCATAGGGTTTTGTTTTTCTCTTTCTTATTTTCCAAGTTGAGTACTTGATCATCTTGTGGTCATCACCAACATCACCATGATCATCTATTGCTCCATCACTTAGCATATACCAACTATATCTAATCTATACACACTTAGAATAGAGGTTAGTACTTGGGTTTCATAAATTATCCAAAACCAAAATAGGGCTTAAACATGTCCTCATAGTCAATTCCATATGGTTGTTTGAATCATTTTGCAACCAAAAGGGCTTTGTATCTATCAATGGAACCATATGCTTTCTTCTTGATTTTGTATACCCATTTACACCTAATTATATTCTTCCCCTTTAGTCTTGGAACCAGGTGCCAAGTCTTGTTCCAAAGAAGTGCTTGATACTCACTGTCCATGGTTGAGGCCCAATTTTTATCACCAAGAGCAGCAGGTACAGGCCTACAGTAGAGGGTTCATCATCGGAAGAAATGGCAAGATTACACCATCTCATTGTTCCATCTGTATATGCCTTAGGCTTGTTTGATTCCCTTCTGCAACCGAGTAATAGGCCACTGTGGTGCAGAAGAAACCACCTGATCCATGCCCACAGACGATCCAGAAAGAGAAATCTTAGCTAATGGCAACCCTCCCTGCACCGGATCAGTTTGTGGCACAGGTGCACCACCAGAAGGAAGAATTCTAGCTGACGTAGGTGTAGAAGATCCCACAGCTCCTGTCAATGCACTAGAGACAGGGGAAGCAGTCTCGGAGCCAGAGTAAGGTGCTGCTAACTCTGAAGCTAATCCATACAAGGACGATCAAGTGTTGTTGTAACCTCCTTGTGATCAGCACCAATGCTGTCCTAAAGCGACAGCATGAAATACTGCTGTTTGGAGGCCAAAACACCACTATTTTCATCTAGATTTTCTCCTGCATCTTCTATAGTATGAGCAGCATTAGACATAGCATCAGTAGAAATAGGTGAAGACAGATGTTGATCATGTAACAAAGCTTCCCCAAAACTAGTATTAGAGTTAAGTAGGCATTTTGGTAGGAGCGCAATTTCTGATCTTAGGCATCCTCCAACATTGGGATGGAGGGTGGAAAAAGGAAAGAGTTGTTCATCAAACACAACATCCTGAGAGATATAAACACACCTTCACTTTGGTCCAAGCACTTAAAACCTTTATGCATATGGCTATAACCCAAAAACACACACCGTTTAGATCTAAATTGGAGCTTTCTGGAGTTCTATAGTCTTAGATTTGGCCACACCGCACATTCAAAGGTATGCCAAAAGGTATAGTCTAGTGCTTTTCCAAGAAGGCGCTCAAACAGGGATTTATGGTCGATGACTTTTGATGGGAGTCTATTGATGATGAACACAGCACTAAGAAAGGCTTCATCCCAAAAATTTTAGTAGGATAGAGGCATGCGCAAGAAGTGTAAGACCCATGTCCATAATGTGATGGTGTTTACGCTTAGCTGAACCATTCTGCTCATGAGCATGAGGGCAAGATACTTGATGGGCTACCCCTATGCACTTGAAGAAAAAATTTAGGGACTGATATTCTCCACCCAAGTCTGTTTGAATTGCTCAAATTTTACAATTGAATTGCCTTTCAACAAGATTTTGAAAATCTCAAAAATAGTGAAACACTTTGGATTTATGATGCAAAAGATAGATCCACACAAATTTGCTACAATCATCAATAAAGCTAACATAATAGGCATGTCTTCCAACTAATGTTGGGGCAGGCCCCCAAACATCTAAAAAAACAAGTTCCGTAGGGCAAGATGACACACTACTGGACCTAGGATAAGACAACTGATGGTGTTTGCCTTGTTGACATGCATCACAAACATTGTTATTTGACTCTTTAAAACAAGGAAGATTATGGTGACTAAGAATTTAATGAACAATTTGTTGTGAAGCATGACCTAGTCTATAGTGCCACAAAGAGCTAGATGGCTTGACAACAGCAAGCCCTTCCTTATTGGGTGAGGACTTGAATGGGTTGAGTCCACCTTCACATCTACCGTTGTAGAGGATTTTCTTCGTCTATTGTTCCTTAATGAAAAAATGAGTTAGATGAAATTCAAGATATGCATTATTGTCATGAGCAAGTCAATTACTAGAAATAAGACTCTTGTTAGCCTTGGGAACACGAAGTATATTGTTAAGATGGATTGATCTAGTTGGGGAATACAATGTAGTGTGACCAATGAAATCTATCTTCATGGATAGTTAAGAAAAATAGATCCATCCAAATCCTAGATGGCTTGGAATCCTAATTCTATTTTAATCCATATAAATTCTCCGGTCTCATATAATATGAAGATGAATTCTAACTAAATAGTAAAAATAAAAGTACAAATTTGTATACATATCTCACATCTTATCTCGGTTTCTATTTTTATTTATTTATTGTTCCTATTTGCTTTTTGTTCAGACCGTGACTCTGGTTCCTATTGTTTAATTCCTTTTATCCTGCTTGCTTTTTTTGTGTCCGTGACTACATTTTGTGTTTTGCCAGTTCTGTTTCTTCCAGTTGTTTTTTTTTTTTCATTCGTTTCTTCTCTTTTTCTTTATCAGGTTTGGTCCACATGTTTCCTTTCAATTGTTTTTTATTTTTGTCCTCAAGTTTCCATCTGTCATGTTATGACTTCTTTAAGTAAATTAAATAGTTAAAGAAATCATAATCGAAATAGATTCATTGAATCCTCGATAGATAGGAATCCTAATTCTAATCAAATGAAGTCTCTGATCCCATATAACATGAATAGAAATTCTATTCAAATAGTCAAAACGAGGGCATCAATTTGTATACGTATCTCATGTTATCTCAGTTTCTATTTTATACTTTTTTTTGTTCCCGTTTGCTGCTTTTCTCCCCCGCCTGGATTCTCTTGTTAACTTTTTAAATTCTGTTAATTTTTTTCCATCCATAACTCAGCTTTGTGATTCGGCAGTTCGGTTTCTTTCAATCTTTCAGTGCAATTTTCCCTTTTTCTTTTTTTCGGTTTGGTCTGCATGTTTTCTTTCCATACCTTTTCTTTATTTATTTTTACCAAGTTTTTATCTCTTATGAGTTTTGTTTCCATGATTTATTATGTTTTTTAATTATTAATATTTCATTCATTTGTAATACTTTCTATTGGGCTCTCGAGATGATGATAGAGCATGCATCAAGTGCAACAAAATTATGAAAGCCTACACATGGTATTAAGTAGACCAATAATAGAGCAATCAACAAACTCTCATGAGATCTAGCTACTACTTGCCGCTACTCTCTACAAACACTGTGTCGCCGCTAGCATCAATAGCATAATCATGTTTCCTCTATGCACACCACTCTTCTCGATCGCTAACAATTAAGGTAACGTTTGGTTAAGAGTCAAAGTGGAATGGAATAACCCCGTCTCTGTTTTGTGGGATGAGATGACTTTGTTTTCTGTTTGGTCCAGAGATATCAAAAGTGGTATCACCCACTAGGTGGGGTCATGTGTCTTTTTTTATTCCTTTTCTTTTCTTCCTTCTTGCCTTATCTCCTTTCCATCCATGCCTCCTCCGCAGATGGCTCGGTCATAGCGCAATCATCGCTATGCAGTCATGCCTCTTCCACCGGCGAGTCGCAACTCCTCCTCCGTTGGCGGCCGCATCTCGTCCTCACGCACGTGGGTCCTAGCTTGTCATCTTCCCTTCACCCTCTAGTGGCCATATCTCCCTGTTTCTCTGGCCTTGTTGCAGCTCTCGTCCTCATGCACAAAGGCTAGGTAGCGGCAACCACTGAATTCAGCTCGTCCTCACGACGGCGGCCACTGGATCCAATTCATCCTCACAGGGCTGGGGCAGAGCTCACTTGCGTAGCGGTGCCTGGGTGGAGTTCGCCAACCGGTGGCTCACAACATGGCTGGGGACAAGCTCCACGGAGCAACGGTGCTAGGTCAGGATACAAATCGCTGATGTTGTTGGTGTAACCCACGATCCCACACCGGCCTCCCTCTCCTTTCTCCCTTCTCTAGTGCATGCTCGTCCCAAGTGGGACGACCTCTGTTCGTCGAAAAAAGTAAGACTCAAAGTCAAGGAATCTAGATGGAATATGCACAGTGGGATGTCCCTACCCCTGCGCTGCGCTGACTCTCAACCAAACAGCATCCAGCCTCTACAAATCCTACCAACCAAACACACAATAAGGGCACCATCAAGGTTGCATTGTTATAGCTCAACCGTGACCATCAGGTTAAGTCTGCGCCATCGTAGGAGCCATGTGCATGGGGCACTGTGTTGGCCACTTTGTCGCAATGCAGACCCCGGTCTGCATGTTAGCCGTCACGCCACCGATAAAGACTTCCGGGTTGTGACTGGTGGTACTACACACATGCTACGGTGGCAGCTATGCCACTAGTTTAAGTCGCCTCATAGTGGACGCTATGTCCAATAAATCATATACTCATGTTGCAATACACGGGTATTTTTACTAGTAATTAAAAAAAATAAATACCGTTGAGGCTTTGCCCCCACCACTCCCAATATATAAGAGCTGCCTGGGGCGTGGCCTGGCTTCGTTCCCACCACTCTTCAACTGCTCCCCCCTTCGTCGTCCCTCTCCCTCCGGCGGCTGCGTCGGCAGTTGCAGCCGGCATGGCGGGGCTCGAAGAGATCAAGAATGAAGCAATCGATCTGGTATGCTTCTTTTGTTCATGTCTTTCCTGGCCGTCGATTCAAAAACCAACACATTTTCTGCTCTTTTGTGCACCTGTTTCTCCAACATGCAGGATGTCTTCGTTACTTTGTTTGAGAAGATCTCTTTCCATGAATAATTAGATGGCGAAGTAGATAGCCAAAATCACATTTCTTTTCTCGAAAAAAAATGTTATGAAACAACTACGATCGAATAATCACTTGCATGATATACTGTATTTGTTTTTGTTTTTTTTTTTCTGCTTCGTTAAGAACATATACCTGGCCTCCAGTCGTCACCCTGCTCAACATCGCTCGTACTAGAGTAAACTAGTGATTAGTGATCTTCTTTTGCATGTGAAGCTAGCTAGCGATAAAGTTGCCTCCGTTCGTTTTCTGTATCATTGCTTGATTCACGGGTTACAAGCCGCTTCATGCGGCTTCCATTTATTTTTCGCTTTTCTCCGTCTTTTTTTTCCTCTTCTTGTGATCTGCAACCGCCGCACTTTTTTCCGCTGGGATCATTAATGACTGCTACTAGCAATCATAATTAATCACTGATTAGACAGACGCACCGACGTCGCTGTTCCAGGACTTGGATAGTTTTACTATTTTTGATTGATGCTGTCCTACTCTCTGTTTGCTATGCATGGCAGGAGAACATCCCCATCGAGGAGGTCTTCCAGAGTCTCAAATGCAGCAGGCAAGGCCTCTCCTCCGAGGAGGCCGAGGCGCGCCTCGCCGTCTTCGGCCCCAACAAGCTCGAGGAGAAGAAGGTCGTGAAATTTTTGCTCCATGATCATTTTTCCAATGTGTGACAATGGCGGATGGAGCCACTGATCCATTCTTGGCAAGCATGCAATGCAGGAGAGCAAGATTCTCAAGTTCTTGGGGTTCATGTGGAACCCCCTGTCGTGGGTGATGGAGGCGGCGGCGATCATGGCCATCGCTCTCGCCAACGGGGGCGGCAAACCGCCGGACTGGCAGGACTTCGTCGGGATCGTGTTCCTGCTGCTGCTCAACTCCTCCATCTCCTACTGGGAGGAGAGCAACGCCGGGAGCGCGGCGGAGGCGCTCATGGCCAACCTCGCGCCCAAGGCCAAGGTGCTCCGCGACGACCGCTGGAGCGAGCAGGACGCCGCCGTGCTCGCCCCGGGTGACATCATCAGCATCAAGCTCGGCGACATTGTTCCGGCCGACGCCCGCCTGCTCGAGGGCGATCCGCTCAAGATCGACCAGTCGGCGCTCACCGGCGAGTCCTTGCCCGTGACCAAGGGCCCCGGCGACAGCATCTACTCGGGCTCCACGTGCAAGCAGGGGGAGATCGAGGCCGTCGTCATCGCCACCGGCGTGCATACCTTCTTCGGCAAGGCGGCGCACCTCGTGGACAGTACCAACCAGATGGGCCACTTCCAGAAGGTGCTCAAGGCCATCGGCAACTTCTGCATCGCCGCCATCGCCATCGGCATCGTCATCGAGGTCATCGTCATGTACGCCATCCAGCACCGCAGGTACCGTGACGGCATCGACAACCTCCTGGTGCTCCTCATCGGCGGCATCCCCATCGCCATGCCCACGGTGCTCTCGGTCACCATGGCCATCGGCTCGCACCGGCTGGCGACACAAGGTGCCATCACCAAGCGCATGACCGCCATCGAGGAGATGGCTGGCATGACCGTGCTCTGCAGCGACAAGACCGGCACACTCACTGTCAATAAGCTCAGCGTCGACAGAGGCCTTATTGAGATCTTCGCCAAGGGAGTCAACGCCACCGAAGTCATCCTTCTCGCCGCCAGGGCCTCGAGGGTCGAGAACCAGGACGCCATTGACGCCGCCATGGTTGGCATGCTCGGTGACCCCAAGGAGGCTAGGGCAGGCATCAAGGAGGTGCACTTCCTTCCCTTCAATCCCGTCGACAAGCGCACGGCCCTCACCTACGTCGACCACGACGACAACAGCTGGCACCGCGTCAGCAAGGGTGCTCCTGAGCAGATCATGACCCTGTGCAACTGCAAGGAGGATGTCAAAGACAAGGTGCACGCCATCATCGACAAGTATGCCGAGCGGGGGCTAAGATCTCTCGCCGTCGCCAGACAGGTATTCTGATCGATCTTCAACATATGTTCTTTGAAAAAAAAAATTTGTAAATATATAAATGTATAAATTAACCATCATCTTATTTTTGTTACAGAAACTGCCGGAGAAGTCTAAGGACAGCCCCGGCGGTCCATGGGAGTTCGTCGCACTGCTGCCCCTTTTCGACCCGCCCAGGCATGACAGTGCAGAAACCATCAAGAAGGCGCTCAACCTGGGTGTCAATGTTAAGATGATCACCGGTACCAGCTTCACCTTTTGATCAAAAATATTTCTACTGTTTATTTATGTTTATCACTGCAAGATCAGTTCAAAGGTTAACTCCATTCCAATTCCAACTGCGTGAACTGAAACCTGTAGGTGATCAGCTCGCCATTGCCAAGGAGACGGGCAGGAGGCTGGGGATGGGCACCAACATGTACCCCTCGTCGGCGCTGCTCGGGCAGTGCAAGGATGAAGCCATCGCCTCCATACCTGTAGATGATTTGATCGAGAAGGCCGATGGCTTTGCCGGCGTCTTCCCTGGTGAGATGAGAGCACAGCATTCATTCAGTTCCCCCATGATCTAATCTTCCGTGAATGTTGGCATCATATTATCCAATCTCAAAGGTTGCCATGTATATATGTATCTTGTTGTTGATATGACGATGCAGAGCACAAGTACGAGATCGTCAAGAAACTGCAGGAGAGGAAGCACATCTGCGGGATGACCGGGGACGGCGTGAACGACGCGCCAGCGCTGAAGAAGGCGGACATCGGGATCGCCGTCGCCGACGCCACTGACGCGGCAAGGAGTGCCTCTGACATCGTGCTCACTGAGCCCGGGCTCAGCGTCATCATCAGTGCCGTGCTTACCAGCCGCTCCATCTTCCAGAGGATGAAGAACTACACCGTAAGCACTCCTAGCTAGCTACGTGCCACATCCATCTGATGACAACCAACAGCAGTAGTTAGCAGTTCAGTTTCGACTGACACTTTGTTATTTTTGTCAGATTTACGCAGTGTCGATAACAATCCGTATTGTGGTAAGTTCATCAATTCTGTCAACCATTATGTTTATATATATAGAGAGAGTTTTTGCTCCTCTGTTGGGTTTGTCTTTGAAAACCACGACATCTGATGGTGATGGGGGAGAATATAAATATGCAGCTCGGGTTCATGCTGATCGCGCTGATCTGGAAGTTTGATTTCTCGCCGTTCATGATCCTGGTCATTGCCATCCTCAACGACGGTGGGTTTAAATTGATAACTCGACTCAGAACCATCCAAATAGTCCATGGCACCCACCATTGCAAGCTGAATCATATGCAACTTTTTTGCTTGCTTTTGAATTTTGATGAATGCAAATGCAGGCACGATCATGACCATCTCCAAGGACAGGGTGAGGCCATCTCCACATCCAGACAGCTGGAAGCTGAACGAGATCTTCGTCACTGGCGTCGTCTACGGCACCTACCTCGCCGTCATGACCGTCATCTTCTTCTGGGCCATGCGCAGCACCGACTTCTTCACGGTAAGTTAATAGAGCTTGCACGAGCTGGGGCTGTGGCCATTGTCAAAGTTCAGTCTCTCCCAGCTGTTCCAGCCCAGTATGACAAGCGTTTGCATTGCTCCGGCCGGCGACCGACCGACGGCAGAACACGTTCGGCGTGAGGTCGCTGCACGGCAGCCGGGACGAGATGATGTCGGCGCTGTACCTGCAGGTGAGCATCATCAGCCAGGCGCTCATCTTCGTGACGCGCTCCCGCGGCTTGTGCTTCACGGAGCGCCCCGGCTTCCTCCTCTGCGTCGCCTTCGTCGTCGCCCAGATCGTAAGCCCGCTAGCAGCTGCCGCGACATCGATCATCTATTCTTGCATTGCATGCTGCCAGCCGATCCATAAACTTTACCCTGCAGCCTGCCTGCTGCTGCTCATTGCCGAATGCGTTGCGTGCGTGCAGATTGCCACCCTTGTGGCGGTGATCCCCACGATAGGGTTCGCGCACATCCGGGGAATCGGGTGGGGTTGGGCGGGGGTGATCTGGCTCTACAGCGTGGTGACGTTCCTGCCGCTGGACGCGTTCAAGTTGGCGATCCGGTACGCGCTGAGCGGCAAGGCGTGGGACACGGTGTTCGACCACAAGGTGGCCTTCACCACCAAGAAGGACTACGGGCGGGAGGAGCGGGAGGCGCAGTGGGCGACGGCGCAGCGCACCCTGCACGGCCTGCAGACGCCGGAGCTCGCCGCCGGCGGCATCATCCTCAACGACCGCACCAGCTACCGCGAGCTCTCCGAGATCGCCGAGCAGGCCAAGCGCCGCGCCGAGGTGGCCAGGCTCAGGGAGCTCAGCACGCTCAAGGGACAGATGGAGTCCGTCGTCAAGCTCAAGGGACTCGACATGGAAGGCGTCCAGCAGCACTACACCGTGTGATGAGCTAGTGATGGCTTGCTCGCCGTCACCGGCCGGGTTCCACGGCACGGCCGCCGCTTTCTTCCGGCTCTGGCTCGTCGCGCATTTTCAGCGACGGCGCCACACAGCAGGCAGGTGGTCGTCGCTTGGAACTGAGTGAATACACTCTACGTACGCTTGTCTGTTCATCCAAGACTGCCTTGCTAACGCCGTTTTGGTCACAATATACAGCTTTAAATTGTCACAAAGTGTAGTGTATTTATAAATTGTTGTTGTACTTATTGGGAAATAACAACAGAGTTGCAATGGTTGTGATGATTGATGAAGTATTTCATCCTTGTATGTACACTCCACAGTTTCATTGGTATCCAAAGGTTTGTTCAACGTTTCCATACTTTATCCAAAGCAAGCATGACCTGTTATAAATAAATTAAAAAGAAAACATGGCCTGTAGTAGGTCGGTCAGGAAATCGTGCAGCAAATTATGTATAATTGTGTTATAATATAAACAAAATTCGCTGTAAAATTATGTGAGAGAAGGCTGATGCAGCCGTTTTTTCTCATCTCACGTGACACTGTAGCAGCACATTCATGCGAACTCATATTCTGAAAAACAGAGTTTCATACATACGCACAATAGCTTGAAAAGCAAAAGCCCAAATAAGCACACTTCCATTCATTTTAGTCTCTTTTTTCTCTTGCAAATATGCTTTATATTTCATTAAGAGGAAAGGAATTACAAGACACTACTACAATAGAGCTCTCGTAGCGCGAGTTACAAACCACCTAGCCGGTGGGAAGCTAACTAAAGCTATCCAAAGAGAGAAAAGGAAAGAAAAAGTACCGAATGGGAAGAAACTCACAACCCTAAAACCCTACTAAGCCTTAATCTGCAAGAAGTAGATACATCAACGCAGAGGTTACGTACAGAGTGGATCAAGCCACGATGACAAAGCATTCTCCCAAAGAAAACGAAGAACCAGCAACAACAGCGGCAAAGCATCTGTCCGAGAGGACAACCTTGGCACAAAGCATCCGCAAGGTGTGAGGCCCGCACACACTCAGCTGCAAAGTATCCGCCAAAGAGGGGGCCAAGGACAACAACGGTGACAAAGTATTCGCGAGGTGAGATGCCCACACAAATTTGGCAACAAAGTATCTACCCAATAGGGGAGAAAGGACAATGATAGCGATAAATTATTCTCAAGGTGAGAGCCCTGCACAGACTTGGTAGAAAAGTATGTGCCAGATAGAGGACCAAGGACAATGATAGCAAAGTATCTGCTAGAGACTAAATGATGGTGACTTAGCCAAGCACTCTAGCAGGCTGCGAAGAAACATGAAGCGCACACAGGAACAACGAGCAGCAGATCTAGAGAGAGAAAAGGAGCAAACAGACAGTGATAAATGCACAATAACAATGCCTTGAAGAAAGAGATTAACATCCACGGGTGCATCCATCGATGCCTTTCAACCCAAGATCAACGAGCAAGAGCGGGCGACGGAATGGAAATTTCAAAGACACCTCCAAAGAGGTAGATGACGTAGGCTGCGACACCATCGGCTGCCCGAAGCTAAGGCCAAATAAGGCTTTCACCCAGTTTCGAAACATCCATGTACACGAGCCCTTACATCTACACGTCCACCACGACAAGAGCAGCATGAAGCTCAAGGCATGGTTTTAGTCCCTTGTTATTTTGATTGCCAGTAAGCTATCGGTGCTAGACTGGCAATGAGCATGACAAGCTTCATCCATCACTCCTTTCTCTTGACCTGCCTTGCCCTGGTCAGATTCGTTGATGGGTGATCCTTTCTCTTGGCCTGTCTTGCCCCTGGCGCTGCGAATGGGGGTGGTGCGGTTCGATCCATAGGTTCAGCAAACCATTCCAAAAAAAATTCTATTGGGCTCCATATTCAACCCACGAAAACGCTTAGGATCTGTGGATCAGATATTCTCAAACCTTAGGATTGAGCAGTTCGACCCACTCCTACCTCCTGTCCATGTCGCGGCGGCCGCTGGATGAGGTTGCAGCTTGCGAAGGCACATGAGCTGCACTAGCAGGTTCCTGACAACCCCTGGAAATTCTTCTCTCTTCGGCCTGACAACCCCTAGCCATTGTTCTCTCTTCGGCCTTTAGTTTCCAAAAAATTTTGTTTAGTTTCCAAAAAAATTACAAAATTTTTCAGATTTCTCATCACATCTGCCGCACATGTATTAAATATAAATAAAAAAAACTAATTATACAATTTGTCTGTAATTTGCAAGACGAATTTTGAACCTAGATAGTCCATGATTAGATAATGGTCACATACAAATGGTAAAGTGTCCATTTTAAAAAAATTGAGACTGGTCCGAAAAATTAAGACTGAAATTATTGTTGGCTGATTTATTGTGAGAAAAAAATACTGCTGACTGACAGAAAAAGTACGGCTGATAAGAAAAGCGAACAAGCAGCCTTTTCGAAACAAAAAGATTTCAAGGTCCGTGTAACAATACATAGGAGAAGCATCTTCTCAACATCGTAACGCTGGGGAACTTGATTACGCAACCACGAACATGCAGTCAGGCACTCAGGCAGCACTCAGGCAGGTAAGGATGTTGCAACCACAAACAGAACTAATTAGGCTCAGAAGATTCGTCTTACAAATTACTCTCTAAATGTGTTTTTAGTACTCTATATATGTGTTCAAACATTCGATATGATGGGAATTAAACTTTATCAACCCAGGCAGGTAACTCTCCCAAGCTATGTACTGCAGCCACAAACCAGATTGTGCCCAGGAGACAGATGAGGTGGCAAAAAGGGTCAGGTAACAACCTGCTGTCAAGACTAGTCACTGCTGATTGCATAAATAAACTTACAAAAAAAATAGCATGCGAACACTCTTTAAGATGTAAGGCACGAAAGGTCCATTTTTTCCAGGGGTGTAAAGGTTGCTACACTGACATTCTTCATACAGTATGAATATGATTACAGTTACGCTACATGTGACTATTAGATATGATCTGGTTAGCCATGTGCGGAGGAGATGCTCCTGCACATCATACTGCATAGACAGCACTTAGACTCGGGCTACAACTACAACAGCACAAGACGATGTTATCCTGCAACATACATAATACAACAGCACAGAACGATGTTATCCTGCAACATACTACCTCAGTACTTACTAAAAACAGGAGGCCTTGCAGAACAGATATCCTTGCTACAGACATGTTTTTACACCTCGGCAGGTGCCTCGCGCTCACCATCCAGACCGCTATGCCTCCTGCCACTGTGACGGAATACATGAATTGAAGGTCTAGTTGGAGTGAACTGAACAGAAGCAAATGGAAACAAGACATCAGGGTTACCTTGTCTTATCAGACTTGGTGAAGTGCTTCGACATGATGGAAGCCTGCAAAATAAGTTCTTAAATGTAAGCTTGCTTAGGACCAAACTATTATTGACTGTCAAGGCATATACAACTAAATTTATTCATGTGTCAACTATAAACAGGATTCCATACAGTACAGTGTTGGCAATTACCATCATGTTGAGAACTACTCCCTCTATTCCTAACTGTAAGCTGTTTTGCCTTTTCTAGGAACACAGCTTTTGTTATGCACTTAGATATACACTGTATCTAGATATATATAATAGGAACTCTAGAAGCCAAAACAACTTACTATTTCTTATGGAGGGAGTACTTCCATTCAGAAACAATAAACAAAATATAAAATGCACAAACCTGCTCTTGGATGATGCTTCTTGCTTCAACCAGCTGAGCTTCAAGCTCAAGCTCCCGGTCAGTTGCCTCAGAAGTCACTTCTGCACCTTTCTGAGCATCTTGAAGTTGAGTCATTCGTGCCTGGTGGTCATCAGAAATAATTACCATGAAGTAATAAAAATAAGTGTGTATGGAGAAACAGCAATTGTAAGATGGTGACAGTCTCAATCCAGTGGCTCCTACCTTGATTGAAGTCATTTTTGTGCGCAAACTCTCTTCTATCTGATCTCTAGCCATATGAAAGGGCAGGTCAAAGACATCCTGCCAAAGTGGAAACAAAAAATGATCATGTGACAAAAACTATACAGAAGTTGCCATCATAAATAAAGAGAAAGTGTGACGTTAAATACATGGCCGAGAAACATGTGAATTCAAAACAGAAGAAAAACTGAGGAAACCGACAATGTAACATGTAAAGATCCAGCATTCATACCGTCTTGCCACCAAGTGGAGACTGAGGAGACCCTGACTCCTGTCTTCCATTAGCAGTAACAGTAGGTTGTGATGATCCATTCGGTGCATTGAGGAACTCACGCATGTCCATCTGAGGTAAAACAACATTTCGATCAAGACACAGTTTGACACTTTATAATTAGATATGACCCTGATGCTCACAAATGTTACCATGGTGGTTTCTCAGCCTATCAAATACAGTAACTACAGGTTTTGTACAAAAGTAAAAACTATAAAACAGTTACTCCTTCCATTTCAAATTGTAGTTAGTTTAGCTTTGTCCCAAGTCAAACTCTTCTTACTTTGACCAAGTTTTAAAAAATAATATATATTAACATCTACAAATTCAAATAAATGCTTTGTCAAGACATATTTCATAAATAATTTGATGTTGGTGCATTTTTCTATAAACATGAACTATTTGGAACAGAGCAAGCACTAGTTTTCCAAGCAGCCAATACAAGGAATACGAATCCAGTTCTGTTACATGCATTATAACATAAAAAAGCAGGGAATAAAACTTGAAAGATCACATTTCTTTTACCTGCATTGAACGTAACAGTGCCCGTAAATCTGCATTCTCTTGCATCAGCTCTTGTTTCTTGACTTCATATGCATCAACCTGAATACATGCTCAGTGTACATCAGAATAAATTCAATCAGATCTGCATTTCAAAATTGCATTACTGCTTACAATCATTTTGTAATAATCATTGTCATTCTTTTTTCCATTCCATGTTCCGCGTTGCCGTCCTTCTTTCTGTTAAGTTCAGTAACCAAATAAGATCCAAAAACAAAATAAGATAGCACTAAGAATTAACATTCAAGAACATTCACAGGCATATCACCTGCAATAAGTTCATTATCTCCATTCCAGAACGGGATGATTCCTTTTTCTTCTCCATCAATACCTGGTTTAGCTTCTCCTGCAAATTAGGCATAGGTACTTTCAGTGCCATTGCAATGCTGCTTCTGCTACAGAGTTGCCCATTAAGGTATAAATACTTGCCTGCAACTTTATGTATTCCTTCTCTTTCTTCTTCATTTCATGAATTTGCTGGGTGCGTACTTGCTTGCAGAAGAACCAAAGTAGGTCAGGACAGGTTCAACTTAAGTCATCACCAAACATCAATGCAGTAATAAAATAAACATGCTAGGGTTAGGATGACTTTCAAAGGAACAAAATAAGGCAATCTAACCTGATTTCCTATAACCATTTTCTGAAATTCATCACGTTCTTGTTGCAGCTTATCAATCTGAGACTTCAGAGCAGCAGTGTTTTTCGCCTCCTGGTAATTGAAAAGAATTTAGAATCCCAAGAGTGGTTAAGAAACCAAAGAGGAGCTGATACAAGGACAAACCGTTCGAGTAAGAGTGGCTAGCTCTCGATCTTTCGCTGCTAATTGGGCATCCATTCTCTCAATCTTGGCTTCCAGTCGTGATATGTCAGATTGCATCCTGAACATTGCATAACATTAATCAAGCAGCCATTAGTCAGTCTCAAGCAGCATTGTTAAATTCTCAAAATGCTGCAATCAATTGCATTAATGTGGCAACCTAATTGAATGGCATGAACGCATAATGGAATGAAGCAAACAACTGACTTCTGTTCATTTACACCAAAACCTAACAATATTCTGGTAGAACTGTCCAAATGCTGCAATCAACTGAATTAACCTCCACACCTAAACTGATACAACATGCATGAACATAGGAAAGAGCCGACAACAAAATCATGGGTATGTTGATCTAATACTGACTCATGGCAAGCAAACAAAGCCCTGCAGCACATCAGCACTGTGAAGGAGTGGGCTCTGGACAAATAGTACCATGCAGGTGCAACTAATGATGACAAAAAGAACACCTCATTTAATTGTTAGGTACACCTAATTACAAGATAGATATATTTCACATGTCTGCAGGTTATATCAGACAAATAGGAGGCACGAGCGATAAACTTTCAATACCAACAGGACCGTAGAGGAGACACAAATGTTGAAAGGGCAAAAAGGGAAGGTAGATGAAAAAGGACAAAGGGTGCCATGTTGCCTGTTGGTGGTGACAGGGTTGGCTCATGGCACAAAGTGGTACTGTCAGGGAAAAGAGACTATGGTAGCGTGATGTCAAGGAAAACAGTATTCCATAATTGCCTGGTCTGGTTTTGATTGAAAGGCAGAATTGCACTGTGAAAGTTAAACTTCACAGGCAAGCAAAATCAAGATTCAACCAACAATGAACACTAAAAGCAAGTACTAACACAATGATATATTAACTCAAAATTATTAATAAAGTTATTTAGTTAAGCCTCATTTCACAATGTCTGAGATAGAATAATGGGTTGGTTCAGTAGGAAAAGAATAAGAACATCAGGTACAAAAAATGATGAAGCGGCACTGGCACAATTCAGAGTGGATAACAAAAAAATATATATCACTTCAATTTCTCAGGGCTTTCCTCTTTACAAGTCTATACCCTATGACACTGAACTTTGGCAAGATTCCTTAACATGCAATTGTTTTGGACCAGGCATATTTTAGGTTTCATAACATGGGCCTCTAACTCATACTCTTATTGCTAATTAATACAGATAGGTGATTCAATCAACTATCATCATCATGCCCTAGGTCAAGAAAACAAACATGAATGACAACAATGATGTCATGTGAGAAGAATAACCAGCATCTATCACTACCAACCAGTACTAAGTTCAGTGATGCAGCAGTATGTCTAGTAGACTAGTAGGCTAGTACTGTATCACTAATCAGTCTGCTACCCTCCAGATCTGGTGACAATTCACAATTAACAGGCTGACACTCGCTAAGAACATCCGAATTACAGTATGAAACAGAATGGAAAGAAATGGAAGGTGCAAGGCTCACCGCTGCCGCTGGTCATTTGTGGACTCCCTGAACTCAATATCCCTCTGCCGCTGCTGCAGCAGTGCATAGATGCAGTTACATGTTCTTGCAATCGAGACCTGCACAACAGAACCAAAAAAAAAGAAAGTGTGATAAGTTTACAGAGAAAAAAACACATGAAAGAAGACTTCACAGCCCTCTTCATGGATTGATCTCCAAATTCCAAAAGAAGTTACTCTACATTCGCACTGCGCAGAACCACAAAATTCACAATGTTATAAAAAATCACAATATATAGTGAAAATATATCAGAAGATCTCACAAAAAAAAATTAGGGGAACAAGGTAACAATCACAGTAGCATTCCTACTGGAGAAAGAACAAAATGGTTACTGGAAACACGGACAAAACCCAAAAGGTAACCCAGATAAAGACAATGGAAGATGGGATAGAGAGGTATATAGAGGGGGAAAAATAAACAGGTATCCAGGAGGCGAAATACCAGAAGGATCGACGAATTGGCCTCGGAAATTTGTTTTTTAAAGAATGGCGACAAGAGAAATCCCGTAAACCCCAAAAATCAAAAGCAAACAAAACCCCCGCAACCGAAATGGATGCACAAACGTGAAGCAGCCGCAAGCCAGGGAAGAGAGAGAGAGAGAGAGAGAGAGAGAGAGAGAGAGAGAGAGAGAGAGAGAGAGAGAGAGAGAGAGAGAGAGAGAGAGAGAG
>Ga0182004_10001228_pt1 | contig 18328 bp, 12 predicted proteins | sample Sormic07211540_1_FD_120479 | JGI IMG/M metagenome (GOLD analysis project Ga0182004, IMG submission 120479) | Endophyte microbial communities from Sorghum bicolor roots, Mead, Nebraska, USA - 072115-40_1 MetaG | ecosystem: Host-associated > Plants > Roots > Unclassified | place: USA: Nebraska...
ATTCACAGTTCCTTATATCCTCTCTATTTTGGCTTGACACTTAATACTCACTTCAATCTTTATCTTCATACTTCTAGCTTGATCAAACCTAGTTCACTATCAAACTCTTCTTGTTCATGAAAAACAAGTCATTGTAGAGACCAATCCAAGAACATCGACTCATGTCTCTTTTGCCATTTTCCAAGTATGCTTGCTTTCTCATGATGCTATACTATCCCACAACATAGAGGCCATTCCATAGATTTCATTTGCATTGTTGTCTTTGGCTTGAGCTAGATTGTTTCTATAATCCTCCAATACAACAATACACAAATTGGCCTTCATTTCAACACTATATGGCATATCATCAAGTTTGCCTGCTTGTTGAGCCTTGCATATACTTGTTCATACACAATCCAAAAGTATATGCAATAGACTCAATATCCTGTTCAACACTTAGCAAACTTATTAGACCTTTAATTATGTTGTCATTCAATTCACCAAAACCCACAAAGGGCTAGATGCACTTTCAGTACCCTCATAGGTTTTAGTCGTTAATCATCCATCTATACCATCCTACCTGCATGAGTATGAGTTCCCTTATCATGCTCGACTTCTACTAATACACCACACAAAGCAATAGCATTAAGCGTCCCATTCCCATTATTTAGATGAGAGGCTTCTATAGATTTTCAAGCTACTCTAAGTGTGGTGTGCTAGTGATTACAAACCAAGACTATATGCAATGCATAACTCGTAATGTACAAGATGTGTATCCAAAATAGGGTGAATAGATGGTGGAGTGCCTACCTAATAGTGATGCCAATCTTGATGACTTCACGTTATTGCAATGTGCGCACGATCCTTACAAAACAAGGCGTCCAATCTTGAAAAGGGAGGTCTTATGGGATATCTATTAACTCTATGAGTAGGGATATGACCAAACCTTAAGGGCTTGTGGGTGCACTCGCTACTCAATTCTAGCATTCACTGAGGTGGCTCGACACTCTGTCCAATCAACGGATGCTCTGTTGTACCGGTAGCCAACACGGGTGGGTTATGTTCTGGCTTTGTCCATGTCGATAGATGCTCCAAAAGTAGGATGGAGGCTCTAATGGGTTCTAGGGTTAGGGGTTTCTAGGGTTCATGGTTCACACATCGGATGATCTAGCCAGATGGCAGACACTCTGGTGTGAACTGGTTGCTCTCAGGTTCCTAGCCTTGGGTTGGGTATTCATTCATCGGACTCTTTGCCACATAGATAGATGCTCTAATATCCTCACTCTATAGTTATTTAGGTTGTTGTTGACTATACTCTAAGCTGTGGTGGACACTCCGTCCTACTAACGGTCACTACACTGATCGGGTGACATAACTTATGCTCGAGGTTTCTTGGGTGAAGGCTTGGGATTTTGTGGCTAGATCTTTAGTGATGGACACTATGCATGTGCAAGGCATTCTTAGTTCAACTTAAATGACTTGTTAGCTTAGGATACTAGGGTTAGGGTTTTGGTTACTAACACCGCTAGTGGTCTTCTACGCTAAAGGAGATCTTGCGAACAAGATAGATTAAGCCACAACATAACTGATTCTCATCCTCGGGTGTCTCCAGCAATCCTCATAATCCATATCCATGCAAGGGAAGAGACTGGAGTTAGGGTTTTAGGATTGATCTCAAGATGATGAGAAAAGAAAGCTCTTGAGCTATCATGAGATGAGAGGTGGTTGAACTCAATGATCTTTTGTAAGCTGGATCCAACTCTTATTCTTCATCCTCTCCACTTTCTCTCTCTTATTCTTGCTTTCTCTTCCTTGCTTCCATTCTAGAGAGAGATGGGAGAAATAGGGTGAATGGGAGAGTGGTGATGTTGAAGATCAGGAGTTTAGATATTTCTCCACCTTGTGCTAACATGTGGGCCACAACAAGGCATTGGGTGATACCACATTCCTGCCCCCTTTTGAAGTTCCTGCATATCTGTCAAATCATCCAATAATTGCCATGGGTCTCTAGTAATTCACTGCTTGCCAACCCTGAACTAGAAGCCGAATGTGTTCCAACTTTATGGTTATGAGATTACTACTAACCATCTCAGTTTCTCTTGGTCATCACAGCGTCAAAAATTGGGTCATAGGAGAGGTACTCTCCATTGTCATCCAATCAGTTGCCTAGAGAGGATTAGAGGGGTGAGGATTTTTGAGATATAGGATTTCAGGCCACTATAGCGTGATTGTGAGGCTGGCTGTAAAGATTGTCAATCCCAGTTGGCTAGGTTAGTTTATCTTCTTTTTTATCACTTTTCTTCCCCTTTTCCATTTCTATTTCCTATTTACTCCATCCCTAATGCATATACATGCATGTATACACCCTTAGTGGGGTCCACATAGGTTAACCTTAAGGTCTTAGGTTGAGCTAGGGCCTTGGGCCCACACACTGTTGATATTTCTAATATGATTACAAATAAGAATTCAAACCCTATCCTAGTAAAGGCATTAGAAATATTTGGGACATCTCTTAGCATTGCTTAAGCTAGGTTGTCATCCCTAACACAATACCAAAAGATATGGTTGTAGTTATGATCATAGAACTATAGAAAATGAGTAAAGGTTATCCGCAAGCACACAGATAAAATATACCCGTTGTAGCATTTTACCTAGAAAAGTTCTAATTATTGTTATTTATAGTTTTACCACTAGGAAGGCACTTGGAGGTATGAAAACTATATCTTATACTTGTGATAAGAGTTCCACTAGATCAATACTTAAAGTAGGGATCAATCATATCATAAATAAGGATAATTAATAATAGGTCAACATGTCTCAAAGGGGTCCCACCGAGCATTTTAGAAAGAACTAGAAATTAGAGACTAACTCCTAGGGTTATTCTAACTATAGGTCATTGAGCTACCTTAATTAATGCAATTATATTTAGTAATCATAGTCATGACTTAACTTGTATCCATACACAAGAGACATTGCTAAGGTGAGTCAGGAACATAGCAAGACATCAACCCACAACTCTACCTTACTAGTCCTATATTCAGAGAGTGGACTGCATAGGACTCAACAAAGCTGTCACTTTTGTGATGCACCACATGGCCTGAAACATTGGGTGCATTCATAGATAGGCATTGTCTAAGCACCACACTTACACAACTTCTACCACCCACCCCTGAATTCAAAAGGGTAGCGCTATACAAACAAGGGCATAAACACAAAATGCTAATCCAACTATACTAAACAGATAATCAAAGTAGGCAATGAACATTATAATTATGAATATATAATTATACCAAGTCATATCAAGTATTCGACTTATACACAAACTAGAATAAGAACTAGAGGGGGATATGAACTAGATAAGAACACGATGAACTAGACGATGAACTAGATAAACTAGAACAAGACCAATATGAACTAGAAGATCTAATTGATGAACTAGAAGAAAAAAAGATGAACTAAAAGATAAACACAATGAACTAGAAGACAAATAACTCAAATATATTAATAATGTTGAATACAAGAGAGAAGTACAAGGCTTTACCTAGCCTCCTCGTGACTAGATCTAGAATCCAAGCGTTGCATGACTCCTCTAATTCCTATTCTTATGCTCTAGCTATGCCCTAGTTGGTGGAGCTCTAAACTCAACTATGAGATATGAGATATGATTATGATGGATGCCTCCAAGGGGTGTCTGTCTCTGCTTATATAGTCCGGTGGGATGAATCGCAGCCCTTGGATCAAACCGCAAGGGTCAAGATGTGTCGTAGAGTTCTGTTGGAAGCTATCACGCAAAGGAGAAGGCACCTCTAGGTGGGCCTAGGCTGGTCCGCCTGGCTAGTGGGGTCGGCTGGCCCTACCTAGCCGCAGCCGGTCTCCCGCTTCGTTCTCATGTCTTCTGGTGTATTCTACATCCTTCTAATGCTCCTTTCCGATCTATTTACGCAATGAGTCATGTCGTGGATGGATTCTTTCCTTCCCTAGCTTTTGGATAAATCCTTGAAAAAGATTATTTTGCAGAGCTGTGGAATCCTATCGGTTTAGCCCCTAGTCTTGTAATAAATGATGGTTCTAGGGTCTTCTAGAGTCTTCTGCATCGTATCCATTGAGGACTCTCTCTGGTGCTCCAAATATGGCAAATGATATGTCCGTCTTGATCGCCTCGATGAGCTCCACAATGTTGTACTCAGATTCTTCACTTGAGATACTTTTATATGGTGAAATATTAAATATACTACAAGGCAAGTGAGAACAACACAACTCGTGGAACTCGTTAGAATAAACCCCTATAACCTTACTTTGTAAGTCAATTTAGGTCTCTCCTATGGTTAGTTGACGGTTGAAAATTGGAGTTAATTACTGTCGACACACACAAGCACATTAGCCTAGGGTTGTTTATGCCTGTATGGCCCCAAAACGGCTCTTCCTTGGTGTAAAAAAATTGTAGAGTTTTTTTGTTTGTTGTATATTTGGAGTAATACTTAGCAAAAAATTCACACACAATATACAAAAAAACTATAAACTTTTTATGCCAAATATGCCCTACTATTATAAATGAATTTATTTTCTAAATATTACCCCAAATATACAACAAACAAACTCTGCAATTTTTTTACACTAGGGGCAAAATAGTCTTTTTATCCTCCACTTAACACCGTTAACTGCTGAAAACGGACAAAAGAGCCATTTCAGGGCCATAGAGGTACGTTCAAAAAAGGGCCATATAAGGAAGAGCCATTTTTAGGGTCATATAGGTAAATCTCTCATTTTATTATCATCACATGAAATTCAGGAAGAAGCAAATCAATGTTGGGTTAAGATTCAGTACTCACACATCTAGGTTGGGTTCAACTTGTGCAACTAGATTGGCTTCCTAGCATGATCACTCACCAAGCAAGGGTTCCTAGAAAAGTTTTTGAATGTTGTGATTTTTGGGTTTGGGATTTTCAAGATTTTTACAAGCATGCTCATGGCTTCCCGATCTTGCGATTGCTTGATGGTGCCTTCATCGATCACTTCCTAGATCTCCATCGCATCATAGTTGCACTGCATTAGCATTGCCACTTAGATTAGTTGGATGGAGTCAGCATCATCCACATCAACAAGCTCTCCTAGATTCTAGACATGGTGTTCACCGATGCGCCATCACCCATCTTCTTCTGTGCCAAATTATTGTGGATTGCCTTGAACTTCTTCAATGTAGGTGATCTAGGTGGGCTAATGGAACCCCTATAGAACATTAACCATCTCCAATACCAATTTGTTAGGGTGTTGACACCAAAATTTTATTCATCGAGTGAAGACACCACTTCCCATAATTTTATTAAGAAAAGCTATGATGAATGTAGAATTGACTAGATAAGTCACTAGCTAGAATCAGTTGAGTCATGATCTCATCACCTCAAGAAGAAACTTTGAAAATCAAAGGTGGCACTAATTAGAAATAGAAGGAACTTGTCGGACGCCATAGAGTGGAAACGTTGGAGTCAAAGTTATCTTAAGTTTGGATATTTTTCTTGCTTACCAAGTTTTGTCGTTGCCCTTGTTCGATCAGTAGTAATAGTTAAGCCTCAGATATAAATATTGAACTCCGATATTGTAATAGAAATCTACCAAAGGTCAAACAAATCAAGTACCTTTACTTTTCAGCTTGGGCCACCGTTTAGGAGGAGAAGTTGAGTAGTTTTCGATAAGTTCTTCAACAAGGAGGGGTGCCCTTGATTAGGTCTGATGTCTGGTTTTCAGTGAGTATCCATCATTACTTATATTACGTTTATAAGGCTCACCTCGGTTCAGTCTGATCTCTTACAAGCTTGGTATAAGTTAGTTATTGACGGTTAACTATAAGGCTGCCCTCGTTTAAGTCCGATTGCTGATAGTTATCTTTGTTTCTTACCAAAATCCGCATGGCTGCCCTTGGTTAAGTCTAATCTCGTATGAATTTTGATACGAATCCTTTGCCTGCTTAAGAGTTTTATCTCTTTGAATCTCATCATCTTATTGTTCTACAATTCTTTATATATATATCTTTCATTGACGATGGTGCTTATTAGCCTTGCCATTCTATTCCAGTCTTAGTCGAAGATAGCATGGGGTCAAGGCATGTTTAGCCCTAGGTAAGGCTTGCTAGTTGATGAGATTCGATCTAGAAGTGCTTTTATGGCTGCATCGGTTAGGTTTGACCCCCACTATTAGCATTACAGATTGGAAATATCGATCAGTAAGGCTTGCCTATGGTTACTGTTTAGCCAATTGCCTGTGCTTTCACAATCATAGCGTGCTCACATGATTCCGTTAAACGTGTTTAGATTCAAATGCTTTGAGGATCTAATTTGCTATCTTTATTATGCCTACATCGATTAGGTCTGATCCTGTCTATTAGAGGCAATATGCACATGGGTTTATCTGCATTTAATGGATGAGTGCGTGTACGCTATAACCCTTGTCTTTCACTCGAATCGGTTGTTTAGCCGATAGCCTGCCTTTTGAGTTTACATACTCATTATTTATATGCTTTTACTTGTTTTTATCCTGGTTAAAAGCTAGTAAATTTTTCAATCCATATATGTGCCTTCATGCGTAGTTTATACAACTTTTGGCATGCTTTCATGATAATCGGTAGGTTAGATCTATTTAATCGAATAACTGATATTGAACATGGTGGATATTGACACTCTAGTCAATAATGCTTCCTTTATCGAATAACTGATATTGAACATGGTGCCAATAATGCTTCCTTTATCTATCATACATCATGAACATGGTGGATATTGACACTCTAGTCAGTAACATTATATGACCAGCCACATGGCCGCATATTTTAGAACTGTCTAGAACAACAGCCAGCACATTCCACCATAAATTACTGATCAATCTCACTTTTCCTTGTCAATTGCAGGTCAAATTAATTGGCATGCGCCACGACCGTTTGGTCTATGTGCCCTTGCTATCTCGGAGAGGGCTCAGGATCTGCTTACTGTGGTATCACCATCTGGCGCTATACGATGTTGTGTGTCCTCGACACCATCATCCACTTTTCAGCGTCGACACAAGGCTGGCGATCACTCCCAATGCTATGAACCCACTGGTGCTCTGCGATGCTCAGAGCACGGTCGCCACGAACACGACAAACACACATGCGAGATAGATAGTTTTCCACTGCAACTGGCATAGCTTCTCTGACACATTGCATCATCTTTATCATGGGCTTGATCCGCATCCCCCACCACAATGTGCAGCTTCATGGTGCACCACTTTGCTCGGGTGCCCGTATGACATGCACGGAATGCACGCCGAGGCTAGAGCTGGCCCAGATGACGTGGTCACGATGCAAGACGTGTAGCCTCCAACTTACCTGTAATTGTACACTTTACATAAACATGTTTGTGTCAAACTAAATCAAAGCTAATGTACCTACATATGCAGATACAATGTTTCACATGATTACAAGATGTAAATGCAACAAACGCTCTGCCCAAAGCTGCAGGACATTCACCTGCAGGAACACCCAGAATGTTGTCAGCTTTTGCGATTAAGATGTTGAGACCATCAACCATCTCCTGGTCAGCTGCATCGTTGCTAGGGACCCCATATTGTAGGGTAGATCTGAAAAGATAGGAAACATCTCCCTCCAAGCTTTACATACGACTTTCATCGAATACGGCTTTCCACAAAATTCTATAGGGATCTAAGAGATTGAGTATAGAATTTTGTTTACTCACTGTTCCCACTAGGACCAAAAATCCTATATTTTCCAAATCCATACGATCGAGTCCTTACATTTCTGAAATAGTGTAATGGAAAGAGAAGTGCTTCGAATCATTGCTATTTGACTCGGACCTATTCTCAAAAAGTCGAGGTATTTTGAACTGTTTGTTGACACGGACAAAGTAAGGGAGAACCTCTCAAATAATTTCCATATTGACCTTGGACATATAAGAGTTCTGAATCTTCATAAAGATTTCCCTTCCATTTCCTGTTCTCAAAGAGTCTCTGGTTAGTCGATCCCCTCCATTTCCTAATTTCCTCTCTTCTTTTTCGCTCAATTCTAGTTTATTAGATTATTGTTTAAAAGAATCAAGGAAGATGAATAGAACTAAGAACACATAAAAAAGTGCATAGAGAACCATTACCAAACGTACATTCTAAGAATCATATTGAGTATCTGTCCCCTTCGTTTTAACCCTAGGATTGAAAATCTAGAATCCTCCCTTTTCCTAGTGTTCGGAAACAGAAAACCCTGAACCTGGAGGAGTTAGGTGTATAGGATATTAATTTCCTAAACACTGGGCTATGTTTTTCGGGAATCCTTATAATCACTATGTTTTCAATGGTTTGATCGATGGATATTCCAATTTAAGTTTGGTTGTTGAGAAGGCGACGATTGCATTTGGGGGGTTAAAGAGGTTGCTTCACTTTTGAGTCCTTTAGGTATCACTCTTTCAAGAGCTTGAAGGTAACTTTTTACAAAGCCGCGATGAGAGCCCCCTCAGAGCCCCTCTCGATGGCGCCCTCACCGGCGATGTGCATCTGTGACTGTTGTCGGAGTCTCACATCTTCAAACAAGGATCTCCTTCGCGTTCCCAGGTTCTTGTTTCTATCTTCCCTCATTGCCGATGGATTTGCCCGTGGATTTGGCAAAAAAGCTGGATTTTTCTCATGGGAAAAAGTTTCGTAAAGAAATTCTACATTTTGGTTCCTCGGTGCATCACACCTTGGCTACCCCTTCTAGATCCTTCTTTCTGCTAGTGACTTTTCGCGGATACACTTTTCGTTTGACTGAGGAATCAGTGGCATTTGCCTTAGCTTCTTGTCTTGGTGGTGCCCCTGCTGGTTTTCATGTGCAATATCAGAGTGATCGACATTTTTGTTTCTCAGTAGCCAACAAAGCAGTGGGATTTCATGTTTATTCCCTTCGGCGTTTCATTGGCAATCACTTTGATGCTTACTTTCATCTATGGAGAGATGGATCAACTAATTGCTTGGGAAAAAGAAAAACGTCTTTGGGAGTTAGAACAACAGAAGGAATGGACGGAAGTCATGACTAAACGTCAAAAACGCAAAGCCAAATCTTCTAAGAGGGTAACATTTGCGTCAGCTCCTGTAATCATCCCAAGGAAAATTCCACCTCAAGGTCTTCTGCAGGCTCAGACTCTTCTGTTTGGGCAATTCTCGGTTCCTTTGCACGCTAAACCTCCCCCAGTCCTAAAGTTTGGATCTCTATCACGATCGTGATCTTCGGAAATTTTGAATTTTGAAAATTCATGCAGATTAGAAACTGCCGGCGACATTTCAAGGATCCAGTTTTAGCAAGCGTGAGAGTACAGATTTGACTTGCCCAAATTGCTTGAGTCCTGGTCACCTGGCACGTTCATGTCTGAGGCATATTCGGTGCAAAATGCGTTACAATTACAGAAATGCTATAGGACACATGTGTGTTTTGTGGTTTGTTGGCACATGGATTTTGTGGCCACTGGATGAAAATTGGACCGCTGGATTTCTTATGATCTGTGATGGTTGCGTTGTGAGACTGACGTACAGGGCCCATTGTTTTTGTCTGATTCGCCGACACTGTTCGCATTCCTCGATCCGCGCGCCCACACAGGAAAGTGAGCGGTTCTGAGGTCGTCACTGTGTCTATTCTCCCCTTTCTCTCTTCCCCGTCGAGCCTCTCGCGGCGATTCGCGACGCCGCCTCTCCGTGCTCCTCTCCGTCGAGGCCCCTCAGCACCGCGGCGATTGAAGAGGCAACATCGCCTCTCCTTGCTCCTCCCCGTCGAGGCCTGTCGGAGCGGGTATATCGGTGGCCGTGACGGCCGCCACGCCCACCCCGGCGGTGGTCATGTCCGCGCCTCTGCCAGCGCCAGCGCCGGCGCCATACTCCCAGCTCGCGCCGCTCGGTACGTCGTCCTCCGTCCTTCCTTCCCCGCGCCTTTTGTTCCATAGTTCCGAGAAATTTCACCGCGAGTTCGTTCAATTTCGATCCGAGATTGGAGTTTGGGGGCGAAACTGACAGATTGTAAAGTTTTTTTGCTTTCCTTTCCTTTGCTTTGCTGCTGTTCGCTTAATTAGCTGACCCCCGGCCCCGCCGCCTGTTGTTGTTGTTGTTGATTCCCTCCACCCTCCGCGCCGCAGTGGCTGCGCAAGACCAAGCGGAAGGCCATGCTCGCCGCGCTCGAGAAGATCCGCGAAGGTAACGCACGCACGCTCCCTCCCACGCCGTCTCGCTCCTTCGTCCTCACCTGCTTTATCGCCCGTTCCGGAACCTAATCTGGACGCGCTTGCTCTTGTGCTGCCTGCTGAATTGCTGGACTAGGTAGGTAGCAGTCCACTCTAGCTAGTACACGTCACTACTGTATCATTTCACAATTTGTGGAGCTCAGCAGCAGCATGACATTTCTGTCCGGGATGTTGTCTGTTTATTTGCTTACTAGTATTAGGGATTATTAGCCTATCTGTCCACTCTGCAACTGAATATTCATGGAAGCAGACTGTTAGTCTGTTAGAGTTAGACGACACATGGATTGGTACTACATTGGTTTGCGTTGCAAATTGCAATGCTGCTAGTTGTAGACAACCTTACCACATTGTCTCCGAGACTTCAAGGATATGCAGGCTTTGGCAATACCTTCTGCATGCCGACCTCTACCTGAATGTTACGCCTTTGAAAGTTCAATGGAAATCTCACGACTGTAAACACTGATATATTCATATTGTATGATTATGATCGATGTGTTGTCATAGATGACCGGATTGAGTGACTTAGAAGCCTATTCATTGATATTTAGTTGGACACATAACTATGGCTGATAGCCTGATAGCGATGTTAAACTAGTTGATGTCTGCCAGGAGCATATTCCTTCCTTTTGGAGGTAAACAGATAGTTAAAAAGTTGCTTGGGTGGATGGGGCATGGGTTACGTGTGATAGCCTATTCATTGATGTTAGCTGTCTGTCTATCTGTGCGCGGATGTGTGCGTGAATGCTGCTGCGATCAGTGCGTGAATGCTGCTGTTAGCTAGTTGTCAGAAATTTGGTGGATGGTGCTTGGCTATAGGAGTTGCAGTCTGTGAGTTGCTCCGGAAGCTGCTTGGTGTCTGGGGGTACTGCTTGATGTCATCTGCACTTGCTCTGCTAGATGCATAAGAGGGCTTGTACTATGAATTTTTTTTGAAAATTTTTCTTTGTATTTTCTATGGTTGTTACTGCTATTTTTGTCCTGTTGTGTTGCAATGTTTTTGTTTCTTATTGTGCTTTCACTTGCTAGTAATTTATGACCCGATTAAGCTAATGATTGGTGAAATATGGACCAGATTTTCAGTTTTCAGGCTGATACAAGTGTGATATTCAGTGGTATTGTCTTGCACCACTGCATCCATTTACCACGGTAGCAACTAGCACAAAGCGGTGCTCCCAGCCTCCCAAAACAGCTATAATCTATATTAAGTAGATTAGCAGAACAACATTATACGTTAGGAGAAGCCTCTTTCAGGTTTATTTATGTTTTATTACATCTTCAGTTTCAGGCTTGCTGGTTGTTTGTCTGTGGTTTAATGTTTCTTTTTATTATTTGCTGTTTGTGCAAATAAATACTAACAGTGACTTCGATTTAATATAGTCATACTTTTAACTTTGAGTGATGCTTGTACTTTGTTTGATTGCAATTGCAATAAGTCACAATTCTGCATACTCGGCCCATACCTCAGTGGTAGCATATATTTTTAACTGAATATAGTGACAGATTAGGAGAGGTTGTGCTGTGGGGGTTTTCAAAATTCTGCATACTCGGCCCATCCGTGATTTTAACTCAAGTGCATTAGGATATTCAGGTTCCATGATTTTAGGGACCTTTAATTCATCTTATTTCAAGTAACAGTTACAGTCTAAGTATATTATACTTTATTTACTAAAACAAGAAAAAGCAATAAAAAATATGATTCTTTGCTTGGAAACAGCTAACCGGTTAGTTTATAGTGTCCTGGTTAAGGTCAGGTTTACTCTGTTCAAGAGGCGAGTATGTTAGTTTATTGTATAGTGTGAGTGTGTGTGTCGTATGGCTCTCCTCTGTGTTTGAGAGAAAATAATGTTCATGAGGTCTTTAGCTAATTAGTGATGTCCTCATCTCCTAGATGGCTGGATATACCCAAACACTTATAGGTTACCATCTAATATAAGAAATTTCTTTTACTAGAAGCAGAACTATCTGTTTCTGGAGTTATCAATGAGTTGAGTTCCTTCTCTTTGCTTTCTGTTGTGTCGGTCTATATGTAAAATTGAGGTCAATGGTGCAAACAAAATGATTATGTAGTTCTATACTTTTGTAACCCTTTTTAAATAAGGTAATCTGAAATAATATAATATGCTATCCTTTTGAAACACAAAATGTAAAATAACTAAGTTTACGTTGCAGTGAACTATTTATATAGCTCATCTAAAGAAATGCAAACCAGAATAGTGTAAATTGCAAACACAGGGAACTGCAATTGTAGTTCTGAGTGTATGTAATTTAGTTGTATGAGCTTGCTATATTATTTGTATTTTGATTTTAGCCTAAAAATATTAGGTGAATCCTTATAGGTTGTCTTCAGGTGCAGATCATAATTTTTCCTAACTATCCATGGGGCGATTGCTCCATGTCTAATTTTAGTATAGGCTAGCATTGGATTGGAAGTGCAAGGTATCTGAACTAATGTGACTTTGCATCCTTTTGTCAGTTAGGTAGCAATAAATTTGGTGTCTAGGGGTACAACTCGATTTCATCAGATCTGTTGGAAGTGCAACTCGATTGAGCATCTGTATTAGCTAAAGACCTCATGAACATCCTTTTAGTCAATGATTGTTTTATCATGTTGTCCATTAATTTGTATATTGTTACATAATTGCAATCACTAATAATATAAATTATAACTACTAGGAACTGCAATTTTAGTTCCCAACATAGGTATTTTTTGTTAAAAGTTTTTAACTCCACCTACGGTGGGCCGTCTATGGTGTCCCATCGTAGCAGGTCCCAAGCCCTGGTAAAGGAGGAGGGTTGAAATTGTTCTTGTTGAAACTATTCTTTCTGTTCTTTTGTTTCTGTTTTGCTATGCAGGCTTGACGACCAAATAAAAGGAATAGCAATGGAGGAAGCTGCCAGAGATCGTGTCTTGAGCCACCTCCACATCGTTAGTTAGCGCATTGGTAATTTAGTTTCTGTCGACCCTAATAGGTATTTTTGTTCTTACTCTACATTTGACTAGGAATTTTTATGCCCATGACCATAGTAAGTTTACATCATTATCTTGTACAAAAACTTTCATCCATCAACATTATCATATTTGAAAGGTCAATATTATCTGTTTATTTGCGATAGAATGTCAACGAAGAACTCTGCTTCAAGCATGCTTAGTGGAAAAAAGCCTGTCCAGGCAGTTGTTTGTTTGGTTGGATGCATATTTGATGAGTAAGTTTCTAGTATTTGAATTTGTTTATCAGGATCACAATATTTCTTTATTCTGATGAGGTAGTTGTGTGTATATCACATGCGTGTCATTTACACACAATTTGTTCTCTATTTAGGAAGTTTGTTATTGTGTTAGGATGAAGAAAAAATGTGTAAATTGTCCTTCTTTAGAAAAAAATTTGTCCCTTGTCTTTTATTGTGCTGGTCCTCTCCCCTCTCTTTGTGATTGTGTTATGATGAATATTTTTTTTGTAAATTTTCCTTCCTTAGAAAAAAATTGTCCCTTGTCTTTTGTGATTGTGCTGGTCCTCCCCCCGCTTTCTGTGATTGTGTTAGATGAACAAATAAAATTTGTAAATTGTCTTTCCATAAAAAAATATTGTCCCTTGTATTTTGTGTTTGTGTTGGTCCTTCCCCCTCTCTTTGTGATTGTTTTAGGATGAAGAAAAAATATATAATTTGTCCTTCCTTAGTAAAAAATTGTCCCTTGTCTTTTGTGATTTTGTTGGTCCTCATAATTATGCTAGCATGAAGAAACTGTTTTTGTAAATTGTTCTTCCATAGAAAAAATTGTCTCTTGTAATCTTGTTTTCGTGCTTGTGTTGAGCTATGACATATCCTTAAATTTGTTAACTATGATTTATACCAAGAATATAATGGTGGTTATATTATACCAGTGAGCAATCAAAAACTGAATTGTGTTCCATTTTTTATTGTCAGACTAACTCTCGACATTGGTATGGCCTAACCTGCACTTCTAGTACCACTGCTGGCTGCACTGCTACTGTAAGCAGCCATTGTTCTAGTGGTACACACATTCTGTACTTCTTTGAACATGAGTAAACAGTCATTCTTCTAGTGATACACACATTTTGTAATTCTTTGAACAGGTTGGATGTGGGAGAAGGGAAAGATGTCAACTTCAAGGAGCATTATTGTAGATCAAAGTTGCACAAGTAATGTATCAAGTTCCTTGGCCCTGTAAGTTCCACTGTCTGTTCCTCCTGAGATTCAAAGTGAAAAAGCAAACATTCAATCAATTGGCATCTTTTTGTGATTTGTGCTAGCACACAACAACCTGCACATTTATTATCTATTTCTAGATTGGCTGAAACTTTGAATCATACTAGTTAGTATCTATTTCTAGATTGCACATTTATTAGTAGACAATTGCACATTTGAGTTACTGCAATTATGGTATTTAACATGTGCAATATCTATTTTCGTCACCTATAAGTTTCAATTTTGTTTGCTATTTCTCATTTGACGGTGTTGAGGATTCGTCCCTTTTGTTCCTGTAGTGGTAGAGAAAGATAGGGTACAACAGAATTAAAACTTTAGGAAAAAACAGAAGACAATTACAATAGATTGAATCCATGTGGTACTTTATGAAAAACACATGATTTTTCCTTTCTCTGCTGGGAATCTTGTAGGCTGGACAAAATTATGTGTTAGGTTGTAAAAAAACACATGATTTTTGGGTTTCTGAAATTCATGTGTTTTATTGGCACAAAACACCTGCGTGTTGGTTGCCTTCAAAACACATGAGTGTCAACTAGACAGACTCTACAATTATGGACATCAAGCACGTTGGTGCATGACATGTACCAAGCCCAGATTGTATTGGAGGCCCAAAGCTGTGCTTGACTCGCTTGTCCCAGAATAAAACCCTCATCTTGCAAAGGACAACGACGCCTCGACTTCTCCGGTTACACAGGCAAACCCCAAGCCCAACCAATCTACAGTGCAAAACAACCCATCGTCGGCTGATCGTCTGCCACCGACCAACACCATGGCCAACTTTGAGGTGAATCCTGTGCCCTACCTTCTGAAAAGGTTCGATCTTGAACACTGGGCTCGTCCTGCCCGTGGCCGGGTCGTGGTAGCTGGGAATACACCTCGCCGACACGAAGAGTTTGCCATTGCGACGCTCACGCCGGCGCCGCAGCCGCAGAACCTGCAACAACTCCAGCAAGCGATAACGGACGTCATCAACTACTTTGAAAGGCCTAGACAGGTTCATATTGTCTCTGCTTGCCCTTCGCCTCTAGGGCTTTGTTTGCTGGAATTTCGCTCTGCTGTTACAAGACAAGCAATGATCAACCTTAGTCCACATATCCTGCCTGGAGGTAGAGAAATTTTTTTGGATGAACATGATAATGGACTTAATCTAAGAGCTAGTCCTTTCAGTAGAGTTTGCTGGATTATGTTCCTATGCTTCCCACTAGATTACCAGACCAAAGGGTATATTGAGCAGGCTGTCAACCTATTTGGTTCTGTTTTAACATGGACAAACAATGACAACTGCAAGTCACATGTGTCGGTCAGATGCTCAGTGCTGCACATAAGCAAAATTCCAAGAAGTATCCTTGTTTGTAAACCAGCTGCTGTTGGGGAAGCTGGGCATTCATGGACAGTTCCAGTCTTTGTTCTGAATTCCCAGAACAATGAGCACATTCCAGGGGATGAAGATCCTGTTCCAGATAATGGAAATCCACATCCTTTCCCAGGTGTACAACCTGAAAACCAAAATGACTTCTGGGAGAACATTCAAGATTTAGAGGATGTACAGCAAACAAACATGGATGAAGGGTGGGTGCCACCTCTGGTACCTAATGCAGCAGCAGCAGCTGCAGCTGCTGATATTGGGAATGGCTGACCTGCTTGGCCTCAGGAAGGTGAGGTAGTAGAGCAGAATGAGTTGCAACAAGTTCAGGCTATGGCAGATCAACTAGTGCATCAAGCAATGCTGCAACTCCCAAATGCCTCGCAATCTACTGAAACGGTCAGCTCAGATGTCATGGATTTTTTCAGAGCTCAGGGTCCACCGATTAGATTAGAACTTCCTCTGTTACAAGATCAGGAACAGCAAGCAGTTATTCCCTATTTCAATAATGATATGGAAAAGGATAGTGACTATCTGATTTTCCGACTAGCAAAAACACTTCAGCTGCACCACGGGTTTGGTCCAATGCCCTGAGTTCAGATGCTAGTTCAAGATATTATTCAGACAACAACTGCATACCATCATGATCTTTACATTTAGAGGCCTCTGTGCATTGGTTTGGCCCAATTTCCTTTTATGCAGAACCTGAATCTCCTCTGCGACCCTGGTAAGCAACCTCAGCAAATACAGGTTCGTTCACCATATCTTCCTGGATACATTTTCAGTGAGTCTAATCCTGGCAAAATCATTGTGGATCCTTTTTGGAAAAATAATTGGGAAGCTTCCTCCTCTACTGCACCCCCAATTCCCAATGTACTAGTTAGGATGGAAGGGGCTCAACTTTTAGCACCACTATCAGATTCCCAGAATAATAATGATTCCCAGAATAATAATGATATGGAAGTTGAGCACAGTGAAACTGAGAACAGAATTACACTGATTGATACTAACTCAGAAGGCTTTGATTGATACTAACTCAGAAGGCTCTCCAGTTACTCATCAGTCGGTAGTAGTACTTCAGGATAACATCAATTGCCAGATTACTCCACCAGAAAGCCATGCTACTGCGGCTCTCCAACGCGCACTTCCAGAGGACATTCATCAACCCATTCAGATGGTGGGACCCAATCTCCCCAAAACAAGGAAGTCCCAAAAGAGGCTGACCCCAGTGGTTGAGGATGAGGTGAGGAGAAGCTCTAGACTGCACAAGCTTCCTGGCTTTGAGCACATGGAATTAGATGAGAAATCCAAGCCAAGAAAGTTGGCTAAGGAAACTCTTCTACAGGGACAGCTACAGATAGCTATGGCTGAGTTTGTATCTGAGGATCAAATGTTACTTCATGCAGAATTTGGCAATCAATTTCTGTGAGGTAGCTCCTACGGATGTTACTGCAGACAAGCTTCTTTCCAAAGTCTGCGATGATAATGTTTAATGTACTTGTAATAATTTGTGCTCCTCAACACTTTCTCTTTTGCTGGTGGTTACTATGTCTCCACCTTTATCCTTTGCAACTCTTGGTTTTAATGGATCACAGTCGTAATTGGAACATCTTATGTTGGAATGTGAGAGGTCTTTATGACCCAGACAAGTGAGATCTTATTCGTAATAAATTGGAAGAAAGTGCTTGCTCTTTATTTTGTTTCCAGGAAACAAAAAAGGAAGAAACTGATGTTGCTATTTTGCGCAAATTTGCACCTAGGCGTTTTGATTGCCACTACAGGAAAATCCTACTTTGCCGAGAGCTGAAATCTTTGCCGAGAGCCGTGGAACAGGCACTCGGCAAAGACAGCCCTTTGCCGAGGGCCAGGTCCGACGATCGGCAAAGGCCTCTTTGCCGAGGGCCAAAAGCTGGCTTTCGGCAAAGATCTCCTTTGCCGAGAGTTGAGCGCTCGGCAAAGGTGAGCTCTCGGCAAAGTCCCTGGCCGTCTAACGGCAGCAGCTGCCGCCCCCTTTGCCAAGCGCCAAATGTTAGTCACTCTGCAAAGGATGGTTCTTTGCCGAGTGCCAGCTTGCAGGGCCCTCGGCAAATCCTTCTTTGCGGAGTGTCCTATCTGGCTCTCGGTAAAGCTTTTTATATTTGACTAATTTAATTTGTACCGCCTGCAGATGCCAGGACCGGCCCACCACCAAGGAAGCCGCTCCCTCCCAGGGTACATGGACACATGGGTACGCTTCTGTTCATTTCATTTGTTCATTCATTAATGTATTCATTCTCATTACGTGTGATCATCCTTGTGTTTTTCTCACAGTCCCAGTCGCATGGTGGCATAGTCATCAACGAGTACGTGGGGTACGCCCTTGCACACAAGGGCCGAGCGGACGATCTTCTACAGCCCCGCAGACGAGGCCGAGGCGTACACCAACCCGAACGCCTACGAGAAGATGGCCGAGTACACCTCACATGCTCGCGCGCGCCACGGGGACGACTTCGACCCCGCCACTGAGCCCCTCGACACAGAGATC
>Ga0182004_10001229_pt1 | contig 18322 bp, 9 predicted proteins | sample Sormic07211540_1_FD_120479 | JGI IMG/M metagenome (GOLD analysis project Ga0182004, IMG submission 120479) | Endophyte microbial communities from Sorghum bicolor roots, Mead, Nebraska, USA - 072115-40_1 MetaG | ecosystem: Host-associated > Plants > Roots > Unclassified | place: USA: Nebraska...
CCTTGATCTCCATAGGGTTTTGTTTTTCTCTTTCTTCTTTTCCAAGTTGAGCACTTGATCATCTTGTGGTCATCACCATCATCACCATGATCATCACTTGCTCCATCACTTGGCATGTACCAATCTCATTAAGTCTACACACACTTAGTATAGAGGTTAGTACTAGGGTTTCATTAATTATTCAAAACCAAACTAGGGCTTTCAGGGGGGTTTCTCGGTCGGGGACTGAGGTCTTCTTCTTAAGAGTCTGGTCCAGCCTATAAGATCGTTGTGGGAGCGCTATAAGTGTCTAACGGCCATAGGATCTGGCGTTTAATACTGTGAGGGGGGGATCTTCTCCTCACCGGTCGAGTTTTTTTAATTACAGAAAAACATAGATCTAAAGCTACAACAAAAAATTTATACTAAAGCATACCATATTATATATTTACTGTGTAGATATGCTCATGGGGAGTCAAAAAACTAGATTTTCTATTTTATGACTTTTCTATAATTTACTATGATTTTTCAAATATTTAATCGAAATAAATAAAAAAAGACAAAGACAAAACTTTTATAGGAAAAACATTGTACTAAAGCATATCATATTATATATTCATTGTATAGATCTACTTACGTGGAGTTCAACAAAATTGGAGTTTATATTTTATATTTTTTTAATTTACTATGATTTTTCAAAGATTTAGTTGAAATAATTAAAAAAGAAAAAGACAAAACCACCGTCATGGTAGCAAAACCATAATTCACTATAGTAAAACCACATTGAAAACCACTCTAGAGAGGTAAAGTTCATGGTTTAAAAAGTTGATAGAGTTGGTTTACCCGGTTTTAAAGTTGAGAGAAAAAAGGTGAAGTTTGATGAAAGTTGGGGGAGGAAAAGTAGAATTGTTGCTAAAATAAAATGGGAGAGGCGCGAGCCTGTGTGACGAAGAGGCCGAAGAGGCGAAGCCCACGTTATACACTGAACCAACTCTAGGCCATAGGAGACTTACTGGGCCTCAAAAGCCCACAAGACAAAGAAAACATCCGCGCAGCTTTTTGTTTGGCAGTCCAATTGTCAAAGTCGAGTCGCGCGAGGCACCACCAGTCCACCACCAATCCAGTTCGCCACGGCCAGCGGCCACGCCATGCCTCTCCACGCCCGCGCACCGCCGCTCCACCGCTCCTCCCACCTTCTCCCCACGGCCACCGCTCGGCTCCGCCAGTGCTCGGCAGCGCCAGCGGCCAAGCCCCGTCGCCGCACCCTCTCCTCCTCCTCCCTCGTCCGCGCCTCCAACTCCGACCCTTCGCAGCAGCAGCAGCAGGTCAACCTCTCCGTCCTCCGCTTCACCCTCGGTACCAGCCCACTTCCCCCCTCCGCCTCGTACGCACGCACGCACGCCGGCGGCGTCTAGCTGCTCCCGGTAACCACGCTTCCTTATTCTTATGGCGCAGGGATTCCGGGGCTGGACGAGTCGTACCTCCCGCGGTGGATAGGCCTCGGTTTCGGCGCGCTCGTGGTCCTCAACCACCTCATCTCCCCGTCCCCCACGCCCGCGCAGCTCGTCGGTCCTCGGCAACCCACCCCTCACCTCCCGCCGTCCCCCCATTCTTCACCCGTAACCGTCCCTGCCTAACTGGTTGTGCCTGCGAACTCGCAGAGGTCCGAGGCTCTGGGGCTGTGCCTGGCCGCGTTCTCGGCGACGCTGCCGTTCCTCGGGAGGTTCCTTGAGGTGGGAAGGGGACCTTTCTGTTAGTCTTGATGGAATGGTGCGTTTGCGTTGCGCTGGGATGGTGGGGACTGAGAGTTGTGCGCATTGGTGTTTTTTGGTTGTTGCTGCAGGGCGCTGATGCTGCCAGCCGAGTGCCGTTGCCCGAGGGGAGCAGCCAGGTGTTCGTCATGTCCGAGAACCTGTCTGCCGTGCAGAAGGAGGACATGGCGTGGGCGTCGTACGTCCTGCTGCGGAACACAAACACCACTTCTGTGGTCTGAATTCGGATTCTTATCAGCCATATGATTTGAAATTGAACTCGATGGAATTCAGCTCTAATATGCCAAGCACTTCCACTTTTCCTTTTTTTTGTATATGGCTAAGTAGTAGTTGCAACGATAACAAAATCTTCTCAGGTTTGCAATTGTGGATGGTTTGACAATGTCAATTTGTCTAGTACATTGTCCATTTCTTGTGTGGATCTTGTTAGAAACAATTGCAATTTTTGAACTGGTCATATAATCAGATGCCATGCCTCATTGTGTCTTTATTTCCCCCTAGGTCATAGCAATTGGGGATCTCTTCTGCATACGAGGATACTGGAATCCACCTGCAAATACTTCAAAATATGCGATGATTGAATGGTTCAAAAGTCAGATGCAACAACTAGGACTTGTTGATTTGAAGGATGCTTTGTACTTCCCTAATTCCTCGGGTAAGTGTACCGCTCTTGCCTAGCAGAATATTTCAATGTTGTTGAAACAAAGTGTTGATTTACCGGTCCACACACTAATTGTTAGTTTTGCCCCTTCTTTTGATTGTTGGTCACGTACAGATTGTACCTTACTTTTGAGTACTGCTTTTGCGCCTCTTACGTGGAGGCATGTCCATATCATATATGTCGATGTCTTTCACTATGCCAAATTTAAAACTACAAAATTCAAGATGCATATTAGGACTAACAGTTGCATTACTAATGTACGATTAGATGGTTATTGAAGTTTCAGAACACTTTGTTTCCCTTGTTTGATGTCTCTAGAAATATTCTCTTATTCTGTCAACCATGCTGCTCTGACCAGATTCTCAGCTTGTGAAGATTCTGCCAGATGGGATTCTTTCTGTGTTAGCTCAACCAATTCTGAGTCTTGATCCAGCTAATAATGAAACAAAAACTGAAGGAGTCATCCTGTTGGCCTCCAATGCGAATTATGCATATAGCGAGAAAGATAGGGCCTGGATAAGAACAGTTGCAAACAAATTTCAACGTGTTTAATTCAGAGGTACCAAAGGTATTCCTACATCTTTAAATGAGATCTCTTGTTTTCATCAATCTAAACTTTCCATTTCACATAAGAAGATATTATTGTTTTTCTAGACAAACCAATTTAACCATCATTCCTGTTCTAGAGTACAGAAGAATTGCTGACACAAATGTTGTTGTGTTTAATTTCGATTTTATATTAGGTTCATAGGATACTGTTAAACCACTTCTAATTTTTTGACAGAAAGGCTGACAGTCATGCAGTAGTGGAAAATGGATTGGGAAAGATTGGAGACTGTAAACTGTGAAGTAGACTGACTGGTCCAAGCAGGATTTGGAGTCTTGGTAACATGGACTAAGCAGATGTGATCTAAGAGAATTTCGCAGTTGGAGGGAGATCGGTACTAAGCTATTGTTTCATTGGGTTTGGTACTAGTTGAAGCAAAATAGTCCCGCAATATTTTGTTCAGTGGACAAGAGACTAAGTGCTGATGTGTTTGGTTTGTTTCATAGCCTTATGCTTTGGTATATCTTATTGGATTCACCATTGAAGCAGAAAGGCTGCTCCAGGGATTTATTGACTTGTGCAAAATAGCAATGCTATCATAGTTTACACACACTCCATTAAGGTAGCTGTCCACCTGGCTGCATTGATATTAGCAGTTAAAGCTTCTCGAGTCCAAAGTGTTGTCACAGATCAGGGGTTTCAAACACTGCAGATCAACTACAATCTTTCATATACTATGTACCTAGAGGTTTGAGTGCAGATAGGGACCTTTTCAGTACTGATTTTTCTCGTCGGAATTAGTCTCAGTTGCTAATATACACAAACTTAACAGAAGATGGGAATGCTTGTTAATTCTGTTGAGCCACTGTTGGAAATCATTTCTTCAGGTTGTAGGTAATTTGTATCTTCAGATTTCGCTGCATCATGTATTAATGTGAAGATGTGGACCCAACCTTTCAACATTTTGGAAACATATTTATGTGCTAGTTGTTTCCAGGTCTTTACCATGAGTTATTGTTTTAGTCAGTTTTGTGTTTCAGAACTGAGGTCTCGTCTCCTTATTATGCCAAGATTGCTGAGGCTGCTATCCTATCTTTTACCTTCTCTGCTCTTTCAGCATAAGATCTTCAAGCGAATAAGTTAGTTTGCAACTTTCTATTGCTATAATTTTGACATATATTGGACAAACTTCTCCTATGTTGCTGTCAGCCCTTTTGATTAGATAGAAATATTGAATGCAAATTATAATGCTTCATGGGTAATATTAGTGCAAAATTCTTTTCTAGTTGAAGCTAAGAACATTGGAATAACAAATTTACGGTCACCTTATATTATATTATGTCACAGAAAAATTGTCACTCAAACATTCTCTTAAAAATCAGTAGGAGATTAATAAGTGAGGGCATGAGGTGGTAGTATTCAGATAGAACCCAAAATATAACTTTTTTACTGCATTAGTTGCTCCCATATCTTGCTTTTAAATACCTGACCAAATCTTCGAATTCTTGATGCCACCTTTTGATGACATGCTGCAGTATATGTAAAGCATGTAGTTGGTGCGTGTCTCCTTGCACTGCTTTGTTGGGTAATTGGGTTTGGGTACCAATTATTGCTGATGGTGGGTACTGGCAAGAATTCTTTTGGCACTTGTCCTGGAAATCTGCAAGGACAAATCATAGAAACGGTAACGGCAGCTGATTCTGGTCCTGGGATGAACGAGGACCAAGGATTTACAGTTTTACACACTGAAAAGGGTTCTCTTGTCAAGCGATGGTTGTACTCTATATCAACATTTCTGTAGCGGCATGATGCTCTGATAGCATTTTTTCCCCTAAGGACAGTTAAGGCATTTTTTTTTCTTAGAACAGCTCTGTCAATTCAGTACCAGATTTTTTTTTCTCCCTGGAGTATAACTTTGCGGACAATAATAACACGTTGAGTTTTGTAAAGTATCTTGATGTAAAGGCATACTAGTTATAAATTAGTAATCTTTTAGAGTAAACTAGTAATACGAACTTCCATCTATATCATGTATTGCTGTAGTCTAATTCAGTAATTGCTCGTTATTAGTTCTCTTGTCACTGTAGCATTGCACGTTCTAACGGGATCGTGAACAAAGAATCCCCTTTTGTTCATGCACAAAATAATTTGAAATAATTTGCCTGGGCCCAAGGCCTTATGTAGTTCGCGAAATTTTTTTTAGATGTCACATCAGATACACTGATATACATTTAAAGTATTAAATGTAAATTAATTAAAAAATAAATTACATAGCTCGCCTGAAACTACAAGATAAATTTATTAAGCCTAATTAATCTGTCGTTAGCACATATTGGTTACTATAACACTTAAGTCTAATCATGAACTAATTAAACTTAAAAGATTCGTCTCGTAATTTACAACCAAACTGTACAATTAGTTTTTTTTTATCTACATTTATAGTGCTTCATGTATCTGTAAAAAGATTTGAGCAGGATGAGTGAAAATTTTCTAGATAACGAACTAAACAAAGCCTAAGGTGCGTACGAGCCCTTGTGGGTACCATGTGACTCATCAAATCGACAGATGCATGTAGGTACGTTCTTGTATGCTCATCAAATCTCCCAGCTGATGTCGTTGTGGTTGATGCAGCCTGTATTTCGTACCCTGTGGTACTCGGTTCTCCGAGTGGCTGCTGGCACACCGAGGACTGAGGAAGGTTGGTTCAGCTGCAAGCAAAGGGACAGCCGGGAGGGTCACATTCACTGCTGGGGGCCAGGCTGTTCCAAACTTCTAATCGACAAATGATCCGGGACTGTTCCAACGTTTTTCACCTCCGTAATCCCGTGTTTTTGTTTTTGCTTGTTAATGTGTTTGAAACCTAATTCAACTGGTATAACAAATAAACTCTCTTATATCTAACCTACCCCACCCTATCTTATTATTTAAACCCAACACAAACCAACCTACATATTATTAGAACCACGGGTTATTACAATAATAACCCATCGACTTACATAAGAGGTATGTACTGTCTAAGTTTGCATAGCATATATAAGTCATAATCAAAAGTCAGATCCTAGAACTAAAATTTCATATTCACATCTTAAAAATTTAGCAGAATTTATCGAAGTTCATTTGATATGATTCAATGTGACGCAAAGCTACTAATATGTGCCAATTAGCATAGTGAGGTCAGCATGTGGGGGCTCACATCACAACTAGGAATGTGTTCACTCGCTAAGTTTTTTAGCGAAATTGAATGAAAGTTGTTTAGGCTCTGTTTGTTTGGTTCCTCTTGCTAAATTTTAGCTAGCTAAACTTTAGTCACTTTAGTAGCTAACGTTCCAAACACATTGACTAAAAAAAAGCTAAAATAGTTTAGTTCTATTAGTCATCCAAGAGTAGCTAAAATAATTTTAGCTACCTAAAATTTAGCAAAGGGAACGCCTTAATACAATTGAAAACCTAATGCCTTTGGGAGTACACTTAAATTTTTGGGTGTAAGGTCGGATCATTCCCTTTTAGATATCTAGGAATCTCTATGCATCACTGAAAATTAATAAATAAGGATTGGAAACACGTGAAAGAAAGATTTCAAAAGAAATTGAGTGGTTAAAGAAGCAAGTTGCTTTCTGTGGGAGGAAGACTGGTTCTAATTAACTAGTAGTCTTTCTATGTTTATGTTGTTTTTCTTTGAGATACCTAAATAAGTTTTAAAAGTTAGATTATTTTAGATCTTAGTTTTTTTGGCAAAGTGATCAGCACAAGAAGAAATATAAATTGATAAAATGGGAGGTAGTTTGCACACCAAAAGGGTGGATTGGGTGTCCTAAATCTAGATGTGCATAATAGATGCCTACTCACCAAGTGGCTTTTCAAACTAATAAATGAGGATGAGGTTTGGCAACAATTTCTTAAAAATAAATATTTAATTGATAAAATGCTGACTCAGGTTCAATGCATGCTCGGTGATTCAAGGATGAGTTCTTGTTTTTGGGTAGGTTTGATCTTGGTGACGGATATCAAGTTCGTTTTTGGGAAGATAAGTGGATAACATGACATACTCTCAAAACAATCTATCTGGCACTCTATAATATTATGAGAAAGAAAAGTGCTTCTGTTAGGTCAGCACTATCTATGATACCGTTAAATGTAGCATTTAGGAGATCTCTGACGGGAGTTAATTTACAAGCATGGCACAAATGATCCGAGACTGTTCAAACGTTTTTCATCTCCATAATCCCGTGTTTCTTTTGCATGTTAATGTGTTTGAACCTAATTCATCTGGTAACAAATTAACTCTCTTATCTAACCTACCCTAGCCGATTAAAAACTCCAAATCCATACAGACAAATCTAAATAAATCCATAGAAAAAAATCTAAATAAATCCAAGAAAAAAGATCCAAGCTAATTATATCCCAATTCAAAATTATTTATATCGAATCTAATCCAATTAATGTAAATAAAATTCATTCAATGTGAATCTAATAATAATAAAACTATTATAACTACATGTTAGTCTTATGTCAAAAGCTAGACCCAGAATTCAAAAGCCCATGCTCACACCTTAAAATTTTAGCAAAATTAACTAAAATCTATTAGAGATGACTCAATATAATTGTTTTAATAGCCCCCTATAGCTCCACTATAAACTTTTTAAGGGTCTACTACTACTACAATATTCCAATTGTTCCACTATTTTCGTCAATTGCACGTTGGCTCCGCTAAGTACTATTATTTGACTTAGCCATAAAATATATTTTAGCACTACTAATCGTGACTAAGGCAAATATTCATTCCTTATTCTAGAGGAGTATAGTCTATGCTGATTCATCATGTTCCTTACTTAGTAATCCATAAATAGTTGTTAAACCATTGAATATTGAGCATTGAGTGAATATTATTGTTGATTGATTTAGTGAATACTTAATAGTTGGTGTCGAGACATGCACTCCTGTATTTGAGTATTTGTATTCATAATTTTTGTTATTTAATTGTTTTTGTGCATAATTAGTTAAGACTTTTCAGATTTTCTACAGAAAGCACTAAGTTAAATAACCTAGCCCGCTGTAGTTTTTAACAACTTTAGAGGAAGATATCGTTAAATGTTGTAGCCTGCTATTTACAACATTGCTTAATTTGATTTCCTACTGCTTTGTGTAGATTACAGATTACACCTTAAAATTATAGCGAAGTTAACTAAAAATTGTTGGAGATAATTTAGCACAATTGCAACATAGTTTGTGCAAATTGGTATGATTAGGTATATACATGGACCCCATGTTGAAATTTGAACCCTAAAATTAAAAGCCCGGGTCCACACGTCAAATTTTAAGTGAAATTGACTGAAAATTCTTAGAGATACAAACTGAGCCGCCCGGGTCCACACATCAAATTTTAAGTGAAATTGGCTGAAAATTCTTAGAGATACAAACTGAGCCTAGCTCACTTGGTTAGGTTTCTTATGGTGGAACCTGCCTACTCGGGTTTAAGTTCTCGACTTAGCACGGGTGCTCATATTTTTTCTAGATTTATTACATGATTTAACGGTGTTATGTTTTCAGTGGTAAACGACGTTTCCGTCGATAGCGAGACGTCTGTGGTGACTTTGTCAATCTCGAGATGTGCCGACATGTCTTTTCAGAGGTGCTCATAGGAACCTAGTAAATTCAAACCCAATTTGTTTTCCTAGTAAATCATATCCATCGGAAGTAGAGAGCCATTTCCACCCATGCAAAGAGTGCACACTTATATAAAACCTAGTAGCACGTCATCGAAAAATTCGCGAATTTTGAAAATTGAACCTATCATAATTTCGCCACCATTTTCAAATGTTGCTTTTATGTAAGTTTACACATGGTCTCAATTAACAAGAACAAGGAGAGACGAATCCAATCTCATTTGTATGGACCACACGAACTTCTCTCCCTGCTATAGAAAGACATGCCCATCTATTTTGGTATACCGTAGTAAGAAAATGTTGGTAATTGTCTTCTTAAAATGAGCTTAGGGCTTGTTTAGATCCAAAAACTTTTTGGATTTTGACACTGTAGCATTTTCGTTTTTATTTGACAAACATTGTCCAATCATGGAGTAACTAGGCTTAAAAGATTCGTCTCGCGATTTACAAACAAACTATGTAATTAGTTTTTATTTTTATTTATATTTAATACTCCATGCATGTGCCGCAAAATTCGATGTGATGGGGAATCTTGTAAAGTTTTGGATTTTGAGGTGCATCTAAACAAGACCTTATTTTGATGGCCTTTAGACCCTTCCACAGCTTAAAGTGAGAGAAAATGAGACTTTGTTCAGTTGGCAAAAAATTGTTGAAAAATGACACTGTAGAAATTTCGTTTTTATTTGACAAACATTGTCCGATCATAGAGTAACTAGACTTAAAAGATTCGTCTCGCGATTTACAGATGAACTGTACAATTAGTTTTTATTTTCATATATATTTAATATATGTGTCGCAAGATTCGATTTGATTTGGAGGTCGAAGATGGTACACGCAGTCACTCTGCTCGCTGCAGCGAATGTCAGCGAAAAGCCGTAAAAAGTCGGAGCGAGCCAGCGACGCAAACTACACGCGGCAGGCAGCGCATCCCCTGCCCATTTCAAAATCCGTCCCGTGCGGTCGTGGCGTCGTGCGTGCCCCGCCCCGCCCCGCAGTCCGCCCGCCGCAGCAGCAGCATCCTCAAACGGTCGGATCCCCGCAGCCACGGAACCCGCCGATCCCAGCGCCCGTCCACCGGGCCCCACGCCCCCGATCCGACGGCTCGCGCTCGCCCCCGAATTCAAAACCTCTCGTTTCGAAGCAGCGGCCAGCGGCCGGCCGTGTGCTGTCTGTCCAAGTCCGCCAGTCCACCGGAAATAAATCCCCCAACGACTCGCTCGCTGGGAAACTACTACACGACGCGCGGCACCAGAGGAGGAGGAGGAGGAGCTTTGTCGGGGGGCGGCTACAAGAGGCGGCGGTGGACTGCTCGCGGTGAGTGCGTTCATCATGAAATGATTCCCCCCAATCCTCTCCCCCTCCCTCCTCCTCCTTCCAATCACGCAGTGATCGAGTGGGAGCAAACAAAGCCCACGCGCGTTCCCAGGATGGTTGTCGTTTGATTCATGATTGGCGTCCTGATTGCAGCCGCTCTAGCTCTGTTTGCGCTCTGCGCCGCGGCGGGGATCGGCGCCTGGAGGAGGAGGGGGTGGAGGACGACGGGGAGTGGCGGCGGACGAGGAGGCGCGGCGGGCGGCGACGCGACCGGCGGGAGCGAAAGCGGCACCCGTGAGAGAGGTAATAACCGCAGGACATGCCTCTGTTTTCTGATCTCTTTTTTTTTCTCTCGCTCGTCGTTCTCGATCGCGATTTTCTCCGTGTGGTCGGAGGATGAGCTTCGAAGCCAAGCGTCCGCTCTTCCTGTTACGCTCCTGGCTGCCGCATTCGCCATTCAGCCGTGCTTTCTCCACCATTCAAGCCATGCTCTCTGCGAGAATAAGTGTCTCGAATTTTCTACAAATCACGCCGAGTCTTCGTTTGCTTGGGGGAAGTTGGGAGAGACCAATCGAGTCGAGAGCTTTGTTCCTACGACTACGAGTACAGAGTGTAGACACTGTAAAGTTTTTTTTTTAAGCAAACGTTATTATTGTTACTCTGAGGCTATCTCGAAATAATATAACAATAAAAGTCTCGCTTGGAGCCTTTTGCAACACGCCATAATATTCCAAAAAATTTTGCAAATTTTTTTAATTTTCTGTCACATTAAAACTTTAAATGCATGCATCGAGTATTAAATATATATATAAATAAAAATTAATTACATAATTTATTTATAATTTACGAGACTAATCTTTTAAGTCTATTTAGTTTATAATTAAACAATATTTATCAAATAAAAATAAAATAAAAAAAATTAAAACTAAACAAAGGCTAGGAACCCTCGTCTCCGCCGGCGCCGTCGCGCCGACGCTGCCGACGCCGGCGTCCGCACGGCGCTAGCTGTCAAATGACCCAACTGCCCCTGAAACATTAGGAACTCACAGCCATAGCCGGCCGTAGGAAACCGGGTCCGCCGCACCCGCACTGGACTCGAGTGAAACGCGCCTTCGGGACCGGGAGCGTCCCGAGAACGCTGTGTGCTCCGGGCTTGCTCGCTGGCCTTGCGTTGGATTCCTCCGAGCCCCGCCGCGGGCCCGATCTCGTGTGCCGTATCGCATGCATGGCCACACCCACCACACCAGTCGCCACGACTCCACGAGCCCACACAACACGGCCTTTTAATTCGTGCGAGAAAAGTTGTTGGTTGCTAGTACTACGAAAAAGGGTACGTGTGGCACAGGTCGCACAGCTCGCACGCGTGGTTCGGTGGTTGTGCCACAGCCAGTGACAGGTGGGCCCGCACGTTTTCCGTACTGCTAGGCTTATTTGTGTGTGCTTCGCTAGCTTTTGTGCGTGTTGTTTGTGTGTCATTAACATTAAGCCCATTGCCACTGTCATTTCTAGACCTCCAGCGAAAGCATTTCTTTCGATCCTACTTTACATGCATGCGTGGTAGGTCAGTCTTAATGGGAAGCATCCGAGGGATTTTGCGGTCATCTTTTCAGAGGACTCGGTTCTTTTACGATACGTTCCCCACGCAATTATTTCGCCATGATTCTTTTATGTGAAGAAAGTGAGAGATCTTTGGATTGGATTATAGTAGTATCATACTACAGGAAAGTAATGTGAATAAAAACATCAGCATGCTAATCTTACTCTTCCAAAGTGGGGTCAGTCTTAAGCCACGCCTTTGGCTTTTAATTACACACTCTTCTCAGGTGGAAGTGGAACCCACCATACCACCACCGTCTGATGATCAAAGTTATTAGCTCCAACGAATGCTGTAGTGCAAATCAAATGAAGATTAAAGAAAACAAAACATCTCTCACGCTCAAAAGGACATCAATGCATTGGTCACACTTATTTGAATTTGGATTTGGGTGGACATGTAGCATGCCTTCTTTTGTGTGTTCGCATTCACTAGTCACCTACCGATACCCAGCCACCGTTCTTTGTCCAGTCGAGTTTTGAAATTACCAGACTCTCCGTTAGGAAACCAGTGTGAAAAGCTTGGGAAATTTTGATAGCTCCTTCGTACCAGCTCATAATTTCGTGTCTGTGGTCACCGTATTTACGCCTCTCAATTCGACGTACCAATCGTCCAGCCAAAGCAAGAAAAGATCATAGGGGGGAGAGTGTAGCTCCGTGGGGCTTATGGTTTTCTGGAGCTTTCCTAGTCTCCTAGATGAATTTTGATTCACTTAAAATAGCCGACGCTTTCTTTCCCTGTCTCCTTCCAGCTTCTTCTATTCGTGCTCTTTTTTTTTTTCAAGATTTGTCTTTTCTTCTTCGGTGCCGGGGAGGAGTTCTGGTTCCGAGTAGTGAGCACTACTAATCTGGCTCTCTGGTGTGAGTAACTGCAGGTCACGAGCTGCGGTGTTGTACCTGCCAAGAAATGAGCTTGGGGAGCTGCCCGGCCGCGGCCGGGGACGCGACGGCAGAGGAGCTGCTTGAACGGGCGCGGGGGCTGGTGCCACCCGCCCTGGCCGCTGCCCGCGCGGCCACTGGCTTCGGTGGGCGGTGGAAGGCCATCGCAGCGAGGCTGGAGAGGGTGCCACCGTGCCTGTCGGACCTGTCCAGCCACCCCTGCTTCTCCAAGAACTCGCTCTGCCGGGAGCTGCTGCAGTCGGTGGCTGCAACGCTAGCGGAGGCCGCCGAGCTCGGTGCGCGCTGCCACGAGCCTCCGAAGGCAGGGAAGCTGCAGATGCAGAGCGACCTCGACGCGCTGGCCGGGAAGCTGGACCTCAACCTCAGGGATTGCTCTCTTCTTGTCAAGACTGGCGTTCTGTCTGACGCGACCGTTCCGGCCGCCCCGGCTGAGACAGCGTCGGCTGAGCGCGCACAGACGGATGTGCGGGAGCTGCTTGCCAGGCTGCAGATTGGACACGCAGAGGCAAAGCACCGGGCTGTGGATGGCCTGCTTGATGCTCTGCGCGAGGACGAGAAGAGCGTGCTGTCGGCGCTCGGCCGTGGCAACGTGGCCGCGCTGGTGCAGCTGCTCACGGCGACGGCAACCAAGGTTAGGGAGAAGGCGGCCACTGTTTTGTGCCTGCTCGCCGAGTCTGGCAGCTGCGAGGGGTTACTCATGTCAGAAGGCGCGCTGCCGCCGCTCATCCGGCTGGCTGAGTCCGGCAGCCTTGTTGGGCGGGAGAAGGCTGTCATCACGCTCCAGCGGCTGTCCATGTCGCCCGACATTGCCCGCGCAATCGTCGGCCACAGCGGCATCCGCGCCCTCATCGACATGTGCCAGACCGGGGACTCGATCACACAGTCCGCCGCGGCAGGAGCGCTGAAGAACATCTCTGCAGTGCCGGAGGTCCGGCAGGCGCTGGCCGAGGAAGGCGTCGTGCGAGTCATGATCAGCCTCCTCGACTCGGGCGTCGTTCTCGGCTCCAAGGAGTACGCCGCGGAGTGCCTGCAGAACCTTACGTCAAGCAACGACAGCCTGCGGCGTGCCGTCGTGTCCGAGGGCGGCCTCCGGAGCCTGCTCGCCTACCTCGACGGACCACTTCCTCAGGAATCGCCCGTGGCCGCGCTCCGGAACCTCGTCACCGCCGTGTCACCAGACAGCTTGGTGTCGCTCTGCGTGCTCCCGCGCCTCGTCCACGTGCTCCGTGACGGCTCCGTGGGCGCTCAGCAGGCCGCCGCGGCGACCATCTGCAAGATCTCCAGCAGCATGGAGATGAAGCGGCTGGTGGGCGAGCACGGGTGCATCCCGCTCCTGGTGCGGCTGCTGGAGGCCAAGTCGAACGGCGCGCGCGAGGCCGCGGCGCAGGCGGTGGCGAGCCTGATGGGTTGCCCCGCGAACGCGAGGGACATCAAGAAGGACGAGAAGAGCGTGCCGAACCTGGTGCAGCTGCTGGAGCCGAGCCCCCAGAACACGGCCAAGAAGTACGCCATCTCCTGCCTGCTGGCGCTGTCGGCGAGCAAGCGGTGCAGGAAGCTGATGATCTCCCACGGCGCCATCGGGTACCTGAAGAAGCTCTCGGAGAAGGACGTGGCCGGCGCGAAGAAGCTGCTCGAGAAGCTGGACCGCGGCAGGCTGCGCAGCCTGTTCAGCAGGAAGTAGCTAGGATGATGGTCTCAAGGCTCCAGCTGATGCAGCATTGCAGTGAAGCGATCGTTCTTTTTGCGGTAACCTGTACAAAGATCCCGTCGTGTTTCATGGCCTCTATGAAGTGAAGTGAAGTGCCGCAGAGCGGTGGACAGAGTTGTGTTCATGTGAAGTGAACATATGGCGTTGTAATTTCGATGGCTAATGTGTGTGTCAGGCAGTTCGTTCGTTCGTTCGTTAGCTCCCTAACCATTGGCTTAATGAATTCCCAGCGGTCCCGTCGTAATGCTAATAAAATCTCTTCAGGGAAAGATGATTTGCACAGTTTGGTTTGTGATTGTTCCAATCTTTCAGAAATTGTTTGTCAGCATTGAAACTATTCAGTCTCCTCCTTGGCTCAGATGGCTATGATTCCAAATCTCGCTTTAGTCGAACCTTTGCTTTGTGGATTAAAGAAACCCAGCATCTCCTTCGAGTCTTAGAATCTGGTGAAGTGCTGATTGTGTCATCACTGCCAACAACAGCTTCTGGTGAAGTGCAAGCCGTGCAGGAGCGACCAGGTTATTGGAGCATGATGCGGACAAATCGGAGATGGGTTTCCGCACGCGTGCGACGGCAATGATTACGCAGTAGCCTTCCATATTGCCATCGACCGATCGACGTCCAGCCGTGGTGGTCGTGTCGTCGGGCTGCAGGCCACGCCGCCCACGCGTGCGTGGTTATCCGTCACTTCAATATCTGGTAATCGGTCCGCTTCGCAAACACTGTGCTTGTTTGCGTGTTAAAAAAAAAAGAAGGTGGCCATTTTGTCAGGCAAGATCGTCAACGTGTTCAGGTATACGTATATCGTAGCAGTTGTAGCAACCTCAGTAACACGGGGTCTGCTGAAATATAGCCTCTGTTCAGGCGAGGGCTACAAGCCTTGAGATCTCCATCCAATGCGAGCACATGGAGAAGTCCATTCAACATATCGATAAAGCATCGCCTGACCCAAACAGAGATTGAGACGACTGTTCTATAGGAAAAGTGAAATTACACGGCCTGTTCTACTCCTTTGGGAAGTTGATGGCTAGACGCAGGTAACATAATGAAACTGAATCAATCAATCAAGTGATTCGCTGTCACGCCACTAGATGCAATCTGGTCGGTCAGAGCTCACACACCTCGTGCTACCGTTGTCACTGTTTGTTTTCCCTGTATATTGACTATTGGTGGTTGAATTTGTTGGGAAAAGTCGTATTTGATGCTTTGAGTGCGAGAGAGAGAAAGGAGGGAGCATTATGTTCTTTTTTTACGTGGTTGATTCAAATATGTGGATTCGTCACTCGTCCTGATGGGAAACGCGTTCACAGGCTGTGCGCCGAGCCGCCGCCGAGCATGTCCAGACCGTGGCAGCTCTCGTTGGTGGTTGCCACCTCGTTGAGGTCGGCATCGTCCAACTCCAACAGAAGCGGAAGCAGAAGCGCAGGGACGGGCCAAAAGAACAAAACGAGCCCACATACTCTTGTAGCCCAACTAACAGGCCCAGCCCATAGAACCCATGTCGGTTTCGGCCCACGAAACGCAGCCCCCGCTCTCCAAGCTGCCGAATCTGCAGTTGGATTGTCAGCTCCAGCTCGTCTCCATTGGTTCAGCGATTCTTCTCCCTGTTCCTGGTGATACTGGTGCAAAATCGAAAAAACCCAGGTTTGGATCGGGACAAAACTGACGACGACTCGTGGTGTTTTTAGTGCCTGAAATTTTTGAGACCTCGGGTCGGTGGCGGAGCAGGCTGCACTGATCTGATGACTGATCAGGTTTTTGCCTCTCCGATTGTTCGATGCTCATCAGAATTAGATTTTTCAGTACAAGTATTGTAGCAACAGCAGTAAGAATACGTTATTCCTTCGGTTCTTAAATTGTTCCGTGGTGGCAACTGTTGATTTGATTGCAAATGGATCAACTTGTTAATGGTCGGTATCAACTTTCTCAGTGCCATGATGGGCCATTGCCCTCCAATCTGCAGTTTGATCTACCTGTTTTTTTTTTAAAAAAAAATAATGGAACAGGAGGGGTTTTATTGGGTTTTTTTATACAACAGGATGGGTTTTACCCTCCAACCAGTTTGATCTACCTGTTGATAGGGGAAATGGACATCTCTGGAAATTCTCCCTGATGTAGCATCCATGGCACTGCGTTGAGCTGCAGTTGAGACCGTGATGGTGGTGGCCGTGTAGTGTAGCTTCGTGCATTCCATATTTTGGAGAATAATAGATCCACTAGACATTGTTCAGTGGATCGGACTTCGTGCTCTCCTGGGTCGACCTTATCAGCTAGACGATGACAGGAATTTCTCTTTTATGCGGGACAGCAGGCAGACATTTCCCCCAAATCCAGAGTCTCTACTAATTCTAGGGAGTACTTTTTTTTTACTTAATAAATAAAAATATCCTGGCCTCCAGCATTCACGAGTAAATTAGTATAGCAGTTAAAACAAGAGCCACATCACTTAAGCAGTTAAGCTAACATGCACACCTTAACACAAGACAACACAACAAACAAAAGAATGAAGCCTCCATCCCGTTTCTTCTGCGCCATCCAAATATGTTGAAGACTCTCCAAGTTCCAACACCAAAGCTTCCAATCTGCTGCACCCTTGTCTTAATTTATCAACAGTAGGTTGGCTCCATCTATCGTGAGTACACTCAGTGATCTGTTTTACAACAAACCTGCTTCGTTCATATACAGTACTACTTATCAACTGAGCAAAGGATGCTCTTCGGAATCTGAGCAAAGGATCCAAATTATCAGCTTGAACACTGGGTCGACCTTATAAGATCGGCTTCAATGCTATCAGCTGGTGATAGAAGATGCATATATATTGCAGCATCTTCAGTAAATCCTCACTTTGAAACCGAATCAACATATACGTATCATATCAAGATCAGCAAATTCACTTCATCATATGCTCTCTAGTCTCATATGTATCTCTCGTTACATATATGTACTCTCTATATATACATACATCTCGCGGCAAGTCCTAACGTAAGTCGTACGCATCTCTCAGCTACTGGAGATAATCGTACTACATAGAAGCGAAGCAGAGAACGAAGTTTCAGAACAGCATAGCAGATATATAGCTGTGGCACTCAACAGAACAGCATAACTAAGAGTAAGAGGCAGCAGCCATATATGATGTATCTACCATCACAGCATGAAAGCCATGGAGTTGAGGGTGGCGAAGCGGGTCCACATGTCCGCCGTGGGGAGCCTCGGCCTCGTCATCATGCTCCGGCGGAGCTCCTCGAGCCTCGACAGGAGGAGCACGATCCGGCGGCACGGGACGAGGAAGAACGTCAGCGGGATGAGCCATACGCCCAGGTCGACCACCAGCATCTCGCTCGGTGGATGCTTCTGCAACTGCAAGTCTTTGGGGGGTGAGAGCTCTGATTTTCAGCTATTTTTTAGGGGGGCTGGATATGATCTTCGAGGAGAGCTTTACAAGCTCATTCCTGGTGGTGGTGCTTCCTGTTGTTTATTATATATAGTGGAGGCTTACTTTACTGCTTTAGTCCTTTTGCTTTCTTATTAGTGGACACTGGAGGACCATCAACAAGGCTATGAGTGCACATTGCTAGTGCTATCGAAGGGCCCACTTGACTGCCTGTAGGCGGGGCCTCCTGGTCAGTGTCACATTTGGATGGTGTTAGACTTAAATTGGATATCACGAGGATGCATGGTTTGGATCACTCAAGTATCAAATCGAGAACCGACCTTAGCTGATGTCAAAACTAGTCGCAGAATCACCACGGAAACTTACAAATATCTCTTGAGAGGTACTTGTCGGCGAGACACAGGTTGGATAGAGCGTTCCCTCACACTATAGAGATGAGAGATGATATAACATAAACATATGGTGTTGGAAAATAAGGTGGTGAAAGGTAAACGCTATTTTATAACATATGGTGTAAGGTGGTCAAAAGTAAATTAAAGGTATTTTTTTTGAAACTAGATTCTCTTAATTGACCATGACCATTCATAAGATGGGACAGAAGTATCTTGTGAGGGGTTGAAAGGCCTTACAAAACGGTGCCAAATACAACTCTAACCGTGTGTTTGGTTGGAGGTTGGAGCGAGCTGGGTTGGGTTGGATCCGTTCCTATGGCTGTTTGGATGGAATGCGAGTTGGGTTGGGTTGGCTCCAGAAGGAATATTCGCGTGAGATGCGGGTTGGCTCCGTCCGCTGAA
>Ga0182004_10001230_pt1 | contig 18322 bp, 17 predicted proteins | sample Sormic07211540_1_FD_120479 | JGI IMG/M metagenome (GOLD analysis project Ga0182004, IMG submission 120479) | Endophyte microbial communities from Sorghum bicolor roots, Mead, Nebraska, USA - 072115-40_1 MetaG | ecosystem: Host-associated > Plants > Roots > Unclassified | place: USA: Nebraska...
ATATATGTGGGCAAAATGGGTGCAACTGACCCGTTATTATGCAAACATGTTTGTGTGTGGACCTTTATTTATCCATCACCGTCCAGATAACTTTGCCTCATCCCCATTCATTCTACGGCAGTAGCTATGAATCGGCAGGTGGCAGTGGCGGGCTGGCGGCGACCGGCGCATGCGAGATGATCTATTTCGTGGCTAGCTCAACCAGGTAAATCTTTGATTTGTACGTTGCCGATCGGATCTACTCCTGCCTATGTCTGTCCCTATTTTATCGATCATGTACATGCCATCGTGGGCTCTCTTGGATGTGAGTTGAGTTGCGCTTGACTACAGGTGATGTCGGCGGCATGGTGGCACCAGATAGCGAGTGCACCAACCTCTCCAAATCTCCCCATGCTAAACTAATATCCGATTCATTCTTGTCGATCTGATCATAATATAGGTGTTGTGGGTGATGTCAATTTCCTGATGCAGAACCTGTTCTTTTTTCATCACCAGGCAGTTCGATGTTTACAAAGGCTGGCATCTCCCACTGCTGCATGATAGCCTTGTAGTCCCGGGCCAACAGGACCTTAGTCCGTTCAGGACTAAATGTCCCCTCTTTAGTCCCGACTCGTTATCCGTATACATAGCACCTATACAAGAGCGGTATTGCACACAAATAAAGTATGAAACTACATATATATATTATGAAGCTATACATATATGTACATACACATTACATTTACAATAATATACAAGTAAGTGTTCGGCCGCCGTGATACAAATATTTGCCCGCCACTTAAAGGTCATACAAGTGTTCGTCCTTGTTTAGACTCTTTAATCCCAACTTAGGGTTGTAGTGGAACTCGACGCCTTCCGGGAGGACATGTTCGTTGATGAAACCTGCGATCGTCTCCTAGATTGCGGTGAGCACAACGTCATCTAACACTTGTTCTTTCAATTCCCACTCCTTTCATTTGCATTAATTAAAGGAAAAGATATTAATATACATAAGATTTATTTAGTTTCAACAAATAAATAAGATATAAATTTATTATATATACATGTTACTTACTTTGAGCACCTCTTTACAAGTAGTAAATTGGCAACACCGCATGAACTCACGAACGTAGTATCCACATAAATTGGTTCCGTACGGCTGCCTGGCCACCCACTTATGTAGAATAGGATCGGGAAGTGGCGCTTTTAGATCTGTATGATATCTTTGTACTAACCAAGCCCAAGCCCTGCCCAATACGTCGGTCGTTGATTAGGTATAGCATAGTAAAGTAAAAGAGCAGGCATCGATATTTAAAGAATGATAGAACCTACCACTGGATCTATCATGTCTTGATACGTTGCTAGCTCTTTTTTCATTGAGTCCCACACTCTTATACTTTGTTCCTTGACCCTAATCTTAATGAGTATCCAGTGATCCCTGCATTTGTTTATAGAGTCAACTTATATATATATAACACGATATAACTCAAGACTTTACCCCATATCGTAGGGGAAGAGTATCAACTCCTTGTTTCTTTGGTTATAAAAGAACCTCCGGAGGTTCCTCTCCATTTCCTTGGTCCTCAAATTGAATGGATATTTAGTCTTTGTGTCCTTGTACACGACATATGGATTAATAAAACCAATCTGATCGTCTTGTTTCAATCTGAGTTCTCTCATCATGTGTCTGCACATCGTGAGCATAGTTATTACGAATATGTACATATGCTAGAGTGAGATTATTAATTAAAAGAAAGAGTCACTTACAGATAGTAGTAGCTCAAGAGAGACTTGTCGAGAGCATCCATATAGACAAGCTGGTGTACTTCACTAAACTGGACCCACATGATGTCATCTCTATGGAAGTAGTGACGGTCTCTGACTTAGACGCTAATATATTGTTCATTTTCATGTTTAGCACATAAACTCATGTACCACTCGTGCAACTTGTACATTTGTGTATGAAGTTCTTTTAGCTTTGAAGGGTTGTATAGACTCCTGCCATATCTATACTCCCTCTGCCATTCATCAACAACTTCGACATTAAGACAAGCTGGCGGTTCCTCCCGACAAAGAACTTGTTCCATGGAAAGACCAATCGTATTCATGAAATTCAAAAGGTCATCAAGTTCCACATTTGTAGGTATTGCCATATTCTGTAGCAAGCTCATGTTCGAACCATATTGATTCAACCACTAGTGGCAGCACTGATTGTTGTGCTTGTTCACCGAGCTGTGAAACATCTTTCCCCTTCCATTTCCTTTTGTCCCCCTAAATTGTTTTTTTTATACCATGCTCATAGTCTAGAAGTGGCACCACTAGTTTTTTATTAGCGGCACACTGCTCTTGTATGTGAGCTTTCCACCACTTGATGCGGCTTTGTGTGAGGATACAATAGGTATGGTTTCTCTGGGTTTTGCTGTGCTTTATATTGGAATTTGGTTTTTTCAAAGAACTTTTGCACATCTGACTTCATAGAAGCATCAATTTCTTTAGCAATCTTCTTGTACGGAAGCTTGGTCATCTTTGGGATAGCTGTCTTCTTCATGATAATAGCTTGTTTCTTTGGTAGAGGTGGGACCGATCTTTGTCGGCTAGCAGGCCTCTTGTTTCTCGATGGACCAACTGGTGCCGATGAGGCGGCCGGTGTCAGCATTGGAGGCTGTGGTGTCGGCACTAGAGGAGGCGGTGGTGGCATGGCTGGAGCTTGTGGTGGAGGAGATTTGGCCGATTGCGGCGTTGGAGTCCATCGTGGAGGAGATAGGGCCGGCGGTGGGGATGCAGCCTTGTCTTGTAATAAATCGTTATCGTCGTCGTGTCCCACAACACTATGATCATGTGGTGAATGGATAGCTGGACTTAGGTTGGGGGAGATCCTAATGTGAAAAAAAATTAACAAGGTATATACATGATTCAACCATAATTAAATACAGTACCTAATTAGTGAAAAGAAATTGTGTTCACATTCATCCGCACCTAGGGTTTGGTTGTTGTTGAGGGGGAGGAAGTGACACCCTAGGAATAATGATGTACCGTTTCTTCCAACATAGGAATGTCTTCTCTGCTTCACCTAGGGTCTTCTCCCCAACACCACCTTCAATATCCAGAAGCATATTTTCATAGCCTTTGACCACTCTATCCACCGAGACACTAGCATATCTAGGTGGTATTACGACCGTGTGGATCCTTGGTGTCTTTGTGGGGTCGATAGGAGATACAACACCCATAGCCACCTTGACTGTGTCATTCTCCTATAGAATATGCAGCTCACAGGACATCAACGGAGCGGTGATGTCATCCATCGAGAAGCGTAGCCCTATGTCATCTTGCCTCACAGGCACCTCCATAGAAGCACAATAGCTTTTCAACTGACCAGAGGGGTTGATGTTGGTGGCCGGCTGTGACAAGCTCTGGAGGCGGGAACTTAGAACTTTCTCCACTTGCTTTCTGATTTGCCCGCTCATATTGGCCTTAAGTGCTTCTTCCCTCTCTTGTGCGTGAACAACGGCCTCCTCCAACTTGCGTAGTTGTTCCCTGTCCTCTTCCTTCTTTCTCTGGTGGCTTCTATAAGTTTCTCTGTCTTGAGGGAAGGCATGCTCCCACGACACGGAGCCATAGCCTCTCATCCGTCCACCATGCTCAGGGTTCCCTAGAGTGTATGTCAGCTCATCCTTTTCTCTATTCGGCTGCCATTGTCACTTTGAGCGATGGAGCGAGCGTGATGAAATCTTTCTACTATAGTTTGGCTTTTTCCCATACACGACCTTTCTGATCTCTGGGTCGAGGCTGCCCCCGTGAGCAAAAAACCAATGCTTGGCGTGCTGAGGCCAGCCAATGGATTCCCCCCTATCTATTAGCTCTTGCTCGGCTTTTTCCCACTTAGGAATGACAGTAGGGTAGCCACCTGATCCCATCTTATGGTGGTAATTCTTGTGTCGAACATTCTCTTTGTTCCTTCTCACCCGTTGTTGACCCTCTTCTAACGTCTTGAACTGTATAAACTCATCCCAAAACGGCCGCAACTTGACCCAGTTCTTAGAGTTGAAATCCGGAGTCTTGTTCTCCTTGATAAAGTCGTTATATTGATGCTTCTTCCAGCACTAGAATTGTGTGGCCATCTTCTTCATAGACCAATCCCGAACTTTATTATTCAACTCTGAATTGCTTGTGACTAGCGTGAAATGTTGCAACACATCACCCCAGACTAGGTCCTTGTCACAGTCAGAGACATAACTGATTTCAGGGTGCCCCTTATTTTTCTTCCATTCATGAGCATTGATCGGGAGCCTATCCCTTACAAGGTACCCCAAGTGGTTAACAAAGGCCCTTGCATGGGGTCCAAGTGGCTGGCCTGTTGCCTCCTCAAAATCCGTGATAACCAACCGGCCCTCCAACGACTTCTTTGGGCCTCATAGTTTTTTGCTGGTCCCTGTGGTTGTCGTCGAGCTAGAGGGCTATGTAGGCAGAAACAAGACAATTAATAAAGGAAATTATTTTGAATTTCATGTATATAAACATAGGAGGTTGCATATTACAGACCTCGCTAGCATTGTCTTCCTGTACGCCTTCGAGGGCCAAGTACAGAGAACCATCATGGATGCCCTGAGGGTTCTCATCGCATTCATGATCGTCATAACAAACTTGTTCATCCCCATCGCGAATCATGTTCATCAATATTTCTTCGTCAGCTCTCGGGTTGGCCATTTTTGCAAAAGTATATGAGTAGGTGACGTCAATTATAAATGCTAAACCCTAGCTAAGGAAAAAATATAATTTACTTAATCCCTAAACCCTAAACCCTAAACCCTTAAAAAGTATATGTGAGGGTTTAGTGTTTAGGGTTTAGGGTTTAGGGTTTAGTATATGTCATTTGAGTGTAACTATTATAAGTGTAAAATGTGACATTAGTCCAAAACTCTAAATGGTTAAAGAGAAATAAATGTATAGTGTAACAAGAGGAATAATATTAACTCATAATTTGCTTATAAAACACTAACCACTTATATATTATAAAACACTAACCCAAGTTAATGCCAATGTATCTTATTTTTCCACATATAAACATCAATATATAACCAATATTATATCATTTACTCTTTAAACATCAATATTATAACCAATATTATAACATCAATATATCTTATTTATCCAAATATAAAAAATATAAAGTATTGTATGACAAGGAAAATATATATATACCTCTAAACCCTGAACTCTAAAACCTAGACCCTAGACACTAGACACTAGACCCTAGACATATTTATATTGCATTTATATATCAACTTAAAATGCATTTTTCCTAATTTAAAAAGCATTTTTAATTTTTTCTTTTTTATCTTCCCTCTCTGTTTTCCTTTGCATCGGCGTGGGGAGGTGGGGCTAGGGCCGCGCGCGTGGCGTGTGTGGGTGTCGGTCACTCTGGGTATTTGGTTAACCGAAACCGATCGGTTCGGTTCTTCGTGTAAGTAGCTAATTCAGTTACCTATACAAACTTGGCACCGATCTGTTCCTGACAAAACACGAAACCGAGGTTTTCAGTTCCGGGTAATTCGGTTCGGTTTTGGTTCTAACCGAAAGGAACCAAAATTTCCAGAGAATGAAAAAAATAGCTGATTCAAATGCAAATTTCAGCAACATTTCCCCTCATTTTCATGCACCCAACAGGACAATTTAAAGATCAATGAAGAATGAAAACAGTAGCACACATATATATCATAGTTCTCTCAAATGATAAGGGCAAACAAGCAACAATCCACAAACAGTAAGCCTCCAGGCATCCAAAACACAGGTTGTGCAACCAGTGGAGGGCGGAGGAGATGGAGTCGATTGGAGTCGCGCCGTCGTGTCCTGCTATCCTGGAGTCGCTGCCTAGAGCCCTGGATTCACAGCCTCGCGGCTCACGCTCGCCTAGATTCTAAGTTTTCGACTGAGGGCGATGGACGACGGGGGGCCTAGAGTTGTGCGTCACAGGCTCGAGCTCGCCGGTTGTCGAGTCGGGGGACGAGGTCATGGGGCGGTGGCATGCTCGGGGCGGCGGTACTTGGGGCGGTGTGTGGAGAAGCTCAGGGCGGTTCCTTGGTTGTCGAATCAGGTGGGAAAGGAAGAAGAAGAGGCATTGCCTCTTATAGCAGAGAGGACCTTTAGTCCCAGGCCTAGCCCCTTCCGAGGACTAAAAGGTCTTTAGTCCTGGTTACAGCCATAAATCGGGACTAAAATTCTAAACCTTAAATCTCGGTTGGCCTTTAGAACTAGGACTAAAGGGTCTTTAGTCCTGATCCGTGGCTAGGACCGGGACTAAAGGCCTTTCTGCAAATTTTAGCGCCTGGTTAGGCGCGTGTTTTGATTTTTCACTTTTTATTTAGCTTTCTTATTGTTAAAAGCATAGTAAAAAATACAAGTCATAAATTTGTTAAAAAATACACATTACTTTTTTTATTATCTATCATTCATTATAAAAATTCTAAACACAATTTTTTTCAAATATTTTATATTGTCCAACATAAATGTTATTTATAATAGATATTGTGTTAATGCAAAAATATAATGACCAATTAAAATATATAAAATCATTGGCTTTCGACAACAACTTTGTTTTTGGATCTTTTGGACATTAAACTTTTGGTTCTTTAATAATAATTAGCCAAATGTGCGACATTGATTGTCTAAATTTTAAACTTTAAAATTTTTAGAGCTACATGTTGGTTTTCGGAACCCTAGATGGTCTCAACTAGAAATGTTATGAATACCAATATTGTTCCACTCATCAAGATCTACATTTGATATATGCACCATTTTTGCATTTGACAAAGTATTTGCAAAGTGTAGTTGAAAATCTATAGTTCTCACATATAGTTTCATGTAGTTTATGTGAGATTCAAGAATTGGTGAGTATTGTTTACTAAAACTATCTCAAATGCAAAAATGCTCTATATAAAAAGTTTAGATCTTGATGAGCGCTAACAACTTGGTATTCAAATGTTTTTCATTTGAAGTCATTTATTGTGCTATTTGACCAAGTTTGACCAAAACCAATCTTGGATCTTAAAAACATGTGCCTAGGACTGGCTATAATTTATCCAAATGAAAAAATAGACCATGTTCAAATGTAGATCTTGATGAGCTCTAACAACTTGGTATTCAAAAGGTTTTCATTTGAAGTAATTAAATGGGTCATTTGACCAAAGTAAAAACATTGGTTTTTACAAACACACACTTTGACCGAACCCTGGATGGTCTCAAATGCAATAGTCATGAATACAAAGTTTGTCGGACTCATCAAGGTCTACATTTGGTCAAATGGTCAACTTTTCATTTGGCAAGGTTTGAACCACTCAATTTTGAACTTTGAAAGTCATGAATACCACTCAAATTTTTTAATTTTCAACACATAAAGTTACAATTATATTACACAAGATATCTAATACACATTATTAATTTGATATCACTAGCTATATCAAGCGGGCACAGTGGTAAACTTCTTCTTCACATATTGTCCTTGGTTATGATCATTCTGTAACCATAGAGTGTCCTCAGCAGCGAGCAGTATGATTTGTTCTTTGGCCACACAGAAAGGTGGGATTCGTTTATCATTTTCATAATCTTCTGATATGTCTGACTTGTCTTCAATTCCATGATGTTTCTTTTCCCTGGAAGAACTATGTGGCGCTTTGGCTCGTTGGTTGATTTCTCATCATTTCTATACCCAGTATTGTTGAGGTCCACTAATGTCATTCCATACTCCTTATCGACTGATACCCCTCCTCTGGTCATCTTCACCCATTGACATCGAAATAAAGGGACTTTAAAATTATGTGTATAGTCTAGTTCCCAAATCTCCTCTATGCGACCATAATATGTGTGTATGTTCCCATTCGGTTCCATAGCATCCACGCAGACACCAATGTTTTGGTTGGTACTCTTTTTATCTTGGGATACAGTGTAAAATGTATTTCCATTTATCTCATACCCTTTGTACGTAAGGACATGCCACGTTGGTTGCCTAGCCAACAAATACAATTCATCTCCAATATTTTTGTCACCCTGAATTTTTTCACCACCAATCACCGAATGTTTCCATGTGATGACGCGTAATCCTAGCCTCATTCCTCATAGGATTCTCGGATCGTTCAAAATACATGTGTTCCTCAATATAAGGTTCCACCACAGTGGAGTTTTGAAGAACTGTGTAGTGTGTTTTATTGAAAGAATCATCACCTTGGCTAATATATGTTTTCTTTCTTAGTGTACCCTTTCCACCAAGTCTCCCCTCATATCATGATTCAGGAACAGCAATCAGGTAAAGGTTAGGAATGAATTCCACACAAAACTCAATGACCTCCTCTGTCCTGTATCCTTGGCGATGCTTCCTTTTGGCTGACCCCACTAGTGAACATATTTTTTCAGTACACCCATAAATCTCTCTAAGGGAAACATGTTGTGTAAGAACACAAGACCCAGAATATTAATCTCTTTGACCAGATAAACTAGGAGATGTGTCATGATATCAAAGAAGAATGGAAGGAACATCAACTCAAAGCTGACAAGACATTGAACCATATCATTCTATAAAGTAGCTAGATCCAAAGGATTGATTGCCTTCTGAGAAATTGCATTGAGGAATGCACATAGCTTCACGGTGGCCAGATGTACATGTGAAGGTAGAATTCCTCCTAAGGCAACCAGAAGCAGTCGCATCATAATCACATGGCAGTCGTGCGATTTTAAGTTTACAAATTTCTTCTCCAGCACATTTATTATACGCTTTATATTAGAGGAGAATCTAGATGGGACATTGATGTTGCTTAGGCACTCAAACATGCTTTCCTTCTCCTCATTGCTAAGGTGTAGCTAATAAGTCTTAAGTAATGGCATCCATCATCTTTCTTCTCTGGATGCAGGTTGTTTTGTTCTTTCATGTGCTTCAAGTCCTCTCGTGCCTCAAGGGTATCCTTAGGCTTTCCAAACACACCCATGAATCCTAGGAGATTGACACAAAGATTCTTTGCCATGTGCATCATGTAGATCGAGTGGTGGACCTCAAGGTCTTTCCAATATGGTAGCTCCCAAAATATTGACTTCTTTTCCGCACTGGGGCACGCCCTAAAGCGTCTTTTAGAATAGGTTCGCTGCCTTGTCCCTTTCCAAACACTACATTCAAATCCTTGACCATCTTAAATACCTTCGCTCCATCTCGGTTGATGGGCTTGGACCGGTGTTCTGCCGTACCTTTAAAATGTTTGACTTTCTTTCTCAACTGGTGGTTCTTAGCAAGAAATAGATGATAGCCAAGGTACACAACCTTTCGACATTTTTTCAAATAGACGGCCTCAAGGTCACCAAAACAATGGGTGCATGCATTGTATCCCTTGTTTGTCTGTCCTGAAAGATTACTTAGAGCTGGTCAATCATTAATTGATTGTCACGAACAACAATGCTCGTAGGTCGAATTCTTCCTATTTGTACTCATCCCACACACGCACACCTAGTTTGCTCCATAGAAGTAGGAGTTCCTCAACTAATGGCCTTAGGTAGACATCGATGTTATTGCGAGGTTGCTTCGGGCCTTGGATGAGCACCGACATCATAACGAACTTCCGCTTCATGCATAACCATGGAGGTTGTAGATACATAGAGTAATGGGCCAAGTGCTATGAATAGAGCTCTGGTCCCCAAAAGGATTAAATCCATCCGTACTCACAACGAACCTTAGGTTTCTTGCATCGTCTGTAAAGTCCAAGAATTCTCTATCTATTTCTCTCCACTGGGACCCATCTATAGGGTGTCTCAACATGTTGTCCACCATACGGTCTTCTTTGTGCCACTGCAACAACTTTGTGTGGTCCTTGTTTCTGAATAGTCGTTTTAGGTGTGGTATTATTAGAGTATACCACATAACCTTGGCAGGGACTTTATTCTTTGGACATTCTTCATCCTCAACATCGCCAGGGTCATCTCGCAAGATCTTGTACCGTGACGCATTGCAAACAAGGCATTCATCTAAATTCTCGTGGTCGCCATGATACAGGATTCAGTCATTAGGACATGCATGTATCTTCTCAATTTGTAATCCTAGAGGGCAGGCGATCTTTTTTGCTTTGTATATAGTGGTGGGCAATTCATTAGGCTTCAGAAGCAACTTTTTTTGGATCTTCAGCAATTTCCTAAATGCCTTGTCAGATATACCATTCGCTGCCTTCCATTGTAACAACTCCAGTGTTGTGCCTAGCTTTTTCTGCCCATCTTATGCAGACAGGTATAGTAACTTCTTGTGATCCTCTAGCATTTGGTCAAACTTAGCCTTCTCCTTTTCACTTTTGTAATCTCTCTGTGCGTCACGAATGACATCACCAAGAGCATTGCCATCTTCATCGATAGTGTTTTCTGCATCCGCCTCTTCTTCACCTTCCTCCATCGCGAAGTCACATTATTGAGAAAAAACATCGTCAGGGTCCGATTGTTCTTCTTCATCTTCTTCCATCATAACCCCGGTTTCTCCGTGCTTGGTCCAACAAATGTAGTTTGGCATGAAACCCAACCTAAACAAGTGCAAGTGAATACTTCTTGATCTAGAAAATTCTTTCAAATTCATACACATGGCACGTGGGCAGCACATAAAACCATCCCGCTCGTTTTCCTCGACCACTCTTAAGAAATCTTGCACGCCCTCAATGAACTCTTTGGAGCGGCGATCGGCATACATCCAATGACATATCATCATCTGCATTATATGGCATCACATAATTAAAAGCCCCGCATGAGAAAAAAGAGCACAATGTTGAGCGCGGTACAACCTTGTCTTATTGAGTTTAAAATTTTATAAGAGGTTCATCATTTCATAAAATAGTAGAAAATAAATCTTATAATTTTTGGACGTTAATAAAACCATTGCAAAATTATGGAATTTGCATTTTTCTATTAAAAGGTGTAATTTTATCTCTAAATAAAATTAATTTGAAGAATTTTTAAAGTTAAAATTAATTTATTTTAAAATTACAAAGAATCAACATTATTTAATATTTTCTAAAAAACTAAAATAAGAACATGAACAAATTAAACTAAAAGGTATCCTAAAATGTCTATAATAGAACTAAACATGATTTGTGTATACATACTAGTAATGACATGTGTATACTACTTTTTAGGTACTACATTTAGCATCTTTCATAAAAATTCAAACTCTCAAGTGATTGGAGCTAGCAACATGAAATAAAATGGCCATATACAACATGAAATTACATATGGTGCTGCTAAAACATAAGAGGATGAAGCTAGCAACCTTTCAAATAAATCGATGATGGTGTAGAAGTGTTGAAGTGGATTGATCGCCGAGAGCAAAAAATAATGGAAGAATAATGAGCTCGGGCTCGGGCAGGGAGAGAAACAAGAGAGTTCGAATTTATAGGAGGGGTTTCAATCCCGGTTGGTAACACCAACCAGGATTAAAGCCCTACCTTTAGTCCTAGTTGGTGTCACAGACTAGAACTATAGATTTAGGGCTTTAGTCCCGGTTAGTAAAACCAACCGGGACTAAAGGTTCGACCTGACAAGGCCTGACATCTTAGCCGTTGGCCTAGGAACCTTTAGTCCCAGTTGGTGTTACCAACCGGAACTAAAGCCCTTTATAATCTCGGGCATAAAAAATATCAGGACTAAAGGGTTTTTTGGCCATGGAATATTATCGGGACTATTATATATATTGACTAGGCTTCGGGCACATTGCTGGATCGGGGGCACTGCTAGCCTATAGTATCTAGACGGCAAACCCGCCAGTGGCGCTCCTCCTTCGGCGGCAGCGCTCTCCTCCAGCGGTGCGCTCGTCCCCCGATGGTGCTCCTCCCCTGGTGACCGGGCTCTCCTCTACGACACATACAGAGGTAAGAGAAGCAGGGTGCTGGCTCCATAGGTGTTGGTGCTTGCAATTTGTGTCAGATGTGCATGCTAGCGTCTGCGGCATCCTGTATGTGCTGGCAGCCAATACGTTCGTGGCCTGGCTACCATGGGGCCCGTTCGTCCACTCGTCTCTAATCTGGTCGGGCGGTGATGTGTGGCCTGTGTTAATTGGCCGGTTCTTAACAAGCAGCAGCAATCACGGTGGCGTTCATGCAGTAGGGGCAGGGCTATGAGCCGGCGACGACACTCTTTCCCCTCGATGTCGCCAAGGTACGCTGGTGATCGCCTCTATCTCTTCTCGCCAACATATACCGGTGATCAAGTCATTGTTTTGTTTGTTTGATTTTGATTGCTATACTTATGTGCATAAGTTTCTATGCATCGCTAAACTGTAACTTAGTATGTATTTTATACATTGTTATAACAAATTATAAATTAGATTATTTGCAGTGATGTTAGCCACTAGTTTGACAAATTTATGTTCTTGTGCTCCTATTTTTATGTTTGTTGTGATTTTTGCATTAAAGTAGCCAACATTAATTTCATGAATAGGTTTCTATGCTGCTGATAGACATTAATGTTCCAACCTCACGTGGGTCGCAACTGCGTGGCTCCTGCTCCCCACCGGTAAGGAAGCTTCGACAATTGCGCATTAGGTTTATATGTCTTTTCTTGTGGTGTCCTACTAAAACAGGTTTCTATGTCTGCTAAAACTTGTTTCTATACTTTTGTTGTGATATAGGATGGTTGGAATGGATTGCTCTCCACGCGATGAGGCAGGGAGCGAACTGGGGAGGGGGCACTGCTAGCCACACACGGTGCCCTGCAGCTCGTCGTTGTCTGTGATGGCAGTATACATAGTCGAGGTGGATCCCCTTGTACGAGCTGTTTGGTGATTTCATTTCAATTTGATTCCAGTGTTGCGTTCTGGCCTCTGGGAGATGTTGCATGTTTCGGCGATGCACATTGGTGTGGTGCTTTCAGAATAGGATGTTGCAAACGAATATATATAGTTTCCATGAATTGCTCTCAAGTAGATTGTGCATGCCTGCTCTTTGTTTGCTTGGGTGATCTTCATTGTTTTTTGTTTAATTTTGCATTGATATGCTTGTGTGTATAAGTTTCTATGCATGGCTAAACTATCTTGGTATGTATTCTATACATTGTTTGTGAATTAGATTATTTGCAGTAATGTCAACCACTAGTTGGAGAAAATTATGTGCTTGCGCTACTATTTTTACGCTTGCCATGATTTTTGCATTAATGCCACCGACATTAACTTTATGAATAGGTTTCTATGCAGCTAATGGACATTAATGTCCCAACCTCATGTGGGTCGCAGCTGCGCAGCTCTTGCTCCCCACCGGTAAGAAAGCTTCGACAACGGTGTCTTAGGTTTATATACCTTTTTTGTCGTTGTCCTGCTAGGTTTCTACACTTGCTAAAACATATTTCTATGCATTTGTTGTGATGTAGGATGGCTGGAATGGATTTCTCTCCACACGATGAGGTAGGGGAGCAGACCATGGAGGGGGCACTGCCGGCCGCAGTGACCTGCAACTCGTCATCGTCTATGACCTAGCAGCGAGGGTGCTTCTACACGAGCTGTTGCTTCAGCTCATTATTGTATGCCTTGTACGGTTAAAATTTTTCTATGAGATTTCTATCGATTTCAATGGCTGATTGCGTGTGTTTGATGAAATGGTTTCTATGCGATTGGTTTTTTATTTTTTATTTACATCATAATTGCTTTCCTCCACTAAGCAGCTAAGGTTTTCTATGTGTTGCAATTTCTATTTGATTCCTACTTGCTTCCTAGTGATGGCTGTTGTGCTGCAGTCTGGTGATGGCCGGAGCTCGTAATTGATGTCTTTTCTTTTCTATTGTTTGATGCACACAAATCCATCAATCTATTCCTAAAGGTGCATCCAGAATTTTGAATTGCAGCTCGCAATAGATGCTTGCTTCCTTTCCATAATATCACATTAGTCTGTACATATTTTGTTTTCAGTCCATACATATTCTGTTTTCTAATCGAACATATTTCTTTTTATGCTTTTTCTCCATGTTTTTATGCTCACTGCATCTTGTGTGTGAGCAAGGTTTATGTGCAATTCATTTTTTAGTTCTATGCTTCTTTAGCCAATCGTATAAGCAAGCAAGCATTGGGTTTTGCTTGAACAGGAATGGTTTCTAAACAATCTGAATGGAAGTAGATAGCATCAAGAATTCGAGGAGGAATGGTTTCTATTCACTGAGGCATATGATTTCTACTTCATAATATTTTTTTGCATAAAAACCTCTCCACGGGATAGACATTCCACCTAACACAACCGTGGTTGCCACAACCAATATCATGCTTTCTAATATGAGGATGTATAATTGACATGGGAGCAATACATAGAACATGGTGACAATATGCGTAAAACATGGAGACAATCTTGTCTTCTTGAAAATTTGAAATTTGAAAAATAGCACACGATCAAATTCATAGAATCAGTGATCAATACGCTTAAAATTTTTTGGTGACAATATTGCATAGAAATTAGTAGTTCAATGAATAAAAAGTAAATTTATTTGCAGCATAAAAACATCATAGAACTGCTCTAATAATACATATCTTGGTATGTGTGTTCTTTGTAAATCCCAAATTCAAAATCTTTTCTCATGTATGCAAATTTAGGTGTGAATTGCAATGCATTTGTGTAAATTTTTATGCAATTGATAAGCTAATTTTTATGAATGTTATTATTGCTTTTTAAGCACTCAAGGTTGTTGGCTTTGTATGTATATTTAGTCACCTGTGTGTCTATCTGAAGAGCATCGTCTCTCTCTCTCTCTCAACTGCTACTGATGTGCTATTAATTCTCCCATGTTAATTTCTATGCATTATTCATTTTCTATGCATGGTTAATTTTCTGTGCATTGTTATTTTCTATGCATTATTAATTTTCTATGCCGCGTCATGGCTGTCCTTGATGGCTCAGCTCAAGTCGTGAGGCTGCGACTGGCAGACACACAGCAGGAGGAGGCCAGCGGCTCGGGGCATGGAGTAATGGACACCAAATCACGTGATGACGGTTCCCTCCAGGCTTGTATAGAAATTTCTATGCTTTGATTTTGATTTTTTTTTTGCATTTCTTTGATATTATGTGCAATGAATAGGTTTTTGTGCAATTGATTTTGGATTTTTATGCTTCATGGGTTCTATGCTTGATGAATTAAATTTTTACACATTCACGGAACTACTAATTTCTATACATTGATGGTGCCAAAAACATTTCTGCATACCTTGACTACTGATTCTATGAATCTGATCACCCATTACATGCTATTTTTCAAATTTTGGAGAGAATGAAGATCGTCTTCATATCTTATGCGTGCGATCTCCATGTTCTATGCATTGTTCCCATAGTATGGAGGCAATCATGGTTGTCTACGGAGGACGTCCATCTTGTGGAGAGCTTTCATGCGATCATAAAATTAACTTTTACTCATCGAACCACTAATTTCTACGCAATGTCGGCACAAAAAAACTTTTCTGTGCATATTAACCTATGATTCCATGCATCCAATCGGCTATCACGTGTCTTGATTCAAATTCTGGATCTTTTCTCCATGAAGGTAGGTGGATTGTAGGCTTTTATTTGGTTCTATGCATTGTTGTTAGTCTCTCTAGAGAGAAGGATTTATTTGGTTCTATGCATTATTTCTTTATTAATGCGAGTCTTTAATTTTCTAGTATTTGCATCATTGTGCATTTTTGTTCTAGCATTAGTGAGTTTCTATGTATATAGAAATTGGTAAATGAAGAGTTATGCTTGTTGCTAGGTGGAGTCAGTCTAGATGGATGATTCTATGCACCTTTGTTTTTTATTTTTATGCGCTCCGGGCCATGGCGCTCATGAGGCAGTCTGGTATATATGACACAGTCCACCACCTATGCGCGTGAGGTGATAGCATTCCCTGCTGGTGTTTGATGAACTGATATGCACATATTGGCTTCCTTTTTAGTCACTTAGGGTTGCTACACATATTGGCTTTCTTTTCCATATGATTGAATGACAAACAAGTAAATTTTCTATGCAGTTTTGAATTAAACTTTCTATCTTTGAAGAACAACGGTGATGCAGTTTTTGATCTAGTTTTGATTTAAAACTTTTTATGCATTGTGTGAATAGGTTGTTTGTAGGAAATGAAGAGCCACCAACGCATGCAAGTAGGATTTTTATGCGTTTGATTTTGTTTCTTTATGCAGCGTGTAACTTTTTTATGTGGATCCGAGGTGCTATTGCGTTTGGACAGCAACGGGGAGTTGGCACACGCCATGGGCGTCGAGCTTGGCATCTGGTCTCAGCGCTACGTGCTGCTCGCGGAGGACGGTGTCGTCAAGGTTCTCAACCTCAAGGAGGGCGGCAAGATCACCAACAGCAACGCTGAGGACATGCTTTCAATCTCGAGGAGGGTGGCATATTCACCAATCTCGAGGCACTCAACCTCTCCGACCAGCGGTACCACCTCGACATGGGAAGCAGCATGTGCCCACGAGGCTTTCAATTTTTTTTCTATGAGTTTTCTGTGTAACGACTCAACTTGTTGACGTGGTGGATGGCTGGAGGTCCGATGGCTGCAGCTATGGTGTACCGTCCTGGTCTGCGGCTTCAGCGAACTTGCGTTGATGGCGGCACCATCGTACTAGTGCTCTTCCTCAAGCATCTGGTGGCAACTCAGCTGGTGGGAGGCCTGATGCCTACAAGTGGTGTGTGTTGGGGCTGTTACGATATTTGTTGATTTTGTGTTTCTATATGTGCGTGCATATGGTTCTATGTATGGCTACAATGTAACTTAGTATGTTTTCTATATATTGTTTTTTGCTTTCCTTTTTGGTTACTATGCTTGTATGTATAATTTTGTGTTCTTATATTTGTGCGGATAATTTTTCATACATTGCTAAACTATAGTTTAGGATCTATACATTGTTAACAAGTTTGTATACACTGTTGGAGGAGTTATGTTTGCAGTTCTACACAATTATATACATGGTTGGAGCACGTTTATGTTTATTGTTAGAACACTAATTTCTATGTGGTAAGAAATTTAATTTTTATTTATTTGACAACCAATGTCTATGCAATGTCGGTGCCAAAAACATTTCTTTGCATCTTGACCATTGATTTCTATGAATCCAATCGTCCCCCCTTTGTTTTTTTCCTACATTTCAAATTTTGGAGAAGAGTTGGATTGGTCTTCATGTTTTATGCTTTGCGGTCTCCATGTTGGCAAGCATGATTTTGTTGAAAGCAATCATGCTTTGAGGTATAATGTCCATCTCGTAGAGAGGTTTTTAGGTGGTAACAAAATTAAATTTTATTCATCCAATCTATGCACCGTCAACACCAAAAACTTTTATGTACATCTTGATCATCGATTCTATGAATCCAATCGTTCTCCTATTCGTTTTCAAACTTTAAATTTTGGAGAAGAGGATATCGTCGTGTTTTATACTTGCGGCTTCCATGTTCTATAAATTGTCCCCATGTTAATTATACACCCCCATAGTGGGAAGCACAATATTGGCGAAGGCAATCACGGTTGTGTCAGATGGAATGTCCATCTCGCGGAGAGGTTTTTTAGATGGTAATAAATTTAATTTTTATTCATCCAACCAATAACTTCTATGTAACGTCAGCACCGAAAACTTTCTGTGCATCTTGGCCATTGATTTTATGCATCCAATCGGCCATCACATACCATGATTCAAATTTCAAAGTTTAGAGGAAGACGAGATCATCTCCATATTTTACACTTCCAGTCTCTATGTTTTATACATTGTTCCTATGTTAGTTATACACCCTATAGTGAGGAGCATAATGTTGGTGGAGGCAATTACGGTTGTTTGGTAGAATATCTATCTCGTAGAGAAGTTTTTATGCGATAACAAAATTAATTTTTATTTACCCAACAACTAATTTCTATGCAACGTCGGCTAAAAATTTTTTTACGCATCTTGACACTTCATTCTACGCATCCAATCGGCCATCACGTGCTATATTCAAATTTAAAATTTATTAATTTTAAAATTTTTTTAAAAAATATTCACAATGGATCTTGAATCATGCACAAAAATATCAGGAGTTCAATAATGAAAACCGTTTTTGAATCGGATGTTTGAGGAATTATTGTAAAAAAATAGAAGTGATTAGAATGGACGCACCTATACATGCATGTGTCACGCTACGTCAGACCTCACCTGCACGCACATCAGCTCCATGATGGACTGGATAGAGGTGGCTGACTGGGGCTTCCAATAGCTATTTGTAGCCCTGGGCTCCCAATATAGCAGCCCTATATATAGTTCAGCCGAGATGAACAATCGAGATATATAGTTCAGCCGAGATGAACAATCAGCCATCACGTGCTATATATATAGTTCAGCCGAGATGACAGTCGGATG
>Ga0182004_10001231_pt1 | contig 18316 bp, 20 predicted proteins | sample Sormic07211540_1_FD_120479 | JGI IMG/M metagenome (GOLD analysis project Ga0182004, IMG submission 120479) | Endophyte microbial communities from Sorghum bicolor roots, Mead, Nebraska, USA - 072115-40_1 MetaG | ecosystem: Host-associated > Plants > Roots > Unclassified | place: USA: Nebraska...
AAAACATGAGAAATAAGCAAACTTAGAAACATATGTTATTTATGCTAACGTATTTCCACATGTATTGGAGAATCACTGTTTTGTAGGATACATGCTTGGAATACAAAGAAATAAGGGCAAAGGTGCATCCCGAAAAGCTTAAAAGCATATTTTACACAAAAGATCAGAAGAAAGGTCCACGTACACCTGAAACCTAGGTCTCAAACCACCAAGGATGCATTGCAGGCCCAACCAGTAGCCTCCCACGTGAAGGAGGTGCCGAGAGGGGCCAGCCAAGATGCAACCGCACCCTAGGTGCACCCGCACCCCTAGCACCGCCTCTTGAGCCCACCTTCAGTCAGGCAGCACAATCAATGCTCCTAGGATAGTTTTGGGTAGAAACTCCATGGAATATGCTGACCATCTCACTAGTATAATAGATGGGAAGAGCCCCTCTCTAAAACACACAACACTTGGGAGCAAACCACCTCACACCACCACTTGTACTTTTCCTTTTAGTAGTTTTGGAGCTGGACAAAGCTACTTTGGTGGGCTTGACTCCTTGAAGAGGAGTCTTGGTATGAATAAGATGAATGTTTTCTCGAAAAACTTGCTCTCAACTTATTAATATACTCATACCTATGAACTCGAGTATAGTTCTTGTGTTATTATCGTAGCATATGAGCTAGTACATAGGTCTTATGCTATGAACTTAGCACACAGAACTTTATGATTAATCATTTTTCATACAACTTATATTATTAGAATTAGAGCTAAATTAGGGTGGTTGTTGGCAGTAGTTAACATCCATTATAAACTATCAATGTAACATTAATAAGGGCATGGATATAATCATCAATAAAGGTTTAGGGGTTTAAACTAACAAATTCCACGAGTTCTGGTGAATCTAAATTTTTTACAGGATTTATCGAGAAAACCGTCAAGGAGGACCTACATGTCAGACTTGATCGTGTTATCCATGGGATAAATAACACGAGAAGGTTCTAGAGGAATCCAGAGGTCACCACATCAAAGTGGAGGTGAGACACCGCCAGGTGGTAACGGTTGGCCCCATCTATAGGCAGGCAGGCCCCTAGGGCCCAGTGTTAGTCCACTATTACTACATTTGTTCTCCACCGCCTTAAGGATTGCATCTATGCCATTTATTCAAGTCAATTTGATCCTGTTAGGGCAAAATATGGTCTTCACATGAACACACTCGAAGGCTCTCAGAGACCACCTAGAAGCTATAGTTCTTGACCTCCTAAGCCTCAACACAAGAATTGAGTTTGGTGATTTAGATCTACTTTGTGCCAATCATTTTGACCTGTAGTTGACAAGGAGAAAAGCAAATGTCAAATTATGGAAGTTGCCGGTTGCTGCTAGATAGTTCCAAAATATATGACTTATTGATCAGAGAAAATTGACTAAAAAGACCACTCCTAATGATGCTTTAATAATGACAAAGTGATTAGGATATTTATTATTTGATCTATTCATTTAAATTGTTCTTTAAAGCAAATTGTATGATCGTATTATGAGCTAGAGTAATTGGATCGACTAATTAGTCGATACAATGTTTATATAAAAGAGATAACTTACATTTGCCTATTCTTTTGTCTACTAAATAGACGATAACACGTCAAGACTAGTCTAGAGGCCTGCGGTCTTAACAAGTTATTTTTATAAGTGCATTAAATTCATATTCATCTGGTCTGAAGGCCAGCGGGTTTTAACAAATTCAACACATATTACTAGTTTATTTAATATCTTATTCAAATCCACACGCACACACTACTCGTTAAAGCATAACTAGATCGACTATTTAGTCGATACAGAGTCCATAAAGTACGGACAAGATTTGTGTACTTTGTCATAACCAAATTTGGATATATTTAGGTTCAAAAATACAGCAGTAACAAGTAGTATTAAGCCAAGTCTTATTCTATTTCCAGATTAATTATGATCAAATAAATATCTCGAACGCACAACATGTAACAATCAAGATCGATAGACTAGTTAGTGCAGGATTGATTGACAATTTTGATAATTAATGTTTATTAGAATTCGTCACGATAGAGTTGAAGCTTAATCTAATCTGTCTAATCTCGATTGGGCAGAATATTATTGTAATAAATAAATCATTAAATATGAAAAATATTAATAACTTAACGAATACCAAGTTGCCGATCTGGTAAAGCCAATAAATAGCTTAGATCAATTACTTATAAGAGATTAAAGCAATGCAGCCTTATAAATACGATCTAAACCGATAACTAGCTCAAATCAAGCTTAACATCAGGTCAAGTGATGCAGCCATGTTAGCTAGATATGAACCGTGACAATACTTACAAGCAAACTGAAGGTCAAAATCAACCGATGCAGCTTGGTTTGTCGAAGGTCTTGTCGAGATCTACTCTTACTCCTAGTCCTATGGTTTGTGACCAGAGCCGAAAAGGTTTTGTATTTGATTGTGCATCTCCTTTACAATGATCGGATCTTTGGTATTTATAACCCGAAAACCTAATCATAGGTCCTAACAAAATACAACTCCTAAAAATAAAAGGTAACTTGACTCCAATCTTTCCTTGTAACGAAGTCTACCATGTTCTCTTTCTTCAACTTGTCGTAGCCCGACACATCCCGATCGACGATCACCGTTCAACCCTCTATTTAGCTGATCCAACAAACTAGCCCCTCTCCTTTCATGGAGCAACCCTACAAGCAGTCCCTGCTCATAAAAATTTAGGGTCAACACATGCACCCTAATTGTGGGATAAAATTGATTATATTCCAAAATTGTTAATCATCTAAATCCAAATCATGACTGGCAAGGACACATGATGACTCCATTTACTACTCTATCTCTCTCTGTTTGCGGTCTTAAAAGTTAGGTCTTCCTTTTAGGGCTGTCATCAAATAAAAATTCGAACCCTAGACGATTCACACAACTTGGCGTGATTCAATACTTGAGCAAATCCAAATTCGGTGACTCCTTTGACCCAATTGTGTCAATCGACAACATTCCTTATAGGTGATTTCCTTCTTTCTGCCCCCTCTGATTCCCTTGTTCTTTCTTACTTATTTTTTTAATTTTTTGAATCTCTAGAACTAGATCTTGATTTCTCTCGAAGATAACCAGCACAAGATCTTTCTCCAGACCCAAGCAGGGCAGTCATTGAAGAGACCAACAGAATCCCCTTCAAGAACTCCTCCATGAACCCAAATTTTTGGGACAAGAAATCTTCCATGAGGAATTGGCCATCAATCATCTCGGGTTGGAGAAACTGGTTGATTAAAATAGCAGTCAAGAAGAGACCAGATTGGATGACTCATAATCTGGACTAGTGCATCTCTCTCTCCCTTTCTGACATCAAGAAGAATGAGTCCATGCTCAAAGCTACCAGTTATTTCTGGTCCACTACCTACAATGCATTCTTCTTCAGACAAGGCCCTATGTCTCCTACTTTAGCTGATGTCCATATGTTGACTGGTGTCAACATCACAGGACAAGTCAACCCTTTTAACCTGTTAGTGGAACCTTCTGGGGAACTAGAAAGTGTAAGATCTAGAGGCTAGTCCAACTACATCAACACTTTTTGAACTGACAAGAAGACTGTGAATGATAAGGAGCATACAACTTTCCTGAACATGTGGTTGGACAGATATGTTTTCTGTGGGCAAGCTTGTGCTCCAACATCTAATTATCACACCCTGGCAGAAAAAATAGTAGTTAACTCTGAAGTTCCACTTGACAAAATTCTCCTTAGAGCTTTGTACAACCTTTTGAGCAAAGTCTCTCAATGACTGCTGAAGAATGAAGTTGTCCCAACAATTACAGGCACCTGGTGGTTGCTACAACTGTGGCTCAACATTCATCTCCACAAATTAGTGGTTCCAGAGTTAACAAATCTTTCTTTCCCTTCTTTGGAATACCTAGAAGAACAATAAGACCAACTTCCTAGGGACAAGAAACTTTGTTGATGTATGTCTTTTGGTGAAGCAGCATCGACAATTACCATAAATGGATCGACTGCTTACTTTTTCAAGCTCTTCTATAGAAACTTCCCAGAGGCAGTACTAGAATTTACCCTAACAATCCTAAGCAGCTTCCCGCACGGTCGTACCGCCCACGTCACCCTGCTGGCCCACCTCATCGCCATGTCACCTCCTGGCTTCCTGTTTGTTCATCTCGGCACAGTTGAGTCGCGTGGGGCAGTCCTGGCAACCACATCTACAGAGTACTTCCCACCACCGAAAATATCTCCATCCTCGCTCCTCCCGTCCTTCCCTCTCCCGCTCTCCAGAACTCTCTCCTCTCTCGCTCTCGCCAGATCCGGCGCGGCGGCGCGTACCACGGCGGCCAACCCTGGTGCGGCGTGGCGTGCCCCTCTCTCTCTCTCTCTCTCTCTCTCTCTCTCTCTCTCTCCCGTCGCCCCCTTCCTGTCCCTCTCCCTCTCGCAGCTTCCGTCTCTTAGCGCTCGCCGATGCCTGGCCTCATGGGTGGTGCGCCAGCGCTGACGGACGAGTTGGCCCTGGCGGTGACGACCCTTGGTGCTGTGGCTCTGGTGGCCGCGTCCCCCGGTGCCATGCCTAGTGTGGTGGCCCTGGTGGCGGCGGCTCCCGGTGCGGTGGCCCTCGTAGCGACGGCGGCACAGACCTAGGTCAGCACCCATCGCACCTGCTCCCATTCCCGTGCACGGCGATTTATTTGCAGATGAAGTGTGCCCCGCTGCCGGGAAAACCCTAGCTATCATTTCCGGTCAGCTCTCACGCAATCACCCTCCTTGACTTCCTCTGCATCTTTTTCATGTTATTGGATGGCTCCTGTGCATTTTGTTTCCCCAATGTAAGTTCCCATGTCCACGCTTACAAATTAGGTTTTTTTTTCATGTACATACCTTCTCAACTAAGATATACCTTTCTGTTATTCTACCAAGACCCAGATGGTATACTGAAGAAAGAAATCTAAAAGGAACAGCTTATGTTTCAATAGGATGTTACACTACGGAATCTTGTTTAAATGTTTCAGATGCCTTTTGTGTTCTTGTCCAAATATTTCAAATAATGCTTTACAAAATAGTCTCTTCTGATACATTCGGTTACAGGTGTTGCACTATGGGTAAACCTCACTACAAACTGGCCAGCGGCATGTTTTCTAGAGCCTGCCAATGAAAGCAATTCAATGTCATTATGCTTCTAGCTCAGAGATAACATGACCCTAAAAATTACGAGGCATGTGGAATTTCTATTTGTTCTTTTATCAGAGAAAATATTTTGTACAAACTGAGTATGGATAGATCGGGTAAGAGCCTGCCAATCAAAGTAATTCTAAGTCATTATGCTTCTAGCTCAAAGATCACATGACTCTAAAAATTATGAAGCATGTGAATTTCTGTTTGTTCTTTTTATAAGAGAAAATATTACGTTGAAACAAAATATGGATAAACCGGGCAATGTTCATGCCACATTTATGTTTATAGCACAAATGAAAAAAATATTGAGTTTAGATTTCCGTTTTGCAAATACTCCCTCCATACCCATAAAACAAGTCGTTTTGGACAGGGTTTGGGTCAAACATTGGGAAAATAAATCATGAATAACTTTTAAGTTGTTGAGTTTGAAAATATAAAAACCATATGAATAAATTTGCCTTGAAAAATACTTTCATAAAAATATATCTATACCACTTTTTGATAAATATTTTTATAAAAACAAGATGTCAAAGTTAGACTTTGGAGACCGTGCCATTGTCTAAAACGACTTGTTTTAATGGGTATGGAGGGAGTATATACTTACAGAACCTATTGTGCTTCCACAGAGCCTATTCTATATTCTTAGTTTCGTTCTGTATTCATGTTCAGGTTCTTGCAGGGGAAAGCGTCTGGCTTTGGCCTCATCTAATGAGGTCAAGCAGCTCGTGCACCGTTGGAGATTGAACAGGTAATTTGGACATCTCATTCCATTAATTTTGATCTATGCTCACTCTCATTGTTTCCTGTAGTCCTGCCCCCTGGGTCGATCCTAGTGTAGGCCCTAGCCGTCTTCCTAGAGTGGCATCAGTGTCCTCCCCTCCTCTAGTGGAGCCAGCAGCCTTCGAGGAGGCGACCGCGAGCCAAGCGACCTCGAAGCTGCAGAGGTCAAAGCATGCCCTAGGCATGGAGGCCGTCTTCAGCAATGAAGATGCCTAGGATTACCTTCGGCGCTTCTGTGGTGCCAGACCTCTACTCCAAGGAGTGTAAGAGATCCCAGAGGCTCCACGAGCAGATCAACACCCTGAAAGCAGTGCTAGAGAGCACTAAGAAGCCCTTGGAAGTAGCTAATGAACAACTAGTAGAATCTGATTCTGTCATTGTTGTTAAGCTTCTCTTGCATTTTTCATTCAGTAATCGGCTCTTTTTCATTGTTGATCATGTCTGTTCTTTGCCGATCATAGGTCTAGGAGAGCAGCTCAACACGCTCAGCCTTGCCATCGACGCGGTCACCAGCATGGTTAACACATGTGGGGAGACCTAGGTGGAGCATTTCCAAGACGTCCCTCACTGCATCCAGGAAGTGGCCCTCTATGGCGTCTGCTTTGGGGTAGCGAACACGTTGGAAGTGGCCCAACTCCACCATGGGGTCTTGCTCTCGGAGTCCCTCACTCCGAGCTTCGTCGAGGAGCACAACAACAAAGATGTCGAGGAGCTGGTGGAGGACTTCACCCCCTGCACGGACGCCATCGCCCAAGTTACCTTGGCCGAAAGACATAGTTGCTCGTGTCTTCGGCGATGAAAATTAGATTGTGTTTTTTATTTTTGTTTTGTTGATGTAATGACTCTGAACAGATGCCACTGCCCATTGAGGTAGCTTATCTTAATTTTGTTGATCCAATTGCTCCATCATCTGTGACATATTGTCCATCGAGACAATCTGTGTGTTTCCTACATCGACATGAACTTTTCTTTTTTGTTTGTTTTTTGCTCTAAAGGTGATACATATCGTATTGGCTATTTTCATTCATCAACAAGACATTCTTTTTTTGCACTGAAGACGACACCTTCCTGTATCGGCTATCACAATCTATCTTCAACACTCTGATCAACTAAAGCAATTCAACCCACACGCTAGGATATTATTTCTTAAAATATTTTCCATTGATAACTTTGGAATACTCCTCTACTTCCAATATCTCATAAAAATAAGCATTCCCAGGAGCAACCCTAGTAATCCAATATGGTCCTTCCAAATTAGTAGGTGACCATTTGCCAAATCTATTATCTTTAGATCCAATCAGCAAAATCACTTTCCAAACTAATTCTCCTTCACTGAATCTCTTCTCTCGTACTTTTTTATTATAGAATTTGGCAATTCTAATCTTATGAGCTTTAATATTTTCCAAAGCTCTTAGTTGATAAGAATAAATTATCTAAATAATCCAACATAAGATTCTTATAATCATCAGCCCTTAGCTCATCCAATGTTAATCTCCCAAGGTAATATAGCTTCATGCCCATAGACTAACTCATAAGGTGAACATTTAGTTGATCCATGACAAGCCATCCTGTAAGGCCAAAGAGTTTCACTAAGCACTAAATGTCACTTCTTCTGATGCTCCCTAATTTTCTTCTTGATAATCTTAATAAGAATCTGATTGGATGCTTCAGCTTGTCCATTGGATTAAGCATGGGGATGAATTAATCAACTTAAAACATGTACTGGTAGCAAAATTCTCAAATTTTTTGGATGTAAACATCTTCCCTTAATCAGTTTTAATAGACTGAGGAATTCCAAATCTATAAATAATATGCTCTCTCATAAACTCAATCACATTAGTAGATGAAGCTTCTTTCAAAGGAATAGATTCCACCCAGGTGAAATAATATGTTTTCACCAATACAAATTTATGCCCTTTACTAGGTGATCAAAAAAATCTGACTAATCAAATCTATTCCCCATCCTTTGAATGACCATGGCTTCATGATTGGATTCATAATTGATGCTGGATATTTCCAAATATTACCAAACTTCTAACATTCTTGGCACCCTTTGTAATACTTAAACCAGTCTTCCAACATAGTTGTCCAAAAATAACCTGTTCTTCTAATCATCCACTTCATTTTATAAGCAGATTTATGTGCACCACAAACACCTTCATGAATTTTTCCCATCAAGACTTTAGCTTCTTCTTGATTAAGGCATTTGAGAAGCACACCATCAACTATTTTATAATATAACTGATTATCGAGAAAAACAAACTTAAGAGCTTTATATCTCAACTTCTTGGATACTTGTTGTGATGGACCCTTTAAGTATTCAATGATATCCTTTCTCCGGTCTTCATCATCAATAAGTTCATCAACTAAAATCTCAACAATCTACCGATACCCAGAAGCATTCTGAGCTAGTCGGTTAGCTTCTTGATTCTGACTCCTAGGAATATGCTTAATAATAACAGAAGAAAAAAGAATTAAGAAGCTCTTGGCATTCCTTATAATATTTTCTTAATATATCATCTTTGGACTCATATAGGCCGACCAATTGGTTAATCACTAATTGAGAATCAACAAAAATTTCAATGCACTCGGCATTTACCTCATGTAGAAGTTGAACTCCATGGAGTATAGCTTCATACTCAGCTTGATTATTAGTGGATGTCAGCTCTCTAGGAATAGCATATTCAGAACTTACCCCTTGTGTAGAAATCAAAACAATACCAACACTCCCACCTTGTTTGCAGGTGGATCCGTCAAAAAATAAAGCCCAAGGAGTCAATTCTATTAATGTTACCTCATTTTCTTGATGATGAGTAATGAAATCAACTATAGCTTGACCTTTAAATGCTTTAGCTGATTCATACCTTAAATCAAATTCTGATAATGCCATAATCTACTTACCAATCCTCCCATTTAAAATAGGCATAAACAACATATGTTTAATCACATCAAACTTAGATACCACTGTGCACTCAGAACACAACAAGTAATATCGAAGCTTAGTACATGAAAAATATAAGTACAAGCATAGATTTTCAATAGGAGAAAATCTATTCTGGATCCAACAACCTTCTACTAAAATAGAATATTATCTATCCTTTCCTTCAAATTCTTGCATTAAAGTTGATCCAATTGTATGGTCATCGGCTGCTACGTACAACTTAAAAGGCTTCCCTTTCTAAGGAGGGATCAACACTGGTGGAGATTTCATACACTCTTTAATCTTTTCAAATGCCCTTTGTTGTTTGTTACCCCATTTGAATTCTTGATCATTCTTCAATTTCAGCAACACAGAGAACGACAAAATTTTAGCTGATAAGTTGGATATAAATCTCCAAACAAAGTTAAATTTGCCGATAAGAGATTGTAACTCAGTTTTTCATAGTTGGTGGTACTGTTTTGCTAATTGCATTAGAGCTCTTCTGTCCAACTTTAATCGCTTTCTCATGCACCATGAAACCTAAGAATTGTCCTGCTGATACACCAAATGCGTAGTTATGAGGATTCATCCTTATCCCATGTTTCCTTACACATTCCAGAGTAACTTTAAGATCTTTCAAATGTTCTTGATACCCCTTAGATTTCACAACAACATCATCAATATAGATCTCCACAATTTTGCGGATCAACTCATGGAAAATATAATTCATAGATCTTTGATAAGTTGCACCGGCATTCTTGAGCCCAAAAGTCATGACCACCCACTCATACAACCCTAAAACACTAGGGCATCTAAAAGCAGTCTTATGAATATCTTCTTCTACCATAAATATTTAAGTATACCCAGCAACCATCCATAAAACTAATCACTTTATGCCCTACTGTTGCATCTACTAACATATTGGCAGCATGCATTGGGTAACCATCCATACAAGTAGCCTTATTTAGATTCTTGAAATCAATGCAAACTCTTTATCATTTTTCTTTTATACATGGACCACGCTGGATATCCATTCTGCATATCGGCACTGTCGAATAAATTTTGCTTCATACAACCGAGTAATCTCTGCCTTCACATTAGCCATGACATCTGATTTAATTTTTCTTGAAGCTTGTTTAAAAGGCTGATATCCATATTTAATGGGTACCCGATGTTCAACTAATTTTCTATCAAGACTGGGCATTTCATAATACTCCCAAGCAAAACAATCTTTATATGCTTTTAACAAAGTTATCAACTCTTTTTTATAATCAGGATCTAATTTAGCACTAATGTATGTTGGCCTAGGCTTATCACCGTCTCCTATATCCACTGCTTCTAATTCATCAACCAACATAAAACCTTTGCCCATCTTACCTTCATCTTCATCACCTAAAGAATCCATTAATTAAAACTTTTAGAGTTGACTACTTATATCAGTTGTTGATCATCTCCAAGCACTCTGATGACATCTCCTTCATGTACGTTTACAGAAAAACACTATATGCCTTCAAAATTCTACTCATCTGCCTCAACATAAGAGATACTAACAGAAAAATCAGCTAGAACAATCTCTACAGTATCTCCAATCCACTAAATCAAACTCTAGTGCATGGTGGATGGAATGCAACAATTGGCATGGATCCAATCTCTTCCAAGAAGTATATTGTATGTGTCTTTAGCATCAACCATAAAGAAAGTAGTAGCCAAGCTCTTACTACCAACTGTTAGTTCAACACACACAACCCCTTTAGTTACCGAAACATTACCATAAAGTCAGTAAACCTCATGTTAGTTGGACACAAATCTTCTATTTTCTTGCCAAGCTTCCTGAACATTGAATATGACCTTAGTTTGACAGTTGCAACCCCATCAACCAATATCTTAGTCAAAGACTTTCCATCAATAAATCCCTTAAGATATAAAGCTTTTAAATATAGATGCTTCTCATGCTTTTCAAAGGTTGCACTTTCTGCTTGCAAATCCACTAAGCCATAGCTACCTCTTCACCTGATCCTTCCTCATTATCAATAGCTCTAAACTCAGCAGGTAACATAAAAATAGCAGAAACTTCAACTGGTGCCTTACCCTTATTCTTATCAACTATTTGTTTAACCTGCTAGACTATGTCTCTTCCGGTCCAGCTCATCATTCCTCAGACGTTGAACTCTCCTTTTCTGGCTTCTAGGAAGCCCACCTGGACACCACTGATTTTCTTACCAAACATACTCTTTCTCAATTATCTTCTGATCAACTATTTCTTATTTTGGCCAATCTCGGGCACTTTCAATTTTTATACGTTGACCTACCCCTTCAAAACATAATTGTTCATGTATAGGTCGGCGGTTGATTCTTGCTTAGCGATGCTCCCAATATTGATCATTGCATTTAGACAATTATTAAAGGTAGGCAATTTCAAGCCTTCATTCCAGCAATGCCTAAAGAAAGGACAATTCCAATAATATTCATTTTCTTCCCTGAATTTTCTTTCTTCATAATGACGCCTTTCATATTCTTCTTCTTCAAGCATCTCTTGATATTTATAGTAATCTCTTTCCCGATGCATCTGATCTTTCTCTTTCTGCCATTGCCATTTATTCAATGGAATTCTAACAGTAGGACGTCTACGTATTTCATCGGCTTTAGAAGTTGTAACACCCTAAAATTTACATCTTTTGAAATACAATTAAAATAATTTAATTTTGTAATTTTGTGCTCATGAAAATATAGGAAAATGATATTTTTTATTAAATTATAATTTATCATAAGGCTTAGCAACATTGTTGTGCATACATACCGGTGCATACGATTTGAGATGATGTTTGCTTGTTGCTCCTTTATGTATTGTGAGTGAGCAAAATCTTTAAAATACGTTTAGTGGCACGCCTTTATTTTTTTTCTCAAACCAAATTCATTGTGTCCGCAATTTAACCCTTTGATGTTTGGAGCTTCTCGAAATCATCTTCTGATCACCACCTGTCAATCTCTATCTTTTATCTTTCCTTAATTCTTATCCCAAGTAGGAGAGAAATATATATACAGAGTATATACTGCCATATGAAGTCGGAAGGTACCATGCATTAGGTGCCAGCAAACCACGTACCACCAAGCCGTGTTCAAGATGGACTCAACAACCACACATTGACTCAGGACTTGCACGTCGACGTGTATCTTGGCCACAATAAATTCAGGCAGTACATATATATGTTCTAGTTCGTTAATTTCTCATCCCTCCTATGCCCTATTTCTAGACTTCATAGCGCTGCTGCCCAAGTTCATCAGTTTGCGCCGCCACCAATCACCTCCTGTTTTCACCCCGTATGACCAACGTCGATGCTTGGGACGAGTCGGCACGCTGATATAGCTTCACGTTTGCACCTGTCCCTTCGTGTGACGAGCATCGCCTAGAAATTCACCGCCGCTGCAGTGAGATCTCCCTCTTTGTTGCAGCCAATGGTTCAAAGAGCCTCCCATGAATGTGAGAACTGCATCTCACTCTCTATCTCGCCATGTTGCATATTCTCTAATCCATGATATTCTCGTTGGTTCTTTCTAGTTGCCTGGAAGATGCCATGAGCAGACATAGTTGCGATCCCATCGCAGATGAAGACTGGTCATCCGAGATCACGTTTGACTCCTGGTGTTGTAGAGCCGATCCGGCCATCCTGACTCCTGGTGCTATAAAGCCGATCCGGCCATCCTGACTCCTGGTGCTATAAAGCCGATCCGGCCATCCTGCTGTACGTGTCTTGAAGCCATCGACCGACTCCATGCCGTGCATATTCTGTTCTGCTCCAAATAATCCTACAGGGATCATCTTCGGCCATGTATCAATTTATCATCCATCTGCTTTCAGCCATGGACTTCCGCAAAACAAGTAGTGTCCAGTCACGAATAGACCACGAAGAAACAAGTAGGCTGTCTTGTGTACATCTACAGCTACTACACGTCTAACCAAGAAGCCGAACAGTGCTGCTGTTTCACATTGTGCCCATGTTTGCTAGCACGAAGTATCTCAACTGCTGCAACTGCAAGGCAGATAATCCTGACCACGCTAAGCATGCAAGCTGGCTGGTGAAGCATAGGCACCATGATTAACGAAAGGTTAGCAGCCAGATTAGTTCCTTCTCACATTATTCTATTGACTAAATCATGTGCTGATGTCATGCTAATAACGCTTTGGTGCAATTTCCAATTCCCTGCAATAAAAAATAATAAATAGGAGTGCTTACACGTAACAAGCTTAATTCATGTAGGCACGATTAAAGGTGTGTATTATTTTATTGATTAAAGATAATGCTGATATCATATATATGTCATTCATGCATAATAAATCACTATTGTCTATTTATTCCTCAATTCAAGAAAATCTATCTTTTATATCACTGCTACAAAATCGGCCTTTAGTACGGGCCGGGAAGAGGCTTTAGCCTCGGATTCCAAGCCGGCGCTACGCTTCCGGGACTAAAGTCCCCCACCTTTAGTCCCGGCTCCATGCACCGGGGCCAAAGCCCCACCGTTTAGTCCCGGGCAGTATTACCAGCTGGGATTAAAGGGTGCTGCCAGCGGTGCCACGCAGCAGCACCGTTTAGTCCCGGCTGTTAATACCGCCCGGGGTTAAAGGGGCCCCTTGTTTTTTCTTTTTCTTTTCTTTTCACTTCTGTTTTTTAGTTTTATTTATTTATACAATAGGTTTTCCAATATGTATTCTTTGCTGCTAGTATATATATATATATATATATACACTAGTGCCATATGACAATAAGCTTATTTTATACATATATAATTGAATTATATAACTACATATATATATAAATATATGCACATAAATATATAGAAGTTGTTCTCCAAATCTATTACTGCACAAGTTGTACTCCAAAGTTAAGACTCTAAACCTATTACAAGTTGTACTTCATCATCGAAAGATCTACAAAGCATACAAATGATCATCATTGTTTTGAATCATCGTCTCGTTAGGATTATAGTGGAACTCGCCGCTTGGATTTATGACTTGTTTCCGAAGAAATCCTGCTATTGCCTCTTGTATTGCTTGGAGTTGTTCATGTTCCGTGAGTTTTGCTTCAACCATTCAGTCTTCAATTTGAATTAAAATAAGGTATTAGTTATATCAAGATTATCAATAGTAATTCGAGAGAAAATAAAAAGAGACATGTGTTACATACTCTGAGGTATTCTTCAGGAATTCTATTTGTTTTTGCCATAATATACTCGCAAACGTAGTATCCACATAAGTTGTTCCCCAGTTCTTGTCTCAAGATCCACTGTAGGATGTAAAGATTCATCTCGTAAAAAAGACAAAATATAAGATATATCACGTACATTGACGAAGGATAAACTTACTTGTAGCTATATTCAAAAGTTGTGTATATATTTATTATTTTTTAGTTTGTAGTCTAATAAATATATATGCACCTTTTGAAGTGATATATCTTTAGTCATTGCTACTTCCATATTGTACAGATAAGTTTTTTCCAATATCTTCTGAATACAGCCCATCGTGCAAATGCTTCTCGTATTATTCTCTCTAGACTTATCATCAATAGAGTATTTGGACACATCATTATTCATAACTCAGGCAGAAAATTCCAGGAATGACTGCAGAGCCCTCGATGCACTTTGCCGTAAAATCAGTTCTTCAGATGACATATCATACACACAATGAGATAATATGGCGCCGACATGCTCTTCTGTCAAGCCAAGAAACAACTGTGCCCTAACCTTGTCATAGGTGTTAAGTCTTGTGTCATAATCTAGTTGCTAGGTGTTAAGTCTATATATATATATACATATATATCTATGTATATCTATATATATTCACAATACTGCATTCTTCATATATACATATATTCGGCCGAGAAGATCGAGGATGAGCGATGGTGGACAAGCGCACAGTGGCGACGACCAGACGGTGGACGAGCGCGCGGGCCGAGGCGGAGGAGGACGGCGCGGTGGACAAGCGCGTGGTGGACGAGCGCGCAGGAAACGACGACAATGGTGCGGTGGCGGATCGGAGGACGAGCGCGTGGGCCGAGGCGGAGGAGGATGAGCTCGACGCTGACGAGCGCTGCGTGCGAGGACGACGGACGGCGCGACGAAGACGCTCCTGCTCGGTGGGGGCAGCAGATGGGAGAGCTAGAGCGGCGGCGGTTTCTGTTCGATCTGGTCGAAGGTGGAAGAAGAGAAGTCCCGAGAGTTCCCTGTAGTATATATAGGGGGTGGACCTTTAGTCCCGCCGCAGCCACGAGCCGAGACTAAAGACCTTTAGTCCCGATCGCAGCCATCAGCCGGGACTAAAGGTATGACCTTTAGTCCTGGCTTGTAACAAGAGGCGGGACTAAAGGTGCTTTTTGGCGGGCCACCAAAGTGACCTTTAGTTCTGGTTTGCTTTAAGGGCCGGGACTAAAGGCTCCTCGGTTTCACTTCCCGCCCGCCTGTGTTTTAGTTGCTCTTATTTTTTTATATTCCATTTTATAAAAATTGTATACTCTTGTTAATTGCACATAAAATTATATTCAAGGCATAAAATTATTTAAAACATAAATATGGATTTGATTTTGCTTTATTGCACAAAGGAAATTTATGTGACCTAAATTTTTTAGTTTGCTTTATAAGTTTTTAAAAATAAGTTGTGTTTTAATTAGTATTTCTATAATGCAAAAATGTGGTGTTAAATTAAAAAGGAAAAATTCCTATATGTCTACTGAAAAATTGTTTTCACATTTTTTCAACATTAATGTTTTGATTTTTGATCTCTCATTGTTGAAATACAAGAAATAATGCCACCATCAAACATTAAAAATTTGAAATTTCAAAATTTCAGTGGTCTAAACCCTCTCAGATGAAAAGTTGACCATTACACCAAATGTGTGTCTTGATCTGGACAAACTTTGTATTCATGACTTTTGTAGCTGAGATCATCTAGGGTCCGATCAAAGTGTTTTTTCTGAAAAATACAATATTTGATATGGTCAAACCTGGTCAAACAAGGCACTAAATGACCTCAAACGAAAAGCTTTTGAATACAAAGTAGTTAGAGCTCATCAAGATACACATTCCATACATAGGACATTTTTGCATTTGAGAAAGTGTTTGTAAACTCTAATCACAAAGTCTTGAATCACACACAGTCTTTATGAAACTATATGCGGGACCTATGAATTTAGAACTGCACTTTTGTAACGCTTGTCAAATGCAAAAATATCTTATGTATCAAATGTAGATCTTGATGAGTGGAATAAACTTGCTATTCATGACTTTTCGAGTTGGGGCCGTCTAGGGTCCTGAAAACGTATGTGTAGCTGTGAAAATTTGAAATTTCAAAATTTGAGTGGTCCAAACCCTCTAAGATGAAATGTTGACCATTACACCAAATGTGTGTCTTAATGATCTAGAAAAACTTTGTATTCATGACTTTTGTAGCTGGGACCATCTAGGGTCCGGTCAAAGTGTTCTTTCTGAAAAATTCAATGTTTGACTTGGTCAAACTAGGTCAAACTAGGCAATAAGAAACCTCAAATGAAAAACTTTTGAATACAAGGTACTTAGAGCTCATCAAGATACACATTCCATACATAGAACATTTTTGCATTTGAGAAAGTGTTTGTAAACTCTAGTCACAAAGTCTTGAATCACACACTATCTCAATTAATTAATTATTACATAATATCTTTAATTACAACCCACTATCATGGGGCACAATAGTGTACTTCTTCTTGACATATGACCCTTGGTTATGATCATCCCTTAACCATGGAGTGTCCTCATTGTTTAATAAAATGCTTGGGTCTTTGTTCACTTTGAATGGTAGAATTCGGTCATCCCTTTAATAATCACTTGACATGTGTGACTTGTCCTCAATTCCGACAATGTTTCTTTTCCCGGAAAGAACTATGTGGCGCTTTGTCTCATGATTGACTTTTGAGTTGTCATCATTTTTCCCTCTCTTTGGTTTTGTAGACATGTCTTTCACATAGAACACCTAACTCACATCAGCAGCAAGGACAAATGGTTCATCTTTGTACCCAACATTGTTAAGGTCCACGGTTGTCATTCCATACTCCTTGTCGACTGTTACCCCACCTCCGGTCATCTTCACCCATTTACACCGGAACAATGGAACTTTAAAATTTCCTGCATAGTCTAGTTCCCATATGTCATGTATTTGGCCATAGTATGTTTGTTTGTTCCCATTTGGATCTGTGGCACGTACTCGTACACCACTATTTTGGTTGGTGCTCCTTTTATCTTGGGCTAATGTGTAAAATGTATTCCCATTGATCTCGTACCCTTAGTACGTGCTGATATGCCATGATGGCTGCCTGACCAACAAATAAAGCTACTCATCTATGTTTTCATCACCCTGACATTCTTTTCACAACCAATCGCCGAAGGTTTCCATGTGATGATGCCTAATCCAATCTTCATTCTTCCCAGGCCACTCGGATTGAATGAAACCCTTATGTACCTCGATATACGGATCCACAAGCGAGGAGTTCTATAGAACTGTGTAATGTGCTTTATTGAAGTAATCGCTCTCTATACTGGTATATGTTTTCTTCCTTAGTGTCCCCTTGCCACTGGGTCTACCCTCATGTCGTGATTCAGGAATGCCAATCGGGTTAATGTCTAGAATAAAGTCAACATAGAACTCTATAACCTCCTCTGTGCCATAGCCCTAGACAATGCTTCCTTCTAGCCGAGAGCGGCTGTGAACATATTTCTTCAGAACACCCATGAACCTCTCAAAGGGGAACATGGTGTGTAGGAACACAGGACCAAGAATTATAATTTCCTTGACCAGGTGAACTAGGAGGTGTGTCATGATATCAAAGAAGGATGGGGGGAATACCAACTCAAAGCTGACGAGACATTGAACGACATCATTCTATAGAGTAGCAAGTTCATCTGGATTGATTGCTTTCTGAGAAATTGCATTGAGGAATGCACATAACTTCACGGTGGCTAGACGTACATGCAGAGGTAGAATTCCTCTTAGAGCAACAGGAAGCAGTTGCGTCATAAGCACGTGGCAGTCATGGGACTTCAAGTTTAGGAACTTCTTCTCTTGCACATTAATTATCTTCTTTATATTGGAGGAGAATCTAGATGGGACCTTGATGATGTTCAGGCATTCTAACATGCTTTCCTTCTCTTCTTTGCTCAGAGTATAGCTAGCAGGGCTTAAGTACTGGTGCCCGTCATCTGTCTTCTCCAGATGCAGGTTGCCTCGTTCTTTCATTTCCTACAAGTCCTATCGTGCTTCAAGTGAATCCTTAGGTTTCCCATAGACACCCATGTTGACGGTCCTTAATGCTCACATTTAACCGTCAACTAATCAAGGAAAAGGACTTATATGCAGCCAACACCTAGACTTAGGGTTTTATCTGACAGAATTCTACGAGTTTTGGTGTTTGTCTATTTC
>Ga0182004_10001232_pt1 | contig 18290 bp, 18 predicted proteins | sample Sormic07211540_1_FD_120479 | JGI IMG/M metagenome (GOLD analysis project Ga0182004, IMG submission 120479) | Endophyte microbial communities from Sorghum bicolor roots, Mead, Nebraska, USA - 072115-40_1 MetaG | ecosystem: Host-associated > Plants > Roots > Unclassified | place: USA: Nebraska...
CCCAAAACTGTGTAAACTTGCTTGGGGACCCGTGTCATGTGTCTTGCAGACCAAAAAATTTGGGAAGCATCTAAACACCTACTTGAATGTAAAGTTTACAGCCAAAAGTTTTGGGATGTAAAGTTTTGGGATCTAAACAGGCCCTTATTTTGGTGTTTTAAAGAAGTTTTTTTTTATTACCAGGAAAAATTCTACTGGCATACCCCACATCCTTGAACATAGCGTTCTCTGTGGATCAAGAAAATACCCTTTAAAGGAACCATTTGTTGAGCTCCTAAAGGGTAGTTTGCATACATTCCTGAATGCATTCACATATCCAGATCGGACATGTTATCCGGTTGCATCAACAAACACCAAGGTAAGACCTAATGACCACAAATGTGCTTGCGTCATTTGTTCAGCAACTCTTTGTTTAACATTATCATGTACACTTGGTTGCTTTCCAGGATTTTTACAACTTGGTAGACGTATACCTTGATGCTGTCTTTTTCCCTAAATGTGTTGACGACTTCCAAACCTTTCAACAAGAAGGTTGGCACTATGAGCTTGACAACCCTGAAGAAGAGATAACATACAAAGGTTTGTTTGCTCAGTCTAACTTAATAGAGCAAGCAAATTTACATGTGACGTTACTTGTCACTCAAAATGCTTTCGAATATAATCCTTTAACAATTTTAGGTGTCGTCTTCAATGAGATGAAAGGAGTTTACTCTCAACCTGATAACATAATGGGACGTGTATCCCAACAGGTAAATGTTTCCGGTGTTCAATTTCTTGGCATCTTGTTCGATTTCACTAGCCTTTAGGAGATTGCAATGTGATTAAATCTCTTATTATCCTTTACATGATACCTGAGATCTCCTTGTCAAAGGGCATAACATGATCAGGCCCTTCTACTACCTTAATCTATTGCTGAGATTGAACTATGATGGTTTTACCATATAATCAGTTGAATTTTAGTTAATTTATGTACTATCATTACCAGCTGAGACCATGTCCAGACCTATAGGTTGGTATATTGCTCTCATTTTTTTTCCTGATGAGTTGCTTGACTAAGCATTCAATGAACCTAGGTCCAGAGATCTTGCATTTCCCCTGTATTCATTCTACTTTCTTGTTTAAACTGGGTTTATTCTAGGCTTTAGTACAGTAGGTTGCAGTAACTTTATTAGTATATGCTTCCTTGATAGATTCTTTCCCATTTTATCTGTTTGTGCTAATATACCTGGGTGTTTTTTTTTCTGTTCGTAGGCATTTTTTATGGCCTCTCTTTTCTTGATCTTATTGTTCCCAGTTGGTACAAGTACAAGGACTAACTTTTCAGAACATTCTGCAGGCACTTTCCCCTGATAACACATATGGTGTTGATAGTGGTGGGGACCCAAATGAAATCCCAAAGCTTACTTTTGAAGAATTCAAGGTTTGTTATCAATCTGGGTCCAAATTTTGGATTCTCACTTATTGGTACTTACTATGCCATTTGCTTGTATATCCTTTGTACCAGCAATGCAGTGCTTCATGGCTTTGAGCTGTTAGCTATTACTTGGGCCCTTAACTCTTTTAGATTAGAGTTACTTTTAATAATTGGCGGTTTTCATTTTGATTTATAAAAAAACAAGTGCTAGATCGCCTTACCAGATTTCATTCTAGCACCAACAAAAAATATCTATATATTTTGGAGTAGCACTAAGCTAATATTGATTGCTTAGTTAGCTATTAATTACTTATTTTAGTTTTCACTCTTTGCTTGTATGTCTTGCTCGTTTGCAGGAGTTCCATAGTAAGTATTATCATCCAAGCAATGCTAGAATCTGGTTCTATGGTGATGATGACCCAAAAGAGCGGCTACGCGTGCTTAGTGGTAAGATGCAAATCTAAAAGCAAATACTGATTGTACTCGCATGGCTGGTGTTTTTTTTAACCACTTTTTTCATGATCCTCCAAGTTTCCTGTTTCTTATCCCTCTTAAAATGTCTATCCTTTTCTCTCCCCTTTTTTTCTGTAGAATACCTTGACCAGTTTGAAGCCAGCCCTGCTCCTAATGAATCGAAGGTTTGGCCACAGAGGCTATTCAAAGAACCTGTGAGGATCATAGAGAAATACCCTGCTGGTCAAGAAGGTGATTTGACAAAGAAATATATGGTGTGCATCAATTGGCTTTTGTCAGAGGAGCCACTAGATGTAGAAACTGAGCTTGCACTTGGTTTCCTGGATCATCTATTGCTGGGGACTCCAGCTTCACCGCTTAGAAGGATTCTTCTTGAGAGTGGTTTAGGAGAAGCTATTGTCGGAGGTGGTGTTGAGGATGAGCTCCTTCAACCACAATTTAGCATAGGCCTGAAAGGTGTATCAGAGGATAATATTCAAAAAGTTGAAGAGTTGGTTATGCAAACTTTGAATAATTTGGCAGAGGAAGGATTTGCAACAGAAGCGGTGGAGGCTTCCATGAACACGATCGAATTTTCTCTTCGGGAGAACAACACAGGGTCATTTCCTCGAGGCTTGTCACTGATGCTTCGTTCGATTGTATGAATAACTATCTCATGATTTTCATTTTAAGGAAACCCATATGTTTGAAGGTATTCATGTAATATCTTCAACTTCATAAAAAAATGCAGGGGAAATGGATATATGATATGGACCCTTTTGAGCCTCTGAAATATGAACAGCCACTACAGCAATTGAAAGCACGAATTGCAGAGGAGGGGTCAAAAGCTGTGTTCTCACCGCTCATTGAGAAATTTATTTTGAAGAATTTGCATCGTGTCACTGTTGAAATGCAGGTCAGTAGAGAACTTCTCGCTTCATAGTGTACACCGTGCTAGCCTTATTTGTGGCTCAGATATATTATATTTCAAATTTAAACCTTCAATGTGCAGCCTGATCCAGAGAAATCATCACGTGATGAAGCAGCTGAGAAAGAGATCCTAAAACAAGTGAAAGCTAGCATGACTCAGGAGGATCTTGCAGAGTTGGCACGTGCTACAAAGGAGCTAAAGGAAAAACAAGAAACACCAGATCCTCCAGAAGCTCTCAAGGCTGTCCCTAGTCTGTCATTGCAAGATATCCCAAAAGAGCCTATTCATGTACCAATTGAGGTAGTTCTTTGGCTCTTGATTGTGACATATTTGGCCAATGTTCTGGATTTTTTTAGAAAAAGAAAATAATGAAACCTACCCTAGTGTTCTATTTGGATTGTTCCTAGTTCTTAGTTTTCCATGTAGTTTCTGAAGAAATCAGCAGTCTGCGCAGCTTAGTGCTAAACTAAATATAATCTTGTTATGAAAAATCTAACCTTGATGGGAGTTACACTTATTGGGCTACTGGCCAGAAGTTATTAGTACAACTTGGTAATGAGGAAAGTTATTTAGTAGCCAATTTGTGTGATGTGGAATTTTTCAGATTCCCCATTTTCTGAAACTTTCACCTAAATAAAGAGTTAATGTGACAATGTGGTGAACTTAAAAAGTCCTTTTAACGGATAGCCCAAAATTTCTAGGAAAATTTAACAGTTACCAGCCAAATCTAACTTCTGTGTACCATATGCCTCCTTACCCTGCACAGTAAGAAATTTTGTGCCACTTATTAATACAGGCTGAATGCTTTTCTATCTCTCAGCAAAAGTTACCAATTGAGTATATCATAAATACTTTTCTCAGGATATGTATTGGGTGGTTTATATTTTAAAATAATGAGTAGTGTTAGTTACCTTTCTTTTACTGGGTGGTTTATATTTCTTTATCTTTCTTCATTTTACTGTTTCGTATGTAGACTACAAATTGATGGTAAATGAAACACATGTAGGTTGGAGAGATAAACGGTGTCAAGGTTTTGCAACATGATCTTTTCACCAATGATGTCGTCTACTCTGAGGTTGTATTTGATATGGGTTCGATGAAGAAAGAACATCTGCAATTGTTGCCATTGTTCTGGTGAGCTGGTTGACTGATGCATTGCTGTTGATCTATCATGAAGATATTCCTTCATATTATATGGCTATCGAACTAATTATGAGCATGTGTACCAGCCAATCCTTACTGGAGATGGGCACAAAAGACATGGACTTTGTGCAACTTAATCAATTAATTGGTAGAAAAACTGGAGGCATATCAGTTTACCCATTCACGTCATCGGTTAGGGGAAAAGAAGATCCTCTTACTCGCATCATCGTTCGGGGAAAGGCAATGGCACCACGAGTAGAAGATTTGTTTAATCTGGTATGTGTTTGATAATGTTGTATGTAGACCATTGGCAGAGGGAATGCCAGATTGCCAGGTGTAGAAGACATGCTTGCTGGTTAATTTGTTAACTTGCACTAGAACTGATCTTGTCAGGCAATTGCTGCTATCATATTTACATAATGAAAATAAATGATTTTTCTGTTATTTCAGATGTACACCATTCTTCAAGATGTTCAATTCACAGAACAGCAGAGGTTCAAGCAGTTTGTTTCTCAAAGTAAAGCAAGAATGGAGGTACTAAACTGGCATCTTTGTGCTATATATTGTCATAAGCATTGGCTTTGATCTGGTTATTTAATGCTTTGTCCAATACAGAATCGATTGAGGGGCAGTGGCCATGGCATAGCAGCTGCTAGAATGGATGCTAAGTTAAATGCAGCTGGATGGATTTCGGAACAAATGGGTGGTGTTAGGTAAGATTCTCTGTGTTATTTATGCACATATGTGGATTGTCAGGTCGGCTGGTTCTCAGAATGGAATTTATCATTACCACCCTGTATGCATATACCTGGAGTGTTCTGTGCTAGACTACTGTAGCCTGCATCTATGATTTGGTTTCTTGGTTTATTCTTCTTCTTTGGTTTCTTCTTTTGTGTGACGGATTTTGCTTTCAGTGCTTTGAGAAGCCATTTGTAAGAAGTGCAGTTGTCTTCTACACTAGTAGCCATAATTCTTATCAACACGCTGCCGTGTGAGATATTCATTTATTTATATGTTTCTGTTGGCAGTTATCTTGAGTATCTGCGGGACCTGGAAACTAAGATTGATCAAGACTGGGACAGCATATCATCTTCACTCGAGGAAATGAGAAAATCACTCTTTTCCAAGAATGGTTGCTTGATCAACCTAACAAGTGACTGGAAAAATCTTGAAAAATCAAGCCAACATATTGCCAAATTTCTTGATTCACTCCCAAGTAACCCATCCCTTGGAAGTGATCCATGGCTTTCTCGGCTACCTTCTGTGAATGAAGCCATTGTTGTCCCAACTCAGGTAATGGCTAGTTGTCTGAATGCTTTCAGCAATCATGGAGAGATTATTACTCATTGGCAGTTTGGCATAGTGAAAATTTTCAATATCATTTTATCTGTTGTTGAAGGTTAATTATGTTGGAAAAGCTGGAAACCTTTACCAAACTGGATACCAGCTCAATGGAAGCGCCTATGTCATCTCAAAGCACATAAGCAATACATGGCTATGGGATCGTGTTCGAGTTAGCGGTGGTGCATATGGAGGATTTTGTGATTTTGACAACCATTCAGGTTCTATTCTCTCTCTGTTTGCTGACTTGTTATTTCAACATTTTCCATATATGTAACTGGTAAAACAATAAGAAAAATGTCCCGTTGCCCATTCATATTTATCATTATAGTTATGTGTTAAGCTTTCTGCATGGTAAACTATTCACATAGTGCTAAATATTGTTTACTGTTTCAGGAGTGTTCTCATATTTATCATATCGTGATCCAAACTTACTTAAAACACTTGAGGTCTATGACGAGACAGCAAGATTCCTCAGAGAGCTAGAAATGGATGATGATGCACTCACAAAAGCAATTATTGGAACCATAGGCGATGTTGACGCCTACCAGCTACCAGATGCTAAAGGTTACAGCAGGTATGTAAGCCTCTATTTATGCTGCATACTTCTTGTCCTTGTCCAGCACAAATTAACCAGCAATTGATTGATGATACAAATTAGCCAACAATCGATGGTACAAATTAACCAACAATCGACGATATACTTTATCATTGGTGTTTTTGATCAAAACATGATAGTGATGTACTATCAACTGGCATCTTGTCACTCATAGGCCTGTTCATGGACAGTGCAGTAGGCCAAAGCTTTAAAATGATTATTAGAATAACTAAAATTTAGTAAATCGGTAACTTGTTTTGGGGAAATAGTTCGTGCAGCTGGTGCACCTGGACTGCTGAACACATCTTTGCTGCTGGCTGTCATATTGGTTGAGTCGAAATTTATTTTCTTAGTAGATGTGACAACACTTGTTTCTGATACATTTTGTTATATATTGATTGTTTTATGAAAATACGATGAACATACATGCATGAACAAAACTAGTTCCATAGTCGCGAAGTTCCTAGAGTCATTGGGTCATGGAACGGGGATCGAGGAACTTGATACACTCCTTAAGAAAGGTTTTCCCACTGCGGAGATGAGATTGTTCCCTTGTTCCCAGAACAGGAACGGCGTGCAAGGAACGTGGGCCGTACCACGTTCCCAATGACGACTACTTGACTAGTTCTTTCTTTAGTGTGGCATCATAGCACATAAGTATTTTGTAGCTGTGCTAAACATGCATATGGCTTTCTTTTCCAGCCTAATGAGATATTTGCTGGGCATCACGGATGAGGAGCGCCAGCAGAGACGTGAAGAGATACTATCAACAAGGTAGGCAAATCCATGATCCAAACGACATACTTTTTTCTTTTTCAGCTTATTGGATCGTCAAGTTGTATTTAAACTGTATTGCTTTTTGTATGACAGTCTGAAGGATTTCAAGGAGTTCGCTGATGCTGTTGAAACCATCAAGGACAACGGGGTCGTGGTTGCCGTTGCATCACCAGATGATGTTGAGGCTGCAAATAAGGAAAACCCGGTATTCCCCGAAGTAAAGAAGTGCCTGTGAGGTCCACCGCTCCTTAATAAGGGTTTTAGTCGGAGGTGTTTTTTCGACAGGCCTTCACTAGACAGCAGTAAATGGCAAGTCTGACAATGTAACATATTGTGAGAGCACCATCTCTACGACCATGATCATAGCTGAATCTTGGCTTCTCTTTTCCCATGCAATTTTTGGAGTCAATAATTAGTGCAGAGGTAGGACCAAAGCACATAGATGTAGCGTCTTCCCATGTTGACTAAAAATTCGGATGTACACAATGATTCAGACAATACAGAAACAGATGATGAGATTTTCACAAATTGTTGGGGTTTCCATATATTAATACACCCAGTTCAATGATAATAGCAAACTGTTTAGGAAACACTTTTTCGATGAACGTTTGGGTCATACTTTCCCACCGAATTTGCTAGTATCTATGTAAATAGAAATGCATCTGGTTATACATCTACAGTACTGGTATTTGGTAAGCTTGTCCAAACAGAGCAAGTGATCATGTAAGCGGCTTCCTGCTCTGCTGGTGCTGCTGACTGCTGAGCGCTTGGTGCTGCTCAGCACGCCACGTCTGTGATCGGCGGCCCTCGCTTTGTGTTGAGAAGGGCGTCTTCGGTGGGAACGTGGGCGGATCGAGTCGTCCTTTGCATCACATTGCGATTGCATGCCTGAATTCTGATCCTCCTTTGCATCACGTTGCCAGTTGCCGCGGAAGGTAGGCGAACATGACCAGGGTTTTCCTAGCACATGCTACATTGGAGAAACTGCCGAGGTTGAGCTTTAGCACTGTAAATTAGCTGAGCTTTGGTAGATTTCTGCATGATACTGCTCTCCTTTTTGTTTTCCCTATAAATACATTGATAATGTTGGTTTTGAAGAGGCAGTCTGAAGGAGATTGCTCAAGCGTTAGAAATCATCAAAGACAACTGGGTTTTTGGTTGCCGTGTCCATGACTGCAGCAGAGCGAATGATTCACAATGGTTTCTCTTTCACCGTGCAACATTAGGGGCAAGAACTGTGTGTGGACAAGCGTTGTGTCACTGTATGCAAGATTGCTATTGATGCTGGATTCAGTACATGTAATTCTGACAGAACATACTGAAGAGATGATGAGATTTTGCTCAGATGATCAAGTACACCCTGTGTAACGAATGCTAGCGAATTGTTTATTAGACGGGCAGATGGCAGTGGCACTACACAGGATTCCCTTTCCATGACATGGGCCACATACATGGCTGCAAATGGAACAGGATGCATTAACCTGAACGATTAGTGCATCTGATCATGGCCGAATGCCCAAATGAGATATCGCGGTAATTACATCAGCAAGTTGCAGCTACGACGAAGTGGGACGACCTCACTGGCTCACTTCCTGCTCTGCTGCTGGGCCTGGTGCTGTTGCTTGTGCAGCTGCGCTGACGCGATGGCCAGCATGGACCTCACCTTGGCCACGGCCGCGGCCTTGTCCGGCGGGCAGCTCGCCAGCGCCGCCCGCAGCGACCGCACGGCGGCGTCGGGCCGTCCCGCCCCCAGCGCCGCGCACGCCGCGCGGTACGCCTCGTCCGCGACCCTCGCGTCGTAGCAGGCCGGAGGGGACCCCTGACCCTCGGGCCCCGTCTCGGGCTGCGCCGGCGGCTGCGAGGAGGCTGAGGCTGGGGCGGGGTCGAGGAGGGCGCAGGCGCGGGCGTACTCGGTGGAGGCGATGGCCGCGTCGATCTGCGACATGAGCGACTCGGGTGTCGACGGGAAGCTGCGGATCGCGTCCAACGGGCTCCACCCTCGCCGCCCGCCGCCGCCAACCCCGCTCGACATGGTTTGGTGGATCGCGAGTAGCGCAAGCGGTGAGGAAGAACCGACGAGACCACGCGAGAGAGGCTGTTGGGAAGTGGGGAACCGACCACACAGGCACACGCAAGCCCAGGCTGCTGAAGCCTGATTGCCTGCAGCGCTATCAACCGACCGATTTTGAACCGACCAACGTGGACTACTGGTGACAGTAGTGATGTACACAGGCGTCGGAATTCAGGGGCGTCTGTAGCTTCTTCAGGGAAGGGTAGATATCAGAATTCACAAATGAGCATCGCCGTGAACTGATAACATCAATATCAATCAGAGGAGAGTTGGAAGATCACCAATAGGTGAACCACTGAATTCAATTAACCACCACCAAATCCAATTGTGTACCCCAACAAGCATCGCTCAAAAACTTTCGCTGCCAGGTCGACTAAGCTAAGTTTTACTTTTACATTGTATATACCGGGGCAGAAAGAAGAACAAGAAAAGAGTATAGTCGCAAAAGGAAAAAGAAAAGCTGTATGGTTGTCTGTTTAAGTTGGATCAGCAGGAGTCTCAATTGAGCTGCTGGGGGACTGGTAGCTCATGCACTGGTGACACCAGACATCCACGGCACGACAACAGGTGCATTGGGATGAGCATCTCTGTAAGGCTCTGAATACTTGTCTTTGAAGTTGAGTTTAGGGTGGTCAGCCTGCAAGCAGCAGCAAAAACCATCATTAAGTGAGATATATTTGTGAGGGAAGCGGAAATGACTTATGCATGTACTTCCACATGATAAATTCAAAAGCAAGTGACCAGAGGTTTGAGCAAAATATTAGTCTTGTATAGAAAACACCTAACATGGCTTTGCCAAAGAATTTATTATTAATGTAGCAAGACAAATCAACTTGCCCAATCATCATGCAGCCATAAACCAAACTTATGCACAATAATAAGGAATAACAGGCACATTTACATCCACCCAAAATTGATTGTTACCATGACTAATGATTTTTAAACGAATACTAGCTTAAATAAATCTAAGACTGTAAACCAATGCGCCACTAACTTGTCCATGCACCATCCTAACTCATCATTCAGAATAGACCAAAATTGCTACAAAACGCATATCTTAGCTAATAATGAGATAAACTTGCACCTCATGAGTCCACAAACTTCAACCAGTTGCAAGCTTGCGGAAAAAATAAGGTTACTCTGAAATCATAGCCAGAAACTGTAATGGCTATATAAAAGTACAGTACAGCAAATGTGCAACAGCATCATGTTTTTATCTTGCTTCTGCTATTCAAATCCCTTCTAGTTATTATAGGAAAGTACAGCAGTTTTAAACTGGGAAGTAATATACAATATCACCTCATTTCCATACTGCTAATAACAATTAACCTGTGTGATACACACAAAATGCATAAAACACTGAGGTCTTTAGTTAAGGAATCATGAAGAATCAGACATTAAACAATTATCCAAAAATCAAAGGGCTGCAGTGGTTGCCAAAACACATATAAAACAGACATGCGCTACCTGTTTCAACCAGCACTCCTGATGCTTATGCTCATATTTGTCTGGTGAGAAGCATCCAAATTCCGATGGGCAATAAACCCATATATTGCACTTCAATTCCCCTGGCTTGGCATTCTTAGCTTGATCAAGACAAGCTTGACAACAATCAGCAGCAGATTCTTTATGGTGTGTTAAACCCCATCTAACTGCAGCACCATCATAATCTGTATGTAGCTCAGCATTACATTGTGGGGACAAGGGTGGACCTGCTACTATCTCTTCTTCTGCAACAGTAGAGAACATTGGAAATCATAAATCAAATATTTCTTCGGGCGATTCAAAAGTTCCATTTTAATCAACTCATCAAATAAGTACAATGCTCTAAACATCACAAATCAATAGTTTAACACAAACACATTGCATGACCATATAAGAACAAACCTTCTGGTTCATTTTCAGGTTTATCATCATGTACAGTATGTTTGACTTCCTCTGGTATCCAAAGGCCAATATCCTCCATAAGCATATACCAGTTGAACTCCAGGGCTCGTTTTAACATTCCTATAGGGTAAGACCAAACTCAAGTTTTACAGTTGAGGAAACAAAATATATAGAAGCACCAAAGATACCAAAAATAGAAAGTTATGGTCACATACTGGTTTCCTTACTAGATAGGTCCAAATTTGATTGATTCCGAGTGGATGCAACTTTGATGTCTTTTAACTTCTCAACACGCCATGATTCCACCACTTCTGCCATATGCCCATACATTAGTAAAAGAGAGATAAATACTTCAAACTCTGTATAATACTCTGTGGTTTGGTCATAAATCAATCTAGATCTTGCATGCTGCAAAAGCAAGAAGGAAGCATGCATAGCGTAAAGCCAGAGGGTTCACATTTAGAGTAAAATAGTGAAAAGAAACTAAGCAGAGACTGAAGGAGCGCTTGTGCCAGACGACTAAGACCATTAGCTCATTGGACCTCCTATGTCATCATTTTTGCTTTACAGATTAATTCATAATTTCATATGCTCAAAGAACCACTCAGGCAAGAGCATTTAGCATGGGTCATAAGTGCAACTTGAACTGATAAGCACTAAGAAATTTAAAAACACTTCTCTTGGGGTCACCACTAGATGTCAAAATAGGCCCGTTGCAAGTGGGCCACGAACAATGAGATAAGATAAACATACAGAGCGCAATGTCATTTATACATAAAACAACAGCTCTACACAGAATACCTCTTTGCTCCGCGAGGCTGCCATTATCCCCCAAGTCGTGCAGCCGCCGCACAATATCATAAGAAACCTTCTGCTTCAGTACCAGTGGCAGCTCCTCCCGTCGCCGCTTCTCCTCCTGGGCAAATTTCTTCCGCAGTTTCTTTACCTACGCATTCATAATTTCAGTGGAATAGATCGTAAGTAATAGGAACTAAACAATCTATCAACAGCATACAAAATTTTCAAAAGGGTTGTCTATTGGAAGTACCGCCAGAACGAGCTCAACCGGCTCCGCCTCGCGGCGAATCCGGATCGACTCCTCCACGCTCCTAATCTGCTCCTCCGTATACTGTACCACTTCCACGCCTGAAGAAAAGATCAAAATAACACCCCAGTCAGATCACAGAAAGTAAACCGAAGGTGTAAACATGGCGAGGGATTCCACTCACGGTTGGGAGCGGTGGGTGCGAAGGAAGCGGGGGCGGTGAGGGAGCGGAGCACGAGCAACGCGGCGACAAGGTTGCCGAGGCAGACGGCCACGGTGACGCGCCGGTAGGAGCACCACCCCGTGGTGGCGCGGCCCCCGAACGACACCGCCCGCGCTATGCCCCTCGCCATGGCGCCGCCTCCGCCATCCCTACCGACGCGGCATTGCGCCCCGCGGCCTCCGATTCGCGAGCTCCCCGCCTCGATCTCGCACGACCGCGCACCCCACGACTCGACCGACGCCGACAACCAGACCAATGCGCAGGCTACGCACGATCGTCACGGCGATGGAAACTTCTGGAATCTGACGGCGCCTCAGACTTCGCAATTCGTTTGGGCGCTCTCGTTTTCCGCAAACGAAGAAGGGGGGGAAATTCTGGGGCGGCGGTAAAGCTACTAGGAATATGAAGCAAATCCTTTTGTTGGGGCTTTCAGGCTGCCTCTGTCACGTGGGGCCTCTGTTGATGCTAGCATTGTGGCCCACTTGTCAGATTAGGTTTTTCTGTGGTGTCCTGTGGCCGACGCAGAGAGTGACAGGAGGAATGCAGCGAAGGGACTTCACTGTATTTGATTACTTTTGTGTAATCATTAGCAACTGTGATTAGTAAACACACAATTAATTAGCGAGGGTGTATTCTCTATTTCAAATCGGTGCCTTGTTTAATGTTGGAAGCTTTAGTTAACTTGCGTCAGAAGTCAGAAGGTAACAGAATCTCAGATACAGGCCCGTCATACAGTAATACGGAATAAAGTTAATACTACTACGGTTGTACAAGCAACAGCACAAACCTACCTGATCTCTGTCATTTTGGGTGACCGAGCTGGTCAATCACTCGCGGAAAAGTGTAAGCCAAGCAAAGGTCCTGTGCTTGGCCTAACAAATGAGGCGAGATATGCCTTTCGGCAATCCCAGCGACCAACCAACTCAAATCAGAACTGTCAGGCCTACTTGCAACCACTCGGCCGCTTGATGACATCTCAACCAAACACCAATAAAACATACACTCAGATTTAACGTCAAAAATAGCACAATTTCTACAGATATGTCATTATAACGATGAACCGAGATTACAACGTGAGTTTGCCATTTTTGCATCAGAGTTTAAGTTGGACCAATTAGTCCCGATAAAAATGCAGGATCTCGCCAGCCGACTATCAATTGTTCATTGTTAGCACTGTGTCAATATTTCCGGGCCATCTTCGGTAATGAGTATCGTGTGCTCGAACTGTGCTGACAAGCTGCCGTCTTCTGTCACTGCGGTCCAGTCATCGGACCACATGACAGGGTTTATGCTCCCTATGGTTAGCATGGGCTCTGATGACATAGAACGATAGAAAAACGGGATGAAGTTTGTTAGCTTCATATGCTTTACCTTGCTGAGTGAATATCAGTTAAACTAACAGTTCTATTCTACTCTTATATGTTTACTAGCCAGGGAAAAAAAACACTAGATGACAGTATAGTATAAAAATATGCTCAAGACTCGAAAGAAAGCTAGTACTTATGTGTAGAACGATAACAGTGACCAAATGCAATGATCTTAGATCAGGGCTGAAAGAAACACAATATAATGTACTGACTTTTTATAAAAAAAATGTTATATCTCTAGGTTTAACTGTATGTGAAATTTTAATCACAGGTCGATAGAACAAGGGCAGCAAATTTAATCACAGGTCAATAGAACATGGGCAAACTGTGGAAAGGTGTACCTATAGTAAATGTTTGATTCAACATCATACGGCCCCATTCATTGTTTCCTGCAAATTTCAGAGTCCATGGCACAGATATTACAACCTAATATCATGCAAAGTGCAACTAGAACCTTGAGATAGATGGGAGACGAGACAACAAGTAAAAAGATGTTTTGCTAAAGTGGGGAACTCACTGAAATGAAGCACAACAGGCTCAGCATGAAAAACTTTTCCAACGCCATGGCCGACAAAATGTCGAACTACACCAAACTTGAACTTGTCTGCATGATCCCTTCAAAGATTGAGTGTCGTAAGAACGGTAGTTGTGAGTTTGAAATCATGGAGAAAAACAACATGTCAACGAATCAATGACATAAGTCTAAAGAAGGAATAAGAGTTCATTTTGATTATCAGATCTGTTACACATACAATTTAAGACAATACAACTTATCGATAAACTGTATACTGTTTTTTAAGATAAAGATAATAAAAGTATTCCATGCGTCTGTTAAAGAGCATAGATTATTCAGAAATAATCTCTAGCCTAACCCCAACTTGCTTAGGCATAAAAGGTTTTATTGTTGCTGCTGCTGTTCATTATGGTCAAAATTCAAGTTATGTTCTGCAATAGATGGACCATAACTAAAATGGTGGCAATATATAGATTTTATTTACAGAAAGTTTGCAAAACTTATTCAGAATCTAATCAAATAGATCAAGAATCAGCGCCGTAGAAAAGTAATGATGAAAAGATACAAGCACATGTGAAAATCCAGTGACAGAGCTTCCCGTTTACATACTGTATAGTTCTACCAATTTGTTTGATCTCCACCCCAGGTGCACAAATTGATATAGCCTTGTCGAGACATTCTCTTGTCACCTTGGGGAAAAAATACATGAATCATCATAGCAAACGATGCTTTTTTGCTAAGACAAACTTCTGCAAGAATTTCCTTGTAACCAAGAAACTGTACAATGAATAGTAACTTGGTCTAATATTCTATCATCAATTAGATCTCTTAAATTTAGATTTGCATTCTTCAAATCACTATTCTCAATTTGATCGTACTTGATTACTTAAAAGTTAAAACTGATCACCAGAGACCATTGATATCACCTTAACTAATTTCTTAGCTTCGTCATCAACATCACCACAGAGAAATGTAGCAGATGTATCGCCATGGTAACCCTAGAATGTGGAAAAAAAATTATAGAATCGCAATGGAGCATTTCACAAATGGACTGGACGTAAGTGCATATGCATTAAAAGATCAAACTTGCAGCAGTCCATATCAATAAACAGATGGACTGAACGGATATAGACATATGCAAATATACACTGTGTGACGTGAAAAATGAAGGGACGTGCATACTGTGCAATTGAATCAAAAGAACAAGATATCTCTTGAGAAAATCATTACAAAGTTTATCCAAAAAAATCTAAAGCATTGATGACAGTGAAGTAAGCACAGATATTTTATTTCTTGTGATCGAAGCACAAAAGTTTAGAGCCTACCCCAACATGCTTGGGACTAAGGGCTGTTTACTTCAAGCCCTGGTTTGGGTTCCATGGCCAGGCAGATCCATCCAACCCCAGGCGTCTAAAATCCGACAGCGGGGACGGATGCCTGCGACAGGCACAATTGCCAGGCTTTAAAGCAAACAGGCCTATGGCTTTGCTGGTTTTGTTGTTGTTGTTGACTTGTTGTTTGATGGAAGCACAAAAGTTTCAAAGAGAAAAAACAATCGTTTCAGTTGGTAGGCATAAGTTGTGAGCGACTTACATTGAGGTAGACAGTAACATCAATATTGATGATATCTCCATCCTGCCATGAAGATTAATTGTAACTTTTCTGTATGTACTCAAAGTTATCTCTGGATTTTGGATGGCTTACCTCAAGGGGACGAGAATCTGGTATCCCATGACAGATGCATTCATTCACTGAAGTGCAGACACTCTTTGGGTATCCACAATAACCAAGAGGTGAAGGATATGCTCCATTATCAATTATCATTTGGTGCACTGCTTTATCAATCTCATCAGTCGTTATGCCTGGCTGTCAATAAGATAAAAATCATTCTCTGGCACTTAAATCTTAGACCTCAAGTCCCCAAGTATATATTAAGTTGAAGAATAGCAAAGAGCAGATGGAAAGAAAACCAACTGTCTTGCTTAGTGCTTACTATAGTGCTACCTGTTTCAATATTTCCAGATATAAATGACACCAAACAAATGGCACAACAAGACTTAATTATTACCCATACCAGAGAAAATGAGTCTGATTTACAAGGGAAAATGAGCTATTGCCCATAACTTAGTTCTGTCATATCTCATATGCCTTAACACTATGAAGGAAACATCAAACATGTGGCCAAACAGTACTCTACTTTAAAAATTGTTGAATGGAATGAAGTTTATCTAGTGGAAACAATAGTTTACTGATTGAAAAAATCAAACTGTTTTAGCAACATGACATTACCTTTACAAGAGTCCCAGCAAACTTCAAAACCTGTGCAGCAAGCTTTCCAGAAGCTCTCATGCACTCGATCCCTTTTTCATCATGTATTTCAGGTCCATTATTCATACCAGGTCTTTGTTGACGAGAATTGACATATGGAGGCCGTGGTATATGATTGGGAACACTAAGGCGTGGAGATACTTTCCCAGGATGCAGGCGTCTAGGGTTGTTTTCTGGTGCATCATCCCGACTTCTATGAAAGTTATGTCACAGTAATACATTTAATTGTGGACCCACATGTGCGATTCAAACATAAATGACACTTAGGCCATGATGTACCCATAATTTTTGCAGCAAATTTAAGACATGGTCCACATTCCATAAGGTCAGTAGATTTTTGAAATTTCATAGTGCTTAATTAATCTCAATCTCTGGAAGTACGGCTATTCTAATTCTACAGCAAATGTGTAAGCATTAAATCACTCCTTAGCCTTTTTTTTGCCCATGTAAACTTAAAACAACGCAACGATATTTGTAGAAAGAAAGTCAGTCAGTCAGTCAGTCACATTAGATTACATCAATCAGGTATGCCTTCAGCTGACAAGTAACTCTATAAACCAGAATTCGTGTACTTTGAGTGACAAGTAAAACTAGTAGCAAATTATTGGTCTCATATGCCCAGGAGGAACACTTCAGAGCAGCTTAGATGCTGTACAGTTATGCAACAAACCAGGAGCAGGAAATATGATGCGTGTGCTGGAAATTAAAGCTGACCTCCTGTTAAATAGGATATCCACCAAGTTGCATAGCGTTCTCGTCGCTTGATACGTCACCCGCCTGCTGCCTGCAAGCAAGAGCCATCTCAGCGAACTTCTGCTCTGGGCCAACGCGATGAAACCAGGGGCACAGCCGCGGAGTGGCAGTGCGTGCGGTAGATGGGGGCGGGCAGGCACCTGGGGCAGCGGAGCGGAGGAGCAGCGGCCTGCCGGAGAGCGCGAGGCGGTCGCCGAGGAAGGAGGACAGGAGACGCGGCGACGACAGGCTCGCCATGGGCGGCGGGGCGGAAAGCAACGCGAGAGCTGCTCCCTGTCTGCGGCGTGCGGCCGTCCGTGCGCGGCTTGTGTGTTTGGGGCGGGGTGAGCGCCTGGCGGGCTGCCGCGCCGGCCTGCCTGCCTCTAGGGCGCGCCCGCGGGCCGCGGCGGTCCTCATCACTAGCGTAGTAGGCCGTGGGCCGAGTCGGGCCTTAAGGTTGAAACGTGGAAGCTACGAAACGAGCCCTTTAAATTGATTCGGGGGCCCAAACCCACGACTTTCCGAGACGACCTCTTTCCCTTCTGTCATCTGACTCGCGTAAGCCTCGGCCGCCGCCGCCGCCACCACCTGCTTTGCGCCATGGCGGAGAAGTCGCCGGCGGCCGACGTGGAGGCCGGTCTCCTCGCCCACCTCAACTCCGCGGGCGAGGTCCCCGACTCCCGCTCCTTCGCCTCCTCACTCGGCGTCTCCCACCTCGAGCTCGAGGGCGTTATTAAGAGCCTCTCAGCTTTCCGCATCGTCGAAAGCACAGTACGCTCCTACCGCTCTTTCCACCGTCGAACACCAGGCTTTGTCGCCAACCCCGAGGCTTGACGGAGGGGCTCTTGCTTGTACCTTCCCACAGGACATCGTCAAGGAGACATGGGTGCTCACCGAAGAGGCCAAGGGCTACGCCGCCAAGGGTTCCCCAGAGGCACAGCTCGTCGCCGCAATCCCATCGGAGGGCGCCTCCAAAGACGCTCTCAAGGTGAGGTTTTTGTTTCCAGGTGTTAGACTTCACTGGAGGGTTTTGCTTTTGCCGGGTACTGATGTGTAGATTTGGTGTGCTTAGGCAAAATTGGGAGATGCTTTCGATGTTGGCATGAAGGCAGCTGCGAGGAACAAGTGGATAGGGTTCGAGAAGGGGAACAAGGACTTGGTCCTTAGGAAGGTATGGATTTGGATTTGTTGTGATTGTGCAATGTGGGCATGTAGACAGCTGCAGCAAGCAACTTTATAAGATATATTGTTTGCCATAGTTATTTTTCTCGAATTTCTATCCATATCTATACCCAAATGATTGAAATATTGATGTAGTAACTACTAAGAGTATCTCCAAAGGATTTGGCAAATTGACTTGGCATTTGTTGCTATTTGCAAACTCCCATAACAAAATGCAAAGGATAAAAATAGGCCATCTCCAAGGGAATTGGCATTTGGACTTGGCAAAGGATAAAAATAGAAGG
>Ga0182004_10001233_pt1 | contig 18277 bp, 14 predicted proteins | sample Sormic07211540_1_FD_120479 | JGI IMG/M metagenome (GOLD analysis project Ga0182004, IMG submission 120479) | Endophyte microbial communities from Sorghum bicolor roots, Mead, Nebraska, USA - 072115-40_1 MetaG | ecosystem: Host-associated > Plants > Roots > Unclassified | place: USA: Nebraska...
ATATAAGGCCAGTCTCAGTGGAGGGTTTCATGGTGTTGTTTCCAAGACTGCCATGTCATGTAAAATAAAATGAAACTTGGATGAAATACTCACTCTCAATGGAGAATTTCATTTTATAGTTTCATAGGCATTTAATTCGGGTAACCAAACTCATTTCTTCTCTCTTCTTAAATACACTGTCATGTCATAAAAAAAGCCTATGTGGCAACCTATTTAATGCAAATGAAACTCTCATGAAACTCCCATTGAGACTAGCCTAAGAGCTAAGCTATCATCTATCATCTATCTTCTCTTTTCTCTCCTCCACATCAGCATTAGCTTCGCTTCAAGGTCATTATTGTACCTGCTCTTATGGATTTACTCGCCGACCGACGCTCGTCTCGAGTCTCCGCAATGTGTCAGGTCGTTTTCGGAAAGAAATGGCTATTTGCCTATTTGGCACTATGAACGTGGACTTTGGAGTGTGGGGCTGGGGCTGCTGTGGACTATGGAGTGCAGGCTGCCAAAGACCAACTTCCTATCTACCTTTTCTTCAGGAAAATATTCAGCACCTAATCCGTAAAATAGCAGCATCACCGGTCAACTGAAATACACTTAAAAAAAATTCGGATAGTTTGCTTGTTGCTTGCGGCCAAGAGAGCTTATTTTCTTTTTACTATGCAAACACAAAATTGATATATGCCCTTGTGTGTTGAGTTTATTTTTTTTTTACAAAACATGTGTCGAGTTTATGATGAGTGATTATCGGGAGGTGATCGGTTTTGGTTTTGTTTGGAGACTAACCATGGTGTGAATATACGTATGCACCATTTCTCTTGGTTATGTTGGTGTGGAGCACAAGGACAATTGACGGATTCCATGATTTGTAGAATTTTTTTGTGTCCGTGGGTCTTGATTCTTTCGGAATATCTTATAGTCACGCATGCAAATTTTGGAAATTTTTGGAGGTCATTTGATCGCCTTTAGATTTTTTTTGGAAGACTTGTACCACTGTTCATCATTGAATCGGCCAGGGCACCCGTTTGTGATAGAGGTGGAGAGCACAATTTTTGGATTTTCGTTGTTGTGTCTGTTTTCCCGTTGTTGTGGTGTCCCGTTGTTTTCCTAGTGAACATCTGGCCACCGGTTGGTTCGAGGGCAACATATTTGCTGTTTTTGGTGCTTTTGGTGGGTGATCCTGGATTCTTGGGACAACGTCTATTTCAAGAGAAATTTTGAATTGGCTCTTATTCATCTCTCCTTTGGTTGCCTTGTTTGGTCCTTCATACTATATTTTGAAAAGTTCACACGCTAGAGTAATACTATTTTTTTTAGTGTGCTCTTTTCTACTTTTTTTAATGCAATGACGGGAGCTCTTCAACTGCGATAGAGAAAGAAAGTTTATGTAAAAAAACACTTCAAAGGTGGGTTTAAAACCCCTGAGCAAGAAAAGGAGGAAAACACTCTCTCGGGGATAGCCGCTAAACATAAGCGAAAGCACTCCTCCTCCTTTGCTATATGTCTTCCTTTATTCTTTGCAGCCTCTTTTTTTTTAAAAAAAATGAATTCTTGCAGTCTCTTGTGGCACTATTCAAGACGGACAAGTTGTAGCTCACTCGAAAAGACACTCCAAAAGAAAAGAAAGAAGTCTCCATCGTACAAATTCTTTTGAATCCGCAAATAAGTAGGACCGCCAGGAATAAAGTAAAATATTAGATGCAAACCGCTCTCTCGGTACGATCGTGAAAACTCTTCCAAAAATTATATTTAGAGGTTTCCAACAATTATAAAACGATGCACATCATAGGCTATCCATGGATGTACGTTATCGAAAAGTTGGGAGGCAAACTTATTGTGTAAAATCCATACAAAAATAACAAATTTCAGATGCAAGTGCACTAGGAATTTTATCTTCTAGTACAAATGCACATGAAATTTGTCATTTCCATTTGAATTTTTCTAGATTGATTTTGTTTCCCAACTTTTGTGACAATGTACGTCTATGGATCACCTACGGATGTGCATCGTTTCATACTTTTTGGAAACCTCTAGGTATAGTTTTTGGAAGAGTTTTCACGATTGCATCGAGGGAGTGGTTTGCATACAATATTTTCCCGAATATATGTGGCGATTGTAAAATACTTTCTTTTTAAATTTCTATCAAGAAAAAACAGCTATTTTTTTCTTTTAGAATGAGAAGCTTAAGTCATCTAACTCAAATAACCATGTTATGGTTTTCCAAACGTATCGAGACAAACCCAGAAAATGGTGCTATAATTAAATGAGTAAGTTGATGGCGACGTTGGGTTACTCACTTACTCTACAAATGTGGACTAGCATATGCCACTTCAGTGACCTAACTAGATTTACTTTTAGCATCTGACTCTTCTAGTGACCAAGCAGCCGAAAGATTAAGAAAAGGATCGCCAAAGCACTGAAACGTGAAGACAAGATCATATGGGCCATTCCCAACCCCAAGCATAATTTATGGATTTTTATTACTTGCGAAGCAACGCTCGTCTCGGTCGTTTCGGTCTTTCGGACAGGGGAAGAGGTAGAAACATGTGGACCATGGAGGCAGGGGCTGCTAAAGACCAACTTTATGCCTTCCTTTTCTTCAGGAAAAAAAAAATATCATTTGATCTATTAAAAACAAAACAGCATCCTTAGTCAACTGAAAATGTACTTAACTTTGAAAAGAAATTTTTTTAAGAAGTTTGATTGTGCCTCGTGACAAGGAGAGGGCTTATATTTTTTTACTGAAGTTTTGGAAAGTTCACGGTAAACGGTTGTTTTTTTTGGGTGATTACCTAGGAAGCCTTAGTTCTCACTCCAACTTGCAGCAGGAAGTTTAAGCTTGTTCCCACCCAGATAATAGTGTATTGTATTGAATTTGAGGCTAGTTATTAGTTAGGGCTAAAAATTAACCCAAATTAGTTGGGTTTGACTAGCTAGTTGGTTAACAACTAGTTGGAGGTTTGGCTAAATATTTAGCAGGCTAAGAGCATTTCCAAGAAATTAAGTAAAATTATATTTTAAACTACAAGATTTAGCTATTGTGTAAAATAAAAAACTCACTCAAAGCATAGAGTTTCACAATAGCCTTAGGATAGCTAGTGAGGACGACATGCTAAATATGACAAGCGAAAGTTTAGGGATAACAAACTTGTTATTTTAGCAAACCAGATAGCATACCTGTTGGACTTTAATTTTTGCTTTAAAATTTTAAAAATAGCCTAGATAATATGGATAGCATATCTGTTGGAGTTGCTCCCATGTGCATCCAAATAGGCCTTTAGTCAAATAGCTGTTTTAGAACTACTCAACAAAAAAAGAAATGTAATTGACCTACAGCTGCTACTTGGTTACCTATAAAATTGAGCTAAAAAGACCTCTGATAAAAGAAAAGAAGAAAGAGTCACCTTTACAAGTTAAGTTTCGTCAGTCTGTTGAGTCCCAGAATCAGTGCAACCAGCACGAAAGAGTATTTTGCTTATCCAGACGAATCAACCAAACCTATCATTCGCCCGATCCAGTCCTGATGTCTTAAAGTTCTACTTGTTTGAAGACATTTTAGTGGTGCTAGTACAGTAATCCAAGTATACAACTAATGTGGACCATATCATTGATACTTCAAATGCAAGACAATTCAAATCTGAATATCTTCTTTCCTAGTACAGGCTCTACGTTTTTTTCAGTCCCAGACAACAAAAGGATCAAGGAGAAAAGCTGCGGAAAATAAGTGCCATATTACATCAAACTTTGAAAAGTTCAGCTCCAACAGAATCATAGCTTAACCTCAACATCCACACCGGCAGGGAGCTGGAGTTGCATCAATGAATCAATTGTTTGGGCAGTTGGATACATGATGTCAATCAGCCGCTGATGCGTCCGGATCTCGAAATGGAACCGTGAGTCCTTGTGCACGTGAGGAGAGTTAAGCACACAATAGACTCTCCGCTTAGTGGGCAGAGGAACAGGACCCATGGTCTTTGCGTTGGTTGTTTTGGCAGCTTCAATTATCTTCTTGCAGGAGTCCTCTATCAACGGCACCCAGTAGGACCGCAGCTTGATTCTGATCTTCTGTTTGGGTGCGAGCTGAGAACAGATAACATTCAGAAAAAAGAGTTGTTAGTCGTAGAGAGATGAGCAACTTCTGCAGGCAAACTGGACAGTGAAGATATAAAAACACGTGGTTAATCTAGAACAAGGATCATATAATATTTAGATATGTTTCCTATAGGAAAAAGAAACCTTATAAACTTCATTTTCCTGTGCAACAGACTTGGGCTTATGTTTTCCCACAAAATGCAGTCAACTAATAGTTGGCACTTGGCAGGAGTCAAGACACATTAATGACATCAAGTTAGTTAAGCTCAATTTGTGAAGGCAAGTGTATGCATTTGCCCTGTATATTAAGGGGGCCAAACATAGTAATATTCTGGAAATATAAATGTTCAACAAAAAGTTCTTCACTAAAATTAATCAACAAAGAATATTGGCAGAAAAAAGAATATTGGGGCAAAAAAGGGTATGCCATGGCTGTGTTTGTTTCCACCTACCCTCATCTAGATTTAATAAATTTCAGTACAATTGCAGCTAATTCAAGCTGATGAGATGCATATCTATGATCAGCTCTTTCAATAATATGCAATTCATGGTTGCTTATATACTTATCAAACTCTAGAGCATCCTCTGATGGCACAATATCATCATTAGCACCATGTACTGTCAACACCCTGCACTTTGGGTCAATAGACAAGCATGCAGAGTGCATATCTGTCTTAAGACGATCCATCAGATTTTCTTTGGTCACGCGGTAGATGATACGCCCTGTTTTGTCTTCCACATCAATGAAACCATGCTGATTAATCCTTTCCATGTAATCATTTCCAAAACGATCTCCAATTCCACGTTCCAGCTTAAACCTTCCAGACAGGTTGATAACTTTAGATATATCATGATACATGGATGCATAGAGGATAACCACATTTCCTCCCTTACTGTGGCCAACAATAGCATGGGTGTCATGTTTGTGTTTTTTGAAATGTAGGATCACATCACGTAAATCGTCCACTTCTTTATAGTAGTTGCCATATTCAAAAGTACCTTCACTTTCTCCATTGCCAGAAAAATCAAAACGAAATATGCTGATATTTTCTGATGTCAATGCATCAGCAAGACTTAACAGAGTTCTACTTTCCTTTGATGACCTAAATCCGTGGCACAACACTACAAGGTCCTTAGATCCAGCTTCATGCAAAACACCAACAAGTTTCTCTCCGTATCTGTTTATTATCACTATTTTCTCCTGTGATACATCTAAAGAATCACTATGAGAGGAGCCCAACTGTGCACAAGGCCTTGTGACAATTTCTTTTCCAGCAGTTCCATACAACAACTGCACACAAATATTCACGATGGACATGCTTAACAAGCAGAAACATGAAGCAGCAAAGTAAACATACAACTGTAAGGAGTAGCCTCAATGGCAGATTATACAGTATTAGCTCTGTTCTATTTTACTACTCCATCCATTCCAAATTGTAAGTCATTTTGGCTTTTCTAGGTGCATGAATCTAGATACATAGTTTTTATTGTGTATCTCATTTTGGACATGATTATGATCTTCAAAACACACATTTGTCCTTTTTTTCCGAATCAACCATTTCCAGGTGAGAAAAGTGAATAAGTTTATAAAAGTATAAAAGGTTGAGCACATACATCGACAACATCTATTTTAGAATGGAGGCAGCCACTACTACTCCAACAGTTTAAGGGCAGTACCAAGGAGATTCCAAGTTATACAAGCAAGAGGAATGACATAACTTGTCGAGCTTTAAACACAACCACACAGTTAGATACTGCTAACTGTTCAGGGGAACACTTTGGTTACAGCAGTGGGCGCAATTACAGTGAGGTGGCAACAGCAAGGAATGCATCCTCCATGTTTGCCGAGCACGTGAGATGGCCGCTATGTATTTCTTTGCTTCCTTTGTATGGCCAAACAATACTAGGATAATTTTGGTGTAATAATTGCTCTGATACTCTTGGTCACAAAAGATGAAGCTGGATTTTTTTTCCTTTATCTAAGAAAAAAGTAAGATATTGCTATACATATGTTTGTCTGTAAACATATTTTATACAATTGTACTCATTACACAAAACTCGCATGCCTATGACAGCTTGCACACCTAGGATAGAATATATACTTGTATTCAGTACAACTGTAGCAATGGCAGTACATCCATAGTGTATATCCTTCTCCCTTTATCTTAATTCAATGAGAGAGCTCCTATTTTTCATATTACAAATTAATTAGGGGACTTCAAGCACTCAGAGCAAAGGAGGTGCCCTGTGTCGTAAATTGCTCTCTTGTTTACATTGAATGAAAGAACAACCATACAGTAGCAGGAAACTAAACCAATAGACACGAAAAATGAGAGGAATAAACCTACTACTGGTGGACATCTCTTACTGGTTAGACATTGGTTTTTTTCCACTTCTCTGGATCCCTACTTGTTTAGAGCATTGGCCATTGCACATGTGGACATCTCTTACTGATTAACACTTGGTGCCACCATTTCAAGTACACTAAATAATTCCATGGAAGAACAGAGCATTAATAGGGAGAAAACTTTGAACGTTTCATCCAGCAAGCTTTCAAGCGCTAAGATGAATCTGGAAAGGTACACCGACATAGACCCTCATATCCTCATTCCAGTTCAATATGAATGATTTGAAGGACAGACTAAATGCTATTTCATGTATAGTTTCTTTAATCGTGTGCTGGTAAAGTGGTAACTATGCATAAGCATTAAGGGTGCTAAACTGTCTAACATGACATGGACTTTCACAAATCATACAATTCCGAAGTCCAAATCGCACTCACATGAACATTGAGCAATAGTTTACATTTTACAGTAAGACTAACAGCTTAAACAAATGTGCTAACTGTGATATTGTATGTCATTTTTCTAGCACTCCGAACAAAGTTTGAGCCATGTGATTAATTTACTCCACTAATGTAACCATGCCAAGTAGCATCGTTGCATCCTGACCCATCTCTAAATGACACTTACACAAACACCCAGAGCACATCGTGCTCTCCATTTATTTTGATTATACAATTACAAATAAAATGTGCACTTCTATGCAGCAATAAAAGAGAAACATGTTATATGGTAATAACTTTTCACAGTTAATTCGATCATGGAAGCAACAATATTAGAAGAAAAGATTCAGTACATAATCTGGGAACTTTTAGCTATTATTAGGAAAGGTACCTGCTCCCCATCATCCCCAATCGACGATGGCAACGGAATTCCTGTTCCCTCCCCTTCCTGAAAGCACGGGAGTAACGATTTTTAGTGCATATTTGTAACCCCCAGAATTCCTGGAACCGCGAGTACCTACTCGCACGGCAATATCAGTATAGTCACGTACCGGTGGCGCGTCGGGGATGCCGTCGTCAGAGAGGGTCTCTGCGGGCGGTGCGGCGGCGGCCCGGGAGCGGAGGGACACGCCGCGGAGGGAGGACGGGAAGGAGAGAGCCGCGGGGCTAGGGTTTGCGGTGCCGCGATGGAGGAAGAGAAGGGGAAGCGTGGGGGAGGTGGAGGTGGAGGTGGGGACGGCCATGGCGAGGGGAGGGGGAGGGGAAGAGGATGAGGAAGGAGCAGTAGCCGTTTGCAGCGTTGGGTTTTGGAAGACCTCTGCTTCGCTATCGCGGCGTATTATCCGATTCGGGGAGCATTTGCGCTTGAGCCCCTCCAGCTTTGCTACTTTCAAAGCGAGGTGTCTGGTTTTTGCCAGCTCCAGGGCAAACTTGGACGAGTTTTATATCCTCTAGAATTACTTACAAAGAAGATCACGAATGATTTGTTCAGAAAAGAAGATCATGGAATTGGATATTATTGTGACTTCAGGTAAAACTATGCAAGTTACGCTGTCCATACTCCATCTGGCTGGTACAGCTTGCCACATTTTGCCTTAGACAAGTTTAACCAAATTAGTAAGTGTTTAGTTGACAACTAAGTATAGACATGATTCTTTTAGGCTCCACATATCATAGAGTTAAAAAGTTTGATAAAATTGTATGACAAGATTTCTTTAGACATGTCAAAGTGTGGTAACCAATTTTCTAACCACACTTTTTATGGTTTGCCACACTTGTCTTTCATCGTTTTAAGGAAAAGGAACAATCAGTAGTTACCTTGTCTCCATACGGCCATACCAGTGCTCAAGTAATAGGATTATTACAGGAACTACATTTCATCGCAGGAAACAACTTAGTCAGGTAAATAATTCGGAAACACTAGTGAAATTTTACTACAGAAGCTAAAGCGTCTGCAGTGACATTTCACAGCCTCGGCACGAGGCAAAGGAAATACAGAATGGCAAGGGCCATAGAGGTGGCCAAACTAACTCTACTACAGACACATCTACAAAGCACCAACTGTTCATTTCCCTTCTCTATCCCGGCCATCACCACCATCCCCAGCACTCCTTTTCCCAATCCTCTTCAGAGCAGCTACAAGATCCAGGCCCGACTGTTGCTCGCGAAGCCTTGAATATGATGGAGTAGTTGCAGGCGCCCCCTGCTTATGCTGCCACGGTAAAGGCTGCCTGTTGGGAGATTGAATCACATTCGATTCATTCGACAATCGATCACCAAAGGCTGGCTTCACTGTGATGTCTGTTCTATCAGAATCCATTGCACATGATACCTCATTAAGGTTGAACCCACGAACACTAGTTTCTGTCTTGTCACAATCAGATTTAGGAGATGTCGAGAAAGGGGCATTTGGTGGCCGGAACACCTTGCCTAAGTCGTGAGCATCAGGTTTTGTTGGTGGACGACCAAGAGCAATCGTTTTCTTGTCTTCCTCTTCTTTCACGATGACCATGTGGTCAGGCTCTGCAGGCTCGGGGCATTTTTGCTTAATACTCTCGAATATCTTATCCTGATACAGATCCTTGCCACTTGCTGAGCGCCCTGAGTAAATGTTGGTCATGGGGAAAGCTTTCTCTGGTGGTGTGGCAGGTGTATAGTCAGGGGGGAGCAAATCATCCCAATTCTCCAACAGTTCTTTGTACACTTTGCGTAATGTGACCTCTGTGAGGCCCGTAACCTTACAGATCTCTGCCTGAGTTTTGCGTTTGTCTTCAAGCTGACATGCAAGGTAGATAGCGGCAGCAGATATACTTATGGGATTTCGCCGTGTACAGAAGCACTTATTAACAACCACCTCACCAATATGAGCTGCAAGTTCCTGAAGAGTCGACATACAACATATTAAAAACGGATAATGATTTTCAGCATAATGCTTCAGTAACTTGTTTTTCAGATCATCTGGTACCTGAGCAGATTTATTCAGCTGGAGCAAACTGCAAAATCGGGGCATATGAACAGCTATTGAGTTGCTGTTAAGTGGTTGACTCAGTTTCAGAGATTCGCCGAGTATTTTGATGTATTTTCCTATCTCTTTTTGAGGAAGATTGCTAGCAGTAGAGATTTCCTGTTCACATAGAAGCAGAAGGTGAATTGGTAGTGATTGATAAAATTAGTGACATGAATAGTATACCAAGTTTCAGATATTTATCAGGTATTTTAAAAGTTTTTCCTGCTATCTATTTCTGAGGTAGATTGTTAGCATAGAGATCTCTTGGGTCTTGCCTAAGTAGCAGACAATGTCTAATCAATCAATATGCATTAAGTGAAAATGCATGCTACATCAAGTGTTTGTGTAAAAAAAAACGAGCGGACAAGCATTTGGTTCATTGGCTGTCAATGAAGCAATGGTTTGGGAGTGAATTCAGGTATTCACAACAGGGTAAAAGATACCCTGATAAGTATTAGCTACAACATCAGTATGCATACAGTGAGGTAACTAAGTTCTTTCTTTAATCAATGTTACTGGCAACCACAGCATCATGGTAGATAACTGATATGATGGCTAAAAGGACACTGAATTCCGGTGAACTAACACTAATTAACTCAGTGACTTTGGTGGGCTATTTCAATATGCTCGAAAGTAGCATATTTTTTGGAATTGAATCCATTAGCATATTTGAGTTTACTCACACAATCCCCAATTCCAAGAAATCCAATCTTGTGAAACAGCAAGATTTGGTGTTTCCAAAATATAAATATCCATACACCAGTAATATCTTTTGGAATTGAATCCATTAGCATATTTGAGTTCACTCGCACAATCCGCAATTCCAAGAAATCAAATCTAGTGAAACAGCAAGATTTGGTGCTTCCAAAACGCATGCTTATGCTTTTGCAGCTAGGCATACCCATCTCTGCTGCACTAGAGCAATAGAACAAACACATGGCGTGCGTGTGCGAATCACAAACAAACCTGCAGCGTCCGAGGCTGCTGCGCCTCGCGGATAGCCTGCACGAGCGCGGCGGTCGCGAGCGCCTCGACGCTCCGATTCCTGAGGCAGGTCGCGGACGAGCAATCCTTGAAGAGCTCGAAGGCGTGGTCGGCTATGTCCCTGTCGAGGCGGAGTATGGAGGCGACGTCGACGATCTGGAGGTAGGCGCGGAGGCTGTCGACGGAGACCATGGGCCCGGCGGGGTCCGGGTTGGAGGCGGCTGCGGCGGCGGAGTCGACGGCGAGCGCGCGCTCGAGCTCGGCGAGGAGGCCGGAGAAGGTGGAGGCGGAGCGGGCGAGGACGGGGTGGCGCTCGAGGGAGAAAGCCGAGAAAGCGGAGACGAAGCCCGCGGGGAGAAAAGGGTCCTCGTCATCTTCGTCGCCGGGTGATGGGGAGGGGGCGGGATCGACGGCGGTGGCGAGGTCGGGGGTGACTAGGGGAAGCGGATGGAGTGAGGGGAGAAGGGGGAAGAAGGGGTGCGTGTGGAGGTGGCGCTCGACGACGATGCGGGCGCAGGCGGAGCACTCGGACACGGCGCGCGAGAGCGGCGGCTGCGTCGTCGCGCAACGCACCGGCCCCGATGCGCGGCAGTATGGGCACTGCGACGACATGGGGGACGGCCGGGAAGGGACGGAGAGGCCTGGGCTTTGGGTTTGGTGGGCTCTCAAGTCTCACAGGGTTGGAGATGAGCAGAGGCCAGAGAGGCAGACGAGCACGGTCAGTCTCACTCGGAAACAGGCTCTCCCAGTCCCAGCTAAAGCAAACAGAACACGGCTAAATGTTTTCTGTCAGGCCTTGTTTAGTTTCAAAAAATTTTGCAAAATCGACACTGTAGCATTTTCGTTTGTATTTGACAAAAATTGTCAAATCATGGACTAACTAGGCTTAAAAGATTCGTCTCGTCAATTTCGACCAAACTGTGCAATTAGTTCTTATTTTCATCTATATTTAATACTCCATGCATGCGTCTAAAGATTCGATGTGACGGAGAATCTGAAAAATTTTGCAAAATTTTTTGAGAACTAAACAAGGCCTTAGAATTTTTTCTAATTCCATTCCCCAGGTTAATTCATTTCCAACATCCTTATTCGTTTAGGCTTATCGGCCCCCGTCAGCTATTCAGCAGTAAATCAATCAACAATACTTTCTGTCATGGCTTACCAGCCAAGCACGACCTTTTAAAAGTTGACACGGACAGTGCCGTAGTAATCCAACAAAAGCAGATAAATCATTAGGAATCATAGCAAAGGAAATAATAGATGAGATGGTAAGATTCTTGTGGTTCTTTTACAGTGAATCGCTATGGGTGTAACTTTTACAGTGGGATGCTATCCCGTATGTATGTTCTATCGACAACACACTTTTGATCTTATTACAAGCAAACACGACGGTGTCGATGCTTATGTCTAACGTTAAATACTCCTGTACTCCAGTAAGCAGCAGCAGAAGAGAATGGGTACAGACTGTAGAGTAACTCCAAGGTGTCGTTTCTCCATGATCAAATGATTTCTTTAAACCAGTATCAGCTATCATTTCCCTGAGATGGAAAAGATTTGGAGTCAGCCAAACGAGCAAATATTTATTCCTAATCACTAATCAGGCATCAAATTGTGCTAGCACATTCAGGGACACTGTTGTATATCATTTCTTTTCCACACATCAACACCGAAGATATTTAGATCTCACCAGATACACATTAATGCCTAAGATATTTAGATCTCACAAGATATTAAAGTGTGGGAACCACAGAAAAATTGAGAGCAGAGCACACTCATGTTGCCAGCACATTTACAAAGCATGTGCAACCCTAGTTAGGGTCTGTTTGGTTCCCCTTGCTAAATTTTAGCTAGCTAAACTTTAATCACTTTAGTAGCTAACCCAAACACACTGATTAAGGAGCTAAAATAGTTTAGTCCCACTAGTCACTCAAATCAAGAGTAGCTAAAATAGTTTTAGCTGGCTAAAATTTAGCAAGGGGAACCAAACAGGCTCTTAGTGTAGCATATCCGCAAAACTGATAAGGACACTCCGAGGCAGAGCTATAACTCCAATAAGAAGAACAAATTATGACATAGGCGAAAATGATGAAATCAAATCATACATAACGCTAATGGTTAATTTCAGTGTAGTACATTGCAAATACGGAAAAGCAAGCTTACCATAATTTTGGTGTTTCTTTGAGAAGTTATATAAGGCCTTCACAATAGCACCATATTTCATTGACTTCAGTGGCCCCATATACCTGGAACAAGAAATGTTAGAGATTTGTGAATTGTGGTGATAGAGGATGGAATTATAAGGATGATTATTTTCGCAGTTAGGATGTTAGGAATATTAATGTTTTGATTAAGAACTTATATAATTTCAGTATACCGTAATCTCCATGCAGGAAATCCTAAATGGCATCTAGCAGGACCATACATGAGAAGAAGATCAGGTTCTGGTCCACCACAACCTAATGGATGAAGTCGGAACTTAAGTGATAAAGTCATTAAAGCATGATAAATAACTAAATAAGTATATGAAACAAAGCATGCAGAAAAGGGTGACTTTTCCAAGCATACCTACAGCTTTCAGTGCACTAGCCATGTCAGCTTCTGTAAATGCTGGTTTCCTTTTGCCATCTCCATGAGTATCACCATTGATGTAAGTTGAGCAAAGTAAACTGCCTGCTTTTGCAATACCCTCCTTGCCATCAGAACCAGAAAGACAGTCTATTACCATCTCTCTTTGGCTACACTGTAGATCACTGATGTTTCCTCCAATGCCCTATATGTCGCCATGAATCATAATATAGATTTACAAACAACAACAAAAAATGGACAAGCATACCAGTAGAGAATATACACAAAAGTAAGACCCTAATATAAAATGGAGTAGCAGAAAGCTCAGTAGCGCAGCTTACAAAATGTTCTCCTGCAGTCCTATCTCTTGAAGCATTCACAGCAGGTTCAAATGATTTCTTCAGTACTCCTATGATGCAACGTAGAATAGTGTAAGATAATCTTGTATGTGCTAGATTCAGTCTACAGGTCTCAAAATAAAAAAAAATGTGCATCTGTCAACCAAAAACATCACAGTATGACATGTAAAGGATAACAGGAAAGTTAGTTTTTCTCTGCCCAGGTTATGAGTTATGACAGCCCTGTAATGTCTCTTGAAGTCATTTGATTTCTAATGAACCATATTTATTTATGGAAAAGGAATGATCATATAGGTAGATAAGTAGTCAGCAACAAACTTCAGACTGAAAACAGCCATACCCTGCAAATTCAAATGCTGAACTCATTGTCTTACCCTCGATGTCGTAGAGACATACATACTTCACACCCATAGATGAGAGCCAGCATAACAGTTGCTTGACCTTTGCAGTACTTTTAGCTTCTTTGCTATCTACCACAATAGCCAAGCACTTCAGTCTACCCAGATGAAGATTCTGATACTTCCGCAACAATCCAGATGAAATAACATAGCATTCTAAACTATAAATCAGATGTGACCATAAATTTAAAAAGCTGATTGCTAAGTGGGTGATGGTCCACAGCAACCCCAAAATGAGCTTGATAATAATTGATGGTCTAGACATCTGCATGCATAGAGAGAAAATACAATTGTCATGCTCTCTCACAGAATGCATTAAGGATTATAGAAATATATCCATGAGATACAAAAACATTAGAAATATTTAGATACTAAAACTTAATGCAATCAAGTAATATGATGTGAACATGCAACAGTGCTGTTCTGGAGTTGCATAACGACAACTAACAAATGTGTGGTTGCCTCATCGCATCATTCATATTGCTAATGCATCATAATATTACCTCATAAGTTTCAACTCTCAATTGTTAAGCAAACACATGAAAACTGAGGATATGGCTGAGCCTGAAACCTCTGTTATAAACTTAGTGCAGATTACATTATATATCTCAGACTCAGCAAACAATTTCAGGGTTTTGCATTAAATTGAAACAGGATTGCTATTGTTGCAATACTTTGAAGCTTGACAGAGCTGGAAACTTCTGGATTTTCAGCTAAGGTGATCACAAATGTTAAATAAACTTTCAGCAAAGGTTATAAGAAATGCGCAACTCATAGAAACCTTATCAAGAATGTGCACTTAAAATAAAAGAAAGACATGGGTTAAGAAGTGTATATTATTTCTTCTATGATGTTCCTTCCACCAACTAGATTGAAGTCTCCTAAAATCTGCCTTATGCCTATATACCATAAATAAGAGGCAAAACGTGCAAGAATAGCAGAAAAAGGAGACCAGTTCATCAGCATACATACATGTGGAGGGGGCTGATTCATGAAGACGGAGGCCTCACTTGCCACAAAAGCTTCCCTGAACAAGAACAATGAGAGAATTATTCTGAAGAAAGGGGTAAAATGGAGGCAGGGCGCATCATACCCAAATATATGAATGTCAAAATTATTGCAAATTGTACTGAACCTTTTCCTTTCACCTGTCTACTTGCTTTCTCAACAAGAGATCAAATCAACACAAACACAAACCAACAAGAGAGGCCAGCAAACAGCACAGAGAAACAGAACAGAAAGTGAGACAGGCAAGAAAACTAACATGGGTTTGGAATCCATGGCAGTCGCAGCTGAGCTCAGGAGGTTGAGGAAGAATTGAAGAAACAATGGAAGCAGCAAGAACCAGGTGCGTGTGACTGTCAATTTAAAGAAACCTAGTTGTGGCCAGGGCTGGACTGCCGGACTAGGCAAAAACTGTAGTAGTCACAGAAAGATCCATAAGCTGGTCCCTCATATCACATCGACGTGTACCGGCTGTCCTGCTGAGGTGTTGACATCCCATGTTTGTTTTTAGAGACTAGAGGCTTCACATAATTCACCTCTCCCTTTCGTTTTCTACATTAAGTTTCGCCACTTATTTTTCTTCCTAAAATGCTTTATTAGCTATCTCTCCATCCCAAATTATAAGTCATTCCAAAAATTTTGGAGAGTCAAAGCATTTTAACTTTAATCAAATTTATATGATAACACAATAACATTTATGATACCAACTAAATATCATTAGGTTCTATTTGATGTCATAAATCTTTCTAATTTTTCTTATAATGTTGGTCAAACTTAAGATGCTTTGACTCTCCAAGATTCTTAAAATGACTTATAAATTGGGATGAATGGAGTATTTATTAAGGGTGGCAAGACGTGGCTGCAGCAGGTGTAGAATAAACTACAAAACGACACCAAACACGTGATAATATTGTACATTCAAAGACGGTTAGCGGGTTAGGCGACGCATCAATATTGTACATTCAAGGACGATAGCGCATTAGGCGACACATCATCGCCACAAAAACAAAGATGGCAAATTAGTGAAGCAGAGGTGGACGACTCACTGTAGCCTGAGAGGGCCGACAGGAAATTCAAGTGCCACATGCACATTTCCACAAACACTTGGCAGAGGAAATTCAAATGCTGCACGAACGTTTCCACAAATACTTGGCATGCAACCTGTGTTCACGCCGAGAGCGAGCACACACACGGTCAAGCCTGCCGGTAAAGCAACTTTTTACGGAGAGAAAAGGGGAGGAACGCGCGAGTGAGCGAGTTAAACCTGCAGGCAAGCGACGCGCGGTGCCACGCGCCGCGCTTCCCCCGAGCCCGGCGGCGTCACGGCAACATCAGAGCCGGGCGTGGAGGCGGATGCTACGGCCTTTTCCCTTTTGGAAGGCAGAACTTTGGGGGAGGGAGGAGTTGCTGCTGGAGGGAGAAGTCGCGATCTGAACTCGCCGACTGGAAGAAGCCCGTGAGCCTTTGAGTGAATGAGTTGGGTCGTCGACAGGAGGCCGGGAGCGTATGGCATTGGCATCTGGCGGCTGGAAGGGGACGGAAACTATTTCCTGGTGAAATCGCAAAGATGCGAGATCGTGCGTGCCCGTGCCCGTGCCCGTGCCCGTGCCTGCCCTTCCCCGGCTCACGGCCTACGAGCTACGATAGCGAGGAGCGTCACGTCACCTGCGGCGCGTGACCACGCGAGATCTGGGCGAGAAAGGGGGCGTCGCCGCCGCCGTGGGTTCTGGGCTGCACGCAAGAGGGAGTGGCCGAGTTGGGAATTGGGATCAAGGTTTTTTTAAACCGGGTTGCATTTTATTGATTCATATTCATATAGATATTACACATACATCCTTACAAAAACACCCCTGAAAAAAATTACATTCTGGTCCTTGCAAAGATGGCCCGGTTGTCTCCGTCGAGCCACCACTCGACATCGATACGAGCTTGCAGCTTGAAGCCGAATTCCACTTCAACGAAGAAGCTTCCAAAAAGCAAAATACAGTTTTGAAGCTACATCAACCGGCACATAACAACTAACAAGATGTGCACCTTAAACGTTGAACGCCCGAGTAAATGATGGCCAGCGGCCATATCCTCGCCAAGAGAACGGGATCAGAAGCCACAATCACCGCTGACGACCCCAAAACACCCAGCGACAGAGCAACCCTAGGGGAAGGAAACCAACCCGATTTCTCGAGGAGGGAAAAGAAGCCGGAAAACTCCTGGAGGGATACAAGAACTGGCTGGCTATAGAAAGGTACCCAGACCAACACCACGCCACGTACCTCATCTTGTCCGTACGAGAAACCGCGCCGGAGGTCATTAGAGACCGAGCTGAAACCGACGTAGCTGCCGCACAAGAAGGGAACGAGGTAGAAATCCCCATCGATGAGGTCACCGATGCAGAATCAACTAACCCTAATCTACCTAAACATAAGCTATTAGGAGGGTGTATGTGCACCAGCCATCGATTCCGCGACTCCTCTCCACCTCCAGCGCCGGAGCGGCCGCCGGACACGAGGAGGAGCCGGCGAAATCGATGCGGGATCCGAAATCGCCTCTCTTTCGCCCTTTGTTACTGTAGCGAGGTGAAAGAAAGATTGAGGCCTTGTTTAGATGTGAAAATTTTCTGGATTTCGCTACTGTAGCACTTTCGTTTGTTTGTGGCAAATATTGTCCAATTATAGAATAACTAGGATCAAAAGATTCGTCTCGCGATTTACAGGTAAAGTGTACAATTAGTTTTTATTTTCGTTTATATTTAATGCTTCATGCATGCGACGAAAGATTCGATGTGACACAGAATTTTGAAAACTTTTTGATTTTTAGGGTCAACTAAAACAGAAGTATCAGTCGCAGCGTTGGTTGTTACCTGGCTACTGAAGTGGTGTTTGCTGGCCGAGTTGGGAATTGGGATCAAGGGTTAGCAACCGGTGGGTTTCGGATGCTTCTGTGTGGGCTAGATGTTGGGCCACTGATTTTCCGGCTCGCGAGCTAAATTCACTTGACATTTATAGAAGGTTTCCTCAATTTCTTAAAAAAACAAAAGTATTAGATTCCCTCAAAAACAAATTGACATTTCTTAGAATGTTTTGGTAGGTTTTCCACACAATTTATAAATATTTTCTATAGTTTCCTAGGCTAAATCTATTTTCTTGAAACCATTACATATATTTTCAGGAGCTCTAAATATTTTCTTTTGATTTATAGTGCTTCGTCCTATCTTTAGGATTTTTTTCTTAAAAGTTTTATAAGCTTATAGATATTTTTGTGGTTTAATAACCTTGCCAAAAGTTTAAAAAATAATTAAAAATAACAAAACTAAAAGAAGGGGGTTATTTAAACTAATTCTATAGCTTGAGGAGCAAACTTGAACAATAACGATACTTCCTTCTCCCAAAATTGGTAAGCTTATTTAACAAGAATAAAAAGACATATAAAGTTGATTATAATCTTTGCACCCCTTTGGATTGTGAGAGAAAATATTGTTTCCTGTGTTTTTCAGCGAAAATAAACTAATTCCTATAAAACTCACGTGAAATCCTGCATTCCAAAGGGGACTTTAGTTTCTATTGTAATATGTAGTTAATTGATAAAAAAA
>Ga0182004_10001234_pt1 | contig 18271 bp, 15 predicted proteins | sample Sormic07211540_1_FD_120479 | JGI IMG/M metagenome (GOLD analysis project Ga0182004, IMG submission 120479) | Endophyte microbial communities from Sorghum bicolor roots, Mead, Nebraska, USA - 072115-40_1 MetaG | ecosystem: Host-associated > Plants > Roots > Unclassified | place: USA: Nebraska...
CCTCCAGCTGGATAGGAATCGATTCGAATCGCCGTCTCTCCCGGATAGTGAGAACTTGACTTGGGCAGCGGCAATGTAGAACTCACTAATTAAACTTGATGGTTATGATGAGGATGTTGATAGCAAAGTGATAATCCAGATATGGTTATTATTGGAATGCTTAAATACTCAAGTGTGTGCTTAGAAGAGGTGCTAATCTAGTGGATAGTTGTTAAATATTGAACCTGCTGCCGAAATACTATGAATATGTGACTTACAACTAAAGCTCTTTATGCAATAATGTGAGTCCAACAAGTCCACAAATATTAGCCTTGCATACTCCTTGGTGTCACTTTATTTTTGGTTTATTATGGGTAAGTCTAGCTGAGTATATTCTTGTACTCAGGGTTTTATTTACCTTTGTTGCAAATGATATCGTTTATCACGGCTACTGTCCTAACTGTCATCATCCGGCTGCGGACGATGAATAGATCATGGGCGTGATCACCTCCTTTTTCTTCAGTTATGCTTTTATTGGGATGACTATGGAACTGGCATGTCAATTAAACTGAGTATGTGATGTTTCCAAAACTACTTTGCTTCCGCTACTAAACTGGTTTGTAATAACCTTATGCAAACTTTGATGTGTTGTAAAACTATGTTCTGTGACGAATGGATGTAATGTGTGATGGCGATGCTTGATCATGTATGATCTTGGTTGTATGTTGGTTGAATCGAGGTCTTTCGAGATTTCGTCGGACTACCGGGTTTATATGGGTTCAAGTTTATTGGCTTGACTGCTTTGTGGTCGCTAATTCACTTGAATTCTTATAAATTGGATGGTTCTGTTACACTGTTAGCATGTGAACATCGGGTAATGTGGGAGACATTAGACCTTGTCTAAAGAGGAAGGCATTGTAGGTGTTGGACCAAAATAAGCAAGCAGCCCTGAGCATAGGCTCATTGTTTTTAATGTCTAGGAGAGACAGAGACATGCACTTATCCAAATTGTGAAGCGCCTAATCTATTCTCTTCTTAAATGCTACTTTAATCAACAAGTCCCTCGAGCCTAGGATGATTGATGGCCAGTTCCATATAGAAATCCTTTTGTCCCAGAGACTGTAATACCCGATTTTAAGGATAAAACCAGATATGCACCATATGTGAGTCTTAGAAGTCAAATCTCACATATAGCTACAAATAAGGGGTAATATCAAATGACAATGCATAAGTATATAACATACTTAGTATACAAGAGATAACCTTTAAGCAAACAGCGGATAGACAACTCCAAACTTTGGGTATTAACTTCACTATACAGGATCCAACTAACTGGTTGATCACAAGCCCAAAACTTTTCCTGAAGGTTGTTGGTGAAATAGCAAGAGTGAGTCCATATCGAACTCCACAAGTATAGCAACTAGATGATATAACTCTCACAATCTCATGATCAATGTGACATAAATAATGTAGAGCATTAAATAATAAATAATGAACATATTTAACACACAAGAATCATCATCGTCGATGCAAGAATCCCCAAGGCCGCTCCTGACCATGAGCTCGGCTAGTATACCAGTTTTTTTAACACTCTGCAGAGGTTGTACATCTTTACCCATGAGTCATGATTTACCCTTTTGCCCGAGGCCCGTCGACCTCTTAACCCACTACGAAGGAAGGTCGGCAGGGATCACTATGAAGTCTTTCAAAGGTTCGTCTAACAAATTAGGGCCGCTTGGTTTCATTAGTCAGTCCATGTGATTCACCCACAGGAATCCACGGTTTGCTACTCCCCAATTGCGCCACAACGGGTAACCGCTAACGAGCTAGAAAAATTACTCATACTTAACTAAAGCTAGAGCCATTATAGCCCTCATGGTTGCACTGTTGTCCTGGTTATCACTTACAGATAAATCATCAAGTGGCTAAAAAGTCATTTTTATCATTTGTTGCTTAAACATTAATCAAGTCACAAGATCATGGTCACAAAAATAAAATCCAAATGCTATACTTGCCTCAATCCAATTGCTCTTGCTGATCCTTTTGGTTCTGCTGGTCTTACTTGTTGCCAAGGCTCTAATCTTGATCACTGAGGTACTGCTCACCGTCTAAACTCGATCATCGATCACACAAACAATCGGAGACAACATACACGAAGCAAACAAAGCTACAATTAGAACAGTACACCAAACATATAAAAATAGTATGAAAAGTTTATAAAATGAGTCTACGCAGCGCTACGATCACACAAACATAAAGTTCACAAAAATCAGAATTAAAACGTAGAAGTTATGAATTTTCGAAGATTTCCTAAAGATAAATAAATAATTAAATGCTACTGCGAAAATAAAATGTTTCAAAACAGTAAACTAATACTTCCAACATATAGAGCTCGTAATACGAAGTTAATGAAATTTGAATGGGTCAAATCGGATTTAAAACGAAGATTTTATGAGCTAAACAAATCCAGTGGCAAACTTGTAAATACTGAAAACGTATTTGAACTCTGAGTAATCGATTTTACGTTTTCAAATCAGTAAGGCATATTCTTATGAATGCGTAAAGGACGGCGGGTTCTATATTTGAAAAAGGCAGGGTCTCTTTAACAAAGTTCACCGCGAAGGGGTAAGTTCTGATCTGAGCTGTTCGACTGAGATCTGACGGTGGAGATCAGTTGGGGGGGGGGGGGTTTTAGCTGCCGGAACAGTGCTCCGGCCGGCGGTCCTCCATGGCCGGTGGCAAATTTCTCGCCGGGGCTCATGAACTAAGCGCTGAGGTCCACTAAAAACGGAACCGAGGGCATGGGAACGAAGCGGGAACTCAAGCGAACTCACCTAGGCTTCTTTTGGGTCAGGGAGAGCTTGGAGGTGCCGAACTTCGCGCGAAGGCGGTTAGATGAGCTCCTTCAAGGTTCAGCAGCCATTAGGGAAAGCTAAGGTCCGACAGAGAGCAAAGACAACGGATCAGTGACTTCGTAGGGGTGATGTGGAGCTCGTCACAGACCCAAAATCGGAGGAAGGGCAACGAGGATCGACAAGGGCGACGGCGGCTTCATTGCTTCTCTAACGAGATCCCAGAGGCGGTCACGGGATGGAGCTGGGTCGCTCGACTTCAACAGATGGAGAAAGGAGAAGGTGCGGGGAAAGGCTAGGAGTTTTATAGCGGCTTGGTGCGTGCACGGGCAAGAAATCCCGAGCCAACCGGGATTGGTTTCCTTCTGGGAGTCCCTGCCGCACCCGACTCCAGGAGGAAGAAGAAAGGAAGGAGGGAGAGGAGTCGCTGCCCCGCGGGGTCCAGCTATCGGTGAGAGAAAAGCGTGGGGCCGGGTTGTCAGCCAAGGAGGAGAGAGGGGGAGATCGGCGCGCAGAGAGCTGGCCGCTGGGCCGCGCAGCGCGCTGGGCTGGGGCGGAGGAAGTGGGCCGGGGGGAAGAAAGAGGGGAGGGGTAGGACTGGGCCTTCGGGCCAAAAATCCAGGGAGAGATGAGGGTTTCCCTTTTCTTCTCTTTTTTTAGTTCTTTTTCCTTCAAGCCATTTTCAAAACCAATTAAAATATGTTTGAAATATATTTGAACTTTGGTCAAATCACTCAGTACAATAAATTCTCCAGCATGAATGCACAACCATATTACTAATCTTATGATAAATTTTATTTTAATGAAAAAAATATTATTCTTCCTATATCCTCATGAGCACAAAAATTCAAAATTAAACCATTTTTCACCAATTTAAAATGAGCAAATTTTTTTGGGTGTTACAGAGACCTAGATGTATGTTGGAGTGCTTGAACGGAACTCTATTGCTCTTGGCGACAATTACTCTGCTTGTATCTAGATTGCCCATTGGACCCAGGAAAGTTTTGTGCAAATTGTCCTCAAGCGGGATGAATATTTGACCCTAGAGATCCGGAAAGGAAGAGTAAAGAAGGGTTGATAGAGTAAGAAGAATTCAGAAGAACAAATGAAGGAGTAATACCTTAGGAATATTGTCGATGGACGCCATTGGAGCAAGAAATTTGAAGAACTCAATTAGATAGGGTTGAATCGTGCAGAGATTTAGTGGATTATGCGGGTTTTGAATTTTTGACTGGAATCACTTGTAGGGAAACCCTAGCTTTTAAGACTGGTAAACGGAGAAGACAGAGGAGGAAACAGACTAATCAATTTGTCCGTATTGGTGTTGATTGAGTAAGTGGCAATTTTGGAATAAAATCAATTTTATCCCAAAATTGGGGGCATGTGTTAATCCCAAATTTTGGCGAGCCAAAGAACAGCCCGTGGGCCTGCTTTGCAAAAGGAGGGACAGCCGGATAAAGTGGATCAACTAAATAAAAGCATGATGGAAGGATGTTGAATCAAGGCAATACATGAAGACATGTCGGGTTTCATGAAGAAGGACGAGTTAGAGTCCAAATTACCTTTTTGAGTATGTTGTGTAGTATTAGGAAATGAGACTAGGTTTCCGAGCTATAAATAGTAGAAACCTGATCCTTGTAAGAATATACATAATCATAATACAGTCCCCTTTCAGCTTCGGCCACCAACCTTAGGAGTAGGAGTAATAGTAGATCTTGACGAGACGTTCAATGAATCGACCTGCATTAGTTGATTTCGACCTTCGGTTTGCTTGTAAGTATTGTCATGGTTCATGTTTAGTTTGTCATGGTTGCATCATCCGAACTTATGTCAAACTCAATTTTGAACTAGTTTTCGACTTGGATCGTATTTGTAAGGCTGTATTGTATCAATCTCTTATGAATCTTGGTTCAAGTTAGTTATTGGCTCTATTAAATTGGTAACTTAATAGATTCATTAAGTTATCAATGTTGTTCAAAGATTAATGTGTTATTTATCGTAACAATATTCTGTCCAATCAAGATTTGACGAGTAAGTTTGAGCTTTAAATATGAACTTGCTATAAACCCTAAGTAAACAAAGCAAATTTAAGATAACTAACCTGTTGATCTTGATTGTTACATGTTGTGTGTTTGTGATATTTACTTTATTATGATTAATTTGGTAATTAAAACTAAATCTAGTTATAATTAAGTAGATAGATCTTGTTCATGCTTCATATATTAAATAGTCGATTCAGTTAAGCTTAAACAAATAGTGCACGTGTGTGGATCCGAATATGGTATTAAATAAACTAGTAATTCATGTTAAATTTGTTGAAGCTCGCTGGCCACTAGACCAGATGAATATAAAATTAATATGACTATGAAAGTAATTTATTAGAACCATAGGCCTTTAGACCAGTTTTAATGAATTATTATTTATCTAATGGATAAGAGGACAAATACACGTAAGCTATCTCTTGCATACATATAGCATATCGGCTAAATAGCTGATCCGATTGTTTTCACACGTAGATGTGATCTTTCGATGGAATATCAAAAATCTTAATAACAAATGTCTTCATGCATCATCTTTACTAGTTGACTGTTTAGTCAATTTCCTTTAACTAAAGGCTTCTTAAAGCCATATATTTTGAAATTGTCTAGCAACAACCGGCATGTTTCATAATTTAATGTTTGTATCTCTTTCTTGTCAATTTCAGGTAAAATTGACTGGCACACCTCGGAATCAAATCACTAAGCTCGTGCGTTTGTGGCTTAGGAGGTCTAGAACATTAGCTTCCGCAGTCCCTCTGAGTGCCACCGAGATTTGTTGGTGTGAGAAACCAATTTTTGCACAAACACGGTGGAAGGAGAGCGCGTGTAGACTGGCTTCTTGCTCGGCTGGCCATTGGGCCAATGCCGGAGGGTTAAAAATGGGCCACTCGGGCCAGAAGGGAAGAAGAAGAGGTTTTTCTTTTTATTTAGTCTTTTTTTCTTTCAAAGCCTTTTTGAATCATTTTCAAAAGCATTTGAATTCAATTTGAATTTGGTAAGACCACTCATCAAAGTAAACCAATTGCAAAGGCATGTATGCTCAAACATATTTCTACCTTATGATATATTTTATTTTAATGAAAAATATTATTTTCCCTATATTTCATGAGGACAAAAATACAAAATTAAATTATTTTTCATCTATTTCCAAAAGAGCAAAATTTAGGATGTTACAAGCAAGGGCACCACTATGCCCGCGCGCTCCTTGCGCACTGCTCCGCCCGTGTTACAGGCGGCGCATGCAGCTCGGTGAGGTGGGAAGGAGCCGCCGTGAGCCACAGCCGCCTGAGAGAGAGAGCAGGGGAAGAGCAGCGGAGAGGACTTATCAGCGAGGTGGTAGGAGCAGCGTGCGACAGAGCTCGGCGAGGTGGGACGGGTGCAGCAGAGAATTTTGGCAGCCTAACCGCCCTCAGAGAAACAATGGTGCCTACGGATTTAGAGAAATTTCAGCGGAATCAAGCACCGGATATATACAAGGCCCATTACCACAAGCGGTGTTCTTTCTGAACCGCCAGTGTAAATCATTTACACGGGCGGTTGACATTGACAACAGCATGTAGAAATGCTTTTGTATAGGCGGCTGACATTGACCACTATGTGTAGAAATACTTTTGTATAGGCGGTTGGCATTGATCACCATAGTACCTGTACAATTTTTTTATATTTTTTATTTGCTTTGTTTTGTTTCTATATTGTTTATAAATATTTATATTGTTTCTTTATTATTTTTATATTGGTATTATATTTTGTTTATTTTGTTTCTATTTTTTCTATATTAATTTTATACATTGTTTCTTTATTATTTTTATATGGTTTCTATCTTATTTTTATGTTGTTTCTATTATTTTGTTTATATTATTTCTATATTATTTTTTATATCGTTTCTATATTATGATGTTGCAGGAAAAAATATAACCATGTAGATACAGAGAAAGGTAGCATAAAGTACACATTATAACATGAATGGATTACATGAGAAATAACAAACATAATTTCTTGTCCATCGGGGCATACCCACGTCAAGGAATTGTGTGGAATGCTACGCTTAATATTCCTTTATCTTCATTGGATGGTCTATAAAGAGAGACATGTTGCTAAACTGTTATAGCTTGTTGTTTTCTAGGAAAAACTACATGCTTCGGCTTATCTGTACTTTTCTTCTCATTCTTAGAAAGGATCTATTCAGCATAGAAGACCTGTGCAGCACGGTTAGCAAGGATCCATGGGTCATCTTTGTAACCTACCTTACTTAGGTCAAGAACTCTAACCCTATAGTTACCCACTTGATATGCTTGTCTTTGACCCATTGACATATAAAATACACCATAGTGTAGTTCCCATATGTCCTCAGTGAAATCAAGTATGTACTAATCACACCATTTTCATCGTCAATGACCTCGCATCGAACACCGCTCTTTTGTGCCATGTTTTTTTTGTCCTTGGACTTGGTACAAAATGTGAAGCCACTAATGCCATAGGTTTGCCATGTCAAGACCTAGCATGATGGTCTAGATGCCAATTTGAAGACTTCAAAACGAGGTTCGCTAAAAGGAAGAAAAATGATATTAACCATACTAAGTATCATTTGGCACAACATATTAAATAAAATTGAGAAAAGAAACAAAAACTGCATAATTTAAAAACTTATAAATTGAGAAATGTAGACAAAAACTACATAATATAAAAAACTAACAAAAATAACCTATATTTCTCTCTTCACATAAATACACAACAACACACAATTCATGGAAATAACTAAATATATCTTGGTTAAACTAGAGTGAGAAGCAAAAATGAAAAGGGAGAGAGGTGAGACATCATGTAACCATCTTAAGCAATCTCATTTGAGCAAATAAATATATAAACCTAGCTACTCTTTCTGTAACACAAGGTGAAACGGTAAATCAAAAAAGTGGCTCAAATTGAGCAAGAATAAATAAAAAGAGCCAAGAGAGACATAAACTAACCTTTCTTAGCAACCTCCTTCAAACAAATGAAGATCAAAACCTCCCCCATGTATTTTGTGAAAACTAAACCTCCAAAATGGCCTCCTATGGAAGGTAGCTATAGGAGGTGGAAGGTGTATTTATACAAGAAACTTTACTAGCGGTTACTTAAGCCAGCCACCAGTGGAAACCCATTTATACTGGCAGTTGACTTAAGCAAACCGCCATTATAAATGGTTCAATTCCACTAGCGGTTGCATTAAGTGAACCGCCTGTGAAAACCCATTTACATAGGCATTTCACTTAACACAACCACCAGTGGAAATGAACCATATACACTGGCGGTTTGCTTAAGTGAACCGCCGGTGTAAATAGGATTCCACTTGTGGTTTTTTAGTCTGATCGGCCATTTTATTTGCATTGGCGCAATACAACTAATAATGCCAGTACAAATTTCATACTACAGCAGTCGTTGAGTTTTTCTGTACTAGTGCTCTATAACACTCCAAGTTTTGAATTTCAAATTTTAATTTAAATTTGATTTAAATTCAGTATAGTTTGGCATTTTAGGCAATTAGTAAAAGATTTATGAAAACAATTAAGAATAAATATAAGAGAAACCTTGTTTGATGCATTCATGCTGCTGCATATTCTTTTTGCTTGAGTTGTTTGATTTTATCTAATGCATGATTTTTGACTTAATTTTGAAGCAAGAAAGAAAAATATCAGTTTCGTATTAAAATAGGGAAAGGCTTTCTCTCTCGGCCAACTCTACCCTCCCCTCGGCCGAGCCCCGCCCTGCGCACAGCCCACGTGGGCCGCCAGCACCCCGGCCCAACCTACTGCGCGCAGCCTCCTTCCCCCTCTCTACCGCTGCCGCTGATTCGTGGGGCCCATGGACGGGTCGGGAATACTGCAGAAGGCTCGGGAAGACACCACCTGAATGGTGGGGGGCCACCTGCCATAGGGCAGGTGCGGGCGCCCCACCTCTCAGACGCACCGGGGGCACAAGCCAATTAGCTTCCACCTCGCGGATCCTGCCTCCATCGACTTTGAGGATTAATCTTAAGTGCATGTTTAAGTTGGTTTGATCCAAGGGCTATGGTGATCCTAGGGGGCTATAAATAAAGACCCTACCCCCTGGAGGGGGAGTTCGTTATTCTCTAAGAAGATCAAGAGAAGAACTAGACAGAGAGGGGTCCCTCGAATGGATCTGTCTCTATAGGATTCTTAGCCATCATCTCAATTAGATCTCTATAGTTATTTAGCATAGCTACATAGGATTAGATCTAGAACGAGTCAAGTTAATCTTGGAGTTCAGATCAATCTTTAGTTCTTGGTAAACTCTTATTCTCTTTGTTATATTTATATTAGTTCTTGCTACTATGAATATGACTTTGATCTATTTGATTATATTGGAATTGACTTTATTCTATTTGCTTATGTTCCCAATTATATTGTTCTTAGTCTACTTTGATTATATGCTTAGCATAGTTAGATTAGAATTATGTTTATGCATAGGATCGTATAGCGCTTACTCATTAGGCTGATGGGTAAGTGATAGATATTGTGTAGGTGAGGTGCCTAGACCGTATTTATCTGTGATTGCCCCTTATAGTTCAGAGCTTGAGGTAGATTGCAGGAGTGACAGTCCTGTTGAGTCCTTTGTACTCCTTCTCCCAATTATAAGGACTGTAGAGCACCATTATTACAGGGAAGTTCTTGCTCTGTTCATGATCTTTCTTGCTAATATCACTATGCATAGATATAACCTTTTCTAGTGACGATGCTAGGTGTACTTGCACTAATCAATGTATGCTTTGATAGTATAGTTAGAATACTTAGGATTTATTCTTGTAGACTATCCTAATACCATGCTAGTGCTATAGACTTAGAGTACTCTAATTGAGATGATTATCATATTGATCTTATGGCTACGAATTCCTAGTTCTCATCTGTCACTTATTATTCATATTCATATATTTATCTTATGTGACACTTACCCTGCATGAGAGATAGATAAAGATATGGTTAAGCACTCCAATGATTACATGCAGTGCTCATTGCTCATTATCCATTGCAAGTCCCTTCACAATGGTAAAAATATAAATAACGATACCTGGAATACTCCTGGTTGAAATGCTACATTAGTATTATCTGTGCGCTTGCGGATCTTTATTTATTTATTCCTAGAAAAGCATATAGATTTAATACCAACACATATACATCATGTTAGGGATGACAACCTAGCTTAAGTGATGTTAAGTGACTTTAACGTTGTTGCTAGGGATAGGTTTAAGTGTCTATTTTTAGTAGTTGCATTAAGAAGTATCAACAAGGGCGCCACCTCCCTCGAACCGACATGGCATCTGACGGCTCTAGATGATCCTCAGAGGCAATTTGCTTCATAGGTAAGTCAGTTGGCACGTGTTGGAAACATTTGTGCACATGGTGGAAAACCACAATCCATGTGACACTTGCTCCTTGCCTTTGGATGAAACCAACTTTGCTTCGACGTTCTAGATGATGCCACAAGTGAAATCACGTGGATCGGTGACGTGGCAGCTGGGGTGGGGTGGCGCCCGCCAGGTGGGCCCTAGCGGCCGCCACCTGGACCTGGCGCCTGCCACCCTCTTAGGCCCCAGTGGGCCCACCGGTGTAGGACTTCCTTTTGGTGATCAAATTATTGTACATTTTCAACATTTTCCCTACATACAAATAAAACTCATGTACAAGTGGAATTCCATTAGTTTCAACCAAAATTCCTATCATCTATGTCTCTTTCATCCATTAATTGATGTCTTGTTGATGGTTAATATATGCATTTAGTGAGCATCAACAAACTCCGCCAAGCTAACCTTTTGCTCATCCCTGAGCAAGACTAAATATTAGACCTTAATTAGATGATCAATCTTTGATTTACATGTTGACATCATAAAATGAATGCCCCTCACCATCATTACCATGGAACTCATCACCTTTCCTGCACTTAAGATTAGAACTCATGCTAGCTAGAAAGAGGGTTTATTGCCCATGCCTTTTTGCTTTATCACATCATATGGAGTTTTTCATGCATTTTTTAAAGAAAGCATGTCTAGTTATTTCTTTGGCACCCTCAGTCTCTCTTGTGTAAGTGAAAATATTTCCTCACCATAAAGGCTATACATGATGCCTTTAATCCTATCACTAATTATTTGTGGAGTTTCTCACCTAGGAAAAGATGTGGTGCATACAATGCTAAGCATAATGTTGCGAAGTCAAGCAGTTGGATCAAAGGAGCAACAAGTCATACTATAGAACAAGAAGTGTTCGTGTGTGATAACTATGGTGGTTACTCTGTCAAGGCATTTCTCCTCTTGATTGTATGGGTATGGCTTTTTTTTTTGCTGAGAGACATGTCTCTTTTTTTTCAAATAACCATACCTAGATTTGACACTTAAAACTATGAGGAGTAAATATTTGCCATAGAGTAGTATATGATGGAATTGGCATGTTTGTGCGTACTTCTCGGTGTGAGAGTAGCAATATATAAGTGGGTGTACGTGATTCTTGATCTTATTAGCATGACAAGCTTCTCAACTAAGACTCGAACAAAAGCTTGATTAAGCTCAATACTAGCATGTAGCAAGGTGGGATTTTCTCTCTACTAAAGTGCATAGAATGTTTGGCTTTGGTAGGTATTTTAATTGCCACAGAAATACTAGAGCAAGTTTTATGGCAATTTTAAAATAAATGCTCCATAGGTTGATCTTGCTAAAGACTGGACTCTAAACTTGCTCATTTATTCACTAATCATTTTGTTCTTGTATCTCAAGTTTAATTCTAGCAATTTATCCCACGGAAAATAAGGTTCATGGCATTAGAAAAAAGACAACAACAAGTTCATCATTAATTAATCACTAATTTTAGGCATGATAACTTGTGAGTGAAAGCTTTTTATTCAATTTAAAACAAACTTAAACAAACATGGTGATAGAAATTTTGTTTATTTGCTAACATTACCATTTTTAGATGCAAAATTAAAATTACTGAAAGTAAAGAAAATAAGAACTGGCCAGGCTCAAGAAAACTTACCTGATGATGGGGGTCCTCCCCCAAGCTAGTCTTCATCAACAGGTAGGGTCATACGTCCACCCCTAGCGATGATAAAAATTGTTCCAACGGGCCTGGTTGTCTTGTGCAAGCGAGTTCATTTCTCTAAGTTCTCCTCCGGTCTCCTGATGAAACTGCTGAAAGTCCTGTGAAAGTAGGTTAATGTCCTAGCGCATTTGTGCACCATCAAGTTGTAGTCCCTGAAGCTGGTGCTGCAAGTATCCTATGTCACGCTCCCACCTTATATTGGTGGAATAACGAGCAGGATGATTCGATGGATAACCATCCAAACTCATCATGTCATTGTCCCTACGAGGGGTGTAGCGGAAAGAACCTCCAAGTGATGGTTGGGACAAAGTCCCCATCTGTGACGAGTGGAATGAGGCCTCTCCAGCGGGTCCCCATGAATTATGGCCCGATGGGTGCTGCACTAGCTGTACATTCTAGTTTGATCCCCCTGCTTGATCAAAGCCAGGGTGATATCCCATCCAGGATCCGCATGGGACGAATAGGGGGAACTGGTATGGAGTGTGTCATGGTGCATTTGTGTAGCTTGGGTAGCTTCTTGGGCAACCCCGGTTTGAGACCTCATCCTTCGGCACGGTGCCTGCATAGAATCAACTTGTGCACATGCAAGCCTATGGGCTCGCTGCTCCTCGGTCTCGAGGGGTATGCTGAGGTGATAAACATTGGCAAGCCAATATTCGGGGTTAGGCAAACTAATTTCATTCACATAGCCCGCATAAATCATGTAAAGTGTACCCTCTCTTTTGTCTTCCTGCAAGAGATGTGCTTGCAGGAAATGATCTAGAGTAAGCTCTCCCCTCTCGACTGAAATGTAAATAATTAAAGCGCCATCTAGCAGCCCCATATTCCTAGCAATTCTAGTTACCCATGATGTGATTTCTACATCACCATCTCGTGTAAAAGTTTTAGACCAATATTCTACCATGGACCTAGCAGGGGACACTCTAATCCTATTAACTGCAGCATAAAGCAATTGCATTTCCTTTTTTCTAATAGGCCTAATATCAACTCTAGGATAAAAAGTGAGGCCTAAAAATAGGTGTAAAAACTGCAAGGTAGGATTACGAATGTTGCTATTCCTAGGCATTTGATGGGTTCTATTATCTGCTATTTCTTTCCAAAATATTTTCTTATCATAGCTTTCACATGCTTTATCTATGCTTAATTCATAGCTTCTATCAAATCCTAGCAATGCGCTAAATTGCTTCCATGTATAAGAAAATTCCTCATTAAACATCCTAAACTTGCAGTAACTAGCAGATAATTCTAGCGTGCATAGGAATTCAATTGTGAGTTTTTTGCACCCATCCTCATTTACCTGCCATGCATTTACCCACCCCAATGCACGGAAAATAAATTGAAAGTCAGTGATTATACCTGTGTTGTTGAGAAGATCGGGGTCAATGAAATGCGTGTGGAGGAAGTTGCGGTCGGAGATCATGCGGAATGCTTCCCTCTCTCGACGGCTTTGCTAGACAATTTGGTTGACGTCGGTGAGCACCCTCACCATGGGCGGTTGAGTACCCATGATGGATGATGATTGGCTAGAGTGATCAATGGACATTGATCCTCTACCACGTGAGGAGCTTCGCGTAGGGCTAGTACCCCTAGGATGATCTCCACGGCTACTGGAATCACTTCCAGACCTGAAGTGAATATATGGTTCGGCCTGCTGCTGCTACGTCCATCCTTGTTCTTCTTCTTAGAAACTTTCTTCCACATTGTTCCTACACAAAAACACAACTAAACAAGAGAGGTGATGGGTTAGGAAAAATAAACACACCCCATGGGGGTATTCTACTTCCCTGGATGAACCTCTCCTTTGCTTAGTGAGGACTTTTGATTAGTGAATAACCAAAAGAGCTTCACGTATTATGTGTTGGTGGCAAGGACAAAGAAATGAAAGAGGGAGAGAGTATGGTGTTGCTGGTGAGTGAGTGAGTGATGCTTGGGAACTTACGGAGTGCGTGGAGCAGCAAAGGGGGCAAGGGGGAGTGGCGGCTGCTAGAGAAAGATGACGGGCACCAGCCTTGGCCCTCCCAATCTTGTTGCTTTGCTTTGCCACTCTTCCTAGGATGCCCAAAATGCAACAAACAATCAACAAAGGTGCATGCACGGCTCCAAACTCTTGAGTGAAGAGAAAGAAAAAGGAGAGAAAGAGATGAGTAGGGGGGATCCTAGTCTTTCATCTCTACTACCCCTTTTGTCATTTGTGCGCATGTGAGTGATCAAGGAGATGAAAGGAGGAAAAGAACAATAGGAGGGGGTGGCGGGCGCCAGCCCTTTTATGTCCCATCACTCGTGTCGATACTGCTGATTACTCTACTATGCTAGATTATGCAGAAAATTAAATTTACTTAATAAAAACAAAGTGAAATTAGGGGTAAGATATGTACCTTTGCTTACTTACCTTGTTTAGGAGATTTGGATTCCTCTCCATGGTGATCATGGTTGGTGTAGTGGCTTCCCGTGATCATTGCCGACATGCTTCTCCATTGTGGATGAGCCCTGTTCATGTCGGGTACAGAAGCGAAATATTTCATCCTTCCCATTAATGATGAGTTGGATAACTCCAGCTGCAACATTAATTGTGGCATTAGAAGTACTTAAAAATTGTCGTCCTAAAATTATCGGTGTCCTAAAGTCCGGATTAATATCCAGGACAACAAAATCTATCCTGACGAAGAGATCTCAAATTTTCACTTGGATGTCTTCGGCTATCCTAGCCGGATACCAGACTAATTGGTCTGCCAACTGCAAAACCATAGAGGTTGGAGATAATGAATACTGACCAAGTTTGTCATACACTACCTCTGGCATGACACTGACGCTAGCTCCCAAATCACAAAGCGCTTGATCAAATTGCTGGGTCCCAATTGAGCAATAAATGGTTCGATTTCGGTCCATCTTCTTTTCTAGTAATTGATTGAGTATGGCAACACTGCATTGCTTAGTCAATTTTACCATTTCTGCACTCGGTATAGGCTTCTTTTTATTAAGCATATCCTTCAAATATTTGGTGTACGTCGGGACCTGCATAGCATCAACTAGCAGCACATGGATATATTATTTTTGAATTACCTCTAAAAATTTCTTGAATTGTTCATCCTCTCTTGCCTTTATACTTCGCTCTGGAAATTGCAAAACATGTGTATCATATAATTCATGAGGGTTAGTTCTTACCTTTGCCCTGGGTGTAGCCGGAATTTCTTCTTCTTCGACTTCCACCACTTCAATTGATTTTTTTTTTGATACAGGCTCGGGATATGATGGATCACAAGTGGCTTTACCACCTCTCGTGGTCACAGCATTAACTTTCTCATGATAGGCAACTTGGTATTTAAAGTCAGGTACTTGATTTTGTAGTCTATTATTAAAACTAAGTTGTTCTTTTAAAGACATGGTAAAATTATCAAGTTTAACATGAATTTCTCCTAACATTTTATCATATTGTAGAAGCATAGCATGTAATTTCTCATTAATTCTAGCTAGATTAAAAACAAGATATTCAAGCGAAGAATTAACAACTAAGTTGCTAGGATAATTACCTTTATTGTCGTGCAGATTCCATTTTGGATATGTTGCTAATGGTGATGGGCCAAACCCACCATCATTAAGAAGAGATTTAATGTCCCTCCTTCGACAATATTCAGCATCATGGCAATGTTCATATGGTGTTGCGGCTCGTAGCTTGGAATGCTCAATAGCAGCTTAGTCTCTTTTCCAGTTTGCTCTTTTGTCTAACCTATTCAACAAAGAATCTAGAGATATAGAGTTAACCAATTGAATATTGTTCGTACCTTGTAGATGATTGTCGGTCCATCCTTGATTGTCGACCATCTTTTCAGTCAGCTCCTTAGCTTGCTTCACATTAATAGCAAAGAAAGTTCCTCTGGTAGCAGCATCAAGATGATAACGGGACTCAATAAAGAGTCCATGGTAGAAGCTCTAGATTAGTACCCAATCTTGCATCCCATGGTGTGGACATGCTTAAATATATTCTTGCATGCGCTCCCACTTCAGGTACAGATTCTTGGTTTTCCTGTTGAAAGTTAGAAATTTTACTACGAAAAAGATTAGTCTTACCAACCGGGAAGAATTTGGTGAGGAAGTTGCTTGAACATTTCTCCCACGTGTTGACTTTCACCAGGTTGTGGTAGAACTAATGCTTAGCTTTTTCTCGTAATGAGAATGGAAAGAGACGGAGTTGAATGATGTCTTGTCGAATTCCATTGATAGAAATTGTGCCACATATTTCCAAAAAAATCTGAAGATCAGCATTGGCATCCTCAAATGAATTGCCATTAAAAGCAATAGCTCGCACCATATGGATCAGTGAAGGCTTAAGCTCAAAGTCTACCTTGCCATCACCAGCACATGGTACTCACGAAGAAATTTGTTTGATGCAGTAGAATAATAACGAAGAAATTTGTTTGATGTCGGTGGATTGGTTGAGCTACTTGGGTGATTAGTTGGATCTGACAGATGTTCATCAGGAGGTGGATCCCTTGCATAAGCTCCAGAAGTTCTTCTTGGAGGAGTAAGATTAGGTCTTGCTCTTCTAAGAATAGTCTCAGGATCGTCTTGATAATCTTCTGGAAGATTAAATCTAGCCATCCTAGCTTAAACAATCACAACACGAACAAAACTGTAATATGCACCCGCTAAAGATAGGGGTTAGTTCTATAGCAAATATCAAATAGACAAATCTATTTAGGCCAATTGCTTCCCCAGCAACGGTGCCAAAAATGCTTGTTGGTAATTCTTAGCACAATCACTAAAGGTAGCCACAAAGCCTAACCTTCGGCAATGGCACTAGAATTGTGTGTTGATTATTCTTATGTCCATTGAAAATTCCACAAGCGCACAGAATAAATCACTTGTAGCACTTCACTTGGGAGTACCAAGTATCGTATTTATTTCCATAGGGAAGCTATATATGGCTTAAGAGATGACTCTAATGAACTTACTAAGAATAACCTAATCTAGCAGGGGTGATCTAAGTAACTGATAATTTTGGATATGGGATATAGACTAAGTAATAACCTACCTACTACCACTGTGAGACAACCTATACGTAATAGGATAGGTCTTAGAGTGTGTAAGCAATATTTCTATCTAGCTCAAGAATATCTAATTTAGCAATCAAGTGTCTTATCCAGTACTTGGGACCGTACACATCCTAGATTAACTCGGCATGACTCACCATGAGGTCTATGTTTTAAGAACTAGGCCCAACGTGGTGGAATACATAGGCTAACACGGCTGTCACCACCTAGCCCATCAGGCGTTCTATGCTTACAGGGATCACTTCTTTGAGCACATCCGCCAGGATGCACCGCTACTACCCTCGTCGTCGCCATGGAGAGCTAGCGATGACTACCGCTTGTACTGCATATGAATAGAATCCCGTATGCATAAGATGTTAAGCTAATGGCGGTCACTCAAATTGAGCTCAATAGTTCACTAGTGGAGCTAAAGCAGGTGCGACAACAGTTGGATGAGGCAATGAAGAGGATCGCTCAGTTGGAGGCTTAGATCACTAGCATAGCACTACCTTCACCCTAGTGGCCTGCCTTCTCCCCTCCCCGTGAAGACCCAGCCTATGGAGACGACAATGGATGTACTATGATGGAATAGGAGTTACCCCCCATTTGTGTAATAAATAAGTGCCACGCTTAGAACGTTACCTCGACCTTAGTAATGCGAGTCTGTGGTGTGTCTAGTGATTAGTTGGTTTGCTTAGAGTGCTTTGTCTGGTCTTCGTGAGAACTTGAATTATTATTGTGTCATTGGTGTGATTTGGCTCTTTGTAATGTGTGCGATGAGTTATGGGTTATGTCCACAATGCATCAAGAACAAAATTAACTTTAAGATATTATGAATTAGTTAGTTTGGGTTATCTTTGGTCTTACTTATTATGGTTTATCACGTTTCTTACTGCTTTATCATCCTAGCTTTACTTTATCATGGTTAGTGTTGACGGTCCTTAAGCACCAAATATAATCATCAACTAAATAAAGAAAAGGATCCAAATGCAACCAACACCTAGACTTAGGGTTTTATGTGACAGAATTCCACGAGTTTTGGTGTTTGTCTATTTCTGCAGGGGGTTATCAGGAAATAAGGAAGAAAGGCCCACATGTTGGGATTACATAGAGATATCAACGCACCGCGCAATTTTCTACCATCAAGAAGACTCCAGAAGCCACGAGAAGAAAGCAGAGGCCGAAAGGGGCCAGGCCCAGGGCGCCCGCCCTGAGGACCTGGGCGCCCGCCCACCTCTGGACTCCGTTCGGGACTCTCTTCGCACACGATGTTCCACCGACCTAAAGGA
>Ga0182004_10001235_pt1 | contig 18259 bp, 15 predicted proteins | sample Sormic07211540_1_FD_120479 | JGI IMG/M metagenome (GOLD analysis project Ga0182004, IMG submission 120479) | Endophyte microbial communities from Sorghum bicolor roots, Mead, Nebraska, USA - 072115-40_1 MetaG | ecosystem: Host-associated > Plants > Roots > Unclassified | place: USA: Nebraska...
AGAAAGTTGAAGCAAACTGAAATTCAGCACATGGTGACATATTCATGCTCACGCAAACACTCAGGCCCATTTAGGTCAGGCGTGCCACAGTCAGCACAAATGTGGTTTTTACTCTTTTGCAACGTATCCTGGAGGCGTCCTCGCCGGAGGGCGCCCCAGAGCTGCCCTTCTCAGGCGACGCGCCCCCACCCTTCCCCTTGTCTTTCCCTTCCGGTAGAGGAGCCGCCAGCACCACCGCGGGGACAGCTTCGCTCGTCGGGTAAGGGACGCCCTGCACAGGAGCAAAAAATTCACCCCAGAACCCCTCCAAATCGAGGCCCAATTCTCTGGAATTAGGAAAGGGAAAGGGAGAGCACGAGATGAGGAGGGACACTTGCCGCGGCCATGGACGCGTGCGCGTAGTACGCCGCGGCGACGCCTGGGTGGTAGACGGGGAACGACACCGTCGTGCCGAAGGGCGCCCCCGCCGCGGCCGCCGCCATGAGGTGCTGAAAAATCGAGCAAGGAAACCCTAATCAGAACCTGGGCACAGAACCTCACCTACGCCGGCCAGGCGTAGGGGTGGTGCCCCGCGGCGGCGTAGTAGGCCTGGAGCGAGGCGGCCCACTCGGCGTGCGTCTGCGGCGGCACGGCTGCGGCGGCGGCAACCACGGCGGTGGCGGCGGGCGGCTCCGGCGGCTTGGGCTGCTCGTCGGAGGACGACGCCATGAGGGTCAGTCTGCGCGGCGCGGGTGATGAGATCTGGAGGCCGCTGGTCTGTCCCGGACGGAAGTGAGCGAGCAGCGAGGCGGTGCGGCGGTGGGGAGGGGAGAGGAGAGGACGATGTTTCTTTTTTTTCTCGGAGAAAATAAAAACGACGCGGTCTGGTGGGTTCGAAACCTCGCCGTCGAGCGCACACGTGAGGGTTTGCGGGCAGAGTTGGCGCGGGCGGGCGTGGGACTCAGGATAGTTGGAAGCGGCTTCTAACATCTTAATCTCAGACGTTGGATTCCTAGTTGGTGTTTTGTGAGCCGTTGATCTTGAAGGAGGGATGTGACTTGAAGAAGATTTCAATTATAGTAGAGAAGATGACCAGTTACTTACATCTACGTGCTCAAAGATCTGTTTTGCTCCTGTGCATTCTTCCTCCACCTCACCACCGCCAAGGAAGCTGCCTGGAGGCCATTGGAAGTGGAGTCCATCACTTCCACATCACTAGGAGAGTGAATTAAACTATAGATTTTACTCAAGAAAGTGCATCTAGAAGATGGTAGAGATGAGATGAGTCAGAACTTATAACAATCAGGCAGGTTCACAACGAAATGACTACAAAATACTAACGTTTGGAGGTGTCAAGGATCTAAAAGTGATGGAAGAACCATTATAGAATCCCACTCAAAGTTCAAATCTTCATGGATGGAGTATAATGATATAATCCAATGTGGGTTGCAACTGAAGAGGAGAAATTGATCTGGCTCAGAGAGCTATAAACTCTATGGACAATTGGAAACAATTGATCACATTTTATTCCAATGTCTATTACTTCCTTCCTGTGGCCTTTTTTCACGTGATGATGACATGCTTAATTGGCCAAGCTCCCCAACAAGCTTTGAGAGTTTGTTTGTTGAGGTAATTGGAAGATGTAGAGGTAAGTCGAAAAGTCTACTGATGGGCCATGCGGGCATTGTGGAAGTCAAGGACATGTCATCTTCAACAACAAAATTATTTTGCGTCGTCGGTGTCAATGATCCACAAGAATTTAATGATGCTCAAGACTTGGAGATCTCTGTTCAAGGCAAAAAAGTTTTTGAAGATGGCATATGATGAGTTGATGGTCAAGCAAATGTATGGATTAGCATAGACCTTCTCTAGAGTAGCATAGTGATCATCCTAGCTTTTGTGTGCTCTCTAGAGTACATTGGCTAGAGTGCAAACTTGTGGAATGCGTTTGCTGCCTTCAATCGTCTGGTGTAATGCTTGGATCTATCGTTGTAAGATGGTAAGGTAACTCCAACAGATGTGTTGCGGGTTTAAGATTAAGCAAGCTTTCTAATAAAGCTAGACATGAGCTTTGATCGAAAAAATGATTTTCCTAATTAGTAATTTATCTTTATTCTTTCATGAATTTACACCAGCAAAATAAAAGTCTTTCTAAAATTAAAAATAGTTATAAGGCTAGAATACTTTTGTTGCATTCATGCTAGTGCATTACGTTTTTATGATTAGTAGAATAATGTTGTATAGGTGAATTTAATCAATTTTCATAACCTAAGGACAAAGTTTTTCTTTTATCTTCTTTTTCTCTTTTTAGTTCAACAACTAACTTAGCCTAGTCTGTTTTTTTTTTCTCTCACCCTTCCCCCACCCCTTAGCCCTTCAACCAGGCCTGCTAGGATGGCCCATTCGGCCAACCCTGTTCAGCATCCCGTCTTGCCACGCCTACACACTCTCCCACCGGCAACCTATCCCTATTCATTAGCCTCACCCGTCACCTTATTTTCCACCTCCCGCTCCCACTATGACTGTTTCACATCGGTAGTGAAAGCTAGCTATGGTAGCCAAAGGGGGCTACTGTGGCCGCCCTAATCAATGTGATATCGTGCCCTTTTTCCTCCCCTCCTCAGCCTTTAAAAGGAGCTGAACCCCCTTCTTTGAGAGCCTAACTTCCACCCAGCTATGCAATCTGCCACCATCCGGCCTCAATCATTGTCGAGATCAAATCCATGCAGTAACATCCACAAGTTTTTCTTTGTGTTTTTTGTATGAGCAATAGCTCATCGGAGTTCTTTCTCTTTTGCATCTCATCGTTGACCGTGAATTGCCGCCATGGTGAGCCTCCCACTGTCGTGATCCCCCACATTGAGTTCGCCCTAACTTCTGAATATTGTTCAGACTATCTCCAAGGCAAAAGGTCAAAGAATGTTACCATCCTAGGAAGAATTAGGTGGATTTCTAATAAGAGAAAAAGACTCCTAAATTTGAATCGGAGATACTCGAGCTTGAGTGGTTGGGTGCATGACTACACCTTCCATCCAACTATTTAGGCTATAGGCTCAGTTCCTATTGAGTTCTGCATGTTAGCAAAATCTTTATAAATGTTTCATAAGATGTCTTAACATATGAAAGTTAGGCTTTTGAGTGTTACCTACCAAAAATTAGTAACTTCAACAAGATTTGAACTTATATTTCATCAGCTGTAGAAATACAATATCATGGCATTTCATTAGTTACCTATTTCACTCCCATTCCCGAAATTGGTCAGGTCAGGGCAAGTAGTTTCATGACTGAATTTTGATTATTCCAATCAACCATATTTTCCCATAAATTTCGGTAAATAGTTGCCCAACATGTCCATAGTTATGTGCTTTGCATGAACCAAGCCCCCTGTCGTACACTAATTTTGGATTACCCCTTTAAACACGCTAATACACACTGATAAAAACGGTGCATCGATTTTAAGATTCCTGCATCAAAATGGTTTTCTTTACAAGAAACATGACTTGCCTTTCTCTATTCTGTTTTGTTTTACAAAAAAAGACGTATAAACTTCTAGAAAAGAAATTAAACACAGAACCTAAGAAATATATTTGCACATCAATTTGAGTTCACATTGATTTGAATTGCAACACCCAACAGAAGTTGGGCATGCAATTAAGCAGATACACAAATGTACAGTCACCTAACTTCTGATAAGATCCATGCTATCCAAAACACAAAATAACTGAGAAAATAAAATTCCCAATTGATCAGTTCTGCATGTCAAGTCTGTTGCTGTCTGACATTAAACCATGTCATGGCTCAGGCCCTAAGCAAAGAGATTGTCTTCCTCAGAACCAGCAAGATCTGCTTAAAAGCAATAGAACACATAGTTGGGTAACACATGACTCCTCTCCTGTCTGGCATCCCTGCCAACAAGCTATCTCCTGATCATCAACCATACAACATGTTTCAGATAGCAGTGTTCACTATTCACCCATTATCGTCATTGGCAGTGCTAAGACTAACTAGGCATGTGTCTGGTGATGTAGCTCCTTGGCAACTCTGGTTCACCTGAAGTTGTTCACATATATACCAAAACCTGGCCCCTTTGATGCTCAAGGTCACAGAAGCCTAATTAAGTCCAGACAAGATTCCTCACAAAATGTTGAATCCGGTCAAAACTCTTCAGACAGAATGTCTGATGTCTCAGGGCTCAGGCCTCAGTATACTCACAAACATAGCTTTTCAGAGAATTCACCACCTAATCTTCACAGAAGGCAAAGTGCACAGTAACGATCAAGATTCACCAGACATGAAGTCTCTCATGGCATAGGAGTAGCCTAATCTTCAGGAAAGCATATTTTGAGAATTCACAACCACAGAGTTTCGATTCATGGTGGCGCATTTCCCCTTGGTGAACAGCCAATGTCTGTAATCATCACTCATAATTGGGGCCAGGACTCCGGTTGTCACCTCTGACCTCTCCTGGGGACTGCATCACGTAATGAACCACTGCGTTTAGCTGGCTCCCTTGGTGGTGGGGGGCTGCTCCTGCTCCTGGGGTGGTGGCTGTAACAGGGGCTTCTTGATGGCAATTCTTCACCACCAGTATTACGGTTACCCCTTGTTGGAGATGGTGGCTGACTGCTATTGGAGATACCACACAGTTAATAACGATTAACTGTTACAAAAGCAAACAATAACAAAAAGGAATGGAAAACACAACTTTCTCATGCTATGCATTATATAAAATATAATCCAGCAGTTTATTTGCAGGCAAGGTTTTTACTTGAGAACTTGTGGGTTTTTACTTGAAAACTTGTGTCTAGAGTTTAGACCTAATGCAGCAGTATTGAACAGGTCACTTGCCTAACCAATTTATTTAGATATCAGTGAAGAGATCAATTACCACTTAGAATATTGAGATTTGAAAAGATTAGTCAGTCTACCACATCGACATATAGAGGACAAGTGGAGCACAACTATTGCAATTCCTCTTTCTATGCCTCATAGTAACATCATACTACCGCACTTCACTTTTCTCCTCAACAAGCCAAGCAGCTAATCAGGGCACAAGAATATATTTCAAACAAGTTTCAGAAGAAGGGAGTAAAAGAACAATCCCAACGGAGGATGACGCTGAGGCGACCCGCCCCCGCGCCCTCGCCGCCGGCCTAAGCTCCGCCGTCCCGGCAGACCATCCAAGCAGGTTCGCTCCTTCGACCTCCCACCCTCCCACCGCTCCCCCCTCTCTCTCCACACCCCCTTTTTTTCCCTCCCTCTCCTTCTCTGCCCCGCCGGCTCCCGTCCCAGATCTAGAAGACGACCATGGCCGAGTCGAGCTCCTCCCGCGCCTGGGCTCCCGAGGTGCTTAATGCTCTCGAGGCTGGCTCGCCGGGACAGCTCCTCCATGCCTTGGGTAGCAGCGACGCCGCGCCGAGCCGCGCCTGGGCGGATCTGGCAGACGAGTCTCTGCCGCCGCCGTCGGAGCTCTTCCGGGACTCGCCTGGGCTTCTGCGTGAGGCCCTCGACCGCGACCCTGCCGAACGTGTGCTGCTGGACCTGGACGACCTCTCCGACTCCGATTCGGACACGGATCTGGAGCCCCAGCCGCCGCTGGAAGGGAAGGGCAAGGGACCAATGCCGGCCCAGGCTAGGCGCCGGAGTCGCGCACGCCGACGCCGCCCGCGCAGGCGGGGAGCCGGGCTCATGGAGGCTGCGAGACGCGCAGCTCCAGTTCCGCGGGCGAATGAACCCCTTCAACGCCGCTCGTCGCCGGACCGCCACCGCCGAGGCGCGCAGCGGTCTTCTCCCCAGCACGAGCACCACGCACGCTCGCCTGCCGCTTCACCGCACCGTGAGCGCCGCCTACTCCAACAGCAGCGCTCCCCCTCGGCCCGACTTGGCGCGGCCGAACGTCGGACCTCCCCGCCGCCCACGCACACGTGCGGACCTCCAGACGCCGACGGGTTCTCGGCGGAACGTCGGAACTCCCCACCGCCCACGTACCCGCCGCGGGCACGCGGAGCTCCGGACGCCGACGGGTTCTTCAACGTCGAAAGCAGGAGATGTGGCCGCGTGCGTTCCCCGCCGCGATCGCCGCCACGCTCACCCCCGCCGGAGCTTAACGGGCTTTGCTTCAACTGCATCCGCCCGGGTCACGTCATGGCTCGATGCCACCTACCGGCCAGATGCTACAATTGTTGGAAGGAAGGGCACCGCGCAAGTGACTGTCGTCTCCCCCGACAGCGGTGCGGGCTCAAGCGCGCGTGTTCCCCGCGTCTCGCGGCCGGGCCACGCTACCGTCGACGGCCGCCAGGGGGCACCGCCAACGAACGCCCGCATCGCGCGGCTTCAGCAGACACCGTCTCGGGGCGCTCCGTCTCAACCCCAAACTCCATGGGGGGTCCGAGGCCACGGCGGCGACGTGCGGTCTCGGTGGATTCGGTATCCGGCGCACCGCAACATCCTCCAGCAACGGCGCCGCCTCCCCCACCACCGCCTCCTCCGCCGACGCCACCACCTCCACCACCACCACCAGCCCCAGCGGCCGGCCCTCCGCCAGCTGCGTCTGGGAGAGGAGGCCCTGAGGAGAGACCCTCGGTCGATGGTGCCACCGCCACGGCCGCCGCGGTGGCTGCAGGCGCAATTAGGACGTCCCTGCTAATCGTGCCGCGGATGGCGGCGTTGCAAAGCTCGGAGGACAACCTATCCCATCTCGCACTCGTCGCCACTATCGCGGGCAATCGACCGTTCGTTTCAACAGCAATGATCCAAGACGCCCTCTTCGAGCGCTTCCAGATCAACGCCGAAGACGCAGACGTCAAGGTGCATGAGCCTGAGGACTTCCTCGTCTGCTTTGCCCGCCGGGAGGATAGGGACCGCGTCCTGTCTTCCAGGCCTTGGGGAGCCCTCATGCCCCTCAGATGGCGTCCCTGGACTAGGATGTCAGCAGCTGTGGCCGGTGCGTTCCAATTTCGTGTGGTGCTCGCACTCCGTAATATGCCGGCACACGCAAGGGACCCCGAGACTGCCCAAAGGGTGCTAGGCCGCTGCTGCGCTCACGTCGAGACCACCGACCTCAGGGACCGGCCACCGGAAGACGACCGGGAGTACTTTGTTTCCGCCTGGTGCTGGCATCCACAACTCATACAGCCTCAACAGTTGCTGTTTATCCCAGAGCCGCGCATCCAGTGTTCAGATGTGTCTGAAAACACGGTGCGACGAGGCCTGCACTACCTCGTCCATGTGCGCGTTGTGGCCTACCAGAACATTGAGCTGCCGGGGGACGAACCGCCCGATGATGACCGGCACGACCAAGCGGACGAGCATGGGGACTGGGATGAAGATGATCGCTACTGTCCAACGCCGCGCCAAAATTCTGACTCCGGTTCAGATTCCTCTGACCCGCGCCACCGGAACAGCCACCCCTTCTGTGATTATCCCTCGGATTGGGATGGTGGACAACAAGATGATGCCTGCCTGGCCCTGCAGGTAGGCAAGATGCTCTGTCCGATCAGCGCAAAGCAGTTCCAGCCGGCCAGCACGCCCAAAACACGCACGCCAGAAGCGTCGACTCCTTCGAGCTCCGGATGCGCTGGCCACGCCCGCGGTCTGGACAACTCGGTCCAAGGCCTCCGTTCTCCTGAGATCATGCCCGAACGCGCTCAATCCCCACCAAGGGGGTTCGTTGGCTTCGTCATCAGTGAGGCTCCAGCCCTGCTGCAGGCCGGCGGCTTCGCCGCGCCAGTACCTTCTTGTGCAGAAGGCGACTGGTGGGCGACCATTGCCGAGGACGAGTTCCACACCCCCGCACTGCTACGTGCGCGGCCTGCGAATGCTCCTCTCACAGCCGACGATGTGCAGGGGAACCCAAGGCAACCTGAGGCCAACGGACAGTCTCCGGCGCAGGAGGGACGCAGCAGTGCGACGCATTCGGAGCGGACCAGCACCGAACACATGCCAAGCCTTCTCGGTTTCATCCAGGCCGTCCGCCTACCCCTGCAGGAGCCCCTGCTGCTAACCACGCCGCGTGCACACGTCCCCAGGGGGCGAGACGTTGCCTCGCCTCACGATGAAGCCTGGCTGCCGCGCAGAAGCTCCAGGCTCGCCGCGAAGTCGGGCTTCCGCGACCCCAACCCAGAGCGCCAAGCCAAGAGGATCATGATAGCTAAGTGGACTGGGAAGGCAGCAAGCCATGTCGCCGATCAAGCCGTTGATGAAGAGTTCCGTTCAGCATTCGAAGCTGCGACCCTCTCCGCGAGAAAAGAGGCCATGGCTGCAATGTTCCCAAGGCGAGGGAACAAAACGCAACCAGCTGGGGGAAGAAGCACACCGGTGTCTTAATGAGTGCCAATCATCTCTTGAACTGGAACGTGCGCGGACTCAACTCTCGCGCGCACCGCAACGCCGTCCGCGACGTTACCTTCGAACATCGGGCGTCCATCGTCTGCTTGCAAGAAACTAAAGTTGATGTAATCTCTAACTCTTTAACCAACGACTTGATGGGTTCCGACTACGATTACGCGTTCCTCCCTGCCGTGGGCGCCGCCGGCGGTGTGGCATCCTGCTGGCGTCGCGATCTCTGGAGTGGCGCCAACCTTTCCGTGCGCTCATTCTCGGTAACGGTCTCCCTGTCGCCGTTGGGGGGTGGTGGCTAACCAACGTCTACGGCCCACCGTCCAGGGACGAACGTCCGGCGTTCCTGCAGGAGCTCCGCGACATCCGCCTGGCCTGTCCGGGCCCTTGGCTCGTCTGCGGAGACTTCAACATGATCCTCAACGCGGCTGATAAAAACAACGGACGCTTGGACCGCGCCCAAATGAGACGTTTTCGGCGAACGATCAATGAGCTTCTGTTGGACGAGCTTTTCCTGCATGACAGGCTTTTCACTTGGTCCAACAGACGAGGAAACCCGACGACCTCCAGGCTTGCAAGGAGCAAGGAACAAGAACTCATTGATCTACTGGCTGCAAGAGTGCCGACCTGGAAGGCGCACCTTCTCAACCTTGCGGGCCGAGCCACCCTAGTCCAATCAACCCTTTCGGCTATACCTGTCCACGTATCCATCTGCTGCTCCCTCTCGGCATGGGCACTCAAAGGGATCGACAAGATCAGGCGCGGCTTCCTCTGGGCTGGAGCTCAATCCGCGGCCGGAGGCGCATGTAAAGTCGCATGGCCAATTGTGACGTCGCCTCGCGAGCTTGGAGGGCTAGGCATCCCCGACCTTCGGTTCCTCAGACTAGCGCTGAGGCTACGCTGGGAATGGAAGCGCAGGGAGTCGCCAGAAGAGGCCTGGGCGCGGCTGCCCGCGCCGGCTGAACAGACGGTTGCCCTCATGTTCCAAGCATCGACCACTTTTTCGGTGGGCAACGGCGAGCGGGCCTTGTTCTGGACTGACGCCTGGCTGCCCCAGGGGCGACTATGTTACCTGGCGCCGGCGGTGTTCCAGGCTGTGCCAAGGCGATGGCGCCGGCGAACCGTCCGTGAAGCTCTACATGACAGCCAGTGGGCGCGGGATGGTGCGGCCGCTTCCACGATCACGTACATGTCACAATTCATTAGACTTTGGTCCATCTTGGATGGCGTACAGCTAGATCCTTCCACCCAGGACTCGCTGGTCTGGCGATGGACTACGGACGGCGCGTACTCCAGCGCCTCGGCCTACCGTGTTTTTTTTCCAAGGACGCGTCACAGTCAGAGGAGCCAAGGAGCTCTGGGCTGTCCGCTGCCCACACAAAGTGAAGTTCTTCTTCTGGATTGCCCTCCATGGACGTCTGTGGACCGCGGAACGCCGCATGCGACATGGCCTCCAACAAACCGACGACTGCGCCCTTTGCGACCAGCACGCCGAGCACGCGGACCACCTGCTGCTCTCCTGCCCCTTCTCTACGCAGGTCTGGTACGCCGTACTCCTTTGGGCTGGCCTTCCGACGCTGCTGGCTCAGGGCCAGCAATCCCTGCTTGACTGGTGGCTCAGGTCGCGGAACGAAGTATCAGGTGCGCTCCGTCGAGGCTTTGACTCCGCGACCCTACTAACGGCCTGGATGATCTGGAAAGAACGGAACAGGAGAACGTTTGACGCAATCTCTGCCACCGCGGACCAGGTAGTTCGCAAAACAAAGGAGGAAGCCGCCGAGTGGATCGCTGCAGGGTTCCGGGACTTGGCCATCTTCACTTCTACCTAGAGCGCCCTAAGCCTCTCTCTTAGTAGCACTATCTCTCGCTCAGGAAGTACAATCAGTTAGCTCCGCCGTTGAAGCCGGCGCTCTGTGTGTTTTTCTTTTCTGTGGACCGTCCTGCCTTCGGCAGCTCGCCTTTGGCTACGGGGTTGTATTTTTTACAAACTCTCTTCTTCTTAATGAGGCACGTGCAGCGCACGTTTTCGAAAAAAAAAAGTTTCAGAAGAAGACCTGTAACCCCTACTGCGACTCCTGTATCTCCAGCTTCGGCCCATGCCATGACCAGGAGACTGGGACCTCGAATGGCTTCTCCTTCGCCTGTATTTGTGAAACTTACAGATCAAATGTGTGCAAACGAAAAAAAAGAAGCAGAAGGGCATGTAAAAGCAGAAGGGCACATACAACCTAGCTAGAGAATGCGAGCAAATACCCGATATCCTTAGGTCTGTTCCGACAGTTTCTTTTGAGATGGCCCTTTTCTCCACACCGGTAGCACCTATCTTTCCAGTCACCAGCTTTGCAATCACTAGAAAAGTGCCCTTCTGCCCCACAGTTATAGCAGAGGATTTGAGCAGAATCTACAGGACCACGTGGAACCTAGGTAAATAAACACAAACATGTCAAATAAAACAGGGATCTGATCAGCAAAGGGCACAAAACGTATGAAAGAACAGATCAACAAAAGGTTGACCAGAACACACAACAAATGAAGTGCACAGAATTTAAATGTCACATGTAGTAAGGAACAGTTGCAGCAAAAGCTTACCCCTGTTGCAAACTTAACACTGATGCGGTTCCCATTAAATTCTTGTCCGTTAAGTTCACACCTTGCATCATCTGCATCCTGGGGATCACAAAACTCCTGCAGCATGATCCAGCAAACCAAAAACACAGGGGCAGTCTTAAATGTGAAGAACTTCATGAAGTACCAATTATTAACTCGAAATCATAGTGAGAAGTTCTACTTACAACAAAACCATAGTTCTCCTTAAGATTCGTTTTGCGCACTCTGGGGGAACGATTGGAAGAAACAGTTACTCCATGAGACTCGAGAAATGAAAATGTATATCCAGTAGCCAAATTGAACACCACTTTACCATAAATGTTATTTGGATAAAGAAAAATTAGGCAACAACTTTTTCAAAAGAATTGCTAAAATCTACTTAAAACTTTGACTCACTTATTTGCAAACCTTTAGAAAACCGATTACAGTCAATAGGAAAAATAATTGCTGAAAATAAGTTAAACCAACCAGCCCAATTTCGTTTCAGGAGCAACTCCCAATAGAAATACGAAAGGCTAAGCTCAGAACTAATTTGCTCACCTCCCATATTTGCTGAATAGGTCACTAATATCATTTTCCTGGGTAAGTGAAGAAATGTTGCTCACGAACAACTTGGAGTTACCATCTTGTTGATCATTTTGATCATCATGAATATAGCGCGTGTCATATCGAGTCATTTTGTGCTTCAAGACAAAAAGAGTCAGGTTACAAAACCTACACCGATAAATTTTGTGACAGACATGCAAATAAACTTGCACGGGCCTGATATACAGAATACCTAAATTAATTGGCCAACCTTTACCTAATCATGTAACTCCTATCGAACTCAAGATTAATTTAGGATGTTCCATAACCAATAAAAAATAAATTTTGAATTTTTGGTTTGTTTTCACTGATAAAATTTAGTAAATTCAATAAGATGTGAGCTCATATTTCAGTTTCAGGAATATGGTAAGATAGAATTTCACTATCTCCCAAGTAATTTCATAACTACATCTGGTCAATGTCACATGCAGTAAAAGAACAGTGATAAAGTGACAGATTACCTCTCTTGCAAATTGAACAGTGATGTGGCTCCCACAAATTTCTTGGCCATCTAGGCCATTTCTTGCAGCATCTGCATCCTTGGGATCATAAAACACCTGCAATATAATCCAACGGACCAAAACACAATTGTGGTCTTAACCTGTTACTACTTAGAAAGATTAAAGGTACATATCTTGCAAATCAAAGAAGTGAAGATTTCTACTTACAACAAAGCCATAGTTCCTCCCCTGCAGATACACCGTCACCAATCTGTGTAAGTGGTTGACAGAAACGGCAATGACATTAAAACCGAAGTAATGAAAATGTATCGACGGGCAGTAGTTAAACTAAACATTACTTTGCCATAAGTGTTATTTTTATAAAAAGAATAGTTGAGAACTTTTTCAAAAGAATGACCAAAATCTGCTCAAAATCTAGGAGTGACAGAGACCAACTCCACCAATGCCACACTCCAACCATGAACACCAATATAAAGTGACAATCTCAACACCTTCAACAAGCTTACCCAGTTAAAGAGAACAAGGACCTTCGTCATGTGATGGAAAACTGGCGACACAAAAGGGGAAATAAAAGACCAAGCATAAGCTCAACCTACTCGATCGTACAGCATAGAAAACAGCAGCATTAGATAAGAAATGCAACTACGTTAAAAAAACAAAAGAAATTCAACATCTAATAGACTATGTAGAAAGTTTTGAAATAAGCAGAACCATCAGGAAGAGAAACCTTGAATAGGTCACCACTTATACTAGAAAAGAGTAACAAAGAAGAACCAAATCTGGATATACACTTTACATGATAATTTGCGTTCATGTCACAATCGAAGCCTGTTTGCTGGGAACATAATGAGCAGTGGCCCACAGTTGGACTTGTCAAGTCACTAACCTCTAAGTCTCTTGAGTCTGACAGCTTAGTCAATAAACTGAAAATAACTTCTGTTAAGAAGAACTTGTTCAGAAGACCAGACAAATGTGTATGTGTACGTGGATTTCGTAAGTGTTCTTTTTCTCTAAGATATATTTTGTAAGGGTTCTTCCCCCCTATTTTTTTCTTATTAATATAATAATATACAGCTCTCTTCGAGAAAAAAGAACAAACTGTAAGGCACTAGCCACAGGTAACCTCCTTTTATCTAACAGAGCTCTAGTGAGCTTAATATAGCACGTCAATAGGAATAATAAAGTTAATAAAGTTAGTAATACTAACACAATACCTGTTTATAACTTTGGCTAAACCAATCATGAAGAACCGCAAAGTTCAATTATACAGACTCTAACACATAACAAATTAAATAGCTTATTTAATTTCCTACTGACGTGCCTCACTTTTAGAGAACATCCAAATAACAGATTCCAGTTAGTAAATTGTATAGATTAACAGATTATTTGCAGAAAACAAGTGAAACCCCAAGCATCCAGGACCAGCTCCCAATGCAGATACAGACAGGTTAAGTTCAGACTTCAGACCCAATTTGCTCACCTTCCGTATCTGCCAAAAGCAGCCTCAAGATCTCGTTCCCGAGTATACCGAGACATGTTTCCCACATACAACTTGGTTGTACTTCCATGTTGACCAGAATGATCATAGGGATCGCAGTGGTCCTTGCGTCGAGGTATTTTACTCTGCAGTTCAAGAACCATACATTCATGAATCATGATACAAAAGTCTGAAGAAAGAACATTATATAACAGAGACACTAAAGTTGCATCAGAAGTTCAGAACCCAAACTAGAATTGTCCCCTGTTAAGGATTAACATCCATGAAAACCCCGGCTGATGCCACCAAGTCATCCAACAAGAGAAACAACTTATCCGGACTCTGAAGCACGAGAACAAAGAATATCAGGCCGGGATCGCCCAAGGCACTGCAAGAACCCCGCATTTGAAATGTCCGTGGCACCATTCAACAACCGAAACTGCACCATTTTTCTTCTCTACTTTATGGTAGGCTGATTTCTCCCCATAATCAAGAACCCACCAATTCAATCGGGAACAGTTTCAGTCCAGGAAACGACGGCACCCAATCGTCGAACCACCCCATCATTCGATCAAAGCGGCACAAAGAATGCCCAAGAAATCGGGCGTAAGAACTCAAGAACCACCCACGGCAACGGCACCGATGCAAATTCCACCAAAAGAACCCTGCGGAATGTGAACCGTCCGCGCCCAGAGACTCTCTGCAAGGTGGAGATCACGGAACGAACGAACCCTAAGTCCCTAACTAACCTCGGCATCAGGCGGCGTAGGTGAACGCCGCGGCGAAGGAGCGGGTTCTCGTGGCGGCGGAGGTGAACGCCGCGGCAAAGGAGAGGGTTCTCGCGGCGGCGATTTCGGTTGCGTAGCTTCACTGCTTCCGCCGCCATCGCCGCCGGCGCCGCCGCTTGCCACGACGTCCCGGTCCCGCATCTGCTGCTTGTATTTGATCTTGAACCCCATCGCCGCTCCCTTCCCTGGAGTTGCCTTCTGACCTTCTCTACCCTTCCGCGAAGCCTCGCGATTGCACCAAACGCTGATTGCGGGGGGTCTCTTGCCGGCGAGGAGGAAGAGGCCGCGGCGGAGAGCGCCAGAGCAGGACGAGCCGAGGTCACGAGGGGGAGACGCCGCGGCGAGGCGACCACGCCCCGGGGTTTTTATGCAACGGCCGACTGCGTCTGGACGGCGTGGATTGGAGCCGGCACAGGAACTGGCGTCTCTGATGAGCACACGTGCCGGCTGGCGGTGACCCATTTCTGGGGACGGTTAGTGGTGGGGCCACTGGCGATCACGACTCGTTTTTTACTTCCTCCGTCGCACCTGAATTTAAGGGATGTTTTAGTCGTTTTCCAGATTTATATATCTAGCTTTGTGACGAACTAAGCTTATAATAAAGAGTATACCAACATTCACAATGTTAGATTATAGTTTCATTGAATGCACCACAAATTGAAGAGGAGAAGTTAGTTTTTTCTAAAGTACACACTTTCAAATGCCCTAAGTTAATACTCCATTCATTCTAAAACAAGTGTCGTTGTCGCTTTTTGATGAGTCAAAAGTTTTTAATTTTGGCTAAATATATATAAGAAAATTTTAATATTTATAGTCACAATTAGTATCATTTGATAGATTGTTAAATCTATTTTCATAATAAACTTATTTGATAATATAAATATTGGTAATATTTGCTATAAATCTAATAAGACTTAAGAAGGTTTGACTAGCACGAATAGTATAGCGACACTTATTTTGGGATGAAAAAAGTATATATTATCTATTATAAATTGACGATAGTATCTACTATAAATTGATGAGGAGAAATAAAAAAGTTTACATTTTCAAATTATTTTCAAATTGATGCACAATTTTTTTTAAATAAGATGAGTGGTCAAACTTAGGGTCAAAAAAATTAAACGTCTTATAATTTGGGATGAAGAAAGTATCTTTTAACTTTTGTAAATGAAGAAGTGAAGGTAATGTTTTCTTGCGATGGAACATATATCTTTTGATATCATGACCAAAATATTTTATGGTGAAATCTATATCCCTTAGAATAAAGCTAATTCTCACTAAAGTTCTATCTCAACATGAAAGTCATACACATCATCTCTCACTAACTATCCATATCATCTCCCACTAAACATTTCACATCATCTTCATTCTCCTAATAACCATGTCATCCCACTAAATTTTAACATCTTAATGCAAGCTATCTACGCCATCTCCACTAAGCGAGACTACTACTTTCAATATCTATATATCTATATATATCTTATACACCCCACTAGAGCTTTTATCTTGACATGCAAGCTATCAACCCAAACGGTCCACTGTCAGACACAATTAAAATCCACTAGCATGTGCCACATCAGTGAGATACAATTCAATAACATACATTTAATCCACATCAGTGTGCCATATTATCCACTAAACATTAATTTATGATAGTTTATCCCTTGAGTAAATATGTAATCTAATTTAATTCTAAATCACCCATAATTCTCGCGGCAATGCCAGGATATGCTTCTAGTATTTGAAATATAAGTCGAGAGGGAAGGTGCATGGTTCTAGTCCTCATTGGTTGCAATAGAAGAGTTCTAATCCTATTGTAAGAGATAGACTTTCCTTTAATCTGACTATGTCGGTTTGCATGCCTTGGAAGCTATGCCACCTTGTCCCACGTCTTCCTAGCAATCCGTGGGTCAGCCCATCTGAAAACAATAGTTTGATTTTGAATAATTGATAAAACCTTAGTGTAATAACCTTTTGCTCTAAGTGTTATGAGTTAGGTTGGTACCCTCCAAGATGTGGAGCAAGATGGCATCTATGGTGATGGAGGTGGCCAAAAGATGGTGAATCAAGTGCTCCAACTTGAAAAAGAAGAAAAAGAAAAACAAAACTTTATGGAGATCAAGACAAAGGTATAAATAGAGATTTTTGTTTTGCTGAGCAAGACATTATAGAGAGTGTGACTGGGTTTAGGATAGACAGTCATCCTATTAAGAGGGGAGCTCTATTAGACAATTTGATCATCTAGTGCCACTAAGTGTTGGTATTCAATACACTGTATTGAGACCTAGTGCACAATGGAGAGCAAGCAAAAATATTTATGAAAAATGTTTTGAAAATGCTAACTTGGCTCTAAACATGTTTATGAAAATATTTGAGAGTTAGCATCTCTTGCAATGGTGCTTCCGGGCACTTGGTGCTACCATCTTGGTGGCATGTACCGGACAGCCAGCCTGATGGGTGACAGGGTGCAAGTGCAACAGTAGCACGAATACGGTTTGGCCTGGCACCACCCTAATCGGTGTACATCGACAGGGCACCAGACAGCTTGTCCGGTGCATCACCTAGGTCACCACCATAATTTTTCCTAAGACTGGAAAAATTGAAAATGGGCACCGCCCTAAAAATCAAGAGGCAATATTTTTCAGGGTTGGCACACCGCCGCCCCTATCTGATGCTGAAAGCCCAAGTTTGGTATTGATAATTAATGACACCAAGTTGCTAATGCCTTGCGTTTAAGTAATTTGAGTTAGGCATAACAACATATGTGATGAAGGCGCATAGTGGCATGGAAAGGTAGCCACATGATCACAAAAGAGATGAAGCATGAAGTGAAGATCATGGTGATAGACGAGGAGCAAAGTTATTAAGGCAAAGGTATAAACATAGGGTTTTACTTTTGCCGGTCTTAGTTGAGTAGAGAAGTGATTGACCGGATTTAGAATAGATAGCCGACTATCAAGAGGGGAAATCACGGTCATCTCTCGAATCAAGTGCTACTAGATCCATATCTTGAGCATATGCATTAGGATCTAGTAAAATGCTAACTTAACTCCTTTGGTGAAAATGATTGTGAAAAGCTAACACACATGCACTTTGGTGGTAGACACTTGTTGGTGTTAGCACTTTTGCAAAGGAGGTGGAGTTCCTAGGGTTGAGAGAGGTTTGGGTTCCTCTCTCCCTCCCGCCGAGCTTGCGAGGCGGGATTCATCGCTTTTGTGAAAAATAAGTGTATATTTTCTATTGCGCCGGTGAGAAATTTGGAGAAGTCACGGGAGACACTCACCGGACGCAAAGCGCGGAGGCACCGAACGCTGGCCTGAGCGTCCGGTGTGCTGTCAGTGCTTGGCCCTATTAAGGTTGAGCACCGGACGCAGGGTGTTCCCTGTTCTTGCGTCCGGTGTGGCCTGACTTAAGCTGAGGGCGTCTGACTGGAGCACCGGTGGTGTGCGTCTGGTGTGAGGGGGTTTTGCAACCTCTCTGCGCTTAAGTCCGGTGAGCACCGGAGCGTCCGGTGAGCACCGGAGCGTCCGGTGCTCCGAGTCCGGTGATCGAGCATCTTTGCAACCCTCTCTGCGCACGAGTCCGGTGAATACTGGACGCATCCGGTGCTCACTTGGTCGCGTCCGGTGGTCCGTAGGTGACCGTTGGAGTTTGACGCGCGAGATTTAAAAGAGAACACGTGGCCAACCCCAGGGCACCGGACGCAGGGGGTCTAGCGTCCAGTGATCACTTGGTAGCGTCCGGTGCCCCCGATTTTAGCCCAGTGAAAGTGGGCCAACGGCTAGTTCTTTGAGGGAGCTTATAAATAGAAGGTGGCCGGCTTTGGGAGGTTTACTCTTGCACATTTTGAACACTTGAGGGATACTTTGAGCTAGAGAACACTCCCACCACTCATCTCCTTGCTTGATTGCTAATCTTTGTGAGATTGAGTGAGATTCAAGTGCATTGCATTGAGAGTTGCATCTAGTGGCACTTGATCCTTGAGTTTGCTGCGGATTTCTTGTTACTCTTGGGTGTTTCCCGAC
>Ga0182004_10001236_pt1 | contig 18257 bp, 8 predicted proteins | sample Sormic07211540_1_FD_120479 | JGI IMG/M metagenome (GOLD analysis project Ga0182004, IMG submission 120479) | Endophyte microbial communities from Sorghum bicolor roots, Mead, Nebraska, USA - 072115-40_1 MetaG | ecosystem: Host-associated > Plants > Roots > Unclassified | place: USA: Nebraska...
CAGGAGAAACTAGCGGGAGGTACATCAGACCAAGCACAAGAAGCGTCCGCAGGCCACCAGACGACGGCCACCGCGCCACCACCGTCGGCTCGCGTCGTCAAGAACTTCCTCTCGATGATGGACGTCGAAGGCCCATCGAGAGGTGGCGGCAGCCGGCGCACGGAGCACGGTGCGCCCAGGCTCCGCCAGCTCCTGAGCTCAGGAGGCCCTCTGGCGGCTGACGCCGTGGCCGCGAGCTGATCCGCGTCCGTCCTTCCCTTTGTGCTGAGCGCGTGCACGCGTGTGGCCTGGCGATTTTTTTTGAAGAGCGCCCAAGCTGCCCCGCGAGACTAAACGCACGCACGACCTGTAAATTACAGTAGCTATATGTGTTCCATGTTCCAGACGGGGCATCGTTCCGGCCACTCTGCTGTGAGAACCGAGATATGGATGCCGTCTGGCTGTGTTGGTGTTTTGTTCACTGAGCTTTTGACTCCGTGTTGTCTCAGTTGCTGCGCCGATGCAAACTGAATCAACTGACACGATGTAGCATTACTAATAATAACCAACGCGATGTTTACTCCTCAGAAGTCCTTTTTTTTTTGGGAAACTCTGAACAACATTTCTGATATATGGTGGATGGCTTGTTTCTGCCAGTCTGCAAGTTAACCTTGCACGATGATTTGAGGCAACATTTGCGTTCAATGCCTGTCGCAGCGATGATCACTCCACAGTCCATGCATTCCGGCAGGGACGAGGGGCGAGTGCCGTGGGTCAGTCAAAGGCTCAAAAGGGGTTGCTCGGTTATACTGTTGCGCATTTGCATCTGATGAAGGACGCCGGCGAACGTCATCGTAAAAGCCGTACAAGGGCAGCGGCGGCCTCTGTCTTCTCAAGTGATCATGGAGGCAGCGATAAGGACTTGTTTAGATCTGATTTTTTTAAAAATTTTGATAATGTAGTACTTTTATTTGTAATTTAATAATTATTATCCAACCATAGACTTGTTTTACATAGTTAGACTTAAAAAATTTGTCTAGTAAATTACAGGTAAACGGTGTAATTATTTATTTTTTATCTATATTTAACTATAAGATCGGAGAATATTGATTTTTTTTTTGGATTTTCTGGATTTCAACTAAGGCCTCGTTTAGTTTCTTTTTTTGCAAAATAGATGTTGTAGTACTTTCGTTTGTATTTAACATATATTTTTCAATCATGTACTAACTAGGTTTAAAAGATTCGTCTCGCAAATTACAGGTAAACTGTGTAATTAGTTTTTTTATCTATATTTAATGCCATACATATGCTGTAACATTCGATGTGACGGAGAATCTGAAAAATTTTGTAGAATTTTTTGTGATTAAACAAGGCCTTAGTTCTCTCCAAATTTTTTTTAAAAAAAATTAAAATTCCTTATCATATCGAATCTTGTAACATATGCATTGAAGCATTAAATATAGATAAAAAAATAATTAATTGTATAGTTTACCTATAATTTACAAAATAAATCTTTTAAATCTATTTAGTCTATGATTGACAATAATTAACATATATAAACTATAGTGTTAAAATAAAAAAATTGATCAAAACAAGCCTAAGCCCGTGCAGGCGCAGGTGTCACTGCACGACGTGGATCTGACTGGGGCGGGAGGTTGTCGCATGGTTCAAGGTATCGGACTTGCATTGCACGGTGTGTACTTGCTTTGACCCAACGCACGAGTGCACGACCCTTGACCCATGTGGCAGCATCATGCGGCCTATTCCGGTATGCCCTTTCTGCAAAACGGGTCTAGCACTAACCAGTTAACCTTAACCCGAACTCCAATTTTGCGAATTATAATACAGTTGCATACTTAGGCCTTGTTTAGATGCCAACAGTTTTTGAAGTTTGATACTGTAATAATTTTATTTGTATTTGACAATTATTGTTCAATCATATATTAACTAGGTTCAAAAAATTCGTATCGTAAATTATAGACAAACTGTGTAATTAGTTATTATCTATATTTAATACTCCATGTATGCGTTCAAAGATTCGATGAATCATCCATGTATCTCATCCATGTATGAACTAGAATTTGTTCTTTAGGTGTTCTTAATGTTACAGCAACGAGCAACAATGTTTTGGGTGACTCGTTCTTGCATGGCTAATCTACCAAATCCTGTGCATAGTGATACTAGTTGGAACATGGAACATGAATGGATTCTTCTTTAAGGAAAACGTGGCAACAATTCTCACAAGTATAGTTGGCTCCGAAAGTGACAAAAGAAGAGAAAAATCGTTTCGGTCACCATAGCTAAATAGTGGCTTACTAATTTGAGCGGGCTCCCGTCCCGTCCCGTGTCTAGCTCCATACTACAGTCCCACATGGAGCTCTATCAGGTGGATCACGTGGCAACAATTCAAACTATGAATAATATGAATAATATGTCAAGGGAAGCTCAAGCTGCTCAAAGCCCTTGCAAATGGGCCTAATTAAGTAACTTGTTGCAAGTTACAAGGTCACGTTATTCAAACTCTAGTGCAATTGGTTAGTTCGCAGCGAAGTGAGCAGTAGAAAAGAAAGCGATACACATGTGAAAAAGAAATTTAGAAATGTTGTAAAAATGACTCAATCATGCACGGTTGCTTCCGTCGATGCGTCGATCATTTTCAAATCTAGTACACCTTCCAGTTGGCAGCAAAGCGAATAATATAAGAGGGAAAAGTGTTTATACGAGTGAAAAGAATAGGAAGTTTAGTATGTAATGAATATGATTCCATGCACGGTGCAGTATGTAGGCGTCTGATGGTTTTGAAATTCTAGTGCACCTGATAGAAGGAAGAAAAAGTTGCTTTTGGGAAAATGAATAAGATGTTTAGCAAAGTTGTAGAAAACCCATATGTGCACACCTGTTTCACTACATATATGTAACGATTTTTTTTTCAGATTCTACACTTGCTAGTTGCATTGGCAGCGAGGTGAACAATAGAAGACGAGAGGAACTTTATTGGGAAATAGTGTAAAGTTTGGCAACATTGTAGGTGACTCATGCGTCCGTGCATGATTGTTGTGCCAGACTTTTTCCAGCTTTGCTAGTTGGTGTAGCAAATTAAGGCCATGTTTAGATTGGAGGAAAATTTTTTAGGTGTCACATCGGATGTGTCGGAAGAATGTCGGGAGAGGTTTTTAAAAACTAATAAAAAAACAAATTACATAGCTCATCAGGAAACTACAAGACAAATCTATTAAGCATAATTAATTTATCATTAGCACATGCGAGTTACTGTAGCACTTAAGGCTAATTATGGAGTAACTAGGCTTAAAAGATTCGTCTCACGTTTTTCAATCAAACTGTGTAATTAGTTTATTTTTTTATGTACATTTAATGTTCCATGCATGTGTTCAAAGATTTGATGGGATGGATGAAAAAATTTTGGGTGGGGAACTAAACAGGGCCTAAAGCAAAAAGTAGAAGACAAAAAATATTTTAGGGGAAAAAGGAAATTTATCAAAAAAATGCAGATTACTTATCTATGCACGGTTATCTGCAACATAACTCCTTACTAGGCCATCGTAATGCAACATGTCTCTGGTTGGTTACCTGCGCAGAGAATTTCAGATGACCTGGTGATGTATATGTACAACTTCAGTGAATGTTTCCACACTTTTTGAATGGCAAAGCAAGTTTGAAACTTGTAGGGGACTTATCTCTGTGCACCACTAAATTCCAACTTCTAGAATGCTTACCAATTGCCAGCAAAACAGACAATAGGGAGCTAGTTGGCATCAAATTGAACAACAGGAAGTGAAAAGATGTCTATGGGCCAAGGACGTTTAAAAAAGTTGTAGGTGACTCATTTGTGCACATCTAGTTTGGTAGATGCTTCAACGGTTAGTATTCTAATGCGACCGCCAGTTGGATGCATAGAAATTAATAGAAGATAAAAAATGAACAGTGATGACACATAGAAGAGAAAGTAAACAGAATTTGAGATGACCTGGTGATGTATGTACAACTTCAGTGAATGTTTCCACGCTTTTCAATTTTCGAATGGCAACAGAAATTTGCACAGTTATAGATGACTCGTCTATGTGTGCATCACTAAATGTTCAATTCTGTTGACCCATCTATGGTAGAGTGATGATTAGTTAAAGGCTAAGGCCTTGTTTAATTGGCCAATTTTTTTGGGTTTGATCATCCCAAATTGTAAGTTATTCCAACAATCTTGGAGAGTCAAAGTATTTTCACGTTTGACCAAAATTATAGAGAAACATACTAAGATTTATAACGTAAAGTGAGTATACTATGAAAATATAATTAAGGAAGAATCTAATAATATTTAGTTATTATCATAATAATTATTATTTTATCATATAAATTTAGTCAAACCTAGAAAAGTTTGACTCTCCAAGATTTTTAAAATGACTTACAGTTTGGGATAGAGGAAGTATTATTTAATTATAGATAACTAGGCTCAAAATTTTTATCTCATAAATTATATAAACTGTATAATTAGTTATTTTTTATTTATATTTAATATTTTATGTATTTAAAAATTTAACGTGACAAAAAATTTTGAAAAATTTTGGAACTGAATAAGGCCTTAAAAAAATAGCAACAGCCAGTTCGGCTGCGCGTTGCAGCACTGCAGGCCCAGTAAAATTGGAGTTCATGGAAGCCGAGGGTGACGCAGAGCATGCTCGGCCACTCCACGTCCACGGCGCGTTAGCACGTGTGCGCGTTTCCAGGGCACGCGGCGCCGCTGTACGGCTGTACTGTAACTGTAACCCCTCGCGGGCTCTCCTCTCGTGCGCCAGCGCCACCGAGCCAGCCAAAGCACGCGGTGGCGGTGCACCATGCTCGGCCACCCCTTCTCGGGTACGGGTATCCTCGCTCCAATACCGGTCCACCACCCACCCCGCGCTTCTCGGATTCCAGCTGTTCCCTCGGATCCTTGGCCCGTCCCACGGCAACGCCGAGGTGGCTCCCATGATGCGCTCTCGCCACGCCACCCCGCCATGTGCGTGCCGCTTTTGACAGAGGACGACGACGACGCGGATCTCTCCTCCCGTCTCCCTCTCCCCTGCCCCTCCCCCTGCGAAGGCTCTTCGGCTCTTCCACCACCACTAGCTAGAGCTAACCCCGCGTGCTGCTGCTGCCTGCTGCCGCGCGCCGTTCCTTGCCGTGCGGGCGTGCTCTGGGACGCCGGTGTGGTGCGGTGCGGTGGTGGCAGCGGTGGTTGGTGGTGCGCGGCGTGAAAGAAAGAAAGAAAGAAAAGGCCCGCCGCTTTGCGCTGCTCTGCTCCCGTAGGTGTCACGAGATTTGGGCCTAGCCTTTCGCTTTCCTTTTTTCCTCTCGCTCACAAGGGAAGGCACCGAGGGACGGAGGCGTTGGGGAGGGGAGGGGGAGGGCAGCGAGCGAGCCGTAACATCCGAGCTGTTCCAATGGCGACCCCTGCCGCTGCCGTTGCTTTCGTCGCCAGCGCTTTGTTGGGGCGGTGGTAGACTGGCGCTACAAGCGGAGCTGCAGTACTAGGTTGGTAGGTGGTTGTGGCTTTGGCGCTGCGCGTGACGGACCCGAGCCGCTCGCTCGCTCGTGTGCGTGCCTGTCTACCTCGCTTGCGTTGCGTTGCGTTGCGTGCGCCGGGAAGGCAGAAGTGGGTGACTGGTCCGTTCTCGCGAGAGGTGGCTGCTGCTGCTGCTGCTGCTGGTGTTCCTCCTCCTCAGCTCCCCCGGTTGATGAGCATGGGCCATTGCTCCGAGCAGCGGACGGGGTTCGAGGTCACCAAGGACTGGAACGGCGCCGACCAGGTCGCGATCCGGTCCCCGCGGGGGGCTTCCGTCCGGGTGAGTCGCTTCTGTTCTGCTCTGCCTGGGAATTTTTTTTTCTTCTTTGGCTATATTTCCCACGGGCGATCGGCTCGGCATTTCTGGTCTAGGCAGAAAAAGCTTTCCTTCTCTCGGTCTGATGCGAGCGTTCGGTTGTCGGCGCAGGTCTGCCTGCACGGCGGGCAGGTCGTCTCGTGGAGGAACCACCGCGGCGAGGAGCTCCTCTTCAGCAGTAGCAAGGTGAGTTGTTACTCGTTGGGTTGCCGATGCTGGCTCGTATCATTTGCAATGCAGCTTTGCTTTCTGCTACTTGTTACTCGTTGGTGTAACGATTCACTGCGGTAACTGTGACCGACTGTGGATGCACTCTCCTGATTACTGTTCTCGTGAACATTTAGTACGACTGTTTACAGAAACATTTTTTTTTGTTTGCTTTTACAATCGGATGTATAATTTAGAAAAGTAGGACTAGAGTTGATTAAATACTACACCTACCTTATTTCTGTATCACGGAGTCACTAAATACGTAGCTACTTTATGTGACTGGGCAAAAGCAATGTCAAATCATTGATTCACTCTTTATCATGGATTGACAAATTTCTTATGCAGACATCAGAAATGACCATTTGGATTAGTTATCTGCTACCCTTTTATCCTTATAATACTAGCAAACGTATTTTTTTTTCTCTGTACTTGTGCTTTGGGCATTAGAGAGTTGTTATCAATTCTGATGTCGCCTGCTGAGACCACAATAAGTTTCAGTTTGCTTACTTCAGCATTGGTTTATGAATTTTGGCAACTGTTGTTCTCCCATGCAGGCAATCTTCAAGCCGCCCAAAGCGACGCGTGGTGGCATTCCAATATGCTTCCCCCAGGTACTGCAATATATATTATTGCAATACTGAACATTCATGCAATTCTGCTTTTGAAGTGAGGACAATACTAAATGTTTTGAATGTCTAAATTTATCAGTTTGGAAACTGTGGAACACTGGAGCAACATGGATTTGCAAGGAACAAGATATGGACAATAGATGATGAGGCTCCACCACTAAATTCTGGTGATAACAACAACAACAAAGCTTCTGTTGACCTTCTGCTAAAGCCATCTGAAGATGACCTGAAGTGCTGGCCACACTGGTATGATGGCTCCCCTTGGATTTTAATGTAGAAAATATTCCAAATGACTATGATCTATCAGAACTTGGCTATGTGAATTTTTCATGATGTATACAAGGGAGTAACAATGTGTAATAAATTAAAGAAGCCACTATTTTTTTTTTAGTTTTCTCTCTCTCTCAATCATCTATGATAAATTCAAAGGCATGTTGCTTCATCCATGATTCCTTTCCATGTGCATCTTTTGCTTAAAAAAGGAATCTGCAGGCTACACCTGTTGGGTTGTAGATGGGATGCTCTGTACACAATAATTCAGTGCTTCTACTCAAAGCTAAGTCACTTAGTTTTGCAATAAAAATAGCACGTTAGATTTCTCTGAGTTCACAGACAACGGACATTAATGGCTATTTCTGAGCAAGGATACCCATTTAATGAAATTATGTGTGCTGTGAACCTGTACCTTTAGCAAGTAGTATGATTCAGTCTTTTATAGACTAAGTTATGCTAAGTGAAATCATGAGTCAATTTCAATATGGATGTTCTTTTCCTAATTGGTTTTAATCTGAATTACAGTTTCGAGTTACGTCTCAGAGTTTCTCTTTCAATGGATGGAGACCTTTCACTGATATCACGGGTTAGGAATGTTAACGGGAAGCCATTCAGTTTTGCATTTGCTTATCATACACACCTTTCTGTTTCTGACATCAGGTATGGCATTTTTTGGATGGTTAATCCTATTTTATTCAATTGAATTCCTTCTTATATGCTTAACTTGATGTGATGATTTTTTTGTCCCTTTTTCGATTAAGTTATCTGTCAATTCATACTTTAGGTCATCAGCATTAATGTTTTTTTACCCACATGAGACAGGTCAAAACTAGAGTATTTTCTTATGGGCAAAAAAAATTAGAACTAACTATCAGAATCTTTGATGTTTTTCTCGGGTATCACATTTTGCACCAGAAGGTGTACAAACCTTCAAATTTCTATGAACTGTAGAGGTGAAATTTGTGCTGTAAATTGACAATGCTCGTGCAAATTGAGAATGAAGCATTTTATTTTATTTATTTATTTATTTATTTATCTATTGCCTAAAAGAATGAAGCAATACGAATATGAAGAAATCCATGGTCCTAACTTGAGGCTTAGTTATCACCAAATTACATTTTGAGCTATGCCTGACATACTTTCACAATCAGTAAAGCATAGAGTATTGTTCTCAGTCGATGGTCTGTTACTATTCAGAAGAACAAAGAAACATTCTGTTCTCCAGATGATTCTAGATATTTTACCGATGATATTATACATATGTTGATACTTTGCACCTTGATTCCAGTGAAGTGAGGATAGAAGGTCTGGAGACCCTTGATTATCTTGACAACCTTAGCCAGCGGGAACGTTTTACTGAACAGGGAGATGCTATAACATTTGAATCAGAGGTACCTTTCCTCTGTTTTGATATACATGCAACATGAATATGTGGGGTTTATTTGAGCATTTCAGCTATATGGATCAGTTCATGGAGAGTAAATATCTTTTGGCTATATGGCTACAGTAGCACCCATGAATTTGCACACATCAACTCGTGATTGTAAAGAGCTCTCTGAGTACTTTATTGCAGTTCTCTCTACTGACTACTACTAGTCTCCTACTGTCCTGTCGTGGTTGGAGTACTTTTGAGATTTAACTAGTAGTTGCCATCTGGAAACTTGCAACAATCTTGAATTGGCCCCACTGATGAAGTATGAGTGGTTTCTCATTTCATTTGTTGAGACGAAGGCTCAAAGGGGTGGTATCTGGAATTAGTTTCGAGTCTTATAGCTCAGCTTGCCAAAGTTTGCTTAATCTTCTTGCCTGCTACTGAGTCTCTTAATTGTTCCATTTTTGACCTGAAGGTGGTAACTACTGGTGCAGGTTGATCGAGTCTATGTTGGCTGCCCAGGCGTAATAGCTGTTCTTGACCATGAAAAGAAACGCACATTCATCATCCGAAAAGAAGGCCTTCCTGATATTGGTAAGATGATACGCTTTTGCTACCTCGTCGAACAAGATAACACAATTCCGTAACCGTGTTCCTGCACTATTATCTTGGCCGGCTGCATTCAGTTGTGTGGAACCCCTGGGAAAAGAAGTCCAAGACGATGACAGACTTCGGCGACGACGAGTACAAGCAGATGCTGTGCGTGGATGCGGCCGCGGTCGAGAGGACCATCACGCTGAAGCCCGGCGAGGAGTGGACGGGGAAGCTGGAGCTCTCCGCCGTGGCGTCGACCAACTGCAGCGACCACCTGGATCACCCGGGCAGGCTGTAGAGCACTGGGTGGGTTCGTCGCCCCTGACGAAAGGCATGTACTACTTTTTTTCATGTATGTACATGGGGGCGCTAGGTCTGCAGGCTGCAGTATGATCTGCCTGCCAGGCGTGTCATGTGTGAGTTTAAACTAAATATGTCAGATGCAAGTATTTCTGTGATCTACATGTTCGATGTTGTTCGAAGTCTCAAGCGTTTATATATCTGCATCTTTCGAAGTCTCAAGCGCTTACAGTCCTGAAGCTAACTTGTACTGCTACCATCAGAGGAAGGCAGAATCCAAGTTGATGGATTTGGCTGTTTACATTATTCGTTTCTGTACACGATACCTATAAGGTTACACGGGATATGATATGGCGTGGTGGGGGCATGCATGGCTGCATGGGCGGCACTACAGACACTCCTGCTACGAGCCAAAGCTAAGCGGTGAACGAGGCTGGCGTAGCGTGGCGCCAGCCTGCAGTGCAACAAAAAGATACTACTGGTGCATCTGACGATCCTTGTCGAAGGCCTTGACCTCGAGCCCGCCGCCGTGCCTCTGTCTCAGGTCGTACGGCGCGTGCGTGCCGAGCAGTCGGTCCCAGACCACGAAGAAGGGCTGGGAGAAGTTGCGCCGGCCGCCGCCGCGCTGGTGGTGCACGTCGTGGTAGGCGGCGTTGTTCCGGAACGCGGCGTGGAGCGGGTTCCAGGGCGCGGCGACGCCGCAGTGGTCGTCCACGCCCTTGACGGTGGCGAAGACGAAGAAGGCCGCGGCGGCGCGCGGGTGCATCCCCGAGGCCAGGTACGCGGCGGCGCCCGACAGCGTCTCCGTGAGCACGCCGTCCACGGGGTGCCCGTACTGCGCCGCGTACGCGTACGGCGCCGCCACGCGGTGGTGCCACGAGTGGAACCGCCGGTACATGCAGGGGACCGAGTGCATGAGCCGGTGCATGAAGTACTGCCACGCGTCCAGCACCAGCATCGCCACGCCGAACCGCGCCGCCACCACCAGGAGCGGCTCCTCGTCCGCCGGCGGCGCGAGACCACCGTCGGTGTCGTTGGCGGTGGCGCCGTGACCCTCTAGCTGCACAATGACGGATTGACGGGCGTAAAAAGGATTAGTATTAGGTGGGTGCGTGCATGCATGCATCCTGCATAAATGACGTACGGTCAGAAATGCATGGATTCCAAAGAAACCGCCCCGTGATAGATACTCCTATGTCACGATAACTCCTACAGTCCTACTGTAGTTCACACGGCGCACGCACGCGCGCAACAAATGTGCATATCATGGAGTGCACGTACGTACGCGTGTACAATTTACAGCAGGCGGCTGCCCCTGTGCATGGCCACGGGCTGGTGCGGGGCGGTGCGGTGCCTGCGCTGCGTGGACACGGCAGGCATTGACCAGCGGTGCAGAGCGCAGACCGGTCTTCAATGCTTGTCAGGCTTAGCCATTCGAGATGCAGGCGAGCTTCCCCCATCCATGGAGTGCCACTTGACCGAAGTCTGTGGAGGCTTTGACACTGTGGGCGTGTTTGGTTGCTAACTACAATTTACCATACTTTACTTTAGACAAGTTTGACTAAGTTGGTAAGTGTTTGGTTCATAACTAAGCTTAGGCATAATTCTTTTGGGCTCCACATGTCATAGAGTTAAAAAGTGTGGCAAGATTTCTTTAGACATGGCAAAGTGTGGTAACTAATTTGCTAGCTACACTTTTTATGACTTGCCACATTTGTCAAAAGTTAGTTGTGGTAGATTGTGTCAAGCACTAGTAGGCGTTTTGGTCTCAACTGTGAAGTCTGAAATCTTAAGCCATGTGAAAAGAATGCACAAAACACCTAGGGGAAGAACCAAGAGCGGGTAGTCTGAAATCTTTCGTTTTTATTTGACAAATATTGTTTAATCATGAACTAACTAGGATTAAAAAATTCATCTCGCGATTTACAGACAAACTGTGTAATTAGTTTTTTTTTATCTATATATAATGCTTCATGCATGTACCGCAAGATTCGATGTGACGAGGAATCTTGAAAACTTTTTAAATTTCGGGGTGAACTAAACAAGGCCCTGGTACTAGCATCACTTCCCTTGTTTGTCGCAGGTTGCTTTGAATGTCGTGCGTGCAAGCATGTACTCCCTTCATCTCAAAATAAGAGTGTTTTTCAAGAAATAACTTTAACTAAATATATATTAAAAAGTATTAATATTTATAGTATATAATTAGTATCATTAAAAATATCTTTAAGTCTAATTTTTTAATAAATTTATTTAGAAATAAAAATATTACATTTCTTTTCTACAAATCAAGTCAAATTTGTAGAAAAAATCTAAAACGACGGGACGGACGACGGAGGGAGTATGCAAGGTTGACCCTAGTTTTGACCAATCCTTGCCCGCACGACGACAGGACAGAGACGACACTCCTTCCCTTTCCTCAACGGGAGCTTCACTGGCTTCAAAATTCAGACACGCTTCATGTGACTGTCCAAGGACTGAGACCAGCTCAGGGTCCATCCAATTAATTTCGGACCAGAGAGAGCGATATTCTATATATTTATCACTGATTGAGACCGAGTATATAAAAATTCTCCAGCACCGAGCTTCTCAAGCATATCCTCGGTATTTTACCACGTTTTATTAGTTAGTATTTTGACAACAGATCTAGTAAATTTATCTCTCGTGTAAACTATGCAAACTCTAGTTTAGAACGACTATATCCTTTTCATTCATAGTATAGTATATAACACCACCGCCCACCGTTCCAAGCACATATAACATCTCGTTTCTTCTTGCTTGCAACGGTGAGACAGAGCCACAGAGATGTGACTTGTGTGGCTTTGGGGCAATGTTAAAAGACAATAAAAACCATTGCCCTATTGTTATTGAAGCTTGTATAACCACATCCTGTATGTCTATATACATCTATGTTATGATGAAAAAAAAATGCGCTTTTAATTTATAGAGCGGTCCACAGCATGCATGCATGCAAAAACAGGGCGAGGACGACAGCAAGTTCTATATCTTGCTTGGTTAATCCTTCTTCTAATAACTAGCCAGATATCAACGATCAGAGATGCATGCAAATGCAATGCATAAGATGGATACTGATGAGGAGGAGGAGGAGTAGGGAGAGCTCTACTGAGTACTGACCTTGAGGACGGCCACGGAGATGGCGACCTGGATGGCCTGCTGCAGGAGCACCCCTCTGACGACGTCCTTCCGGGAGGCGATGTTCTTGGTCTCCTCGTCCCGCCGCGAGTGCAGCCTGTACCTGTCCAGCACCGTGGTGCGCGCCAGCAGCAGCTCGTACATGCCCGCGTACACCCAGTACACGGCCACCGGCGCCAGCGTCACCGCCAGCTCCTCGCCGTTCACGAACGCCGCCATCGATCGCAGCCGCCGGCGAAGCAAAGGCAAGTGACGACGAGCGCGCGCGCGCGCGCGAGGCGGCCGGAGAAGTAAAGACACCAGCAGGCAGAGCTGCTAGCTCTAGCAATACACGCTTGTTGCTGTCACCGCGCCGCCGCCGCCGCCTTGTGTGCTTTGCGAGCCTTTTCTTCAGCCGTTTTGACAGCTTCGCTTTTGCTGCATTCTTATGGGTTTCCGAGGTATATATGGGGCTCGATGGACCTGGACGAACTGGAAGGCGTCACCCTAGGGAGAGGGACTTGGCGACTTGGGCAAGCGCCCTAGCTCAGAACATCTCTAAAGACTCTCTATGTTCTTCCTAAATGCTAGGAATAGAGATTTTGATGAAAAATTACTCTCCAACAGGTTCTCTAAATGGTCATCCAAATATATCCATTGTCTATTCCGGATTTTTCGCTAGCCAAATATAGAAGATAAGAATAACTCTCTAGAGTGCGCATGAGATTTAGCAAAACTGTTGGAGAGTGGAAAGATATAGAAAGCGATTTTTATGCAAATGACTCTCCAAATGATGATTTAGAGAGTGAGATTTAGAAAGGCTCTTGGAGATGCTCTTAGGCTTCTCAAAAAATTTTGGTTTTATTTTTATTTGACAATTATTATTCAATCATAGACTAATTAAATTTAAAAGATTTATCTCATGATTTATAGGTAAATTGTATAATTAGTTTTTATTTTTATCTATATTTAATGCTTCATAAATGTGCTGTAAGATGTGACGTGATGGGGAATTTTGAAAAAAAAAATAGTTTTTGAGGTGAACCCAACAAGGCCTTAGCAGTCGTGCGTGAAGGCGCCAGCCGCCAGGCAATATCGTCGTCAGGTGACGACACGCCCGCGACCCACGGGATAGAACTTGCGTGCGTGGTGTTCAGAAGCAAAAGGCGCAGTAAGGCACGTTCTTACGAGAGCGTCAGAGCGAGAAAGAACTTTTCAACCCGTGGCATGTAAACATATATAATGCTCCCATTCAGCGAGCACAACGTGTTGAAAGTAAGTGGAATGTAATTGTCATTGATGATTATTGTATTGGTCGGATGAACGACAGTAGCTGGTTACGTATACACACAGTAGATATACGACAGTAGCCTGTGCTGACAGCAGCCGATTAAGCCTTTTAACTGCATTGTGGCTGACGACGATCGACAGGTTTTGTGCATCCATGCCAACCGACAAGTCCGAGGAAACAACCAGCTGCTAGATACGGCACGTTCCTGATGCACCCAGGTTCGCACACATTCTCCCTCTTGGCTGGCCGCTGGCTTCCAGATGCTCAAAGCTAAAACTAACGAAGAGCTAGCTAGCTAGCTGCTGCATGCGCGCGTGCCTTGCCCTGGCCCCTCTCGGTGTAAGCCACCACCTGGTATGGAAGTGTGTTTGGTTGCCAACCTCTTGGAGTCTGGCTAGTAAATTAGAGCCGGGTTGGGTTGCACTTGGCCTAGGTGTATATATTAAGCCAGGTAGGCTTTTGGTTTACAGTGTGTAGCTAGCTTGGTTGAGGTGTGATCTTGTTTGGTTGGTTGTATGAACTCCTTGCTGTACTAGTGTAGTCATGATCAATCTTTTTGGTTTGTTGGACTAGGCTAGTTGAAGTCACCATTTTCTTTGTTTAGGTGGACTTACCACTGATGTCCCTTCAGCTTCCCTCCTTGCTCATAAATACGACCACCCCCTCGTTCGCTGACCCCAGCCAATCACCCCCCTCCCAGCACTTTCATCTCCCTCTCGCTGCCTCCTCTCCTTCTCCGTCCATTCTCAATCCCGTCAGTGAGGACTCGGCAGAGATGAGCGACTATGTCCCCGCCGTCGTCGATGAGGTTCGTCGCGGCTTGGCCCGCTGTCAGGGTGGTTCCGGGTGCACGTGCAACTCGCACCCGGAGACGACGGTCCGCCCCGAGTGCTCGTGCACACCATCTGCGAGCCTCGGGCGTCGAGTCACGACGAGAGCTCGCGCAACTCACCGGATAACAGCGCTACTGAGGAGGACTCCGCATCAGAGGTAACGAATCGTTTCGCTCCTATTCTCCTCTCTCCCTAGGGTTTTAGTTGAAGTGGCGAGAACCCAATTTTCCATCCAATCTTGCTTGATTGTTCTGCATACAACGTACTCCAAGATGTCGATTTGGGATAGATTGAACCAAACCCTAAAATTGGTCCGGTTTTTTGCTAGATTTATGATTGATTTCTGTTTTCCCCTTTACTTTCGTAGGAGCAGAGCGACTCGATTATCCATGATGTTGTGATCGAGCATGACTGGTCTGGCATGCGTGTCGTGCGGCTGCGCAAATGCGCACATGGTCGCCATACCATCATGAAGCGTGCTTGGGGTGGCAAGAACACTGGCTGCGCTCTGGAGGTTTCCTTATGTTATTTCATTCCTACAAATGTGAATTGTGTACATTTATATCTAAATGCTGACTGAACTGAACGTTTGCTCAATTCGAAATGACTCATATGTATGTACCTCCCACTAACATAGGAGCAGGAGGAGCACTGTCAGTTCATCGAGTGGCAGGATGAACCTTGGCCAGAGCGCCTTCAGCGCGCGAGAGAGCATGAGGGCAAGAGGGTGAGAGAGCGTGCGAGAGCTGCGACGGAGTGGATAGATGAGTGAACAGTGTCCCATGAACAGTATCCCAAGAACCCTAGTCGGGCGGTGAGAGCTCCCTTTTTATTCGGTGGCTAACCTTGTCCAAGCGACCCACGTCCAAGCTCGCGGTCTGAGCTGGGTCTGGCCTGGCCCCAGAAGAATCACTGATTTGGTGATCCCAGTTGGGCCTGGTTAACATGGTACGACTGGCTTCTTGTAGCCAGGCCCCAAGCCTTGGCCAATGAACCAAACACCTAGTTTTAAGCCCGGGTAAGCCCATGGCCAGCCTGAGATGGCAACTAAACACACCCATGGTCTCGCATTTCCGTCGCCGTCATATCGGATGGACGAATGACGTTGCGCATGTTCCTCACATCTGCCGCCAGCCCGTGATCGTAGCCGTAGCTATAGGATGAAAACAGGTTGGATATGAATATATTTATTTTTATATTTCGATTCAGATTCAGATTTAAATACATATAGTGTCAATCATGCCATGTAATATATGTTTAGATATCGATATTATAAATATACGGTTGATTGTTTAGATACGATACACTATAATAGATGTTGAATATCCACTCTCAAATACGGATAGATGTAAACCTCTATAAATAGATTGAGTCTCAAATATTGTGAGAAATATCCGTAACATTTCTCATCCCTACGTAGCTATATATCAATCGAGGTTCAATTAATAATAATCCGGTCATTCAGTTCTCAAAGAAGAAGAAGAAGATTCAAGGACTAGCGCTGCTCCGCGGCACTGCGGTGGACCGCTGGAGGAGGGCAGATCACAGATCACCCTGCCTCACTTGCTACCTGGTGGGAGCATATGGCAAACAAGGTGCCAAAACAAGAACATAGACGCTTCAATGGAGTTTGCATATATATATTGTGTGGAACCTTTAGAAGGAAAAAAACAAGAGAATCTTTTAAAACATGCACATGACGGTGCAACAAGTTGCCTCCATAACCAAAGATGACATAATACAGAAACATAGAGCCATGTCAATGGGTGGGCAATCAATTTAGTAGAGTTTGGTTCTTTCTTTCACTCTGGTCCAAAGACCATATTTTTGGCATGTGTACTAACGAAGAGCTCCTTCCTTTACTTAAAAAAAAAAGGAAAAACAGTCAGCAGCGGCGAGAGCCGGGCATAGCTTTAATTTGCCGCTCGCGATGGCGTCATGGCGATGACCCATGGGGCGACGAACGATGACCGAGCCAGCGGCGGATCGGAGTCGCCGTCGCGTGTCGTCCACCAAGGTCCACCACGGGCTGAGCTGTGCCACCGCCCCACACTGCAGCCACAGAGTAAAGCACGTACGCACGCTATCTCGTTCCGCGCTTCGGCCAAATGAAGCCGCCATGGAACGAGGAAAACCGGGTCCTTTTTGTGGGTCACATTGAGTGTTTGTGAGTTGCGACACTGACGCACTGTAGCATTTTTGTTTGTTTGTGGCAAATACTATTTAATTATAGACTAATTAGGTTTAAAAGATTCATCTCGCGATTTACATATAAATTATTCAATTAGTTTTTGTTTTCATCTATTTTTAGTGTTTTATGCATGTGCCGTAAGATTTGATTTGACGGAAAATCTTAGAAACTTTTATTTTTGATGTGAATTAAACAAGTGCTAGAGTAACAAAATCCAAAAAAATTTTACATCGCCTCAGTCCTCTAGATCCAGTCTTCAACACATAAGATTTGGTTGTTTTTTTGACATAGATAGCAGACAACAGCAAATTCACAGTTTCAAAAAAAAGAAAGAAAAAAAGACAATAATTTGGGTCCATAATTCAGATGAACATGTACATAGCAGCTTACCAAAGCACAATAAACACACAAGTTGCTATGTACATGTGACTTGTTGTAGCTACGTTATAGATGAAGCAAGTTGCTATGTACATGTACATCCGAATGATGGACCAGGATTATTGACTTTTTTTTCTTTTTTGAAACTGTGAACTATCAACTATGCTGTTTGTCTACCATCTATGTCGAAAAAACAACCAACGCCTTGTTTAGTTCAATCCAAAAACCAAAAACTTTTTAAGATTTCCCGTCACATTGAATCTTGCGGCACATATATGGAGCATTAAATATAGATGAAAACAAAAACTAATTGCACAGTTTGCCTGTAAGGCCTTGTTTAGATGGGGAGTGAAAATTTTTTGGGTGTCACATCGGATGTTTCATAAGATGTTAAAAGAAGTATTTGGATACTAATAAAAAATAAATTACATCCTAATTAACCCATCATTAGCACATGTAGGTTAATGTAGTAGTTATGGCTAATCATGGACTAATTAGGCTTAAAAGATTCGTCTCTCAATTTACAACCAAACTGTGAAAATTAGTTTTTGTTTTCATATACATTTAATACTCTATGCATGTGTCCAAAGATTCGATGTGATGGATGAAAAGTTTTTGGGTGGGTAACTAAACTAGGCCTAAATCGCGAGACAAATCTTTTAAACCTAATTACTCAATGATTAGACAATGTTTGTCAAATAAAAACGAAAGTGCTATGTAATACCCGATTTTAAGGACAAAACCAGATATACACTATATATGAGTTTTAGAAGTCAATTCTCATATATAGCTACAAATAAGGGGTAATATCAAAAGACAATGCATAAACATATAATGTACTTAGTATAAAAGAGATAACCTTTAATAGCAAACAGCGGATAGATAACTCCAACTTCGGGTATTAAATCCACTCTACAGGATCCAACTGACTGGTTGATCACAAGCCTAAACTTCTCCTGAGGTTTGGGGGGAAATAGCAAGAGTGAGTCCATGTCGAACTCCACAAGTATAGCAACTAGATTGTATAGCTCCCACAATCTCATGATCAATGTGACATAAATAATGTAGAGCACTAAACAATAAATAATGAGCATATTTAACACACAAGATTCATCACCCTTAATGTAGATGTCCCCAAGGCCGCTCCTGACCGTGAGCTCGGCTAGTATACTAGTTTTTAACCCTCTGCAGAGGTTGCACATCTTTAC
>Ga0182004_10001237_pt1 | contig 18252 bp, 19 predicted proteins | sample Sormic07211540_1_FD_120479 | JGI IMG/M metagenome (GOLD analysis project Ga0182004, IMG submission 120479) | Endophyte microbial communities from Sorghum bicolor roots, Mead, Nebraska, USA - 072115-40_1 MetaG | ecosystem: Host-associated > Plants > Roots > Unclassified | place: USA: Nebraska...
ACACGCGCCCGTGAAACCGCGAGGGTCGGCTCTGATACCATTCTGTAACGTCCCGCCTCCACGAGGCCGGGCCCGCTTACATCTGGCAGCTTTTCTAGGCTATAGTCAGTCCCCACAGACCAATACTTCGTCTTTTCTGCACACTTTGTCCTCACTCGCGCGCACCCAGGAAGTACTTCTCGGTCGGTCACCCATCCCTAAATTGCTCTAGGCCAAGCGCGCTTAACTTTAGAGTTCTTTCGAGATGGGCTTCCGGAAAAGAAGTTGCAACTTGTTGGTATGAGTCTCCTGTTAATCCTATTAAGCCCTGGGCCGGGTGTTACACAAACCTTAGGTTCATTCACCATAGTGATGACACAGGTTGTGTGGAGCTTCTTAGGATGAAGAGAGCCCTTCCTTCTAGCTGTGTGACTTGTTTTGCACTAGGGCCCTATTGAGGGATAACATTAACTCATAGATTGAAGAGCAAGTTGCCATGTTTCTTTTAGTAGTTGGCCACAACACAAGGTTTAGGGTCATAAAGCACACTTTCAAGAGGTCTACTGAAACCATTAGTAGATATTTCCAAGAAGTATTGTATGTTGTTGGTGAACTTAGAAATGAAATGATTGTTGCTCCAGCTAGTTATGTCCACCCAAAAATCCAGAATAGCAAAAGGTGGAATCCCTTCTTCAAGGTGGGAGTTTCTCACTTCACCTATTCCATTGTCACTGTTAAGAGTTAGATATTGATGAATTTGTTTTCTTTAGGATTGTGTAGGGACCATTGATGGAACACATGTCTTGGCTAGAGTTCCTAAGAGACATAGAGCAGCTTTCATGGGCAGGAAGCATACTACCACCCAAAATGTCATGGATGTAGTTGATTTGGACCTAAGGTTTTCTTATGTGTTAGATGGCTGGGAAGGATCAGCTCATGATGTTAGAATCCTAGCTCATGCATTGGAGAAGGATGATGGTCTTAAGGTACCAATAGGTATGTTGGCATCTCCTTAGATTTGTAGCTGGCAATAGGGTATAGAGTCCTACCATTCTAAAATTGTCCTTCTTTCCTCTTGTATAGGCAAGTTCTACCTAGTAGATGTTGGTTATGTAGTCAGGTCTGGGTTCCTGCCTCTCTACTAAGGCACAAGATATCATCTCAGTGAATTTGGAGTTAGGAGACCCCAAAATCCTAAAGAGGTGTACAATCTGAGGCATTCTTCCTTGAGGGTCACAGTAGAAAGGGCATTTGGGTCCCTTAAGAATAGGTTCAAGATCCTTTACAACAAGCCATTTCACCCCTACAAAACTCAAGTCAAGCTAGTCCTAGCATGTTGTATACTTCATAATTGGATACTGAGGTATGGTGTTGATGAAGTAAGCATTCATAGCAAGCAACACTACATTTACATCCATAGTGCACCAATCATTCCAAATTGGGCACACACAAAAGAAGCCATTGTGTGGTAGTCATCAGTTTGCATCCTAAGTGCTATGGTTAGCACTAACCTCTAGCAGGCATGCAACCACCATTTACAATCAAGTTGTGCATCATTTAGTTGCCACTGAGCGTAATGAGCACAACCAAAATATGCAGGTTCCAAAAAAACTAAGATCATATAAAGGACCTGACTACTAACATCAAACCAAGTTCGGCACACTAGCTTAGTACACACTTGACACCTAACCATCAACAAAATACACCACAGTACCCCTATTCCTAGATGCTCCCATCAATTGGACTTCATGATGACAGCAGCCACCAGGAAGACGATCAAGCCCAATAGCATGAAGTTTGAGTACATATAAAGCCACGACATGCTGAGCAAGACATTTTGTGCGACTGACTTCTTCCCATAGAGCAACTCGAGCAAATGTTGAAGCATCATCGGTCTCTAGGCGTCTTGCAGTGCTTGGTTTGCCCTTACTACACTGCGCTTGGTGGTCTTTAGTTCCTTCCATAGCTTGTTCATGAACCCTCTCCAGCCATGGTTCGTCCATCCACACAAACCTTGCGGCACTGAGCAGTGTCATCTTGCACAAGGATCACCGATGTTTTAGTCTACAATCAACAACTTGAATGTAAACAAGAGGGTAAAGAAAATTTTTGGAATAACCTCTAATGGCAATCCAGGAAACACCTGCCACTGTGCTTGCCACCCCACACTTTCTTCATGACAGTGTGGCGACCATGCTCACACTCTGAGTTCCTCACATGATGAATCCCGCTCTAATCGGTCTCAGGAAAAGCATCAGGTACGGTGGTTGAACAGGACAACATGTCACCACATTGGTAAATGTAGTAAAATCAACTCACAATCTTTAACTACACTAATCATAGCACAAGAATAGATCTAAAACAAAAACCAAATTTAAGGGTTTGATTCAAACCAAATGCGCATCTTGAACTACATTGATCATTCAATTCATTTTGATAGATGAAGATTTCAATCAAAGTGAAGAACCCAACCAAAAATTGGGGTTTCTTGCATTGGAGATGAAACCCTAGGCAGTCATGTGGCAGTAAGATTACCTCTGATGACGCCTTCTAGTTCCTCTCCAACCAGTCCGACGAGCTACTAGAGTTGGTGCCAGCACTCCTCGCCGGCCGGCTCTTGGACGGAGACCTTGAGCCATTGGAGTGAAGCGAAGATGAGTGGTAGACACAGGTGCATCTCACGGCACTGGTGCCACACCGAAGGCCAAGGCGCACCTCGCCGGAATGCCCCACGGAGGCATTGTCACTCATCTGCGCGGCCTTGGGCGCTTCGCTGGCGACGGAGTCGAGGGAAGAGAAAGGGGTGAAGGGCAGCACGTGGGATACGAGCGGGTAGTGAGGGTGAGCGAGTGGGGATGAGGGAGTGATGGTCAGATATTTATCGAAGAGAAGAGAGTGGGGAGGGTATCCATACCGATTGAAGGATATGGTGAATGCATCCACCTGTGCACGAGCAATGAAACACATGGACATGGGCTGTTGGGGTGCAAGCCAACTCCAAAGTCTATCAATCAAACACGATCCAACCCATGCCATGGTGAGCAGGCCGGCCAACTAAACACATGCCTGTTGGCTGCTTTGGACCATGGCTAGGATTTGGGGCCTGGCTTCATCAAGCCAACTTACCAAATAGGCCCTTTTCGTTCGTTTCTGAGAAACTATTTGAGCACGTTCGCTTATCCAAAAAGCCATGACTAAAAATACTATTCACTGATGAATGACCGATAGATTCGGTAGATAAGCTCAAGCGAACCGAAGATAATTCGACAAATCAGGTTTTGCTACTAAGATAATTCAGACAAAGTAGAGACGCAAACACATGTACACAACACACGAACATTCATCAATACAAACATATTCAAGTATATCTAGCCTTACCATCGCTCCTTAAGTCGTTTTAGACAGCGAAATGGTATTTAAAGTATAACTTTGACTTTTTGTTTTTATAAAAAATATTATCAAAAAATATTATATGTATATTTTTTATAAAATTATTTTTCAAGACAAATCTATTTGTATGGTTTTTACATTTCTAAACTTAACAACTTAATTATTCATGATTTATATTTTCAATGTTCGATCCAAGCCTTGTTCAAATGACTTTATTTTTTTATTACAAAGAGAGTATTTTTGAGATGGTTTTATATTTTCAAATTCAATAACTGAAAAATTATTCATGATTTATATTTTCAATGTTTGACCAAGCCTTGTCCAAATGATTTTATTTTTTAATACAGAGAGAGTAGTTTTGAGAGCTCGGATCTCAAGATTAATAAAGTTATCGTGTAAAAAGGTTGTTGTCAAAATATAATATGTTGATATATAAAATGTGACGCCAAGAAAATTGTTATCAATATAGGTCAATATATAAAGCTATCTATTTTGATTAAAAAAAATAAAATGTTATGTTGAAATTGAAAAGTTGTCATGAAAACATTGTCTACGAAACTGTGAAAAAATTGTATTGAAAAAGTTAAAATAAAAGGTTTTGGTGATAAGTTTATTTATGGAATTATGCATAACTATATTGAAAAAGGTACGGTGATGAGTTTGGTCCGATAAAGGTGGTGTGTTTTTTTAGCCTTCAACTTGCACAAGGTTAATTTTAACCCCAAACTATAAAACTGGGATTTGACCAACCATCAAACTGGACAACTTAGGCCCCTTTAGTTATTTTAAAATGACAAAAACTATTTTGATATCTAAAAACTCATACCTTATTTATTTTAATTCAAAAAGTAAAACTAATACTATTTTTCCTAAAAAATATTTATTCACTCTATTTGGAGTCATTTGAATATTACATGTTTCTAATAAACTAAACCACTAGCTATAAAACAATAAGAACATAAATAAATAAGTTCCAAATAACGTAAATAAATTACCAACAGTTAGATCAATTTTTTAGACAAATTAGTATTTGTTTTATTTTTTATTTAAAATACATATGTTATGAGTTTTTAGAGACTAAAACATGCTTTTATTATTTTAGAAAATAGAAAACCAACTTTGAATCTAGCTAAAGGGCTAAATTTGTCTAGTTTCGATAGTTAGAAGCTAGGTGTCTAGTATCTGGTTTCATAGTTTCAGGTTAAAAATTGAATTATCGTACAAGTTAAAAGTTGAAAAATACATTTCACCTTCCCATAAAATGCTAGTATAACTTTATAACTTTCTAGAAACAAAAAAATTGCGGAAACAAACCTTTTAAAAAAAAAAGGAAATACGCGGGCTAGTGAGACTGTTGCCTAGTTTCTTGTTCAGCGAATAAATGAAATTGAACATCCCGTCCTCATAATCAAACATCTAACATGTATATGCCCCATCCAGCCATCTTGAAATCATGGATCAGCTTGTTCTATTCAACTTTGTTCTCAAACCAAACGTACCTCAAACAAGAACATTGTGGGAGCGTTGTTCTAGGCTATCGTCTAGATATATATGTCCATTAGATTTATTATAGAATATAATTGCGTCTCAATTGTATCTATGAAGTTGGACCCATATATATAGGGTGCAGAATAAGACTAAAACAGAATATACTAATGAGAAGAATAAGAGCAACGATAATCATAATGAGAAGAATAAGAGTAACGATAATCATTCCACGTGGATGTGGTATTGCAACATGGACTACTATCTCCATGACGCTAAACTATATGGTGCACTGTGGTACAGACGTATGATGAGCAAACACTACCCATGCATGGCTTGTCTCAATGTGCAAGAACCTATTGCAAAAAGGTTCAGAAGCAGTACATTTAAATATTTCAAACTAATCACTATCCTTGTGACAAATCCTTGTATACGAACTGTGTTTGAGCATTCTCTGTTAAGCGTGGATGCTTCGACCGAACAAAATTTGGCTTCAAAATGAATGCACACGTCTGGCTACAGCCGTGGACTTGTGAACGGATTGGAAGTGAAAATGCTTGTAGAAACTTCAGACCTTCAGCAAACCAATCTGCTTCCTTAAGTCCAGCAGCCTAGAGCATACTGTTTACGAAGTTAACAGCATTATGGATGGTCAAATGACTGTATTGTGCACTAGCACAAGTCTCCTGCTTGATATCACAGCATCAGGATTATGATGAGCGAAGCCCAGGGACATTGTTAAGACCCATCTTGCGAAGAATGTTTCTAGGTATGGCTGGAGGAACAGCCAGACCCATGCTTTGGCTGAACTCTTCTGCAAGGTGAGCAAGTCTGGACTTGTCTCGACCAATGGTCTTGTTTGAGTTGTAGTACCCTAACCATGCTTGATAGGCACATTCTTTGCTCTTCATCTCTACTTTTCTGACCGCGTTTTTGACCTATCAAATCAGGCAGAAATAAGAAAAACAAGAGTGTGTTATATTTACAGGAAAGAAAAGTTGAGTATAGATTTTCTGAGTAGTTTTAAAAAAAGACACGCATAGCTAAATTTGGAGAAGACTGACTTAATCAGAGAGAGCCAGATGGAAAATAAATAATATATGCTGCTTACTTCTGTCTCAACACTAGAATCAACTGGAGGTACTGCAGACTCTGCTATTGACAAATCCTTAACAGTACCAAGAAAATATTTTTCCCAAGGTGCCAATAGTAGGAGTCCTTGCCCTTCCTTGCCTTTCCGTCCAGTCCGGCCTAGTCTATGTATGTACTGTTCTCTATCTGCAGGAATTCCAACCTGCAAGAGAAAGTAATTTTTGGCAATCTTTTCTCACAAGAATAAACATATCCTGATCACAGAGTTTTCTTAAACATGCCCGACTGCCCGTGATGTAAATGGGGTCCAGGATGGCTATAGTTTACAGACACTCAGGAACTAAAGCAAATAATTCAGCATTACTGACAACACACCTGTATTACAAGAGTGACATCAGGATAGTCAACACCGCGGGCAGATACGTCCGAACTGACCAGTATCAAACCTTTTGATTTCCTGAATTCATCTGAGACCTTGGTTCTTGCAGACTGTGACTTTCTGGAATGGATCTCTCTTATATTCAGTTTCAGCTGGGAGAGAACTTCAGCCACAAGTTTGGTGACCATTGCAGTAGTACAGAATATAATAACCTGCCAAATTGTATGATAAATGACAGACTGAACTTCCTATGATATAGGCTGGCAACTTGAAGTCACTTACTTTGTAGTCTGCATCTTCTGCGACGTGCTTCTTCAATACATCATATAGGATAGAAAAATGCAAGTCCAGTGGTGCAACCATGTACATCTGGCTCACCTGATGCCACAAAAAGAAAAAGGTAGTGTGTTTAACAGCTAGCAAGCTTTACGATTTTGCACTTACAGCTCAAAAAAATAATGGATATAAAGTTCTAAACCTGTGCATGTGTCTCCTCATCACCCTCTTTAACAGTGTTAACGAACCTATAATCTTTCTTCATTGCCACATGAGAAATTTGGCGGACCTAATAACAGAACTTCAGTTCATTAGATTGTTCATGATACAAAAAGGGGACAATGAGATAAAAAGAGATACCTCTTCTGGAACAGTAGCAGAAAACAACAGTGTTTGCCGTTCTCTAGGAATTGAAGCAATTATTTTCTCAATATCTCTTCTAAATCCCATATCCAACAGGCGATCAGCTTCATCAAGAACAAGAACCTTCACACCCTTGAGCCTGCTAGAAAACCCAGGTGTGTTCTCAAGATGATCCTTCAGCCTTCCTGGTGTAGCAACAAGAATCTATAAGATAACAACTAAGTGTTAGTACATATATCAGTCGCAGGTATTAACACATTGTAGTTGATGCCAACAACCTGACATGGGTTAGCTTGCATGCTTCGTTGTTCTTGAGTTAATCGTGTGCCACCAATTACAACCTGCACACCCAACGAGCGATGATACCTGAGAAGCTTCCTGGCCTCAACAGCCACTTGGTTCGCAAGCTCCCTAGTAGGGCACATCACCAGCAAATTTATAGGTGGCCGTAACTGATTCCGCTCACGAGGTAGAGTGGAGAGAACCTCAATCGCTGGAAGCTGTAACAAAGGTCAAAACTTCTATAATGACAAGATAGTTTCGTTTTTCTTTTTTTCTTTGCAGAAATTGACTAGACAGTTTCGCTGCAATAATTCAGCTGCTCCTAATAGTATCAGATTGACCATGTGACTGAAGAACAAGAAGTAATACCAAAAAAGCAACTGTTTTCCCAGTTCCTGTCTTTGCCTTTGCAAGAACATCCTTGCCTACATGGCAACAAAACATTGAAATGTCACCTTCACCAATTCCCAAGATTTTAATGTTACAATGTTAAGAAATAGCAATTGCATTTTTCACCGACCTTGAAGAATTATGGGCAGAGTTGCCGCCTGCACCTCAGTCATCCTTTCATATCCAGCATCTTTGACAGCTTTCAACGATAAAGGGGAAATAGCACATTGATCAAACCTGCAACATGCATCGCGTTCAACAAACCCAAAATTGAAAACAAAAGCTGCAAATGCAAGACAAAAATAAGATGGAGTCTAACAGGTTAGCTCCCAATTTCAAATTATATCAAAACTCACTGAGCTCACAAGCGCTACAAAATGGGTGGCCACAACTGAGTTGTAGTTTGGAAGGCTCACTCTAACATGGACCAGTACTACAACCTAGTGAGACTTTATTTTATCTAAACGAGCAATGTAACCTTTCATTGTCAAATTGCAATCGTATCTAGCTTAATTTACTAGTAGAAAAACACCAACAACCCGAGGTTCTTATCTAAAATCGTAAACACATTGCAGTTCAGAATTTCAGACTCCACAATTGCGGTGAAGAACATTACCGTGTCTCACTGAGGTAGGAGCCATCCACACCTCCCGTCTCGCCACCATTCTTCTCCACTCCCAACTTAAGAGCCTCATCTTCCTCGTCCTCCTCGTCGTCGACAAGTTCCCTCCTCGTGGCCACCCCGGAGAACCCGAACCCCTCCTCCGCGTCCCTGCGCCGCCTCTTCTGGTCGGCGCCGCCCGGCCTGACCCGTCGTCCAACTCCAACAACGTCGGCGATGCCGACCTTGGAAGCGGCGGCCAGAGGCGAGACGAGCCCGCAGCGGCGCCTCGCCGGGACCAGGAGGCGGCCGGCGAAGGCCCTCGCTAGGACCGGGGCGCCGGCGTGGGCGCGGAGGAGGAGGAGGTCGCCGCTGGCCATCTCCGGCAAGCAAGCAGGGTTTTTGTGAGGTGAGGACACGGGGTTCTTGGGCTTGCTGCGGCGGCTTTGGCGCGCGGCGACGAGAAGATAAGATATTTCCAGGGCGAAGCTTTTAAAGCATTTCCAGACGCGGCTGGATCACGTAACTCCTTTTTTTTTTCTTCTTTTTAATCAACCAAGGCACTCGTCTGTCGTCTTATCGCTTCCGTCCTCGTCTCGTCCGTGCTCAACCATAGGAGCTTGACTGCAGATCACTCTACTCTAAGGCCTTTTTAGTTCCAAAATTTTTTTAGAAATAACTACGGTAGCAGTTTCATTTATATATGATAAATATTGTTTAATTATAAACTAATTACACTTTAAAAATTCGTTTTGCAAATTATAGATCTATATTTAATGCTTCGTGTACGTGTCCAAAGTTTCGATGTAACACGAATCTTGAAAAACAGCTCATCGCCGCTCGCAGCCTGAGTGCCCAGCCACACAAGCTCGTCGGCGACTCGGCTCCCGCAACTCAGTCAGCTGTCTCGGCGTGCCGGCCACAAGCTCGCCGCCCTCCGTAGCTTGGTGCGACGGCGACGACCACGAGCTTGCTGCTCCGGTGCCGGGAGCTCGTAGCCAGGCCACGTCCTATCATGCGGCCCCCACAAATCGAAGGCTAGGAACATGAAGGTTGGCGATACGAGTATACGACCGGCTGAGCTGCAAACGCCAACCTCAATTTCTTTCCTTTTTTTTTTCTCTCTTATCCACGTGGATTGGATCCTGGTGATGAGGTGTCCTGAGTTCCTGACTACAGTACAAGCCAATCTAGCGTAGCTTTATTTTACCTGCTCCCCGCCACACAAACCGCCCCCGCCCGGTCTCGACCACTTCTCTTCTCTCTCGACACTCACTCCCGTGCGTCTCGTGTCTAGCGCTGACGACGGCGGCGGTGCCACCGGAGCCGGGCAGCGGCCACAATGCCAACGACGCACGCGCTCCGCCTCTGCCCGCTGCTCTCCACCGTCCGATCCACACCGCCGCGGGCCACTGCCGCAGCCCGCCAGGGCGCCTCGCCAGCGCTCCTCGTCGCCCGCTGCTCCTCCGCCGGGACGCCGTCAGCCGCCCAGGCGCTCAAGGTATGGTTCCTGGTTTAGACCCCCATCTCGTCCCACCGCTTTCCTTGTTCCTGGCCGCCGCTGAGGCGTGAAGTCGTCTCCCGTCCCTTGGGGTTTTGAGTGGTCGGATTGGTGGCGCCGGGTTCTGTGCAGGGCTCCCGTGCAATTGTAGCTGTAATCATCATCACTTCCCGTCAGAATTTGCGCCCACCGACCGGGTCTGGGATTTGTGGACGAATGTATTTGCTATTTTTGTTTCTCGTCGACCCGGATTTCGGTTGCGGTTTCTCTGCTGGGATCCATAGTTTTGGTGGGTTCGTGTGTTTCTCCAGACGCATTGGTTGCAAAACTGCTTGTATGGTACCCTTGCTGTGTTTGTTTTTGGATTATTATCCGTCACTGTAGCCTATATGCATGTGTTCATAACTGGAAGAGCAAGAATTATGTGACTGGAGAAGTGAAGCTGATGCTATCTGATAGTCTTTCAGTGGAGGATGAAGACAAGAAGGGCAACTGGTCTAGTTTAATGAATCTGGGGGGTTATCTGGGTTTTTGGTTCTCTCTCTATTGACAGGTGTTCCCCACCTGAATGCTGTATCTGAAGTTCTAAACATGTGTGTCTTTGCTTAATGCTAAGACTGAGCAGAGCCCTATAACTCTAAAAAAAATGCATGTGTTCATGCGTTTTTCTACTTAGGAATCATTATATGGTCCACTGGGGAGTTTCTTTCGGAAACAAATGGGTTGGGGAATCATCGACTTGTCTTGTACTTTTGGTGTGATGCACAATCTCACATAATGATTATTGTAACCTTTTGTGTAGATCAACTCGATCCCGACCAAGCCAGTTGAGGGGCAGAAGACGGGGACTAGTGGCCTGAGGAAAAAGGTACTCCATTTGACTGCTTCCGAGTTCTCCAGAGCTTTTGTTCCTCTAGAAAACATTGCTGTACAGGTTCCCGTATGGTGACAGGTTATGGATTGTGATAACATTCTCTGCTGTTCTTTTCAGGTGAAAGTGTTCCAGCAGGAGAACTACCTTGCTAATTGGATTCAGGTGTGCTGCTGTTTGTTGCTGTTGCGCTTAGGTAGATCATAAGTCCCATTGATTTCTCCATTGTCTGTGGTTTCAAGGCTCTATTCAATTCCTTGCCCCCTGAAGATTATGTGGGTGCAACCCTTGTACTTGGGGGTGATGGCCGGTACTTTAATAAGGAGGCTGCTCAGGTACAGCTTGAAATGTAGAATGGGCACATATTTATTTGATCCATGTTTGTTTGTACATATTTGTGAGTACCTGTACTGTTGGAACTATAGATCATCATTAAGATTGCAGCTGGAAATGGAGTTCAGAAGATCATTGTCGGCAGGTAAGGAATAAGCTGAATTATCATTTTTTTAAGGATGAATCAGAAACTGTTAGAGGTGGGCCTATTTGTTCAACTAAAATGATTGAAAAGTGTTCGGTAGGATACCATGTACATTTATCCATAGAATTCGGATTCAAGCTGGCAGCATGCACCCTGTGAACGCATAAAGTATTCAACTAAACAATTTTATGATTTTGCGACAAAACTATCTTTCTATATGTTGATCACTTGATGTTGAGTTGATGCTGTGCTTTAGATATGATATATACTTTCCTTGGATTTAGCATGCTTTCCCAATGTTATTCCTCTACCGAACTTCTTATTTCCCATACTTCCTGTCTTGTTATTGTCAATGTCCATTTTGTTTGCAGGGATGGTCTACTGTCAACTCCTGCTGTATCTGCAGTAATTCGTAAAAGAGAAGTATGTTTTGGATCTTCTATAAATTAATTATGTGGATGGCTGTCCCCTTTGTCTGTTTTTGATGGTTTCTAAATTCTTTTTTAGGCCAATGGTGGCTTCATCATGAGTGCAAGCCATAATCCAGGTGGACCTGACAATGACTGGGGTATTAAGGTGTGCTAACAAATAAAAAGATGTGCATTGTGTTTTCCCTGTACAGCAGCGATTTATTGAATCCTTAAAACTTACTCCAAGTGGATAATGACATGGAATGTTTGAGTAAGCAGTACTGAACAAAAACTTTACTATTTCTAGAAATCAAGGTTACCAGCCATGGATGTGTCAGGGAATGACAATCGAGAAGTTGAATATATGTATACTCACACACATTTCTGTGTTTGTGCTTGTCAATGTTTGGATTCCTTTTACTGGAAAAAAAAGACAAATAATGTTCTTTGTATGTTTATATATTTCTTGTTTGATATTTTTTGCATCTTGCAAATCAAGCAATTGACAACGCATCTGGTTATGCTTTAGCTAAAATTGAATGGAAAACAAACAAACAAACAATCATAGGTGATTTAAAGAAGATGCAATTTTGTTACCTTATTCGTGAGATTTCAAACTATTCTGATGTAAACATTGTTTTCTCACAGTTTAACTACAGCAGTGGACAGCCAGCACCGGAGACGATTACTGATCAAATTTATGGGAACACACTTTCAGTATGTAGCTCTAACATTTGATTTTACACTATAAATCATCATATACATATCTACTGTTCGTTTCTTGTATTGTTGCTGATGTGCAATGCTAATTTTCTACTGCAGATTTCTGAAATAAAAACAGCAGGGATTCCTGATACTGATCTATCCTCTGTTGGAGTTGTAAGCTATGGAGATTTCACCATAGAAGTGATAGATCCTGTTTCAGATTACCTGGAACTAATGGAGGTATGCAGTGAAATATTGGGGAGCAACACCCTGTTTCTGTTTCACTAATAATTTGTTTGTTTTTGGCTTGCAGAATGTGTTTGACTTCCAACTTATTAAGGATTTGCTTTCTCGGCCTGATTTCAGGTCTCCCTCTCTCTATATATATCACCTTTTGTATTTACATGTTATATTGAGTGTATTACTTCAGTAATAATGTAACTATTAGACCCCTTATAATCCACATGTTCATACTGACCTACTATTCATACATGTTCTTATTAACCAGTGTCTTTGGTTATTCTTGGTAAAAGTTTCTCGTTGGTTGTTCTTGGTAATATGAACATACTATTAAAAAGCACATATGAAGTTGAATATTAAGCTCGATTTTACAGGTTCATATTCGATGCGATGCATGCAGTTACTGGTGCGTATGCAGGACCTATTTTTGTTGAGAAACTTGGAGCTGATCCGGTAGCATATTAATTTACTTGAAACAAAGGCTTTACTTCTCTTGAAAGATTATTTTGTTTGATGCTAAATACCTTGTTTTCAGGACTGCATATTAAATGGGGTGCCTCTTGAAGATTTTGGAAATGGCCATCCAGATCCAAATCTAACGTATGTGTATCAGTTCTGGTATAAAGGATGTTTTATCAAAATGTGAACAAATATTTAGTCATTTTATTTCTACTTGTTTTTGTACTTCTTTGAAACAACTCTCTTGTTTGATAATTGATTGGAATTTCAATGAAACCCTATGTTTCGAAGACACTAGTTGAATTTTCAATTTCTTATGCAGAACTGAAATCCTAGTGATACAATAATTTAAAGTTTACAGGACGCATTATTTAATTGACTGCCATTGTTTTACAGTTACGCTAAGGAGCTTGTTTTTACCATGTTTGGAACCCATGCACCTGACTTTGGTGCAGCAAGTGATGGTATGTCTGGACCCAGACTGCTACTTTGTTTCCATGTTCTCAGTATTGGATATGCCCAAAATTCAATGTTCTTGCTTATGCAATGGAAAGTTGTCAGTTCAAGATGAAGCATTCTTTGAAAGCATTAATCAACTAGCTTAGAAATATTCAGAAGTTATCAAATCATACATTGTCCCTGGCTTTCCTTTCTCGAAGAGAGAATTCTTTTAGCCATTGACCTTACGAACTGAATGATGGTCATATAGAAGCTAGTAATTTAATCATTCAATTCAGTTAGATTTAGTGCATGTCTAGAACTGTCCATGTAAATTACATGCTGCTAGTGCACATATTTACATTTGAATTCTTATTTTGTAAGAAGTTTTTGGTTTCTAACTTAACATTGTCATTTAAATCTGAAAATGCATTGCTGTTGTGCTGGCAAACTCTGTGCTGTAGACGGAAGCAGAAATGTAAAGTTTACCACAGCTCGTTTTAAGGTTTTATAGAACATTTGGGAAGTGGTATATATCTTTACCATTTCTGACCGTTTAAGCAATTTACTGTTTTCTGGTGGAAATAATCATAGGTATTAACAGCTTTCTTCCCCCAAATACGCCAACTCCATCCTTTATCCAACCCAAGCCATGACGCACACCTAGGGGTGTCAATGGTACAAATACTTTCCGTCCGTATTTGAGTTCGAATCTGTTAGGAGTTTAGATATATCCGATATCGTATCCGTATCTTAATACTCAAATCACATTTATATGATGTTGATATCCATTCATATCTTATCCGACACAGCTGACACTATCCGTATTTGAATTTGAATCCGAATCTGAGAAACATTATAGCTATCTGTATTCATATCTGTAGGCATCCGTCCGTGTCTGACCTTTTGCACCCCTACACACGCCCCAATGCCTCCAACTCTAGTTGCCCCGTCCCCATCCCATGTGCCATACTACCTTAGTTGGCAGTCACGACAATCGATGCACCATCCTGCTGCCCCCCCTCCATGTTGAAATTTATGTCAACTTTGCCTTGTGCTATGCTGAACTAAAACGATTGTATTGTTTAGATGTTGTTTGAATTGCTTTTTCTTGTTATTCTCGTTTGTTTGTAAGGTGGCATGGTGCTTTGTTACGTATTTTGACTATAAATCACCAACCAATACTAACCATATTCTATATACCCCTAACGCTAGTACTGTGTGTGTTTCCAGCAATATCACTTCCAGTTTTATTTCTTTAAAAAAGTATATGAAAACAAAACAGTTCACACTTTTCCTGACCATTTTCATCCCTACTCCATTCTATCTTTATTTAGTTTGTTGCATTGCATAGTGATATTTATTCATTATTTCAAGCAAATGCTTGGTCTAACTGAATAACAACAGATAAGCATGAACTGTTTCAGGCGATGGTGATCGGAACATGATTCTTGGGAAAAGGTTCTTTATTACCCCATCAGACTCTGTTGCAATAATTGCAGCAAATGCACAGGCAGCAATTCCTTATTTCCAGTTTGGTACAAAAGTAATGTGATGGCACTTTGCTTGCTTCTCATTTTTGTCTTGGAGATGGTAGGAATATTTAAGTTTGAACTGTTTTTTTAGGGACTCGCGAGATCAATGCCAACCAGTGGTGCTCTTGATCGTGTTGCCAAGAAATTGAATGTTCCATTCTTTGAGGTATCTTTGCCATGGAGTTTCATTGCTCATTATCTTATACAAACAGACAAAGTGTGGTAAACCTGTAATTTCTACTTGATCATCTAAGACAAAGATGCCACTTCGTAGGTTCCAACAGGCTGGAAATTTTTTGGCAACCTAATGGATGCAGGAAAATTGTCTATTTGTGGAGAGGAAAGTTTTGGGACTGGATCTGATCACATTAGAGAGAAGGATGGCATCTGGTAAGAAGTAAATTACTTATCATCTGTAGCTTTGTTAATCAATTTTTTCTTTGAAGTTCTAAACAGAGAATCTTTGGACATCATTCATGTTTCTGTTTGTGAGAAATGTCTGTAGACAACTAGCCATACTCTTGTCAACTCTTGACTCTCAGGGCTGTTCTGGCTTGGCTTTCCATACTTGCACACCGGAACAAGGATAAGAAGGTCGGAGAGAGATTAGTGTCGGTGGAAGATATTGCTATGGAGCACTGGAAAACCTATGGCAGGAATTTCTTTTCTAGATATGATTATGAGGTATTTAACCAAATGAATTCCTGAAATTACACTTAAGGGCCATACATGTTGGGACCACCTGATCAAATTTCTTGTACTGTCATAGTAATCTGATTTTGCCCAGACTAATTTGGGTGCATATTTCTTCTTAACTAAAAAGCCACCTAGTTCCTCCTAAGTTAGCTGTGTTTTTTGTTTAACCAATGATTTTGTAATTTGTAATTGTACAGGAGTGTGAATCACAAAGTGCAAACAAGATGATGGATCACCTTAAAGATGTTATTGCAAATAGCAAGCCTGGAGAGAAATATGGTTTGTTTGCATGCATCTTTTTTTCTCTAGTTGCACTTGTATATTTTACTTTGTGAGGAAGCCTCCTGAAAATTGATGCTTTTGATCTCGTGATGCAGGAGATTACACCCTCCAATTTGCTGATGATTTCAGCTATACTGATCCTGTACTATCTGCTTCTCTCTACCGCTCCCCTGCACGTGTGAAATGATTAGCATAAATCACACTTTGCTTCCATATCACAGGTAGACGGTAGTACGGTATCAAAACAAGGACTTCGATTTGTTTTCACTGATGGATCTAGGATTATCTTCCGGCTTTCGGTACATCTGTTGCTTCGTTTCCTGAAAAATATATACAATTTGTTGACATTTGATCTACAACAATCTGATTAAGTATGCTCTTGTAGGGAACCGGATCTGCTGGAGCTACTATCCGCCTCTACATAGAACAATTTGAATCTGATATCTCAAAGCATAGTCTCGATGCTCAAACAGCTCTGAAGCCTTTAATAGGTTACTATCTTGTGCTCTTCTATGGAACTTTTTACATTCAACTTTGAAATTATTTACATGCCAATACTTAATCTTTGATAATTCCTAATGCAGACCTGGCTTTGTCTGTTTCAAAGCTCAAGGACTTCACAGGAAGAGACAAACCTACTGTCATAACATAATCTCTAGATGTTCATGACATCAGCTCCTTCGCTATTTTCTTCATTTCTTTTTGTTGTCCTCGGTGGCTCGGTCATACCAACAGAGTAGCATGGGTGTACGGTAGGTCGGTAGGCCATGTTTTTGAATTGAACTGATGGCAAATATGTATCATTAGGACAAACTCCGCCAGAATAAATTGTTTCCCGGAAGTGTTGCAACATCTTCCAAATACTTCTCCTCCAATAAGATGGTAATGGGATAACATGTTGCAGAACTGTGCAAATTATGCCTACTCACATGTACTTGTCATTATCCCTAAGACTTTTGATTGTTGTGCACTATGATTAGATAATTCCAGTAGGCTGCTAGGTATCCTTGGAAGATCCCGAATCATCCAATCTTTACAACTTATACGGTAAGACGGTAAGTTATACCATCATTCATACACAAAAGATCAATAGAGTATTCTATCACAAATAGTACAATATTATACTACATTTCGCCCTCCATTCTAAATTATAAGATTGCTTTGGCTTTTATAGAAATATAACTTTTTCTATGCATTTAATTCACTATATCTACATATCTAGAGAAGTCCTCACTTTTAGTACACCAAAAAAGAGTCACTAGGAGCAGCGTGGGCTAGGTTTTCCATGTTGATCAATTCTGACCTAGACTTGTCTGTACCTGATTATGTGTTTTTGCAATATTTTTGGTTGGGTCTTAGCAAGGAGTCTACCTTGTTTCTGCATATAGCCAGTGGAGGTTATTCCTCTCATAAGAACACGACGGAAGGAAGAGAAATCCTAAGCGTATCCTTGAAAACTCTCTTAGTAAGCATCTCAAGGCTATCCTAGAAATAGAGGAAAGCTCAAGAGCTGAGCCAGAACCTTTAAATTATTTTATTGAGCCCCCTCCCGAAATATTGCTTCATTTCAAAACATCTAAATACATAGTTAAAACAATCTATATAGAAAAATCAAAACGTCTTAGTATAACTAGGTTAATGCCCGTACATTGTTACGGGTTTTAAAATCTACATACTCTATGTTTCTTCATTGTTATTTTATTTTTTTTGTCTATATTCTTCCTTTTTCATTTCTTTTCAGTTTTCATTTTTCGATTTTATTTTATTTCCTGTCCTTTCCTTCTTCTTTTCTTGTTTTAACTTTACCTTTTATTTTCTTTTTCTTTTGGTTTTAGTTTTATCGTTCTTCCTTGCTTCTATTTGTTTTTCTTTTTTCTTTTCAGGTTTTCTATGTTTCTTTATTCTTATTTTATATTTTCATTCCTTTTAATATTCTTTTTATCCTTATTTAAAATATTCATTTATTTTATTTACTCTATGCACTTTTTATCATTTGTTAATCATGTTTATTTTTATATTTTTCTTCTTAGTAATTTTATTTTTTATTTTTATTTTCTATGTTGTGTTATATCATGTTTACGTAATATACATGTGATGTTCTATGATGTTTCTTATGGTGTTCACTTAATATACTATAATAGATGTGATGTTCTATAATATATTTAATGATGTTCTATGATGTATTTAGTGATGTTGATGTTTTATAAATATATTTACGATATTTGAAAAGTAACCCTTTGACATTATTTGAAATTTTTCTCCATTTTGTGTTTTTACTTTTTTCTTATGCTTTTTACTCTAGATTTTATTATTATTTTTATCTATGTCATGTATTTATGTATTTTTATGTATATTGTAATATCAGTTTCATAAACCTAAAACCAAAATACTATTCTTCTA
>Ga0182004_10001238_pt1 | contig 18243 bp, 7 predicted proteins | sample Sormic07211540_1_FD_120479 | JGI IMG/M metagenome (GOLD analysis project Ga0182004, IMG submission 120479) | Endophyte microbial communities from Sorghum bicolor roots, Mead, Nebraska, USA - 072115-40_1 MetaG | ecosystem: Host-associated > Plants > Roots > Unclassified | place: USA: Nebraska...
AATTCTAAATGTGCTCATTGGATGTGGAAAATGCTTGCACCATTGTTGGTCTACATACGCATGTCAAATTTTGTATGGGTTTGTTCATCTTGTGTGGCAGTTTAAGCTGCTTGTGATGACCCCTTAGCAGATTTCTCACTTTGCTTATTTTGCTGTACAGGTTTTTTGCCCTAAAATACTCTGCCGATGCTGCGTGCACCGTGCTAAGGGTTGACCAGGTATGGCCGCTAAGCTTGTGTTCAAAATTATTTCTGATGCTTGCATTTCATAGGGCCACATGGTAATATTTGAATAAATATGAACTGTCCAGATCATCATGGCCAAGCCGGCAGGAGGTCCAAGAAGAGATGCCCAGCCTGGTGGCGGGATGGACGAGGATTAGTTTTGATTATGATTGTTTTCTTTGTATCACGTATGCGAGGTTTCAGAGCAGAGAACATCATATCTTATCTAGGCTTTGGTTCTGTAGAAGATTTTGGGTGCCTGGTGTTCACGTTTGGAAGGGTTGCACAGTCGTGCTGATATATCCCATGGGTGTTGCATGTTTTTTTCCTGGAATATTGCAGTGCCAATGTATCAAATGATCCATTCCAGGGTTCGTTCCTTTAGTTAATCACACCGGCTGAGCTCATGTAAGAGTGCTACTTTAGTTTTAGCTTAAAGGGCGAAAGTTGTCTTGATGGATATTGTTTTGGGTAATGCTGAATGCAGTCCTTTGCTCCCATGGTGAGCACTCTTGTATGTGTGGCTAGACAGATTGGCAATTGGCAAATGGAATGAGTCTAGGGTGGTTGTTGGGGGAGGACCAACCGTTTCCATCCATCACTACGAACTGAAAGCAGCATACGTCAACATCAACCAATGCTCAATGGGAATTAGTTTGTCGCATTTGTGTCTGTATGACTGCCCCTGTTTGATTTTGTTTGCCCCTGTAATTTTTTTCGACTGTGATTTTTGGCAGTACTTATTCAAACTTAAGGTAGAGTTTGCCCCTGTTCATTAGTTTGTATTGATGTTGTCGATTCCGCTATAGAATGATTATTAGTTTCATAGTTTGTACTGCTTGCGCATTTGCAACTATACTTCTGATTATTTTGCCCCTAGAAACCCCCGAAAGGGCTGCCGTCCGATAGGTGGTATTGCTCATCTTTTATTTATTATCAAACGTTTGCAGAATGTTGATAGATGCCAAAAGAATCTTGACAACAAACTTAACAAATCTTGCGTACATTTCAAATTTGAGCATGATGAGTTTATGACTTAAAAGTTTTGCGCATGCATTAAATCATGACAACCAACATAAAAGTCCAGCAAATGGCTAGATCACTATAAGGTTATGAAATATTCAGATAACGTCCAGCCATACCAAGTCTAATGCTATAATATGAGATGAATATTGGCTCTATGACCTTAGGTATTTAAGTATTTTGGTCATTTCCAATGTAGATAATAGATGAAAAAGAAAAATGATAAATAAAAGGTAAATTTGCATAATAACCAAACCAGTATGAACATATTTAAAATGGGATGCTAATCTAACTTTTTTGATTAAAACATTGCGCTTGACAGGACTCACAGGAGTGGCAAAAATCCAAATCCCTCCAAAAACATCTCAACTATTCATTCAATACCTCCCTCTATTACTGTAAAAATAGTTTTGGGTAACGCAACCAACATGAATATGTAGCATGAATACATTCAACATTAATGTATGTTGCATTCATGCTGGTAGCATATTATATTTTTACCATGCAAAGTTTTAAGACATGTTTATTTATACGTCGATTAGAATGCTTTGAGATTTGTTTAGAATTTTTTTTGGATATTTTTTCCTTTTTCTAGAGCTATAAACCTTGAATGAAGTTTCTAAAAATGTTTTCGTGAGCCCTGTGTATTTTATTTGGGATTTTCTATGCTAATCAAATATTTACCAAATGTTTTTAACTCAAAAAACAAAAAAGCTGCCTTCAAAACCTCTCTAATCCAGGATACAAAGATAATTTGAACAGTTTTCAAAGCTATGAAAGTATCTCCAGTAGACTACCTAAACCCACTACCTATCCTACATCTAGGTAGTGGAGGGAAAAAAACTCACTCCAACAGGCTACCTATATGACTACCTAAATTTGTTGGCCCAACAAATTTCTCCTCCCACTATCTACATCTGTTGGGCCAACAAACCTGACTACCTATTTTTTCCCTTCCTCGCTCTCCTCCCACACGCACTCGCACCCACCGCCGCCGCCTGCGCGTCTTGACTCGCACCCAACGCCACACGCCTTCTCCCACCGGCCGGCGGCCGCACGCCTCCTCCCCAATGGCGTGGGCACGGCGGGCCTTCCCGGTGGCTCCGCCCTTGTCCAACCCTATCCTTGCTACTCTACTGCCCATCTCCGATGCTCTCGACAACGCCCATCTCTGGCCTTGGATCTCGGCCAGCAGATGACACCTGCTCCAACGGTCAACTCGAGCGCTTCGTCCCCGCCACCGAGCGATATGCAGGAGAGCACCGCGGCGAAGAGCTTTGAGATCGGGGAGGGGTCGACATCGACGTCGCCAGAAGGAGGCGGAGGGAGAGGAGACCGGCGACACACTCGAGCGCGGCCTCGGCCACCTTCGGGGACGTCGGGTCGAGCGCGAGGAGAATTACGACAAGGGCGAAAGTCGGCGGCGGGCGTTGGGAGGCCAGGGACGGGGGGAGGCGGAAAGCTATCCATGGCCGAGTTCTTCGATGGCAGCAAGGAAGAAGATGACATGTGGGTCCTTAATGTCATAGACTGCTAAAATAAATTTAGGAGCCATGTAGGTAGTTCTGTTGGAGTTGGAGGCAAAATATAGGTAGTACAAAAATAGGTGGCTACGTAACAAGACATTTAGGTGCTGGAGATGCTCTTATGATTGGGTTTGGAGTTGCAAATCAGACGTGATGGTTAAAGCGGTTTGGAGGTAGAATGGGCCCTTTTCCATTTTTTTCACGGATCCGGTGCTGGTTGCTTTGGGTAATTGGGCTAACGTGAGCTCCATCGGCCCAAGAGTTTCCACAGAGCCGGGGCGGGCGGAGGTAGTAGGCCCAGCCCAGTGCTCTGGGCATTTGGTGGGAAATCAAAATAGCCCTAGCACACATCACTGCAAAGGCGGAAGCCACCGCCCCACCCTCCCGACTCCGGCGCCCTGCCTCCCGACCCAACGGCGCCTCATCCACCCACCACCGCCGCTGCCCCCGCCGTACTCCAGGTGCCCGGGGTCTGGGTCGGTCTCTTCTCCAGGCCATAGTCGTAGGGCTCTTCGACGGCGACGAGCACCGCCAGCGCCAGGTATCCGCGCCACATTCTCTCGTCATTTCTGCTGCGCGAAACCGCAGTTTCCCGAACCCTAACCTACGCTATTCGGTTGTATTCGGGGTCCGATCTGATCACAGGTGTATGTGTACATGCATTGTGCCTACTAACCTAGACTGCTTTTTACGAACATTGGTGAATGTACATGTGTACACAGTGCACCCGGTTTGCCCTTTACTAGGTTCGCCCCCCTGGCTGTAAGTGTAAGTGTGTGGTGTTTTTGCTTGCCTGGACATGTTCGGATTTGGTTTCTATGGTCATCTGCTTGTTGCATGATGCTCCTGTATTTTTTTGGTCACATAGACAGAGTGTGCTGTCTATTTCTAGCTTATCTCTAGCTCTGTATTCAGGCTGGTTAAGGTTTACAGTCACTATGGGTTGGGTGAATGAATGGATCCTGCTGTGTGCTTTTAGTAGCTTGCAATTGACATTGAATATTCTTATTCAGTTTTTTAGATATAGGAGCGGGATTTTAGAAATGGTTGGAGAAAGCCGACAAATATGCCTTGCAGAGTTTTTTTAGCTGCAACTGATCCCGAAAATTCAGGCAGTGATATCAGTGTCATAGTATAGTAATCTTGCTAAAATCATTGGATCATCTCTACAAAGTAATTTTCCTAAAGTCACTGTTGTCACATGAGAATGATGCTTGAACTGTGGCTCTGGCGCTCTGCCCCTGTTTGCAACATGACTACCATCCTTATTCAGATGTTATGCCTTTTAGAAATGTTTTTGCAACATAAGTACCATTATGTACACTTCTGACGGTGCATTGGCTTGACAATTAATTATGAATCTTACTTCCTCTGGTCATACCTGCCATATTCTCTCTCTATGAATCTCACATTTTCTTACTGAAAACAACAACAACATGATGCACTGTTATGAAAATTACATAGCTGCAGTATATTTAATGTTGCGCTGCATGCAGAATTTATGGTTCAATTTGTCAAAGGCAGTAGTGGCTAGTGGGCACCAAAAGTAGCACACGTGGTTATTGCATGATTCGATGCTTTCCTATTTCTTGATGTATGCACATGTATGGGTATAATCATGCAATCTTTTGTGTGCAATTGTGCAGGTGACACTGCATAACAATAATTTCTTTTTGGAAAAAAGCTGGAGCGATGAGTCATAAATGGTTCACAAGGATGACCTGCTGTTGCTGTGTGCGTTCATAGGCACACCAGGTAACCCATGTCTAAGTTGATTCCTTTCCTCTTAACATTCTCACTGAAGAAGAAGATCTGTTATACATAACTATTAGTCTTGATGAGTTTAAACGCCTGTGTGGAATTGGGCCATTTTATCTGGGCTTACAACCATTTCCTACTTCTCAGCTAAGCTAGCTTTTAATGGAAGTGCTAAGTTGACCTCATTGGGAAGAGGAAGAGGTGATTCAATAAAAGGGGTTGCAGGGCTCTGTAAATCAATAATATTTTTGTAACATGGTTCCCACAGAGACACTGTAACTGTTTGGAGAAGGAGGGATATACATAAAATATCAGGGAGGATTGGTTAAATCGAATAGGCACCTCATTCTGCTACTTTTCTTCCAACTATTGTGAATCCATGTTACTTTTCATACCTTTATAATTCTGTACAGTTAGTCTTCATATCAATTAAGAGAGCCCTCTTTGTGATCATTCATGTCAATTAGATATTTTCCTCAACCTCCTGTTTACTTCTCTTACTTGGGCCCCATCAATCTCCTTTTTGACCCTTTGAACACACTAGAGCTGCAATTGGTAGGTGGTGTTAACATTTATGTGGTGATTTCTCTACTGTGTCTGCTCTCTAGAATCAGCAGGGGTGCCACTTTCTTAACTCTATTTCATCTCATTATTTTTTTTAAAAAAAATTTGACAACTAAATCAGGGTAACAAAGATACTCAAGTATTTGTTGTCACTTTGCTTCTATTTGAGTGCCTTAAATCATCTGCTGCAAGACTTTTGCTCACTAAATCAGGCATAATGCAAACAACGTTAACAATTCTGACCCATTGTCACGTGCTACCTTGCACTATTCTTGAGGACTAAGCAAGTGTTTGGTTGACAACTAAGTTTAGGCATGATTCTTTTGGTCTCCACATGTCATAGAGTTAAAAAGTGTGGCAAGATTCCTTTAAGCATGGCAAAGTGTGACAACCAATTTGCTAGCCACACTTTTTGTGGCTTGCCACACTTGCCTAAAGTTAGTTGTGGTAGATTATGGCTAGCAACCAAACATCCCCTAAATAGCTCTCTTAACATTCTATTCTAGTATTCTTGTTGACACTTTGCTTCTACTTTGACTTGAGTGCCTTGAATCATCTACTGCAAGTCTTCTTTTGTTCACTAAATTATGCATGATGCAAACGATGTTAAGAGGTCTTACCTATTGATACTTGCCACCTCACTTTGATGACAGCCAACTGCTGAAGCCACATATACTGCTCCACTTAAGCGTGTCTCTGTAAGTGATGCCATGCTAATGTAAAGTTTCTTTTTATATTGATTTTGATCCTGTGCATGCTTTACCTATGTGTCTTTATTTTTCTTTGTCCCCTGTAATTCTGTTATACCCTCCATAATGAAGTGCCATTGGATGTGTTGGAAATCGTGTTATTGACAATAATATGGTTTATATCGTCTCATTAGGTTTTTATGTCGACTTCTGTTTGTGGACTCAGTGCTACATCAGATGCTGCAATAAATCATATACATGTGGATTTGCTATTTGTTTGAAAGGAGATTTTTTATTTTCCCCACTTAGAATGATGTTTGGGTCATTCGCCATCCTTTACTCATCTGATGATTGTGAAGCTAAATAACTTATATTTGAAGAAGGGCTAGATTGAAGTAGTACTCAAATGTTCAATCACATTTATCAATTATGTGCAAGATCATATGAGTTCAATATATGAATTTTCTTTGCATATGTAAGAAAAAATAGTGTTTGAATTATGCTGCAATATAGATAGAATTACTGGTATGTACTATCTTTTTATGGTTGATTTCATTTTACTTTTCATTCCTTTTCAATTCAACTATTAACGTAACAGAATTAGCAATATTCAGTCGACTGTGATAGACCAAGTCTATAAGTCTTGTGCTTATCCTAAGTAGTAGTTGGTGCATATGCCAGCACCCTTATAATCTATCTTATATCTAGATTAGCATCTAATTTAGGATATGCTGTATGCTTTAGCATCTACCGTAGAATATGCTAAAGCTTTCTTCCTATAATGTACTCAGAAAAATCCTGCCATGGTTTGTGGCTAAGAAATAGAAAATCTGCCCTAAATACTTGTGTCTTTGGCTAACAGAGTGAATTACATAGGAAAGAAGAGGGCCTTTTTTTGCATGATTTTGCATGTCTTCTTGAATTAGTTTATCACTATTCCATTATTAGTTTCACACTGGTATTTTTCATGGTCTAATGCACTAAAGGTTTTGGCATAATATTGTTTGAGAAAGCGATCCAAAGGTGTTCATCCACTTTCGAATAATTTGTACTTAAATAATAACATTTTTCCATAGTATATCCATCTTCATCTGATGTGAACTTATTTGGTGCCAGGTTGTGCTCTACTTTTCTGAGAATATGGTTGGTTGCAATAGGGAAGAGGCCTTAAGGGCCAGGGAAATTGCTGTGAAGAAGATGGAAAATAAAGAATTTTTTGGTGCCCAGAAGATTGTGCTTAAAGCTCAAAAGCTTTTTCCAGATCTTGAGAATGTGTCTCAGCTGTTAAGCATCTGCAATGTACACTGTGCAGCAGAGTTAAGGGTGAATGGAGAGATGGACTTCTATGGAGTCCTTCAAGTGGAGGAAGGAGCTGATGAAGCTTTGATAAAAAAGCAGTACCGCAAGCTTGCATTTTCACTTCACCCTGATAAAAATTGTTTTGCGGGTGCTGAGGCAGCTTTCAAGTTGGTTGCCGAAGCTCATTCTGTACTATGTGATACTGCAAAGCGAAATGATTATGACCTGAAAAGGAGGAATGGATTTAGAAATGTGCCAAAGCCAGCCAAACAGCAGAAGAGGACTGATTCACATAAACAGAGCATGCCTGGATCTAGAGAAACATTTTGGACTATATGCTCAAACTGTCAGATCCAATACCAGTACTACAGCAATATCTTGAACACCATGGTCCGCTGTCTGAACTGTAAAAGGAATTTTTTTGCATACAAGCTGAATCAACAACCCATGTCCACTTCATCAAGTGTCAACAGCTCCCAAGTTCCTTCAAGCAGGTTTGTGAATACACAGCGTGACACTCCCAGTCAACAAGGTCACCCTGTGAATCCTTCATCTGTACGTAGAGACACCGATGTGAAGCCAAATGGTTCCCAAGACCCTGCACACATGTTTCGAAATCAACAACATGGCATTTACAGTCAAAATGGCCATCATGTGAAGCCTTCTGCAGGCAGAGACACAGATGCAAAGCCGAGGATGAATGTGGCCAAGCGTGATGAATACATGAAAGGGAAAGCTAATGACCCAGAGGTGTTGAGGGGGAAATTTCAATTTTCAACGCTGAATCAAGATAAATCTTCTGTCCCTATGGGAAATGGGGACATGCAAGGAAGGCCGCCAATTTCAGATCCTGCTGATCCAAACATTGTCGACACACAGAAATCTGTTCAGGGAGATGCGTCTGCAGTGCCGGATGCTATGGATCTGCCTGGTTCTGCAAAGCCTTCTTCTGCAGGTGGGAACATAGATGGAGATGCAAGGATAAATGTTGCAGGTAGTAGATCGATGCCAGATCCCGTTGATCTTAATATTACTAGCAGAAGGGATTTGCATAGACAAGATGCATCTACAGCGCCTACTGGCGCCGGATCCTCTGGTACCCAAAGCTCAGTTAAGAGGAAGACATATGCTGATGGCAATGTTTGCCTGCACACGGATACCAACAAGAGGCTGATGAAAAATAATTTTCCATCTGATGTTAACTTGAGTTGTAAACAAGTATGTGATGATGGTGTTACTAATGCTGGCATACAATCAGATCCACCTAATGTGTCCGGCGGCAATGTAGACACCCAACAAAAGCCAAAAGTTGCTGATATAAGTGATCATCAGGTAAATATCAAGGAAAAAGCTACTGAAACTGATAGTGATCAGGACAATATCATGGAAGAAGCTCCTCAAACTGTTAGTGAAAAGGTAAATATCAAGGAAAAAGCTACTGAAACTGATAGTGACCAGGACAATGTCATGGAAGAAGCTCCTCAAACTGTTAGCGAAAAGAAGCCTTCTTACTCCGTGCAGGTCACCCTCCCTGATCCAGATTTCTTCAATTTTGAGAAGATCAAGGATATCAATGTGTTCCAAGTTGGTCAGATATGGGCCCTCTATGATAACCTTGATGGCATGCCAAGGTATTATGCTCGTATAAAGCATTTTGATGCCTCCAACTTCAAAGTACATTTAACTTGGCTGTTGTACGTTGCGATGAATGAAGATGAGGAGAACTGGACTGATGAAGAACTGCCTACTGCTTGTGGAAACTTTTGCCTTGGGAAAGGAACTGACATATCAGAAGACAAGGAAATGTTTTCTCACATTGCTTCTTGGACAAAGGGTAAAAAGAGGAATTCATATGTCATATATCCTAACAAGGGTGAGGTGTGGGCTCTTCACAAGGGGTGGAGCATGGATTGGAGCTCAGATGCAGATAATCATAGATCATATGAGTATGAGGTTGTGCAAGTTGTGTCAAGTATGTCAGCCAATGGTGGCGCCACTGTTATCCCACTGGTCAGGATTGAGGGATTCGTTAGTTTATTTGCAACAGCTAAGGACAAATCCCCATTTGTGATACCATCAAGTGAGCTGCTCCGATTTTCTCACATGATTCCTTTTTATAGGACAAAAGGAAATGAAAAGGTTGGTGCTCCAAGAGGATTTCTGGAACTGGACACTGCATGTCTCCCTGCTGACCTGGATGCAGCATTTTCTTCTGTTACTCTTGACTCTTACATGTCTCTCAGCAAGAAAGAAAGCAGCACACCTGTTAATGTGACCACTGACAATACATGTTGGTGTTGGGATCTGGGAGATGATCAAATTGCTCAAAAGGAGAATCACCCTGAAGAGCATATTGGCCACCCAATGTCTACAGACAATCCTAGCCCAGAACAAAATACACCTTTAAAGAAAACTGCTGGTGATGCCAATGAATTTAGTGATTGCTCTCTTCAAGGAAGCCTCTCCCCCAACATATACACATATCCTGATTCTCATTTCCACCAATTTGAAGAAAGTCGTTCCTGTGAGAAGTTTGAACGTGGACAAGTATGGGCCTTGTACAATGATATTGATAAACTCCCCAAGTTCTATGCCTGGATAAAAAAAGTCAGGGAAGAGCCTTTTAGAGTTGAGGTGATCTGGCTTGAGACCTTCCCTAAACAGGATCAGGAGAAACAGTGGTTGGAGCAGAACATACCCATCAGCTGTGGCACATTCAAAATCCTAAAATGGAGAGCTGAGTATGATACAAGCGATACCTTCTCTCATCAAGTACATTTTAGAGAAACCGGCAAAAAGCGGGAGCTTGAAATCCTCCCACAGGTTGGCGATATCTGGGCCGTCTACATGAATTGGGCACCTGACTGGATTCCATGCAGTGTTGATGCCTGTGAGTTTGCTATCTGCGAGGTCGTCGAGTGCACCGAAGCTAGCACAAAGCTCACCTTCCTGGCCCAAGTCAGCGGCTACCGAACCGTGTTCAAGCCTGACAAGCAAAGGGGAGTGCTGGAGGTACCTGCGGCGGAGAAGCTCAGGTTCTCCCACCAGATACCCTATTTCTGCCTGACGGAAGAGGGAGGCGGCAGTCTCCGCGGCTTCTACGAGCTTGACCCTGCTTCCGTCCCTGACGCCTTCCTGTACAGGGACACCTGATGATGACGACTGGCAGGTGCTGAAGCAGATTTCTTAGACTGTCAGTTTATTCGGTGTACATATATGGTGGTGGTTAGCTTAGTCTCACTGGAACCGTGCAGATGTAGTGACGGAGGCGCCTGGGGTGGGTTGCTATTTTGTACCAGTGCCTGTGGAAAAGGTCTCGGGTGCTGTTGTGCTGGTTACGGCGCATTGCTACCTGTTCAGTTAATTCTGGCTCCAGACATGTCTTATACGCGACAATGTTTAAAGTTAACTTGTTATGTATGCTAGTTGCCTCATCACTGCGCTGTGGTACCGTGGTTTTACTATGCAACCTTGGAGCTGAAACCTGGACAGTTAAAGTTAATACTATATATATATATATATATGGAGTTCTCTGTTATGCAAGGACAGTTAAAGTTAATACTATATATATGGAGTTGTCTGTAATGCCAGGAAAGTTAGAAGTATGGCCTTTGAATGCTATCTGTGCCTCTGTTGTCAGAAATTCGCATTCGCTCCACAGGATGGTTTGCTGAATCAAATTTTAGTTTGGAAATCCAGGCATTGCTCGTCCGTTATCTTTGGGTGTCTTAAACCCATTTTTGGCCTTGGAGTTGGCGTGGTGTGGCCTAGGACGAGATAACATGTCTCGGTGTCATAGGCCATGGCGCTTAGGCTGATGGCCTGGGTGATGTGGTGCTGGTGTGGCCAGAGCGGGGCGCCACGATTCACAGCGTTGAGGGTCGCTCCGATTGTTTTGATCCCTGCTTTAAATAAAATACAAAATATCGTGTGCTCAAAATACAAAATAACTGTTTTGTAAACATAAAAATTAGCATGAAAATAATAAATGATAGGAAATATAAATACTGAATACTCGAAACTATCACTCCAATCTGAAAAAAAATGTATAGAAGTGACGGCATGAGCACTGATTATCAATAATTTAGTTAATAAATTTTTAACTTATTATAATATATAAATTTGGTACCGTAATTTGCTATCTAATAATCCAAGTTTATAAGTATAAATGACATAACATACATTAAATAAGTAGTGAAAATATAATTTAAGAGACCGTGTTATTTCAACTCACGTCTTACAAAATATAGAATGAAGAGTGTTCTCTTTACTTAGGCTAGTCTCAATGGATGTTTCATAGAAGTTTTATGCACGTTAAATATGCTGATGTGATACTATATTAATGATGGGAGAGATGACGAGAGTTTTATGGGAGTAGAGATAATTTTATGGGGATGAAATTCTTTTGCATATTTTTAAAATATAAGTGTTTTGAAAACTGGTGTATGAAAACCTCATTAAGACTGACCTTTGTTTTTTTTTTAGACTGACCTTAGTGAAGAATTTAGTTAGACAAGGTCACAAGGAGGGCCATGGCCATGGCCCATCTTAATCTAAACTAAGCTCTTCCCTTTGCATGGCCAATTTATATAGAGAGAATTACCTATATAGCCTTAAAAATTTACGCCTTTTTATGATCTTTTTTTATTTGAACTCACCTAATATTTCGGCTTCCTTGTATGGCTTTTCGGTCAAATCGAAATGTCTAAAAGTACCCTTTCTTCTTTTCGATCAATTCAGGCGCTCACGTTTCGTCTCATCGGGAAAAAATATCCCATGGCCGCCCATGCCCTTAATAATTGTTCCCTCAGATTAGATGATAATTAAATAGAGGTACACTTTTGATCTTTGTTCATATGTATTAATGATGATTAGTCCCTTTTAGTCTTTTAAACCAAACTACACTAAGGACTTACTATTTACCATGTTTTAGTCTCTAGTCCTCCCAGGACTAGAGAACCAAATAGGCTAGCAGTGACTCTTTACTTCTCAGTAGTAAGTCTTTACTTCTCAGCAGTAAGTTTTTGCTTATCTAAGGTGAGCTGCAATTTCCGATGTATTAAGGTGTGCTTGATTCAACTGCTGAAAAGTCACTGCTTTTTCGAAGTAGCTATTTTCATGTAGACAATTTTCATAGCATCTCAAACCCTTCTTTTGTCTTTCTGCTTTTCCAAGTTGGTGGAAATAGAAAAAAATTCAGAACTATTCGAAAAGAGATAGAGTGGAGTTATGTTTCATAGTTATTTCAACCACTAGCTTATATAACTTTTGTAACCGAATTTTGCCAGCAATTCAGCAGTGTTTTCTCTCACAATAAATTAGCCAACAATACTTTCTACCATGGCTTATCAGCCAAACAAACAAGGCAATCCCACACTTTACAGTTCATAGCAGTTATTTTTTTTCACCTCACAGCTTAATCAATCCGACTCTAACTTTATCCAAAAAGGTGCACATATCATTTTTCGAAAACAAACCAATCTCAAGTTAACTAAATATATAATACCAGATAATTATTATTAGAAAATTACACAATATATTTTACAATAAACCTATTTATAGATAAAGGGTGTTATTTATAAATCTAGTAAAAAATCGATTGACTCCATCAAAAAGTGAGATTTACACTTTCTTGAGGACAAAAGGAGTATTGAAATATTTTCAAAGTTCAACACCTTTTTCTAGGAAAAAGTGTACAGGGATGACCACAAAGTTGGATAGAAAACCAATTTTATTTCTAATTAATAATTATCATGACATACTATCAGTATTTATTAATATATATACTCCCCGTCCTAGAAAAGAAGACGTTTTGGGATATATGCATGTTGAATTTTCTTAACTTGGACTAGGTTTATAAAAAATACGTGCAATATTTTCTAAATAAATTTATTATAAAAGTATATTCAACGATCTATATAATAACACTAATTATGTATTATAAATATTATTTTTTAATATACAATTGGACAAAGTTTAAAAGTTGACTTCTCGAGAACGAAGATGTCTTCTATTTTGGCATAGAGGGAGTAATTAGTTGTTATTTTAACTAAAATATAATTAGTCAACTATTATCATAGTATTCTACCCATTCTCAACCATCAACCCAAAAAAAAAAGCTTGCTCTATTTATCCAACCAACACTATCAACTATTTATCTCACGCGTCGTAACTGATGTCAAATTCTCAAAGTACACCCCCCCTTGCACTCAACCAACGTATATTAGGAAGCCATCAAAGCCGCCTTCTCGCTCGCTCACTGACACTCCGCCGCAAAACCCTCCCCTCGCCGGCCGCTCCTGCCGGCTCCGTCTCGCCAGCTCGCCGCTGCCGCAGCTCCGGCCACCGCAGGGTCTACCCCACCCGCAGCTGAGGCAATCGCCAATAGCACGCCGGTGAGTGACCCTCGCTACAGCCGTGGCCATTCCGTATCCCCTGCTTTCCCCCTCTCCGTTACTTCCTGTGTGATGAATGTGGGTCGATCGGCGGGTCGCTCGTCGCCGGTAGGCACCACCGTCACGCCGCTCACCCCCCGACGATGCACCCAGCGGGTTTCTACCGTTCGTCTCGTACCTTGGTTGGCTCAAGCTACGCCATTTTGGTTGGCTCCTAGCCTAGCTCCGCATTGGGGTTGGGGTTGGGGAAACGCTGTAATCGCGGCTGTAGAATGCTCGAAAGGACAAACTCTGTTGCCCTGACCTTGAGACGAAATTGTCTGCCGTTTCTTGGATTGTATCTGTCTAGCTGATACTCAGTGCCTCTGTCTCTGAATCCTTCTGAAAGACGAGGTGCTAGTGCTACTGCAGTACTACAGCTGATTATAGCGCTGCGTTTTTTTTTTGTGTGTGTGTGGGGGGTAAAGATCCGATGGAATTTGTGCTAACTTAAATTGCATAAATTTGGTACTTTAATTTTTTCTAACTGGAATTGCTAAAGAATTATAGCTTAGATGAAGCTCATCACTAGCATATGCATATATGCTTCTGGGGTGGCTTCCTTTACCCAGGTGTGCATTTGTGCTACTGAACAGGGGAGGAGTGGTGATAGGAAAACAGGGGTGATAATGACTCCCACGAACAAACTGAAAACATTTTCTCCGGAGGGTACTTAGATGAAGCTGATGATAGTTTTCCCTGCCTCACTCGAGATGTTGACATGTTGCTTTTTTATTTCAGTTTGCTTGTCCTCGTTGTATTTTACGCTTATCTGTTGATCAAATTTAGGATCTCTGTTTGTTGGGATTGGTGATTGGTCTAATAATACTCTGATATCTAGTTTTTTTGGACACTCAACTATTCCTATTTAAATCTGAGCCTGATTACTTAATTAGCAAAGTAATGGTGAATGACACAAAAGTTGTTGCGCAGTAGTTTTGATCACAAACAAACTTGGATCACATCATGTTTTTGCCTCGGAACGGATTTCTTGCGTGGCGTTCCTAATTTCTGGCGTTTCTCTGAATGTTTTTTTTTATGAAAAGGGGGATGTAGTCGTGGTTGTAGCCTTGTAGGATGATCAAAGGGGCTAAATTTGTTGCCTCGGAACGAAATTCTTGCGTGGAGTTCCTAATTTCTGGGGTTTCTCCAAACGTTTCTGCAAGGATATAGTACCTGCAGTGTTTCTGACTGATTCCTACTGCAGAGAGGGTGCTACCGCGGTACTCATTATAGTACTATACTCTCGTGGTTTGGTGGAAATATCAGTTATATGTATAGAGGGATGGGATGCATTTTCCACTATCATTTTTGCTAACTGGAATTGCTGCTTTTGGCAACAAGTAGCTTAGATTGAAAATATGTTTATCTGTATAGAGGGATGCATTTTCCACTATCATTTTTGCTAACTGGAATTTCTCTATTTGACATAGATAGCTTAGATCAGAAGATCATCAGTACTCTATTGCATTTAGAGATTGTTTTTCTGATAGAGAAATTGTTTCCACTATCATTTTGCTAACTGGAGATTAGAGAACTTGAGGTAGCTAACTGGAATTTCTCTATTTAACATATGCAAGTACTGAATTGTTTCTTTATTTTAACTATTATCAGATAAACATAGAGTACTGAATTGTTTCCACTATCATCAGATAGTGGGAAAATATAGATTGTTTCTCTTTTATACAAGTATGCTACCTGTATAGAGGCAATTCTAAGCTACCTGTGTTGAATTGTTACCAGTAGCATAAAATGTTTCCACTATCATTTTTGCACTATCTGAAGATCATCAGATATGCTACCTGTATAGAGGAATGCATAGAGTACTGAATCTCTATTCAGTACTCAACACATATAGCTGAGTTGTATAAAAGAGAAATTCTATAGAAACGACAGAGAATAGAGTACTGAATTGTTTCCACTATCATCAGATAAACATAGGTAGCTTAGAACAGAGAAGCGATTGTTTCCACTATCATCAGATAAACATAGGTAGCTTAGAACAAAGAAGAGTTTGTTTCCACTATCATATAGAGTAGCATCTAGCATATGTATATATGAGTTTGTTCCTGTAACAAACTCTTCTCTATTCTATGAAATGGGCACAATCTCTTGCCAATTCGTTCAAAAATAAAAAATAGGAAGCTTCCTTTTTATCCAGGTGTGAATTTGTGTGATTGAACAGAGACTGATTCAAAACAGTGGTGATGACTTCCACATGCAAACAGAAAGCATTTTTTGGCGGAGTACTTAGATAGAGCTGATAATAGTTCTGCTTCCCTCAATTGAGATACTGACATATTGCTTCTTTATTTTCATTTTGTCCTAATTGTCTTTTATGCTTATCTAGGGATCAAATTTAGGATCTTCTTTGTTGAGATTGATCTACATCTACTTTTCTATCTTTTGCAGGCCTATTCTTTACCTTCCGATACAAGTAGAGAATCTGTGTCCAGGGATGCCTGATTACTTGATTAGGAAAGAACTAGTGATGGCTCAAATGCACTGTGTAGGTAGTTTTGGCCACAAACTTGGACCACATCCTCACGAGAGAACAAACCGTGAGGCACTTGTAGATTGTCAGTATGCACTTGTGATACCAAGAGTCCGACACCTGAATTGCTTATCATATGCTATTTCAGTATTTCATAGGTCTGTTGTATCATATTAAACTCTACCATTAGTGAACTTGAATTTACTTGATCATAATAAATTATATTAATCTATCTATCCTGAATTCTTGATGCACAGATATGGTTAGGTTAACTTGCCTCCACACTAGCATCATACTTGTGTGACAAAACACTGCAATTGTTTGGCCTGCTAATATTTTGCCAGAGCACATTTCCCTTTCTGTCACTGACATATCAGATCCTCTGTGTATGTGCAGGACCTGATGGAGACATATAATTTTGTTTCATAAAGTGGTTGAAGACATCTCTACTGCTTTTAAGATACTTGGCTCTTAAAACACATGCTGATTAGAACATACTAATGCCAGGCTGGTGGCAACACATATCAGGGCTAATTTGACATATTTGGTATGATGGAATGTAACAGAGAAGAGGGTTTAAGGGCAGGACGAATTGCTTTAACAAAGCTAAAAAAGAAAGACTTTAGGGGTGCCCAAAGGATTGCACTCAAAGCTCAAAGGCTTTATCCAGAGCTTGAGAACTTGTGCCAGCTGTTAGCTGTCTGTGAGGTGCATTGTGCAGCAGAGATAGAGATCAACGGAGACTTGGACTGGTATGGTATTCTTCAAGTGGAAGCAACAGCGAATGATGAGGTCATAACAAAGCAATACTGCAAACTTTCCTATTTGCTCCATCCTGACAAGAATACTCTTCCTGGTGCTGAAGCTGCTTTCAAGTTGGTTTGTATAGCTCATAAAATATTGTGTGATCATATGATGCATTTTCTGTATGACATCAAAACACAGCATGTTTTCAGAAAAGTGGCAAAGAAGGGTACACATCTACCAGAAAGTACTCATGCAAACAAAGGTGATGCAATAAGACATAGGGTCCCATCTGAGCTTATATTGGTGTTCCGGACCATATGTCCACATTGTCAGAAGCAATTTCTATTCTACCAAAAGAATATTTTTGTGCGCTGTGATGACTGTGGTAAAACTTTTTTTGCATTCAAGCTGCATGAGGAGGCTGTGCCCTTGAGATTCCTACCACCTGCACCTTATAATGCTCAAGTGTCACCAGAGATGTTATCGTGTCACCCAAATCAATGGCTTGACTGCACAAAGCTTCAAAGTGCAGTGGGGGACATGGATTCCAGAGCAACAATGCATGCCACACAATCAGATGAACATGTAAAATGGGATGGCAGGTCATGTGATGATGGAGAAGGAAACTTCTCAGCGATAGAAGTAGAGGCAGTTCAACTATTGGCAATGGACCAAATCATTTCTCCTGAAGCTGCTGTAGAGAAGGATAAAACTGAAAGCATGACACTGGAGCCAAACTTGAGTAGAGAAGATGCACGTGCATTGTCAAATGCAAATGCTGCGGGGTCATGCAGTCTTCAGAGATTTGACAAGAGAAAACAAGATGATGGCATAGGCAGTAGCCACAACATGGACTCCTGTAACAATAAGAGGCAGAGGATATATGATTCAGTCTCCAAGGCTAACTCAAGTGATGATACAATGTGTAATGAGAACGCTGCTAGTGCAGAGGATCAATCTTCTGATCGTTGCCCCAGCAAATTTGATAACCCAGAGGAAGGAAATACAGCACATGAAGACTGTCAGCAAATTTACAGGAAACATACTTCTGATATTTCTACCCAGTGGTCAAATGGAAGTTCTATGATTGCCTGTGCTTGTACTGAGATCTTTAATTTTGAGACCCACAGGGAGGCCAATCGGTTTGCAGTTGGTCAGATCTGGGCCCTTTACGATAACTTTGATCTCATGCCAAGATTTTATGCTCAAATAATGCATTTTGATGCTCACAACGACAAAATACATTTGACTTGGTTGGAGCATGATGCAACAAATAAAGAAGAGGAGAAATGGATGGATAAAAAACTCCCTGTTGCTTGTGGAAGCTTCCGCTTACAACCAACAGTAGATACATCACAAGATAGGTTCATGTTTTCTCACACTGTTGCATGGACAAAGGGTATGAAAGGAAACTCGTATGACATATATCCTAACAAGGGTGAGGTATGGGCTCTTTACAAGGGATGGAGCATGCAATGGAGCTCA
>Ga0182004_10001239_pt1 | contig 18243 bp, 24 predicted proteins | sample Sormic07211540_1_FD_120479 | JGI IMG/M metagenome (GOLD analysis project Ga0182004, IMG submission 120479) | Endophyte microbial communities from Sorghum bicolor roots, Mead, Nebraska, USA - 072115-40_1 MetaG | ecosystem: Host-associated > Plants > Roots > Unclassified | place: USA: Nebraska...
ACAATGATTTCTAGATGTAATTGCACTAATTAGAGTTATTCATTGATGTAGTTATAGAATTACCTTAGATCCAACTCCCTAGTTTATCCAATGGCTAACTATGATTATGACTAGTAGATGCTCCGATGATTATCCTTAATTATGTAACTTGATGATTATACTATCAACCATATTTATCCATATTTACCTTGTGACCTCTACCTATTATGAGTAGATTATATGACATTGGTAATATCATCCTATATAGTTTCTTACCAATATAATAGATTATAGTTTAACACACAACCTTCCTAGTGGTATAAATATAAATTGACAACCTAGATGCTTCCCTAGGTAAAATGCTACAACGGTATAATTATATGTCTGCTCATAGAACCCATTTAGTTTATAATTATATTCTTATCTTTTATGCTCTGCCTAGTTGTAGTAGAATATGTGAATCTATATTAAATTCCTAGCAATATAATTAGGGATGACAACCTACTTCATGCTTAGGAATATTAGGGTCGCTAGTTGCTAATTGACAAGTTAGTTATATACCATACATTTCTGGTGTTATTGCTAGAGGTAGGGTTTATCTCTATTTTTAGTAATGACGGTAGTCAATGTCAACAAGCATTTTTGGTGCCGTTGCCGGGGAAGGCACAATAAACTTAGGATATATCGATAACATATATACACAGTGATAAAGTTATATTACCAATCAATTTCTAACTCAATCAGGTACACACTTCATTGTTATCATTTTCTTATCTTATGCAGGGTGATGAATGAATGGTTGTTCTCTTCCAAGAAACTTTAAAGATCCAAAGAAACTTCTTAGAAAGAAGAAGTTTGTAGAAGCAAGGGAAAAATTTGAGTCAACATCAAGAACACCCTCTGCTGCTCAAGCTTGTTCTTCAGAGGAACTAGCTCCAATATTGGAAGAAGAATTTGAAGAACAAGTAGAAGAACAAACATAAGAGCATTTAGGTGAAGACCTAGCTCCTGTGTTTAAAAACATGGCTGAGAAGACACTGCGAGAGTTCTCTGCCCCAACAACAGCAAACATTCAGACTGGACCAGCAGTCAACACTGGGGAGAATGGATTCGAGCTTAAGCCTACTCTCATTACCATGGTTGAAGCCAACCAATTCTATGGAAAAGCTCATGGAGATGCAAGTGCACACTTAAACACTTTCTAGAGATCTGCAGCACCTTCACGATCAGAGGAGTACCAAAAGATGCTATCTTACTCCATATTTTCCTATTCTCATTATTGATAAAAGCCAAACAGTGGTTCTACATCAACAAAGACAAACACAATACATATGACCTATGCTCGACTGCTTTCCTAACAAAATTCTTTCCTACAGCCAAGACTAATGCTCTACGAGGGAAGATTGCAAGTTTCCAATAACAACATGATGAATCATTCACTAAAGCATGGGAAAGATTCCAGAATTACATTGAAGACTGTCCTCATCATGGGATAGAGGAGTGGCGGTTAATGTAGACTTTCTATCACGGGCTCATCTCTAGTACCCGTGAGTCTATTGATGCTATAGCTGGGGGAGCTTTCCTGTCACTTAAGCTCTCAGACGCTAAAGCACTCATTGAGAAGATGGCCTCAAATTCAACATGCAATGAAGAACGTACTTAGCCTCAGAAGAAAGGAGGAGGAATCCATCATCTCAAGGAAGCTAACATGGTCACTTCCGAGCTAGACCTCATCATGAAGAAGCTCGACATAGAGAACAAGGAAGTCATGCATATCAATGATTCCCATATGATATGTGAAGAATGTGGAGACTATGGGCACTCACCTGCCAGTTGCCTACACTTTAAGAGGATGTGAACTTTATCAACAACAATACCTACTATCATCCTTAACAAAATCAAGGGTGGAACCAACAACCTCAACAAGGTAATTACCAAGGTAACAACCAAGGTAATAATTTTAATAACAACTTTCTGCGTTTGAAAGAATTAATTACTAGTCAATCTAAACTACTAAATCAAATGACTAGGAAGCTAACATCAAATGATGAAACTTTGGAAAATGTACATACTAGAATGGATACTTTTGCTTCTACCATAAAGAATCAGCATAGTTTCAATAAAATGCTAGAATCACAATTAGCTCAATTAGCTGCTGCTGTTCCTCCATTAGAAAAAGGCAAGATTCCATGCCAACTAGAAGATTTAGAAACTGCTAACCTTGCTGATATTCACAATGCAACCCAATATCATATTGAGCCTGCAGATGTACAGTGGATTCACCACTCTCTACCATAGAAGATGGGAGACCCTAGAAGACATGTCATTCCTATCTCTATAAGATGCCACAGCTTTCCAGAGGCTATTTGTGACTTTGGTGCAAGTGTCTTTATCATGCCCAAGGTAATTTATGAGAAAATATTAAATGATCCCCTATTGTACACAAATATGTGTTTGCAGCTTGCAGATCAGTCCATTTACTACCCTGAGGGAGTACTAGAAGAAGTTGTCATTAGAGTGGGGCAATCATATGTCCCAGTTGACTTTGTAGTCATGGAGACAAGACTAGATGAGAAGGCACCCATCATTTTGGGTAGACCATTCTTGTACACAACAAAAGCCATCCATCATATATGCGGAGTACACCAAGATTATCCTATGCATCAAGGACAAGAAAGAGAGATTCACATTCAAGAACCGCGTCCTAAAAACTCCTGCAGCCCCAAAGCAATTCCATCAACAAGAAGAGCAAGAACAACAATCAATGCCGAAGAAGAAGAACAATAGGAACAACAGAAGATGGAGGAGGACCAAGCATGCACCTGTAGAAACAACTCAATTGATCACCGCTATCAACACCGAGAATGATCATATGCCACCCAATCCATTTCCAATCAAGAGAGCTGATCCAGGAGTTCCATTCATTGAATGCACAATCAAAGACACCACTTTCCCACACACCATCTACGACACCGGATCAGGCTGCAACATAATGTCAAAACATGTATATGATGAGTTATTTGATTTACCTTTATACCCAACATGTATTCAGTTACAGATGGCAGATCAATCACTAAGGTTCACTAAATGAGTGGTCAAGAATGTTGTGGTAAGAATTCAAAGACAATATATACCTATAGATTTTCTAGTTCTTGACATGCAGGGAGACGATGATTCCCCAATCATTTTGGGAAGACCGTTCCTCTACACAACCAAAGCCAACATCTACATTAGTTCAGGGCATATCCACTTCAACCTACTTGCCGGAAAGATATGCTATCAATTTAGAACACTAGTTAACCATGAGCAGATCAGGAAGTAATGCAACAGGAGAAGATGCCAAGCCCACCGTCAGGCTACCCAGTCTCACTGCAGATGGGAAGACTTTCTTGGCAAGATTATGAAATATGAAGATTGCTTCACGGAGCAAGAAGGGAACACACGAGCACGCCGATGGAGTGAGTGTGCGGAAGAAGCTGAAAGGATGGACCGAGTTGCCAAGAAAGAGAAAGAGGAGATCTTACCCCAATTAGAACCATGGGAGAAGGAGAATAGAGATGGAGAGTTAGAGCTAGAGAAGAAAGAAGCAAAAGAGACAGAAGTAAGAAGGAAGGAAGACGCACCTAACGCATCACCACGAAATGGGGAGTTGACTGAGGTTACCTCAGATGATGAACCCACTCAGTAAGTGCTCCCCTCTATCAAAGTCCTATCAGTAGACTTTAAATTCTGTACCCAAGCCATAGGTTCAGAATGGTAGTTATCTAGTTAAAGTTAGCATGCATTAATAATTTCACTTTAATATACTTAGTAGCATATTTATTTCTCTTGGCATATTCAGACAAAATACAAACAATTATTTACTGCTTTAATTTCTACATCATAAATACCAAAGCCCCATGTGAACAAACTTATGGTAACCCCCTTAAGAATATTTACTATGGTGGCATAAAAAATTAATTAAATAGCATTCATATTTATTTCATGCATTATAAAATCAGAAAATAAAAAAATATACAACCATGAAATTTTGCAAAATTAGCTCATAAGAATAATCAATTGCTCATTGGCTGACCGTAACCTATTATTAAATTTAAGCCTCGAGTTTTAGTGTTCTTGTTGGAGTATGACTATGCAGGAATGACATCATAGCAAGGAGAGAGTCCATCAGTGGCAACCACTAGGTTCGCAGCTGGGTAGCTCACTCTAAAGTACATCTACACCAAGTATTGCAAACATCTAGCTTGGGGGAGGAGTATCCCCTAGTTATCAGGTAATTATACCGAAGCGATTATTGAGTCTACATAGTTATAAAAATACCAAAAATATATGGGCACATGAAGGTCCATAAGTCATAGTCTCTTTGTGAGTTATAATTAGTTAAGTCATAGAGTCTGTTTAGAGTCACTCTAAACAATAGCTAAACAAAAATTGATGAACATTAAAATCTTGTCTTGGAGATGATGAATAGTTGCTCTATTATAGATCTTTACAAGTACCTAGATTTCAACGTGAGATTCTCTCAAGATTTGGACATTACTATTTTAATTTGAAGATTTACTCTAAACCTGCAACTTGTGGAGGTATAAGTTTGATTTGAGTCTAGGTAGTTGGTTTATATGATCATTGAAAGTCTGAGCTGCTATTATCTTATTCCTAGCATTACTAAGTTCTGGAGATTTATTTTGAAAACCCAAAATCCTACATGATGAGCTCTTATATGACAAAGTATTAATTCCTACCAAAGCCATATATAATATACATTTAGAGTTAGGAGAACTTTTGCACATTTATGCTGCTTGCTTTGCATTGAGTTCAGACAACCTTTGTCGAATACCTTATGAGAGTCTTGTCATAATTTTAAGACCAAGATCACATACACAGTCCAGTTCACATATGCATTATTTCCAGTAGGAGTAGTCGCAATCATTTCCACTCCATGTTCATCAATCATGTTCTCCTGCTACACTAAGAGAGGACACAAAAATATACAATCACCCTATAGGATAACCCCTGTCTTTAAATTCTCTAAGTCCTTATCATTAACTCTCTGATCATTTATTGTATTCAAAGGATACATGTGGCCATGCAAAAATATAAAGAAGGAAAGGGAGCAAAAGATGGACAAGTGTCCCATGTAATTAAAACAAAGGATACTAGATGTCTGCCTCCCTGAGTAAAAATGAATAATAAAGATAGCCCATGTTTTTCCCGCGAAAAGTTCCAAGATCAAAAGAGAGATTTATCTTCAAGGAGCAAGACTAGAAATAGAAATTAGCCATAAATACCACAAATTCACCTATCCACCATATTCCATACACATGCACACCTTGCTTTTATTGTATGCCTCGATTCTGTATGGATCCATTAGTTGACTTTACAATACATGCATTGCAAGTAATGCCTATCCTTATTATTGCCACTCCTATAAGCCCTTCCATATATATACCTTTAGCTATAGGAGGCATAGCATCACTAATGCCTCAAGAGAGAACTATAAATACCACAAACATTGAGAGACTTGAGGGTGTCATACAATTAAAGCTCTAAATTTTATTCTAAAAACTTATAAAAAACTCTAGAATAATGGTTCTGCGAAGAATTTGAGACATAGTGCTTGACCTAATTGTTCTGTCTTCTGATTGCTCAAGACTCATACAAAAGCTGTAAAGCCCCATGGTTAAAGGTAAAATGGGTAAGTTTGAAGATTAGAGCAGTTATTAACTAATTCAGAGGACAATCTGTGTTGGGAGCATTTGTACTTTGAAAGAACGAAAATATTGTAGAAACTCTTGATCCAAATACATATACTGCTTAGGCTTGGTTTGCCAAGGGACTAGCAAAAGGTAAGCTTGGAGGAATTGTTGACGGTCGATAACGTCAACTTTTATTAGAACTTTAATCTCGATGGAGAACATAAATACACACTAGTATAGGGTTTAAACTAACAATTTCCACGAGTTTTGCATATTTTGTATTTTCCACGACGAATTTCAGGAAAGCTAAAAGAGGGATTCTAGTGCAAAATAAACACGAAACTTATCCGCCACGGGAAACATCACGGGCAGATTCAGGAAGGATCGAGAAGACACCCGAAGCAACGGGAGGCCTGACGGCTGCCAGATGGGGCCGGTCGGCCCCGCCCTTCCACTGGTCGGCGCCCCCCTTTAGGGTTTTGGCCCCCTCTTCTGGAAGCTTCCTCCACCACCTCTCTTGATGCATCTCGACCCTTGGTTAAGTTGATTTGATATAAATACATGGGTAGACCCCCCTACAGAACATCCTCAATCCATTATTCATCAAGGCCTCAAGCCATCAAGCATCAAGCGCGTTCAAGTTCATCAAGAGCCTTCTAGTTCATAGTTCTAGTTAGTTAGATTAGAAGTCGGGGAGATCTAGTTCTTCATCGAGATCTGGAGCCCCAGGCGTTGGTTTGGAGCGCAAGAGTTCGGTAATAGATCTAGTTCTTACTTTACAATATTCAATTGTATATTAGGGGGACTTTATTCTTAATAGATCCATATGTTCTTAATTGCAATAGTCATTATCTACTTTGATTATATGTCTAGGATAGTTGGTTTGATCTTGTTGAATTCATGTAATTGCTCCTATAGCGTTTACCTAATAGATATTTGGGTAGATGGTACACAATATGTAGACATGGTGTCTAGATATTTTGTTTATCTGCGAGTGCACCTTGATGTGTCAAGACGTGTGGTAGACCGCGTAGGTGACAGCTGCGTTGGATCCTCTGTAGTCCACCCTCCGTGCATAGGACTAGCATGGGCGTGGTCGCGAAGGAGGAGACCTTTGTGTCTTAATAACCTCATTAATTGATGTCTCTTTACATGTGATTATGATATAGGGTTAGCTCAACAATGATTTCTAGATGTAATTGCACTAATTAGAGTTATTCATTGATGTAGTTATAGAATTATCTTAGATCCAACTCCCTAGTTTATCCAATGGCTAACTATGATTATGACTAGTAGATGCTCTGATGATTATCCTTAATTATGATACTTGATGATTATACTATCAACCATATTTATTCATATTTACCTTGTGACCTCAACCTGTTATGAATATATTATATGACATTGGTAATATCATTTATTCATCCTATATAGTTTCTTATCAATATAATGGATTATAGTTTAACACATAGCCTTCCCACTGGTATAAAAATATATTGACAACCTGGATACTTCCCTAGGTAAAATGCTACAATGGTATAATTATTTGTCTGTTTGCATAACCCATTTAGTTTATAATTATATTCATATCTTTTATGCTCTGCCTAGTTGCAGTAGAACATGTGAATCTATATTAAATTCCTAGCCATATAATTAGGGATGACAACCTACTTCATGCTTAGAAGTATTAGGGTGGCTAGTTGCTAATTGACAAGTTAATTATACACCATACATTTCTAGTGTTATTGCTAGATGTAGGGTTTATCTCTATTTTTTGTAATGATGGTAGTAAATGTCAACACCTTTACATCCGCCGGTACCGTACTACTGAAATTAGAAGGGAGAATCAAAAGTTTAAGTAACATCATTAAAAAATAGGCACATATATAAGCAAATGTCTAGAAATAACTCACATTACGATCCGTACACTTGTAGAATATACGACTGTTGTTTACTCCCTCTTTCGACACTTTATACTCCATCATAATCTTCTGCCCACACTTGCCGCAAGTAATGAGAGGGAGTTCCTACCGGTATTGCTTTTGAACCCTTGAGATACCAAGGACCCAGTCACGGTTGTCATCTACTATCCATACTAAATTTTTAAACAATTACAAATTCCATATTTTCTAGTAAACATGATTGATTAAAGAAGAACCTAATAACATCCTTCAAATGACCCAGGCAGAGGGGAGGAGAGGTAGCCGTGGCCTATAAACCGGACCCTTTAGCACCAGTTCAAGGCACAAACTTGGTCTAAAGGTGACCCTTTAGCACCGGTTTGTGCCTTGAACCGGTGCCAAAGGGTTTGACTCGGCCTGTGGCACTGACCGGTGCTAAAGGGGACCCTTTAGCACCGGTTGGTAACAAGAATCGGTGCTAAAGGGTCCCTGCTCCGATAGCACTGGTCAGTAGCCATTGGGCAGGCCCCTTTAGCACCGGCACATGTTACAAACCGGTGCTAAAGGGGTCTTTAGCCCTGGGCCGTAAAAAGGCCGAGACTTTTGGTGATTTTGGGCATCAACCAATGCCTCATTCTGTAGTAGTGCCTTCGCCAAATATCAAAAAGTGGAGGATACTGAGAGGCAAAAAAATTGCCCAAAGAAAGCTATTCAAAACTGCTTGCGAGACAAAAGGTACAAGCTTACTCATCAATTATCGCAAGGTTTTCTGCTATATTATTTTACTGGGTTGGTTACACCATGGTCTTGGTCATATCCTTGAATTATTCACCATGGGACTATTGTAAATGTTGACACCGTTTTTGGACACGTATCTTTGGACGAGTATCTGGGGGTTAATGAAATACAGATCGGCAGGTGAAAAAGTTATGATTGGTTAGCAGAGGAGCTGCCGATAAAGTTATGATGCCGATGGCAAAATAGTAGAATATGACCAAGTCTAGGAATGGTGATTGATCTGTGACGATGGCTGATATTGATGGTTGCCGATGCCGATGGAAGGTGATTTATCGATGATAGCAGAAGAAGGTGCAGATAGTGACGGTGTGCCGATCGCCTATGGTGGATAGATTAATGTTTTCCATAGTTATTAGAGTTTGTTCTACATACGGATTCCGTTCGATTTAGAATTAAAGTCCTAGTCGTGTCTGGTTGTAACTCTTTTGGATAGGGTATAAATGTAGACCCCGTAGCAACGTAAAAATAGACACAATCAATCAAACACAAGTTTCTACATCTATTCCAGCATCTACTTTTTCGACGACTTTGTCAACTTGCATATTTTCTTTTTAATTATAAGTTCTTAGGAATTCATCGAGTAAAACTCGGCGAGTTCTCAAGTTCTGTGTGAATACCTCTTGGTCGTGGCATCTGGGCGTATCGCTGTTGTTGGGACCAAAGTATTCGAGTTATCACCTTTGTCGGTTGTAAGGTCAAATCGGCTGGCATGCCTTAACATTAAATCAGGTATTAGCCCTTTGTGTTTGCAGATCTACTTTTGCATCAACACATCTTTCGGCATGCCCGGTGGGACACAAATTCATCATCAAGATCAACATGTCAAATAAGGATTTCGATGCAGACAACATTATTGCCGTAACTGAAGCCAATATCAGAGATGAGCAGAAGCAAGCTATGGAAAAAGCTATGGAGGAGTACAAGCAGTTATGTCTGAAGTCCTTTAGTCTCAACTGGAGCGGTGAGGTGATCCAAAAGGAAGCATTGCCGATGCCTCGGCAAATCACTTTTGAAGCCAATCGTGGTAAATTGCAAGAGATGGTTGACAATGCTATTAATCGTGCTTTAATCAATCCATCCAGTGTGCTGTCCAATACTGTTTTCAATGCTATGGCTAGAACATTCAAAGAAGGATAGATACCACCATCTTATGTGGGCTCGGCCTATCATCAGCCGGGATCACCATCGGTTACAGCTGCATCGGTTACTCTTGCCGTTGCGGGTACAAAAGTTACTTATCCTCCAAGCACATTAAGGATAACTAATGGGCAGTCTACACTGATGAGGACTAACCCAGCAACAACAGAGGGACAAGTTCAACTTGCTATAGATCTATTGGCATCGGCAATGTCAGGATCTGTATTTCAAAATTGTCAAGTCCCTCCCAATTGGTGGGGAAATGGTATGCCCTCAGACTTTGTGGCAAATAGTTATAGGACATCTCAATTGGCTAACGTAACAGGCAAGGCTCCTATGACATCGGCACCCCAGTATCGCCGATGACTCAGAATCCTCAATATTCTACAACGACTACTGCAAGGCCTTTTACTGGAAATTCTCAGATGCCCACATTCCAAATACCTAATGCATCGGGAGATCCATTGCCGACGCACCAAAGGTTTATGACTCAAACGGGGTATGTTAATCCAATGATGACATCCAACTATCAACCATCGGCAGGCCTTACGCCGATGAATATTAACAATGGATGGCCAGGGCAATTTGTTTTTCCACAAATGACTCAGCATAATCATCAAGCTGCGGGATTCCCGCAGGAACAAGTGCAGCCTGGATTTCAGAATCAAGGGCCAGTTAATCAGCCAATGAATCTTGCTCATCAATTTGGTGGCCAACAGGCTATGGCTAATGCTATGATCCCTAGAGATTTCGCACCTCAGAGACAAGTGGAAGCTTATCAGCAAATGCCAGAGCCACAGCCCACACATCGGCAGGATGCCAATGCCTACTGGGCCGATAAAATAGCTGAAGTCATGAGAGATCAATTCAGAATAAAACCGAAGGTTAATACTTACTCTTATCGGAGACCATATCCTCCTGCATACAACTTGATTCCACTTCCAAATTGGTATAAGGTGTCATATTTCACTAAGTTCTCTAAACAAGATGATACATCAACTATGGAGCATGTCAATCGGTTCATCATCCAGTGTGGGGAGGCTGCCAACTGAGATGAGTTAAGAGTTCGTTTGTTCTTGTCATCTTTGTCTGGATCGGCCTTTACTTGGTTTATTTCATTACCTCCAAACTCAGTAATCACTTGGGCTGATCTGGAGAAGCAATTTCACAAATATTTCTTTTCTGGAGTTCATGAGAAGAAACTTACCGATTTAGTAAGGTTGAGGCAACGCAATGATGAATCGGTTGAAGGATTTGTGGAAAGGTTGCGGGATGTCAAGATGAAATGCTATAGTCTGGTTCTGGATGATCGGCAGTTAGCCGATTTGGCTTTTCAAGGATTGTTACCACATATCAAAGACAAGTATGCTTCCCAAGAGTTTGAAAGTCTAAGTCATTTGGTACAGAGGATCTCTGATCAGGATATCAAGGCTTTTGAGCCTAGGAAAGCTTGGAACAAAAAGGTATCATTTGTCGATGAGATGATATGTTCAGATTCTGATGAGGAACCAGTCATCGGCTTGGCAGAATGGGTGAAAAATAAAAAGCCGATGTCTTGTCCTGTCGGCCATAAAGAGCTAGAAAAGTTTGCTTTTGACATCACAAAAGCTGATAGGATATTTGACTCTCAGCTTCACCCAACCATGTGATTCCATCGGCAGAGGAATTGAAGAAGATCAAGTATTGCAAGTGGCATAATGCAACGTCTCATAGTACAAATGAATGCAAAGTGTTCAGACAACAGTTGCAATCAGCTATAGAGTCTGGGAGGATTAAATTTGATAGCTCCAAAGCCCAGAAGCCGATGAAGATTGATCAGCATCCTGTCCCCACAAACATGCTGGATGCCAAGGGAAAGACCAAAGTCTTGACATCAGAAGCAGCTGAGAGAAGCGCATCGTTAGATCCCCAACACCAGATTACTGCAGATGATGCCAAGGGCAAGGGCTTGATCCAAGAAGGCACCTGTTCTAGAAGAACTCCTTGATCCGACATTGTAATTACCCATAGGAGACATCGGGAAACATGGCAGCAGCGTGAAGATCGGTATCGTCGCCAGCAAGAAGTTCGTCGCCGAGGAGAAGAAAGACGCCGACAAGAATGGAATCGGCATAAAGATCATTGGAATTGCCCGTTCTTCATCCACTGTTGGGAACAAAATATTAAATTACCAACTATTAGAGACTGCCCTGAGTGCAATGGTTATAATCGGTATGATATACCAAATCGGCGATATTAGGACGATGATCGGTGTTTTAATGGGTTGGTTAGAGGAAGGATGTCAGTTCACGATTGGCTAGGGGGCAGGCTCAGTGTGCATGATAGGCTAGGTGAACGTGTTGGCTATTTTCCAGGAAACCAGGAGGAGCTTGAGGAGATGGCAAATGCGTGAATTCATGATGAGTTTATATTTTGCAGGGATGGTAACACTTATCGGGTGGAATCAAGGGAGATTTGTAATCAATCGTTGAAGCAACCCCAACTTCCCCAGTGGTGTCCATACGGGTTGACAAGGACACAAAAGAGGAGGATGCTGTGAGAACGGCAGGAAGAACTGAGCAGGGGAGAAAATTCTGCTATGTCTAGAGATCGGCAGCAGCCGGATCACAAGGGAAAAGGGCCATCGGCAGACATTAACATGGTATTTATGTTGCCGATGGAATTTCTTGCACCCCTTAGTGATGATGAAGAGGCAAATTTTACTAATCAGATTGCTCAGTTGGTTCTCGACCCGATGACGGCAATATTTGAAAAGCTCGCTGATGACGAGAGACAGCACCTTAAAGCTTTGTTTGTCAAAGTAAGGGTTGATGGTCAGCCGACGACTAAGATACTCATTGATGGTGGAGCTGCTATCAACATTATGCCATATGCAGTCTATCGGAAGCTTGGTAAAGGGGATCAGGATTTGACCAAGACCGATATGATGTTAAAGGATTTTGAATGGAATGTGTCCCCGATCAAGGGAGCTATATGCGTTGAATTGACCATCAGCAGCAAAACTTTGCCGACAACTTTCTTTGTCATCAGTGGAAAGGGTGCCTACAATTTGCTGTTGGGGAGAGATTGGATTCATGCCAATTGTTGTATTCCTTCTACAATGCACCAATGCTTGGTTCAGTGGGTAGGTGACAAGATTGAAATTGTCCTAGGAGATTCTTCATACATCATTGCATCGGCAGGGGCAGATACTTATGGAAAGACCAGATGTATTCTCAAAGTTGTCGATTATAAAATTCCACCGATCCAAGTAGTCGGTTCTGATGAAGAGTTTTAATGGATAGGTTCGCCGATGATGGAAAGTTAGGCCAGGGATTTACATCGGCCGAGGCCTACTTTTATTAGTGCTAAGTTAGATTCTGAGTGTAAGCAACAATTAACCGAGTTGTTGAAGGAATATAAAGATTGCTTTGCTTGGGATTATACCGAGATGCCTGGTTTAGACCGATCGGTTGTTGAACATCGGTTGCCTATCAAGTCTGGGTTTCGGCTGCATCAGCAGCCAGCACGCCGATGCAATCCTAATATTCTTCCTGACATTAAGGCCGAAATAACTAAACTTATTGAAGCCAAAATTATTCGGCAGTGTCGGTATGCCGAATGGATTTCCAATGCTGTCCCTATTCATAAAAAGAATGGGAAACTCCATGTCTGCATTGATTTCAGAATCTTAATAAAGCTACGCCGATGGATGGATATCCAATGCCAATTGCCGATTTATTGGTTGATGCTGCAGCTAGACATCAGATTATTAGTTTTATGGATGGCAATACCAGTCATGTTGGATTGTTTGAGTGGATAGTCATGACCTTTGGCTTGAAAAATGCTGGTTCTACTTATCAGAGAGCTATGAATTTTATCTTTCACGAGTTCATCGGCAAGATAGTTGAAATCTATATTGATGACATGTTGGTTAAGTCTAGAGATTTCACAAAGCATCTAGCCGATCTGCGAAAGGTGTTGGAGTGCACAAGGAAGCATGGTTTAAAAATGAATCCTAGTAAGTGTGCATTTGGTGTATCGGCAGCACAATTTCTTGGTTTCATGGTGCATCAAAGAGGGATTGAAATTAGTAGAAGATCCATTGATGCTATTAAAAAAATAGTTGCTCCTACCAATAAGACTGAACTTCAATCATTGATCGGCAAGATAAACTTCATCACACAATTTATATCTAATTTGTTTTGTAAGATTCATGCTTTTAGTCCTCTGCTTAAGTTAAAAGCCGATCAAGAATTTGTATGGGGAAAAGAGCAACAGTTAGCATTGGATGAAATCAAGAATTATTTGATAAGTCCTCCTGTTTTGGTTCCACCACAATAAGGGAAACCCTTCAGATTATATCTGTCTACCGATGGAATGGTCATCGGTTCAGCTCTAATTTAAGAATTTGAAGGGAAGGAGCGTGTGATTTATTATTTGAGTAGAAGATTGGTGGATGCTGAAACATAGGTATTCGGTAATTGAGAAACTATGCCTATGCTTATACTTTTCATGCATTAAGTTGAGACACTATTTGCTATCGGTCGAATGCACTATTATATGCAAAGATGATGTGGTCCGATATATGTTATCAATGCCAATTATGAGTTGTAGAATCGGCAAGTGGATATTGGCGTTGTTGGAATTTGATCTACGCTATGAGTCGGCTAAGACAATCAAGGGGCAGATTATGGCTGATTTTGTGACTCAGCATTGCGGTGTAGTGAATGCCTTGGAAATTGTTCCTTGGACGCTCTTCTTTGATGGATCGACATGTGACCGGGGGGCGGGAATCGGCATAGTGCTAATTTCTCCCCGAGGAAAGAAGTATGAGTTTTCTTTGCCGATTGTTGCCACGTCGACGAATAATCAAGCTGAGTATCAAGCTCTGGTCAAAGGGTTGGAGTTATTAAAGGAGGTTCATGCTGATGCTGTTGAGATCTTCGGTGATTCTATGCTTGTTATAAATCAGTTGGTTGGAATTTATGAATGCCGAAGTGAAGTTTTGATAACCTACTATGAAAAGTGTATACAACTACTAAAGGAGTTCAAAGATTTCCGGTTAGAGCATATTCCTCGGTTGCATAACGAAGAAGCTAACAGATTGGCCCAACACGCCTCAGGATATCAACCCGTCTCGAATGTGTTATCGGCAGTTAGTGCTGATGATTGCAGAAAATGAATTATTGATTATCTGAAGGATCCATCCAAGAAAGATGAGAGGCATGTTAGGTTTCAAGCCACAAAATATGTGCTCCTTGAAGAAGTGTTGTATTATCGAACGATGGATGGAGTTTCGCTCAGATATTTAGGTGATGATGAAGCTAGAAGCTTGATGGGTGAAATTCATGAAGGAGTATGTGGAGCACATCAATTGGCTTTGAAGATGAAGTGGATGATTAGGAGAAATGGATATTATTGGCCAACTATACTTGAAGATTGCTTTAAATATTTCAAAGGGTGTCAAGGATATCAGAAGTTTGGCAATATTCAAAGGGCACCCGCATCGGCTTTGAACCCAATTATTAAACATTGGCCGTTCTGTGGATTGGCTATTGATCTCATCGGTCAAATTTATCCACCATCGAGCAAAGGGCATAAATTTATCCGCCATCGAGCAAAGGCCACTGATTATTTCACCAAATGGGTTGAGGCTATTCCTTTGAAGAAAGTAACATCAGCTAATATGATTGATTTTGTAAAGGAGCATATTGTTTACATCGGGAGAGTTTGATGAATTTGCAATCGGCATGAGAATTAAAGTGTTGAATTCTTCTTCTTATTATGATCAAGCTAATGGACAGGCCGAGGCTTCTAACAAAGGGATTATTAAACTTATCAAGCGGAAAGTTGAAGAAAATCCTAGGAGATGGCACATATTATTAAATGAGGCTTTATGGTCATATAGGATGGCATGTCATGGATCAACTAAAGTTTCACCCTATCAGTTGGTGTATGGGCACAATGCGGTATTGGCATGGGAAATTAAGACTGGATCTAGGTGGCTATCTTTTTAGAATCAATTGGCTGCCGATGACTATGCTACTTTGATGAAAGATGAGTTGGACGATTTAGCAGAGCATCGGTTGAGGGCTTTAATTAGTATAGAAGATAACAAGAAGAGAGTTGCTAGATGGTATGATAAAAGGGTGAAAGCTAAGGAGTTTACCAATGGAGATTTTGTGTGGAAGTTAATTCTACTGATCGGGACTAAAATTTCAAAGTTTGGAAAATGGTATTCTAATTGGGAAGGTCCTTATCGGATAAATCGGTCTGCTCCTAGCAATGCTTATATTTTAGAAACTCTCGAAGATGTCGAATTTCCCAGAGCATTGAATGGAAAATATTTAAAGAAGTACTATCCTAGTGTCTGGGTTGACACATAAAAGTTCAAATGCCAATAACATTCCTATCGGCTGGTAGAAATGTGTCTAGGATCATGCATGTTTAAAGTGCCGATAACAGTCCTATCGGCTAGACCAGAATGATCAAAAGTTTCTAAGGGCAGAATGGAACGAATTGCCAATGAAGAGCTCACAGATTCAGCAAATCTTGAATAGTCGATATGGCGCGCAGATGGATCTGGTTAGCCTCTTCTATCTCCAGGATATCCTCATCGGCAGGACCCTCTACTGGCTTCAGCTTCTTCTTCATCTGCAGTGCTTTGCAGGCTTGGATGTTCCATTCTTGTTGAAGAGTCTTGAGCATCTCAGGCAGCTAGCTTTCTTCTTGCTGAGCTTGAGTCAGGGCCTCTTCTTGTTTGAGCTCAGCTAGTAGGGCTTCCCTTCTTGCCGATAGGTCAGAAATCTTCTGCTTCAGCTCATCCCCTGAAGACTGCAGAATGCCGATGCTCTTGTGTTTTTCATCGGCAATGCGCTTTACTTGCATCACTTCCTCTGTGAGCTAGGCGTGAGCGGCTCTGTCGGCAAGGCGCTGAGTGGCTTTCTGGTACTGAAGCTGACGGCTTTCTAGATGAGCAGCTTGAAAGAGGATCTCTTCGGCATAGGCTAGAATTTGACCACGAAGGGTCTTAAATAAAGCCTTGGCTAGATTGGAATCATCTACTAGCTGGGTTGTATCTTGATGCAGCAGAGCCAACAGGTATTCTAACTTAGCTTTAATCTCCGTCGAAGAGATTCCTACTGCCTCAGAAGAGCTCGCTTCTTCACCCTCGTCATCGGAAATGTCGATGGCAAAGGAGAATAGGCTGTCTGGAGAATCTTGTTCCTAAAAGGGGAATAAAGATAAATTATCCGATGATCAAATGTTGATAAAAGGTAGAGATCAGATAACTTACTTGCTTCAGAGCGATTTCGCGCCTGTGACGTGGAGATGCAGCCGGTACTGTGGGCTGATCGGCTAAAGTTGCTGATGGAATAACTTGAACTAAGAAATTGCAAGGATGGTTATAATTTGCAAGAATAAAATTCATCGGTGATAATTCTATGATCGATACTTTACCTTGAGGGGGTATGGTGATTTTTTGTTCTGGAAGAGTAGCCGATGATGTACCCAGATCAGCTGGATCGGCAACCTGTTCAGAGACATTGGCTGGTGCTTCTTGTTGGAGGACATGTCGAGGAGGAGAAGGTACTTCTTGTGTCTGGGCTTCTGGTGAAGAAGGGGATGATTCCACATGGATCGGCGACACTGGACGAGGAGGAGAAGATGGTGCTGTCCTCTGGCGCTTTGGTTGCGACTTGGTGCTCTTGGGGCCTTTTCTCTTGGCTTGGCTGGGCTGGGGGGCATCGGCACTTGTTTGGGCAGTTTTGTTCTTCGCCGATTTCCCAGTTTGTTGTTGCATCAACCAAGATTTCATAAGTAAAAGCATAAAAGAATATTGATGTAATTTTGTTGAAAGATGAGAGTTACCGATGAAGTTCCTGTAGCAGTCGATGTATCCTGAAAAGATGATATGTGTATGGGATAAAATCAGTGCATCATAGGAAGTTAAGGAGTTTTACCTTGAAAGCCTGTGTTAGAGTAGCAGCAGCTACCGATGGAGATACTTTTGACCTCTTGGTGGTCGTCTTCTAGAAGTGCATGTTGCGGTGCGCTAGGGCCCCCAAACTTGGTGCGTGGTTATCGATCAAAGAAATCGGGCCCGATTGAAGAAGATCGATCGGTTTGCCACTCCTGCTGATTGTTGGCACTGGGTTATCAACCTGTTGGAATGAATAGAAAGCAAACAAGTTACCGATAGAATCAGAAATAGCGGAAGGCTCAATGTATCGGTAAAAGACTTACGATGTCGTCGAGAACTTTGTAGTCGGGGTCGATCATGCCGCGGTATGTGTGAGCCGATGTGCTGAACAGGTGCTCCTTCCACTCCTCCCACCATTGCTTATACAGCTCAGTAATAAAAAGAGCTAGCACCCATGCCGATAGATCAATGTATGTCGTATCGGCATTTGGCTGAAGCTGAGCTATCCTTAACCATTCATGCCCACTGGTTATTGTCTCCCTTGGCTTCACCACATCAGCATAACAGAGTCTGACTGGTAGTTGACCAAAAGCTAATTGGCGAGCTAATACCAATGGATTGTAAAACTCATAAGTGGGACTAGAGTTTTTCCCACTGCTAAAAGTGTTTACTAGGATGGCCCTTGGAGTGATAATTGCTGTCGGTGTTTTCCCCACGGGGGGTCACACCAACGAGTAAATTTGTATGCGTGCTCCCTTTCCCAGATGGTGATGCAAGAAGGCACAGGGAATTATCCTGGTTCGGGCAAGAGAAGGCCCTACGTCCA
>Ga0182004_10001240_pt1 | contig 18242 bp, 10 predicted proteins | sample Sormic07211540_1_FD_120479 | JGI IMG/M metagenome (GOLD analysis project Ga0182004, IMG submission 120479) | Endophyte microbial communities from Sorghum bicolor roots, Mead, Nebraska, USA - 072115-40_1 MetaG | ecosystem: Host-associated > Plants > Roots > Unclassified | place: USA: Nebraska...
CTATTCATAAGTAGGCAGTAGAACCTAAAATGAAGTCAATATGAGAATAAGAGTTTGCAAACCTCAGTGCCTCATCAATATCCCATGGAAAATTCGTAGCAGCCAGAACCATTACAATTTTTGGCTGACCATCTTCAGTGGTGGAGCTATTGTTTACACCATCAATTTGCACTAGAAGTTCAGACTTCACCCTTCTTGACGACTCGTGCTCACCAGATGCTCTGATATTTACAAAGAAAATGGATAAATTCATTAACTGGCAATATAGGTACAATTTTGTTTGTCCAGCAGAATGATACATTCATGCTTATGGTGCAAAATATTAACGAATTTTTCATTGACTTGAAGGCATGAACAGCAATTAGCAAAATTAACTTCACATACCCACGCGATGTGCATAAGGAGTCAATTTCATCAATGAAAATTGTACTTGGAGCATAGGCCCTCGCAAGATCAAATAAACAACGGACCATGCGCTCACTCTCGCCACGCCATTTAGAGGCCAATGTTGCAGAGGAAACATTAAAGAAAGTTGTTCCACATTCTGTAGCCACTGCCTTTGCCAAAAGAGTCTTTCCTGTGCCTGGTGGACCAAACATAAGAACTCCTTTCCAAGGTCGACGAATACCCTGATAAGGAAGAGTAGACATAATTAGCAACTATGTATAGAGTTTACAATGGATGAAAAGGGCTACAAGAGAGAAAAGATTGGTTAACGGGTTCATGATCATTCAAGAACAACATGATCCAAATTGCTGTCACAATTAAGAAAACAAATACAAGTATCCAGAAACCATCCATGGCACCAAATAAAGGAAGCAAAGTTTCATGCCATATCATATCCATGGCCATAAACATAAAAGAGTAAATTTCAAAATGATAGTATGGTTCCAAGCAACATTTTCTACAGTGGTATAAAAAAACTAGTAATTGTGCATATCTAGACGATGTCCATGCTAGAGCACTAAGAAACTAGTTACAATGCCAGATCATTCCCATCGCTATGTGCCTGTAAAATTTGTTAGCGCCAAGAATAAATAAACATCTTTCAGATATTTTACGGTGCTAAGTTTGAACCAATAAGGGACTGTAGCAAATATTACCTGAAAATATTCGGGCATCCAGAGAGGAAGCACAACTGCTTCCTCGAGGAGTCGTTTGGCCTCACTAAGTCCGGCAACATCATCCCATCTTACTCCTGGAGTAGAATCCAGAACATCCCTTTCAAGCATTGCAGCTAAGTCCATATCTGGCCCTTCATACTGACCCTTCTTGGACTTGCCTTCCTCAGCGTCACTACTCTGGAAAATGAAGTTTTTTCAAAAACTTTGTCATTACAAGTAAGCCAGTAGCTGGCAATTTGGCCGGGGAAAAAAAAAGAGGTAACTGACAATTGCCTATCTTAGCAGAAGGATGATAACAGGGGTATATGATTGTACACATGCATATTCCAGTATCCTGATTCAGAACCTAATGATAGGCACTACCGTTTCATCATAGTTTTATGTTATCTCCTTTTGCCATCTAAACGTCAATTCTCGTCTAGTATGCTACTATGCTAGCATGCTATGCCTACAAGATATGCAGACAATCTAGGCACAGAGGAGATGAATGGTAAATGCGAGTATATCAACATAGATAAGAGACTTCATTTGACTGAATTGTTATATCATCTTCAAGATTTGATCGTTAAGTACCCTGACCCAGGTTGCCACCACAGCGCCTAGGCATCAGGGTCCCGACCAAGACAACCTATTAATCACAACTGCATACTTCGCAGCCTCCCTGGACACAGGTACAGAAGGGAGTATTCATCTTAAAAATATATTATGTTAGCCACCTTCTAGAAAGCACAGGGGATTAAGTGGCAATAGATGATTGATTGAGCAATACCCCAAAGAAATATGTTTACTCAAATTCTGTGTACACTGAGAAGGGGCTAGTTTAAAAGGTAGACACACATTCTGCAATGTATATACACGTGAGAATTAATTATAAAAGAAGTGCAGATTCTAGATGCTTTTATCGAGGTATAAAGGTATTGTTTTCTACTATGAAGATTGATACATAGATATACTTCCAAAAACAAAAAACAAGTTACTAGCACATCAATTAGAGTCAGATTGTTTGCCTATGTCAATGTGCACAATGGACATTAGCATGAATACACATCATATTTTTTGAAACAAAAGATTTAGGTATGTAAACACTTATTTGATAGAAATTACCGCTGAATCAGCCTTGCTTGAACTTGGTTTTCCTTTCCTTACAGAACTGTTAGAGGCAGCTGATGATTTAACCGTAGAGCCTCCTTTACTCCCATTAGGTTTTGTGCTTCGGCTAGGTGTTCCAGTCCTTGCTGAACCACGTGCCCAGGCTCCATCTTGGGAGGATTTTCTTGCACTAGATTGACCTCTTGCTGGTCTTCGGGTTGGTGTATCCCTTGGTGGAGCCCACACATCAGGATCATCAAAGGGTGCTGGTGAAGATGTTGGATACTCGTCCAATGGTTGGAAAACAAATGATTTATTATTGGAGCGAATAGGAGGTGACGATGACCGCCTCGTCCCAGGAGCTTCTTTAAGGGACTTTAATTGAGCATCCAACTGTTTCACAATTTCCACTTCTTCAGATATTGCTTTCTTGCAGTTCATCCATTTCGTACGAATCAGAGCATCGTCCAAGGTAGTTAGATGCCTGTATGGTTAGGATTAACCTTAATACATGGAACACAAATAAGAATGTGAATTTCCCCCTTTGGGACAGTGCTTCAAAGCTATTATCTATCACATATTATTTTGAAACTTGCAAGACTAAAATAAAGCATTAAAGCATACAGCTGTTTCACACTTTTTTTTACTTCACCCATTATTTTCTGAGAGTTCATCCATTTTGTATGAATCAGTATGCCTGCATAGTTTATCCATCATATACTAACATGAAGTACAAGGAAAAAAAACATTTTAAGCTTTTCAATATCTTTTCCACCCAGGGGCGAAGCTACGTGTATCTACTGGGGTCAGCCGACCCCTATAGATTTTGGCAAATCCTATATATATTCACTATTTGATAGTACATTTTGTGTGATACCAATAGAGCCGACCCCAGTGATTTTCGTGCCTAGCTTTGCCCCTGTTCCCACCTACAGTATTCAACTATTACCATCATTTATCCTACATAAGGTAGTTGATACTAAATGAAAAGGAATGTGAATCATTTGTCCTAATATATGGATGCAAACCAATTATATTTGTCTCTTTTTCTCTTTCAAAAAAAAATGAAAACTAAAAATAGGGATAGACCTAACAACATAACCGGCGTTTCAGCAGAAAGCACCACAGAGCAAAACTAAGACTGCCAAACAACTGAAAGCAGCAGCCGAAATGAAAACCGTTGCCGTGAGGCCAAACCCGTAGATCCGCGCGGGCTGGGCATCGCGATTCACACCGACCGATCGCTAATTCGCCGTAGTGGCTTGATAGCCACCGAATCCACGGCGTAATAGGGCAACTGGGACGCCGGGGTCAGGGGATTATAGGGAAGCTCACTTGTTGATCTGGGCGATGGCGCCGTCGAAGAAGATGATGGAGGTGTCGTAGAGGCCCTCGAGCGCGTAGTCCCGCGCGAGCTTGATGTGGTCCTGCAGCCCCGCGAGGGGATTCGCCATTTCCGCCGCCGGCGCGGAGATCCGGCTAGGGTTCCCGACGAATTGCGTGGATTGGTTGTGGGAGGAGACGAGCAGGAGCAGCTCGATGGAAGGGACGCGAGGGAGGGCGGAGAGCTGTCGTACACGTGCAGTGTGGCTTCGTTTGGTTTTCGAAATCGAAAATCGAAATTTTTGGGGACGAAATGCGTGGTGTGGCCGGCCGTGTGGGCTTGGTGGTGACTGGTGAGGCTGGGGCCGCTGGCGCTGGGCTCTCGCGAAACCATTGTCAATGACGCTCGAGCGGCCGCTGTCAATATCTAAAGGTCCATTGTCATTGACAAAGGCCCAACATCCGTCTGACTTACCCTGATCTGTAGATTTGCATCATCGCATATCACTCTGGGCATTAGGTACTTCCGTTAGGTAGCTCAGTTTTCATAGAAATTTGGTTCCTCGAAAAATAGGTATTAATTAGTTTATTCCAAAAAAAATGGTACCAAGGAAATTCGGTAGTACTTTCGGTTCGGTTTCGGTATTTACCAAAAAATACCAAATTGATTGCATAAAAATGTAATAGCATGTTCAAAAGTTAATTTTGACATAATTTCGAAGTTATTTCATATAGAATAGTAGTGTCAAATACATGCATATACATGTCCACAAGATTATATGAGTAGATTACCACATATACAAAATATAATATACTAAAATAGTGCTATTAATAATATAACTACACTCAAACTCAGCACATTTCGGTAAATTCGGTTCCTTGAGGTATAGTTCCTGAAAATTAGGAACCAAACAAGGTACCGAAAAATTCAGTTTCGGTACTTTCGGTTCGGTTCTCGGTTTTCTGTGCCCAGGGTGAATCGCATATGTTTGTTGATGGTCAACGACAAGTCAGCGACAAGATGTAGTCTCAGTTGGCCCTTTTTTGTCTACAATTTTTTCACATCACGCATAGTCAAGTGAAAGACAATTTGTACAATGTGTTATCTATTTGACGGTCTACTGACTCTTTAATACTTTCAAACAATAATCAAACATAGATGATTCATATATATCAATGGCATTGCTTCTTCATATAAATATATCAAACACAAATATGATGAACGTAATCATGTGCTAAACTAAGATAATAACTGATCTAGTGATCATATCCCTGTCAAAAAGATCATAACTCTGTTTTCATTAGCTCTCTTCGTCGTTAGGTCTACTAATGATAGATAGCAAAATGTTTCCCCATTTGTATTACGTGTTGGTTTGGTACCTGGTGACAATCTAGTGTTGAGCCTTTAGCACTAATGTCTCATCCCATCACAACTTGTCCAAGAATAAATTCTTTGCAACATATGAATACACGGTGCTTAAAGTAGAGAGGAAGAAGCACATTAAATAGCATACAAAGACATGTCAACCAAATTTTTTTCTTGCTTTTATATGTGATATTGGTGTTTCTGGTAACTCTTATTTTTTCTGAAGTAGATGCAATACTCTTGCTTTTTATCTTGGCATAGTTATTACAACATTAGCTTCAAACAAAGAATCATACGTCCATCATTATGTTGACGACATCCCTTATGAGTGTAGGAATACAAATATTACAGTAACATCAAAATCAAAGTGCGTAGAAGAAAGCAGTGGTGCTCGGCATGAATTTTTTTCTAGGCCTGTTCGCTTGGTTAAAAAGTCACGGCTGAAAGTATTTTTCGCTAATTTGTTGCGAGAGAAAATATTGTTGAATATCTGGCAGATTCGACAAATAAACTCAAACGAGCAGGCTCTAAATATGCATAAAACAATCTATGGGGTTGTTTAAGCATGAACATGGTGGATCTTCATTTAGGTCAAACACATCCGAGCATATTTGTTCTGCATGAATCAAAGGATAGAGAGGGAAGAGATTATCGGAATTGCTTCGAGGTTTCCCTCCTCGTTGGCTGATTTATATAGGGCATGCCAACACATGAATATGAATACTGAATTTGGAAGTGATTGTCAATGTGGAGTGGCAAACAAAGTATAGTTAAAGGCTTCACAATTTTTGTCAGACGTAACCAATTTTTGAGTGAGCAATGCAATTTTGACCCGATCGTGCAATTTTGAGCTTAGGAGGTGAGCGGCCGATGTAATTTTGAGTGAAAGGAGGTGAGGTGATGATGCACGGGAGAGCGACTACATGTTAACAAAGTTTTCATCTACGTTAGCACGTGATTAGTCAAGAAAACCAAACATGCACCACAACATAAGGGTCAGATTAGCTCAAATCCTAAGATAATTGCCTAACCCTAGTAATAATCTTATATTGCATGTCTATTTTTAATTGCCTGTGATTTTGATGAAACTATCAGAAATAAGTAGTTCTATTTTTAGGAGAGCTCTTAACCAAGTGGTTGCCTGTATATAACAAAACCAAGCTTTGGAGATGTAATTGCAGCATGTTTTGTTACATCCATGGGAGTCTAGACATGGCTCTGTAGATGCAAAAAAACAACCCACAATCTGGCACATCAGATACGGATTTTATTTGTGTTTTTCGCTAGCCAGAGTCACATGGCATCCTGCAGTTTTTTTTAATGATGCTACTAACATGTGATTAGTATATATTAACTTATATCAGAAGTAAAGTAGGAACTATTACAATTGATTACTTGTTTATCTACTTTTATTTGTGTATATGATACGAGTTTATGTGGTCAATCAATCATTATAGAGTTTCTTTTAAAATTGTGGCTTTCTTTTTTAATATAAAGCTTGCCAAATTAAAAACATAGTTATTATTTAGAATACATTGTATTTTATTATAAAATTTAAAAGTCATAGTACACTCTATTTTAGGACTGAGGAAGTAGATAAAATTTCAAAGGATCTTGTTTCTTTTCGCGGTCTGTCTCTCTTCTTTATTAGGTTGTCTCTAATAAAAGACTCATTTGAGAACGCAAACTCAAAATAGGTCTTCAACACAATAATTATAGTCTTCAACAGAATACTTATATTAAGACTCATTTTGAGTATTAGGAGAAATATAACCTAAATTTGGGTATTTTCTTTCCTCAAGACCTATTTGCAGAAAGTGTTATTTTTTAAATCTTGTTATTGAAGAAGACTAAAAGTAGATATCAAATCTTTTGCCGGTAGCAATATTCAAAGGACGAATGAGTTTTGATCCCCGCCTGTCACCTTCAGCGGAGGCGCCGACCGCCGCACTTCAACCACCCGGCCACCCCCGGTACCACCGTACCAGGCACACCGACGGGCGAGGAGCACGGACAAGCCACGAGGCGCGCTGCTCCGTACCATTGTACCAATGAGGGGCCGAGGGCCCTGCCCACCGACAGAAATATCTCACGTGTCGACTCACGAGAGTACGAGATGGCCGTCCGCCGTTTTGCGTGTGGAACCCTCGTGCTCTTTCACGTTTGCCAATTGCCCACGCAGCAACTTCAATAGTTTGCTAAAAGTACTTAACATTTTAGGATTTTTACTAAAACCATAAAAAATAGTCTCCAACAAGTTGGCAAAACTACTTGGCAATTTTATGAGCTTGGCAAAATTGCTCTTCACTTGGCAAATATGCCAAGTCCTCCATCGCTTGGCATTACGTGTATCTCAATTTGCCAACTAGTTTTGCCAATTTGTTTGAGGCTTAATTTTGTGATTTTGGCAAAAATCCTAGGATGTCAAGTTTTTTTGCCAAGCCCAAATAGCAAATTGTTGGAGAATGCCTCTTTTTTCACTTGGCATTTGGTTTTGAGACTTGGCAAAACTGTAGATTTGCCAAGTGAGTTTTAGCAAACCGTTGGAGTTGCTCTGCAATCGGCACTCGGGAGTCGGGAGCCCCGGGGCGTACACTTGCGGCTCGCGGCACGGAATGACGGCACCTCCGCACCATATGATTTTTTTTTATTCTGCTATTGTATCACTTTCGTTTGTTTATGGTATATTGTCCAATCATAGACTAACTAAGGTCAAAAGATTCGTCTCGTGATTTACAGTCAAACTGTGTGATTAGTTTTTATTTTCGTCTATATTTAATGCTTCATGCATGTGCCTTAAGATTTGATATGACAAGAAATCTTGAAAACTTTTTGGATTTCGAGCTGAACTAAACAAGGCCTAACAACTAGCATGTTTGATAGACGGTGGAAAGATATAGGAAGTATTTTTTTAAAATAGCTCTTCAAATAATGATTTAGAGAATAATTTTATTTTAAAAAAACTTTTTTTAGAAAAAAAATATATTAAAATATTTCAGCTTCTGCGTCGAATAATGCATACAATTGTTCCTTAAAACTCTTAGAGATGCTCTGAACAATATCACATTTTTTGGAACATTGTTTATTAAGGAGCCAAAACAAAAATAATAAAAAAGAGTTTTCCTTACTCCTTTCCACAAACTTGACATAAATTATTTTAAACTATCACGAAGCTATTTTTGGCAAATGTTTTTTTTAAAACAATTTCAGTTTCTCTGTGCTCGACAAGACGAGTCACAGCTGCATCCCTGCTAATTTTTCATAAGAGGAAAAATTAGATTATAAATCATTGCTATTGCCTATTGCATTCTAATAGCTTGCGTCAGGCTGAGCCCGCTCCTAAGAGTAACTCCCCAAAACTAGCCCCTACTTTTAATTTGGGTGCTTCTTTACTTCTTGGGGCTTAACTTTTTTCTTCAACTTCAACAATAACACCCAAATTTAGGCCCCCAAACCTATTCCAGAGAGAATGACAGAAGAGACCTACTCGTCATTGTCTTTTTTTCTTCCTCTTTCTTCTTCCTTTGGGCAGGGACACAATTAGAGCATCAAGCTGGTTACCGTAGGGTGTCATGCACATGCAAGGAAGAGAGAGAGGGATCGTGCGCTGGGGCTAGTACACGCGATGGAGGATGGGGGCTATCCTGTTATAGGGTCTCGAGTAGGAGCCCTGCTGGAGTAATATTTTTAGCCTATTGGGGCTTGAGTAGGGGCTCTGCTAGAGTTGCTCTAAGGTGTTGTATACTTGTATCTAGGCCTTGTTTAGTTCATCCAAAAACAAAAAAAAACTTTTCAAGATTCTCTGTCACATCAAATCTTGTGGCACATGCATGAAGCACTAAATATATACAAAAATAAAAACTAATTGTACAGTTTCTGTAAATCACGATATGAATCTTTTGAGTCTAATTAGTCCATGATTGGACAATAATTATCAAATAAAAACGAAAGTGCTACAGTACAAAAACCAAAAAGTTTTCGAAACTAAACAAGGCCCTAGCTTATTTTGTCAGAGGTGATAAAAATATCACCCTCTATTTCAAATCATGTCATTTTAGCTTTTCTATCTATAAAATTTTATTATATATATAATATACAATTATATATAAAATTTAAAAAAGCTAAAACGATTCGTAAAAGAATAATTCCAGCAATAGCCCTTAAAATAGAACCCCTACTTTTTATTTGGAAGCTCTTTCCATTTTTTAAGGTTTTGTTTTCTACCATATACTCTAGCAGAAACCCTCAAATTAGGGCCCTCAAACTCATTTAAATAGAGGATGATATATAGGGCTCACTTATCATCATTCTTCCTATCTTCTTCTTATATTTTTATAGGGTTCACTTATCATCCTCCTTCTATCTTCTTATATTTTTCTGTCCCTAAATGACTCGGCTATGGCAGTGTACGTCCAGGGAGGTCGTCGAGGGTGCCGCCGGGATCTTGGAGGAAGAGTCAAGTGCAATTGCTGTACTGGGGTAGAGGTGCGACCGCCAAGTGGCACCACGACATCAGGATGCAATCGCTCCGGTCGTCATTAGGGAACGAACTTGAGTAGATAGGGAGGGGGCTGGCTTGCTCAAGCGAACGGGCGCTGCCGCTGCGATGAAGAGGGGCGCGACACCGGGGAGTCACCATGGACGGGTGAGCCGCACGACAAGGGGAAGGAGCGCATACAGGCGAGAGGCGCAAGAACTCACGACCAACGGCAGAGGTGGAGGTGGGCCCTCCTCGGTGGTGCGAGGATTTTATTGGGCCAATAAATTTAGGGCGTGATTGGTTGAACGTGCTAAAATTTAGCAGGTACTATAGTATTTTCGTTTTATTTGGTAATTAGTGTTCAATCATGAATTAATTAGGCTTAAAAGATTTATCTCATAAATTTTTCTCTAGTTGTGTTTTTAGTTTCGTAAATATAGTCTATATTATACTTCATGTATGTGTTCAAATATTCGATATGATGTGAGCTAAATTTTAGCACGTGAAACCAAACAGAGTCTTAGGGTTCCTAGTAGGGGTCTGATGGAGTTGGTTTTTTTATGAGGACACCTATATATTCTATTGAGATGTATTAGGACCGAAGTAACCGCACGTTAGGCACTGATCTATGGATTCTGCACGAGGGCTTCATGACGTGAGCTATCCTGCCTCGTCCGTAAACCCATCGAGACCGAAACCATCACCGAGCGAACAATGGGCTTGTTTACTTCTAAAATTTTTTACAAAATAGGAATAGTAACGTTTTCGTTTGTATTTGACAAATATTGTCTAATTATAGACTAACTAGGCTCAAAAGATTCGTCTCGTTAATTCCGATCAAACTGTGTAATTAGTTTTTATTTTTATCTATATTTAATACTCCATACATACGTCTAAATATTCGATGTGACGAGGAATCTGAAAAATTTTACAAAATTTTTAGAAACTAAACAAGGCCAAAAGAAACAAACAGCAAGGAAGGTGGAAAAAGACCGATCCGCACCCGACGTTCCCTCGTTAATCTCGCCCCGCTCTCACACACTCTCTCTCCCTCGCCTTCCTGTCGACCTGTCCTCTTCCCCAGAAGCAGCCGAAGCCCACCGGATTTCCACCAGGTTCCCCATGCCGCCTCGCCTGCTACCCCAGTAGCCCACCCCCTCTCGCCGTCTCGATCTGCCGCCAGGACCGCGGTTTGCCGTTTGGATCCGGCAATCTCTGGCCGAGGCGCCGCAGATCCGAACCAATCCCAGCCGAACCCGGTGAACTCCTTCCTCCACTAGTAGTTCTCTGGTTGGGTTCTCGGTTTCGCTTGCTGCTTGAGCTCGCATTTGTGCAACCTTGTGGTTTTCCATTTGCTATTGTTTCGGGTTTCTTCTCCCCTTGGATTCACTCGCGCACGCGCTGTCCGAGCGTGCTCAATCTGGTGGTTTTGCCCGGACTTCACCTCGCTGCATTATTAGCAGTAGAATCAGATTCCCTGGGTGCTTGACTGCCTGTTCTACTGCCTCTGGTCGCTGCTGCTCACTTGCATGCGGTTTTTGGTGTGCTAGCTAGCTGCCCAGGATCATCTGGAGTTCTGGACCTTTGGTGGCGTTTCTGTGGGCATGGGCTTGCTGTGAGAAATCTCTTGAGGAAAGATGTGGAAACAGTTCCTGACCAAGCTGCCTAAGAAGTCCTCTGCCTCCGGGAAGGGTGACCATGGCTCAGGCTCTAGTCCGGGACGCAATGCTACTGGCAACGGGGGCACGATACAGCGCACTAGCAGCTGCCCCAGCGCCGGGCCTGCCCGTCCGGTGTCCAGCGTGAAGCGCATGTCGTCTGCAGTCTTCCCTTCCAGCGTGGTGGCTGGCATTGAGCCGCTCGTGTCGTTCAAGGATGTCCCCAACGGGGAGAAGCAGAACCTGTTCGTCAGCAAGGTGAGCCTGTGCTGCGTTGTCTTTGATTTCTCGGACCCCAACAAGAATTCTGCGGAGAAGGATTTCAAAAGGCAGGCATTGGTGGATCTTATGGAATATGTGGATTCTGCGTCCTCCCGTTTCACGGAGACAATGGTTGCTGCCTGCTGTAGAATGTTTACCATCAACCTGTTCAGGGTCTTCCCTCCCAATTACAGGTCTGGTTCGTCCGGCGGTGGCGAGGGTGAAGAGGAGGAGCCAATGTTTGACCCTGCATGGCCCCATCTGCATCTTGTGTATGATCTGCTACTGAAATTTATTGGCTCCTCATCTCTGGATACAAAGGTAGGAAAGAAATATTTTGACCACACATTCATCGTGAAGCTACTTGAACTGTTTGATTCTGAGGATCCAAGAGAAAGGGATTGCTTGAAAACAATATTGCATCGAATCTATGGAAAGTTCATGGTCCACCGTCCCTTCATCCGCAAAGCAGTGACCAATATATTCTACCACTTTGTGTTTGAGACTGATCGCCATAATGGTATTGCTGAACTACTGGAGGTTTTTGGCAGTGTTATTAGTGGTTTTGCATTGCCTCTGAAGGAGGAACACAAAATCTTTCTTTGGAGGGTTCTAATTCCTTTACACAAGCCAAAATCAGTTGGTTTATATCTGCAGCAGTTAACCTACTGTGTGACCCAGTTTGTAGAGAAGGAACCAAAGCTTGCAAGTTCAGTGATACTTGGCCTGCTCAGATACTGGCCAATAACAAATAGCCAGAAAGAAGTAATGTTTCTGAGTGAGATTGAAGAGGTCCTGGAGGCAGCCAACACAGTTGAATTCCAGAAGTGCATGGTTCCGTTGTTCAGACGAATTGCTCAATGCATCAACAGTTCCCACTTCCAGGTAACTCATATTGACCCTCACCTTTTTTAGGAGAAAATGAATTGTGTGTGGCGATTTACATTTACATTCACATGTCCGTTCTGTAGTCTGCATGCATTCTATCCCTCTATTTACATAATGCATTTTTTCTGGAATATATCTGAGCATGTCTTTCATTAAGAGGAGTAGAAAGCGTGACCGCACGCACATCCAAGCTAGGGAAGGGCTTAGATGGCATAGAATTTCAAAAGGTTATTATATACAACTAAAGCAGCCTACAATTAAGAAAGGCGTTACACATTGGTGCCAACAAAGAGTGGCTTCAATTTATGGAACCATGCTTGTACCCAGCATTGAGCCTTCGCCTTGATTTGAATAGCAAGGGTGATGATAGTGTGCAAAAACCATCAAAGATATGCATTTTTCTCAAAACACGAAAGATATGCATTCTTGTCATATATGCAAAAATGTTGTACCAAATGAAGAGCTTCACCCACTCATTGATTGCTTTAATCTAAGTCATTTCTGTCACTCCCATTACTTTACGGTGTTGTCTACATAGTACGGTCCAAAGAATCACTCATCCAGTTGGAAACATTCATGGCCACAAAATGTACTTATTGCAATGTAAACTCACACTGCCCATGTAAGGCTAGTCTCTGTTGGATTTCCTACTGCATGAAATGTGCACCACCTGTAGAGAAGCCAATAAGCAATAAGTAGTTAAGTACCTGTTAGTTTCTGAAAGATGTGGGCAAATGATGGTAGGCCAGCATGCACCACCATTTGTGGTCTGGGTATGTGAGATGGCCATAGTTGATATGCAGTTTCCCTTCTTTTAAGAAAGTAGAAGATGAAACTGTATGCAAAGCATCAGCTGAAGCAGTGTGTCTAGTTGGGTGCCTGCTATAGTGCTATGTATGGTATGATCAGTTTTGGGTGGATTTGATGTTAAGGAAGCAAAAGCTAAATAAAATGAATCAGACTGGATAATTGAGTTAACCTCTGGCCAAGTTTGGTTTCCCTGAAAAGTAGAATTGAATCCTCTTCAGCGGGTGTGGCAATTTCAGGGCTTGCTGTCTTTTTCCATTATATAATGATATCCAGCATTCACTATTTTGCTCCTTATTACATACTAAGTACTCCTTTTTAAATGTGTTCCCTTCAAGTGGTTGAGTCAAATCAAACAAATTATTTCAGGTTGCAGAACGAGCACTCTTCATGTGGAACAATGATCACATCATCAGCTTGGTTGCACAGAATCGGCAAGCAATCATGCCCATCGTCACCCCAGCTTTGGAAGAGAATATCCAGAACCACTGGAATGTATCAGTCCTAAACCTGACAACCAACGTGAAGAAGATGCTGTCAGAAATGGATGAGGAGCTCTTCTCGGCCTGCCTTGCCGCACATAAGGAAGAAGAAGAGATGCGAGCGCTGCTGAAAGGTAAACGTAGGCTGGCTTGGGAGCTGCTAGAGTCTGCGGCGGCATTCCAGCCAGTGACAGGCAACACTGCCGTCCTGGTGAATCGCTAGGCGTCAAGTGGAGGGCTGCTCCTCTTTCCTCCGTCTTGTTGGCAACATGGGCGAATTGCTGAAAAGCTCGTGACCAACAACTTCACCTTGCTTGTTTAGTTGTTGTAGACTTGTAGAAGTAGTATGTCTTCCTGTAACTGTAAGTTGCAACTACAATGGGATCTATCCGTCTTTCTGCTAAGGAGGGAGGCATGCCTGTTTTACATGCAATGTCCTGCAGATATATTCTGAGGTTGCCTTTTGCCTTTTCACATGTGCGGCTACATTCAGAACGACTGACCTGGCAAAATACTCCATCAAATAGAGTATGAAATTCGAGAGAGAGAAAGAAAGCACGAAACTGTACATTAGTTTAGTTCAGTGTAAAGTGGGTCTCCCGGAGACCGGAGTTGTGCCACAATCTGTTAAATGATAAAAAAAGAGACAGAGAAACAAAAAGCTTCCGTTGCCGGGACTCGAACCCGGGTCTCTCGGGTGAGAGCCGAGTATCCTAACCAGCTAGACTACAACGGAATGTTATTAGGCCTGTTGTTTTTTATGCCTATTAACAGGACTGTAACGTTTAACAAGAGTAAGACTGCACGAGTTTAGTAATACAGAAGTGGGGTACCGCTACATCCATATTATTTAACACTGTATGGTTTTGATATTGTAACCAGCAATAATATATTACAGAAAACTTTAGGTTAAAAACTGTATGGCGAATTAAGCGTAGCTTAGTTTTTTTTTTCTTCCCAAAAAAACGTAGCTTAACTAGTTAGATTCCTCACTACATAACTCTCTCAACTATAAAACCTGATATAATGCTCATACCTTTCCGAACCGGCGCACGCTCTTAAATCTGAAGCGTTCTAGCATGGATAAAATTGTTCAAATGCAGGAATTACAAGGCTACTTTGGGATTTCGCTTGCAGTTTTTACAAAGAGGTCTACCACTACCAGAGCATTTCTCTGATTGATTATATATAAGTTTAAGCACAAATATGAGGAGAAATATGCGTGTACATGAAATTTACATAATTGGGATATATTTGAACTAAATCTAGAAAACAAGAGGGCAGTGCTCTTTGCTAGGCATAAGAAGTCCCAGAAATATGCCCATGCTCCACTGTGGGGTCATAAGTTCCATTTCAGCAAATGTACATTGTACATCAAGGATTTATTTCAAGTTCCATTTCAGCAAATGTACGTTGTACAACAAGGATTTATTTGTGAAATACTCATAAGGATTTCAACCGCAAATAGGATTCCTCCCTTCGTCTATGTCGATGACCAGTAGATGGTCTGGCTTTGAACCATTCGGTCCCTCTTTGTACAACTTGGGTAAATATGCGTGGTATGCTGATAGGTAGCGTGATACAAAATCCATAACCTGAAAGAACTCTCAGCATTATATTTCTGTACATAATCAATGGCTCTAGAAAAAAAGTTAATTGCTGGATAAATGAGTAGATAGGCTTCCATTTTAAATAAATGGTGCAAAAATGATTTGCTGAAAGAAGTACATCGCTAACCAGTCAATCAGTAAACTTTCTTTCCACTACCATGACTTCAACAAATAATGTTACTAGGATAACAAAGAGATAGCTTTGTCAGAGAATGCACCTCCTCATCAGACATTCCAGGTTTTCCATCTGCTTTCATGGTTATCTCTGCCTGCAATCCAAATACTAAACTCAGAAATTGCAATTCATGGTTTGTTATGAGTTCAGTAGCACTTGCCACTAGTAAGATATTCGAGTAATGACCTGCAGCCTCCACTGATAGACACAACTAGGTTCTCTAATTTTTATAACGATCCAGGACTTGATGAACCTGTCCCAAGCGTCATAGTATGCTTCTAGGTTCTTGTTAATCACCTCGAGCTAAATAAAGATAACAAAATTACTAAATTAGAGTCATACTATTGCTATAGGCAAAGTAAAAACAACAAAATCAGATAATTGCCTGGGGATCCACTGCTTTCACAACTTCATTTGGAAGAGGTTTAAATCCAAGCATCCATCCTTCAAACAGAACAACCTAGGACAGCAAAGAAGACATGCTTTAAGTTGAGAATCAATTACACTTCTCAAACTAATCTTCATCGACTAAACACGAGGTTACCTCTAATGGCCCTTCAACCTCCGGCCATACAGAAGGATCAGCACGATCGCCTCTTCCCCCAAAAGCAGACTACATGGACATGTGGCATGTATCATGCAGCTGCTCAGCTATAAGCTTATAAACATGAGTTAGAGGAACGTTGACTGCACCTTTTACCTTGTCATACCGTGGAACCTTCATCTTGATGCCTAAATGTCGTGAAAACAATTGTGAGTTCATTAAAATATATTTTAAAATGATGTAAAATATTTTAGTAATTTTCCAAGACGAGAAACCCTGTGCACGAATCATCATCCAAAATCAAAAAGTTTGAAGAAGGTCCAAATAATTGTCTAAACTGGTACCTTCCTTTGTTAGTTTCATCAGTGACTCGAGTGTTTCAACACTGAATTGTAGATCGTGGCTTCCAGCATTTCCACGGAGCTGGAAAGTTTTGGTCAGTTACTCTCAATTCAGCTTGCGCTACAATGTTGAAAGTAATAAGTACTGTAAATCACATTCACTAGCGTACTGGAGTGAGGGAGTTTGTACCTCTAAAAGAGCATTTCCAGGATATCTGTTCCTCAGTTCATTCTGCACATAAAAAAGCCTATGTGTGAGTTTCTTTTTAAGGCCTATGTGTGAGCTATCTCACTATTTTCAGAGGGAGAGAGGGGGGAAGAGTATATATGGTCGATATATTTTCCATATCTAGTAGAAGTTCATACCTGCTCTTTTGATGTCAAATAGAAGTCGTCTATAGACAATATGGCGGATTTCCTATGTCACACAGAAGTTTGGCTCTTTTAAATTTCATTCATAGGCGCAAAGAGCGCTATGATCCGGCCATTCAATGAGGAGAACTCACCTACCAGCAGCCTGAAAAAGATGATCAAGTGCGAAGACTAGAGTCGTCTTTCCGCTTCCTTGGGGAGCACTGAGCCCGATCTGTGTTAGATAAAGATACTCTCATTTATCAAATGTGAACTGAACTTGCTGTGCTGTTCATTCATGTAAACTCATAATCAGATTCAGGTCCCGTCTAGGCTAGAACAACTCCTTTAGTGATTCACTCGATCCATCAGGTTTAAGAAGACAAGATCAGAATCACTTTTATTAAGCATGTCTCATGGACAGCATATTCTTTTTTAATATATCTTGCTTAGCATCTACTGTGTGCGGTGGACGCATAATTCAGAGGAACATGTTCTCTTGTGCACATCTGATGGAAGTGGAACATGGCATATGATGAGCTTTCAAATTGTATCCTACCTCACTCGAGGACAAATTTTATGCCAGATACACCAGTTTAATTATTTCTGCGATGACGATATACTGATGGTGTCGATTGCCTTAGTTCTAAACCTCTCAACTCTCATCGACATGAACATGAGCATCTAACAAGCAGTAACTGCAAAAAGAAGGCCAATGTTGATGCGAGTGCATACCACCAATGGCGGGATGTCGTCGCCGTCGTCGTACTTGGCTCTGTGCTCTATAACCTGGTCCTCGCACCAGAGGAAGACGGGGATGTAGAACTGGTATATCCGGGCCTTCTCGGCCTCCGACAGCTGGAGCTCGTCGAGGCGGAGGAGGCGCGCCACCTGAGCCCCGCAGCGAAGCCACCGGTCGATGGAGTCGGCGACCTTCTCCTTGGTGTAGCCGATCCTCTCCACCAGTGGGCCGCTGCAGATGAAGTCGCAGAGGTCCCGCTCGGACGCGCTGAGCGCCGGGGCGGCGCGCGGCGGCGAAGCCGTCGGCGGGCCGTTGTCCGGGCATGACGGCAGGGACGCTGGCCGGCGCGACGAGACAATGCAAGAAATTAGACCATCGACAGGCAAGTTTCTTCACTAATCGTCGACGGCGAGAAGATTACCGTCCATGCAGTCAAGATCCGAGGAACCTGAAAATTAAAATCGATCGGCTAACTAGGAAGGGAACGAGAATCGTTGCGGTTTAGCGACAGAGAGGGTGCGGGAATTTTTTGTTTTATAGTGCGTCATCGAACATTGTACTATACCAAGGACAAAAATAATAGTAACAAAATGCTTGCTCGAGTGAGACGAGGGCAGTTGCTGGACAGCTAGAAATAGATCGATCGAGAGAGAGGAAGAAAAAAAAAATGTCTTTGCCGCGCAAGCATACTTATCGGCGAAGGGGAAAAAAGAGGCGTAAGCATCACGCATCTAGAAGGGAAGTTACAAACGTCGCTTAGCTAAGTTTCTGTACAGGCAACATGTACTGGAGTAGTGGAGTACAAGCTAAGTTTTGACACGTCACACAGATACAGCACAAAAAAAGAGAGAGAAGGTGTTACAGTATTAATGGATCCTATATTTCAATGTCTACAAATTGTTTAATACATATATAGAATTATGATCAACTATATGAATAAAATCTCTATATATACTATTTTATTGTTTCTTTTATACGAATGAGATCAAATATGCTAGAGC
>Ga0182004_10001241_pt1 | contig 18241 bp, 20 predicted proteins | sample Sormic07211540_1_FD_120479 | JGI IMG/M metagenome (GOLD analysis project Ga0182004, IMG submission 120479) | Endophyte microbial communities from Sorghum bicolor roots, Mead, Nebraska, USA - 072115-40_1 MetaG | ecosystem: Host-associated > Plants > Roots > Unclassified | place: USA: Nebraska...
CTGGTGTTGAACCGCCCTTACAGTGAATTCCACTGTAAGAGCGTTTGCATAAGGGCGGCTGGGCCAGCCGCCCTTACAGAGCTTATTTAGCCGCCCCTGCAGTACCTGACTGTAGTAGTGTATCTATATTTAATGTTCCATTCATGTGTCCAAAGGTTTAATGTAATAGATGAAAATTTTTTGATGTGAGAACTAAACAGGGCCTGAGTACGAGAGTGTCTCTGCGTATATTAATTACGGTCAGCATCCAAGCTCTACAAATTGTGTAAAATGCTGCAGCTTCTTTCCCCCTCAGCCTCTTTCATGTCTTCGTAGGCCTTGTTTAGTTCCGAAAAGTGAAAAGTTTTCGGTACTGTACCACTTTCGTTTGTTTATGATAAATATTATTCAATTATGGACTAACTAGGATCAAAAGATTCGTCTCGTGATTTACAGCTAAACTGTGTAATTAGTTTTTATTTTCGTCTATATTTAATGTTTCATGTATGTGCCACAAGATTCGATGTGACGAAGAATCTTGAAAACTTTTTGGTTTTCATGGTGAACTAAACAAGGCAGTAGACCTTGTTTAGTTCCAAAAAAATTTACAAAATTTTTTCGAATCTCTGTCACATCAAAATTTTTAGACGCATGTATGAAATATTAAATATATATGAAAATAAAAACTAATTGAACAGTTTAGTCGGAATTGACGAGACGAATCTTTTGAGTCTAGTTAGTATATGATTGGATAATATTTATTAAATACAAACGAAAGTGGTACTATTTTTATTTTGTAAAAAAATTGGAACTAACCAAGGCCCTAGTGGATTTGCTTCAGCAAAGAACTGGGACGTTGTTTGTGTTTGGCTCTGGTTTCAGATCATCCCCAAGCTTTTCCCCCGTTGCATTGCATGCCAGGCCAGGCCTTTTTGTGTAGTAGTAGTAGTAGTAGGGCACCTGTACTTCATAGTTGCTTGGACTCACTGCACTTTCATTACACAACGCAAGGCGCCCATCAACTGCTTCAAGGAACAAGGAAAGGACCGGCCTCGTTTAGTTCACCTATCAAACCAAAAAGTTTTCAAGATTCCCTATCAAATCGAGCCCTGAGAAATTCTCCATTCTCCACTGAACCCTAGCCAAAACAGAGACCGGCAGCAGATCGCACGAATGTACAAGTCGCGGCTGCAGGAGCTGTGCCAGAAGCGGCGATGGGCGCCGCCGGTGTACGAGCCTACCCGCGAGGGTCCTGCCCACACGCCCCTCTTCCGCGCCACTGTCGTCGTCAATGGCGAGAGTTTCAGCTCCCCGGATGAAGGGGAGAGGTCAGTCAAGGAGGCGTGCAACCTCGCTGCCATGGCCGCCTTCGAGAACCTCAGCGCGCTCCCGGCCGAGGCCCCTGCCCCTGCCCCTGCCCCTGCGCCGCCGCCGCCCGGTGAGCTGCCAGCTTGTCCCCTTACGATTTGGGATCAAATAAGGTTTTCGTTCCTCGAATTATCACCGCCTTCTCGGTGGAATTTCCCTCCGTGTGAAAACCCCATGCTATTATCTTCTTTTCCTTTCGAAAAACACTATGTTTTCTTAAAACAATGGAAAATAATTTCTTTTCTTGGACGATCGTGGTAGCATTGGATTTTCGCACCCTTCTCGTTGTTTTGAGTTCCTTACCAGGTACATTTGAATATTTGATTATTTGGAGGTGGCACGGGTGCCTGAATCGGTAGGAACCACTCCAAGGTTTAAGCATCTGCCTAGCTTTTGAAATTAATCTTACGAGATGAACTGGAGAAGAGTAGAACTTATTAGTAATCCAAGTATTTTCAGGTGAATTTTACTAGCATTATTGTTGCAACAGAGGAAATTGATCCCTATTTTTTTAATACTACTAGTGCAATGTTAGTATTGGTAGGAAGCATTCATGTAGGTAGATAGGCTCACCACCACACTTTACTCTTTGATTTTGTATTGATTGCACTTGATTTTCCCACCCTTATCATCGATTTGAGTTCCGTATGAGGTACGTTTAATTGTTTCTGTTGTGAAGCATTAGTGGATTGTCCACCTTTTCCCAATCGCTTAAGCTTTTGGGTTCACTTGGCTTGTGCATGAAATCTCGAGTTTGAGTCTTGGTAGAGGCATCTTTTAAGTCCTCTGCTCCCTTCTTTATTTCCACGTTTGCGCCTTGTTCTGGCTGCACGTGAGTGGGAGTGTTGTGAAGTATTAGTTGGTGCATGAAACCTAACAGTTTCGAGGTGGTGTGGGTGTTTCAATCAGTAGGAACCCTCCAAGGGGTAAGCATCTGCCTAGTTTTTGAAATTAATCTTACCAGTTGAACTGAAGAAGACTTGAACTTATTCACAATCCAAGTATTTACAGTTGAACTGAAGAAGACTTGAACTTATTCGCAATCCTAGTATTTACAGGTGAACTTTACTAGCATTATTGCTCCAATAGAGGAAAGTGATCCCTGTTTTTGTAATGCTACTAGTGCAATGGTAGTATTGATTGCACGTGATTTTGCAAGGACGTAGTGTGTTTCATGCAGTTAGGTAGGTTCACCAGCACACTTTACTCTTTGATTTTGTATTGATTGCACGTGATTTTGCAAGGACGTCGTGCGATTCTTGTAGCTAGTGGACCCTGAAGATAAAATTCTGGCCGTGTATAATGGATATATAGAAGAAGTACCACGTGAGTCATTATGTACATAATAAACTGCTCGGAGGTCATGTTGAACTCATTTAAGAAATGCAGGAGAAGCTGTCTGTAGTTTTTAGCAAATCGGTTACACGGTTACATCTCAGGACTATTCATCATATGATCCATATGTCATTCCTGGAAAGTTGTCATTATTATTTTCTATTCTTTTTTATGTTTGGATTAGTTGTTTTGTCGTTTACCTATGTCCCTATGTTTATTCTCTCATGCTATAAAGATCCTTTTTTCATGCAGTAGAGCGTTTTTCGCTCATCTAAAAGAGGAAATTTTCTTTTTTGCTTTATCTGTCACACTCATTATTATTATTTTTTATGTAGAGACCCAGCTTCGTTACAAGAATCAGTTACAAGAATATGCTCAGAAGCGAGGCAAACTCCTGCCTTCGTATCGTCCCATTCATGGAGGTTCTCTTCGTGCACCTCTATTCAAGTCAGAAGTAACCATAGATGGTCAAACATTTGAGAGCCCAGAGTACTGTCGCACAATGAAGGAAGCTGAAACAGCGGCTGCAAAAGTTGCTCTGATGTTCTTACCTCAAGAAGCAGGCCCAACACAGCAACTACCGGTTGGTCCATTTCTTTTCCTTTTCACTTTTGGAGAATTTAGTTAGCACAACCTCACCTTATTTATGATAACAGATACACTCTTCAGCATATATGCGCACTGTCAGTTAATATTCAGCAAACCAAGTTTGGATTGTCCAGTACATCTGGGACCAATATTGATCCATACTGATAAAAATGGTTTTTGAATTGGGAACGACTAATATGCTTAGACATATTTTAAATATCTGCAAATGTATTTAATTGCATGCCATCTTGTACCATCTTGGGGCAAATAAGTCATATGCATGTGAAGTTAAGGCCGTTGCTAGTTTTTTTTGTCTTTTTTCCCTTTTCTTTTTAACTTGATCATGTAGGAAAGGTGTGCATCATTTCATTTAGAAGAAAGAAAGTACATGGGTTCTTTAAAAAAAGTACATGGGTTGGAGAGAAAATCCCCTTCCCAAGAGGAAACCCAGCACACATGCACAAAACCATACCACTGGCACAACAAAATCTAGGAATCATCCCATACCCCTAGCACAAACCATACGCTTAGGGCGTGTTTGGATCATGGCCTCCCAGTCAGACGATCCTAGCCAGTAGCCACAGTCACATGAAATCAGATGCCTGCCGACGCTGCCTCGGCCAGGCAAGAATCTCATGCCATCATCCAAACAAGCCTTAGTCCTGGTGTCTTGCATTCCAGGTAAAGGTATTACTGTACTAGTTGTGCTAAAACCTGAAGAAGTTGCTTCCATTCCATTTCTACTTGCTAAGAAAATGTTGGTCTTGTTACTAATTTTCCATTGTTGCTATCGTTTCTTTTTTGTTGGGTTTCATCTCTAGCATATCCTTAGGCTGCAATTGTTTGAGCTACTTTGCAGCAGCTGCTGCTTTTTTGTACAGTAATACACAGTAACCCGTGAGAGTGAGCTGCAGCCGCAGCAGCTGCTGCTGCAGAGAATGGCTGCCGATACTAGGGTTTAGCTGCACACTGTTAGGAATTCCAGTAACAATTGTTGAGCTGTGATCCATTTACCATGTCAGGTACCAAGCATATGTCGTCATGCTTTATCTTTTTAACAAAAATGTGAGAGTAGCAATGAGCCAGTAAACTGTGAAAATTATCTCAAACAGTTTTGTAGTCAAATTGCAGAAATTTGAGCTTTGCCATTGCAGGTGCCTATGAGCTAGCCTGAAGCAAGGTTCATAGAACAAGATAACAGTTTGCAACTAAATAGGGTTACATGCTATGTATTCCTTAATGTTTTGTAATGTTTATAAAGAAAGATAATGATTTGTCACTATGCATCTTTTTCCATGGATCAAATGTTCTAGATTCTAAAAGGTCAACAATTTTTTTTTAAGATATCCGATGAATTTAGCTATACCAATTTGATGGGTCATTCTACCTTTCACAGCTTCCATCAGTATCCTATAAGAATCTTCTACAAGAATTTGTTCAGAAAGAAGGCTTTCCCTTGCCTACCTATGATACAACTTTGGATGTCTCGAACTATTCTGCTGCCTTCATATCAACTGTGGAAATTCAGGGTGCAACTTTTCGTGGAGAGCCAGGGAACACTAAAAAGCAAGCAGAGATGAATGCTGCGAAGATTGCTTTTCAACATTTCAAAGACAGTAAGTCGCTAAGCTACTGTCATAGTTTCCTTCACATCAAGAACAAACTTGCCTACCATAGCAATAGATTTGCAATTATCTTTTCTATTCATTACATGAGATCAATGATGGCATTTATGTTTTGAAGCTTCATTCTTGATAAAGTTCAACTTCTTATTCTGTCATATGATTACAGTTCCCCGATGTGTTGTATGTATTAAGAACTGCTATGTAGGAGTTAATATATACCTAAAATTTTGCTCTTAGGAAAAGAGTGAGAAATTCGTAAAGCAACTAAATTCTGAGCCTGTTCACATGTGTGGATGGGAACAGGAACTCCTATTTGACTATTCATTGCCTCAGTATCAGTTTCTGATATATGGCTCCATTGTCAAGACTCCAGACTTGTCTAGTTCATTGTTGATGGTTTACCTGTTTACAGATTCATACTGCTTAGCATTTGAATTATAGTAGAGTGTCAACCTTACATCTAACCCTTGGTTACGATATTTGAATATCGTGCGAAGGTTAGCTCTTGTGGATTCTGTTTTGAGTTTTCTTTAGCGATCAATTGCCCCTGTCCAACCTTCTCGTTTTTCCCCATCTATGCACACCTTGTTCTGCATACCGTTAGCAAAATTTTTTTGCCTTTCAGGGGTAAAAGACTCTGCTTGTTCTACTGTCCATGGAGGACCACCTGTGCAACAAGGAACCAAGAACTTGCCTGCTGGACAAAATATCAAGGTTCTAGAACCTGGTTTTTCGGTGCTTGGTGTATCAATGCCAACGGCAAATCATGGCAAGGATAATGACTTTGATGCTGGTGAGTTTTCTGGTTACTCCTTTTGTTCCATTTCTTTGCAAACTAATATTACAAGTACATGGAAATCTCATGGTTCTTAGCCACTAGTATTGGGCTTCTTCTAAACCAACTTCGCCACGTTCATGTCTATGAATGTGATCTTTCAAATTTCAACTTTGACGTTCCAGGAGGTACTAGTGGCTAGTGCGCATCAGTTCCTTAGCCTCTCAGATCCTTTGCTGTACCATATGCCAATTTCTTCCGTTTTGAACTTTGGTGACTTTGGAGTTTTGAAACTACAGTGAACGTGCATTTGTGACATTATGTGCATGGTATTTGGTAGTTACTATTTCTGCTCTTTGCAAACACGTGTTGGGCTTTGCACAACAGTGCAGGGATTTTTTTTTTTTCAACGTAGTGGCAGGAGCTCTGCCTTTCAATTAAGAAGAAATAGAATTGACCCAGTTTATGAGGGAAGCAAGGCCTGAAAACCTTACAACCACACAGTTTATTAAAGGAAAATTGGCAAAAAACCTAAACATGACAGTCCAGACGGCTAACTCTGAGCAATCCATTTACAAAGGTGACACACAACTGACAGAGCCCCATGCACGTCATCATTGCTGAGCTTATCACAAGATCCAATGATAAGAAGCTCCGACTTAACATCAACCAAGCCCCAAACATGCCACCACGACCTCCGTAGAAAAAGGACACAATGTGTCATCGTTGCCAAGCTTTGTTGCATCCCACAATAAAAGCAGCTCCGACATCTCACTGCAGATCCACTCTAGGAGAACCAGAGACGCGCGCCGCAAGAGTAGCGAACCAGAGAGAACCTGGCCTCGTTGAAAATCCAAGGCTTGCAGACGAAGGATACGATGTTGATCGTTGTTTTCACCTGCCTAGAAAACCCCAAGCGAAGTTTCCTCAGAAGAACCCCGCAGGATGAGGGGAGGCCTCGACGACTCTTCCAAGGAATCCAAGGAAGGGAGCAACGCCAGTGTCGCCGTTGTTGGCTCCGACTAACACTGGCCAGGTTTTCGCGCAACGCGCTCCACCTCACACCAGCACAAAAGGTCCACACCACTGCACATCAGCCAGTCCTGTAAGCACCACAGCACGTGGCCAGAGACTGATGCATGCGGCCAAACGCAACATCTTCCGCGAAGCCAGATGAAGAATCTCACTGTCTGCCACCACACGCAGTTTGTGAGCTGAGCTCATGGAGCCATTGCCGATGGAAAGCCATGCCCACAGCAGGTTGCGTAGCGAGCCATGGTTGTCATGTCCTAGCACCACACATGCAGCCTCGGTAATGTCGTGACATCCAAGAAGTGCCAACGCTCCAGCACGCGATGATGCCACGTTGAACGTGGCCTCCAAGCCGCCGTCGTGCAGCATCCGGGCCACAGCCACCTCTCTGCGACTGCAGCATCCTGCGAGCGTAGCCAGTATGCAGCCTATGCCCCCACTCCCGCATGCCACCACCAAATGGCCTCTGGCAGCCAACTCCAGTTGCTGGGTTGATAGATCTGGTCAAGGGGACGCTGGATCCGCACGCACCGGAACTGGATTCTGGCCGCTGCCTGCTGCTACTTGCAGGCCACGCATGGGAGTTCCTCTGGGAGAGAGGGAGGATTTATGACCTTACACGTGGGTCCTGGTAGAATTACACAAGCATACTGGCCAAACCTCAAGGACCAGCGGGAAGGTATGAGCTGTGTATTTCAGGCATCTTGGGTTTGAATCCCAGGCATGTCTTCATTTTTTTTTTCTTCCTGATTACCTCTCTCACTCATGTGCTGGTCCCTCCATTTCAAATTATAAGTTGTTTTGGCTTTTTTAGATATCTATACATAGTAAAATCTATGTATCTTAGACTGACATAGTGTATATTTATATACATAGTAAAAAGCCATGTACCTAGAAACACCAGAAAGATTTTAATTTGGAACAAAGGAGTAAAAAAATAAATTAGTAAGTTCAACTTGGTTCCTCGGCTCTCAGGGTTAGGGATGCATATTGTGATGTCATAGTGGTTGTACTGCTGCTATTTAGTATTTACCCTCTAAAACACATTTAGATCATAACCAGTTGATCAATATTACCACTGAGAGGTAATAATATGAACTAGTAGAATGTTCCCTGCTATGAGGCACATGTTAAGTTCAACTTTGCACTTGATTAACTTTTGGCTGGTCTTATTTATTCTGCATCTGATGTCCATAACTCTGTCCATTGCATGTCTACATAATGCAACCCTTGCAAGTTTCTTTTTGTCTGTATTTGCTATTTGCTGATGTGGGTTTTCTCTGTATTAACTTGATTCTCATTCATTCATTCACTCACTCATGTTATGTTCATGTGCAGTAAATCATGATGCTGGATCAGCTGGCTCTGCTAACCGACTTCCTGTTGCTGCTACAACACAGTCTCTTGATGGAAACACTCTCTCTGCAAAGCTGGAAGTTAACAAACCACTCCTTGCAGAACCAAGCACAGAAGTTGACAAACTGCCCCTTCTAGGGCCAAGCATGGATATTGAAGTAATGGACTCAACTCTGGAAGTTGACAAACTGTCCCTTCCAGAGCAAAGCATAGATATTGAAGTTCTGAAAGTTGACAAACTGCACTCTCCAGAGGCAAGCACAGAAGCTGAAGTGATCCACTCGTCTCTGCAAGTTGATGAACCGCTCATTCCAGAGCCAAGCACAGAAGTAGAAGGCATGGACTCATCTCTAGAACACACATCAGTTGTGAATGGTCAGGCAGCCCTCATAGCCCCAACCATTACCTCTACTCTAAGCATGTCAACAGCTACCATGCCTGTCAGCAATGACAGCTGCGGTTGCTATTTGGGAACCAACAGAATCCAAGTCTACCCTCGCCACACTGATATGGTTATCCCAGAAGGTGCGACCATGCTTCCCATCAGCGATAATCAGTGGGTAGCTGTCAGCCTACCTTATTCCAACAATAACTAAGGTAATCTGAACCCCACTTTATAATTTTATTACTGGAAGTCTATGGTTCGCTTGCTCCCACTGAATCTATTCTCTCTGTTACCGTAACGCAGGTAGCAGGACTGCCAGGAAGATTAGAGCAGACAAAAGGAGAATTGATGGATGCTTTGTGACGATTATATGGCTTGTGATTCCGAGCTAATATATTTCCCGTGTTGTACTAGTAATCTAGTCTAACAAGACTGCCTTGCGCTGGATATCATTAATGCCCCTATTGCGGAGACTTGTGACTTCCATTGTACTCCTTATCTAGCTGAAGCTACTTGCTTAACTATGTGAGGAAATCTGAGTTATACCAGTGCCAGGTTATAACTGAAGTAGAGAAGCTGAACTCTGGATGACTGGATGGACCATCCGCAACATTTATCATGATCAGACTTCTTTCATGCTCCCTGGTTGAGCTCGTTGTTTTCTTGTTGCCTTTGGGAATGCTTCTGGATGTTGATATGCGTCTGAGTTTGAGCATCTGCTCAATGCGGTCGGCATGCTGTAGGCTGTAGCTCTTGATTCATTTTGTTCTGCGTATTGCTCTTTGTTCAACTCTTCGCAGCACACTTTCTCAGCAAGAGCTCTGCGTCGAAATTTAGGGAGGAGCATTGAGTAGTAATCGTCTCCCTCTGCCTGCCCTTTTTACCGCGGCCATTGGGTGCCCCCATACCTCTAGTGTTCCTTCCGAAAGCACCACGCTCGCCTACAAATCACGGCGCCGTGACCACGCGCCGCTGCTCTCTCCCCAGTCCTCCACCTCGCACCGCCGTTCCCATTTCCGGCCTCGCCGGTGCGTGCATGCGCGCGCGAGGGACGGCAAGTGAGCTCAGCTCCAGCACGCAATCGGCAGCAGAGTGAGCTCACCCTCTCCCTCCGTCGCTGCTCCGCGGTGAGGAGAACTCCCGGCTTGCTACTAAGCTACTAGCTACCACAACTGTCTGTTGCCGCCTCCTGCTGCTGCTCTCAGGGAGCTCTCGTTTTAGATCAGCGCATGTGCTTCTTGGGAGAGATTTCCGCGGTGCTGTTTCTTTTTCAGCCTCGAATTAGGATTTCCAGGGGAAATCAGGGGACGCCACTAGCCCACTATAGTGTTCCGCTGCCGGCTAAGGCCTTGTTTAGTTTGGGAAAAATTTTGGATTTCGCTACTGTAGCACTTTCGTTTGTTTATGGCAAATATTATCCAATCATAGACTAACTAGGATCAAAAGATTCGTCTCACGATTTACAGTTAAACTGCGTAATTAGTTTTTGTTTTCGTCTATATTTAATGCTTTATGTATGTGCCGCAAGATTCGATGTGACGGGGAATCTTGGAAAATTCTGAGGGGTCAGTATTTTATAATAAGACCTACTGAGACGTGTTGACTTCGCTACCATATCATATTTTTCGTTGACCACGGCTGAGTAGTGACACAGTACTCGCCGTATGCTGTCGAATTCTTCTATTCTTTATTTACCTGCTGGAAATGGTTCTCATTCAGCCATGTCCAATGTACGTACTTCATTGTGGTGATAGTTGTATATGAAAACTACACTTGTGTGGACATTGATAGAGATGCTGAAACTTTGTTATGTGTTCAACATTCTCAGTGCTAAACCTTTCTTTTACGACTGACTTAGCAATTAGTAAAGAGGAAAAGTTCTAAGGAGGTATCAATAATTTTCCCTCAGCAAGATAGGGCCATCATGTGTTTTTACTACATGTTAAGGTGTGCTTCATTTCTTGTAGAAGATCAACGGGGGACGTGGGTTACAACTTAATTAGATCACGTCTGGAAGCCCATTTGCTGTGTCCTTCGAAAGAAAACTATTTTCTTTGTTCATACAATTGCACTTTCTTTCTGATCTGCATGCTGATTTTGATTTATCTAATCTCTAATGTTTCATTTAGGCCTATTGAATTATGTTCACAGTTCGGGGATCAAGACCATCGGGCCAAACTATTCCAAAGAAATTTTCAGACATGAGATACTCCAATGTTTCCTGGACATTCCTTCTACTGCTATGTTTTGTTTCGATGGCAGATGCAGAGTACATGAAGTACAAGGATCCAAAGCAGCCTATTAACTCTAGAATCAGGGATCTTATTGGTAGGATGACCCTTGCTGAAAAAATTGGCCAAATGACACAGATAGAACGCCAAGTTGCATCTGCAAATGTCATGAAAAAGTACTTTATAGGTAAGTTCTATATAAGCCCAGAATCATTTGCCGTCTTTCATATGGCTTCTTGTTTGGGTGATAAAAACAAACGAAGCCTATGGTACTCCACAGCTATAGCTACCACTGTTGTATTCTTCTAAAAAGGCTACCACTGTGGCATTGTCCTATCCATATCCGATGTTATGCAATTTCTAATGTCAAACTTTCACGCTGTTCTGAAGGAAGCATCTTAAGTGGTGGTGGAAGCGTTCCTGCTCCCCAGGCCAGTCCTGCAATTTGGGTGAACATGGTCAATGAATTCCAGAAAGGTGCCTTGTCAACGCGTCTAGGAATTCCATTGATTTATGGAATTGATGCTGTTCATGGTAATAATAATGTCTACAACGCCACTTTATTCCCTCATAACATCGGGCTTGGAGCTACAAGGTACATCCCTGTTAATCTACATGCACATATTGCAATTTGACAAATATATGCTACATGCTTCATAGAAGGCAGCAATTCATATCCATTTAGCAACAAGAATTGTTTCTTGTTAGCAGGCTGATCATGCAAACATCATAAAAAAATTATGTAGCTATATCAACATCTGTATCTTTCTTGTTCTGTTAGGGATCCTGGCCTCATAAAAAGAATTGGTGAAGCAACTGCTCTTGAAGTGCGTGCGACAGGCATTCAATATACTTTTGCTCCATGTATTGCAGTAAGCACGTATAAAATTTGTTGCTTCTACTATGCAAGATCTTTGATGAAGCAAAGTTGAATGAATATAATGCTATATTCTTGTTTCACTTTAAGTTATATTGATCGGGAACTATTCTTATAGCTTGATTTAGGTTTGCAGAGATCCAAGATGGGGTCGATGCTATGAGAGCTACAGTGAGGATCACAAGGTTGTGCAGCAGATGACAGATATTATCCTTGGTCTGCAGGGCGAGATCCCAGTCAATCATACCAAGGGAGTTCCATATGTTGCTGGGAAGTAAGATACTCTTTTCTCAGTGCTGATACAAATATTATGGTACAAAGCCAATATGTAAGGCATTTGCATCTTTATCAAATACTTGGAACCTAATCACTAATCAGCTAAGATGCCTTGATGGGCACTCTATCAGTAACAATATTTTTATAACAAATATTACTTACTATTTTTGTGAATATCTCCTTCGAATGAAATTAGTTTAGGAAAACAATCAGTATTCTTTTTTTTTTTTTGCGAATAACAATCAGGATTATTATCTCACAGTGTTAAAGAACTTTCTATCTTATGCCTATCCTTATACCTCAGCTTATGGCTTTTGCAGGGATAAGGTTGCTGCTTGTGCTAAACACTATGTTGGTGATGGTGGAACTCATAATGGAATCAATGAGAATAACACAATCATTGATGAACATGGGCTGCTAAGCATTCACATGCCACCATATTATGACTCTATCATAAAGGGTGTTGCTACTGTTATGGTTTCTTACTCAAGCTTGAATGGTGTAAAAATGCATGCCAACCATCACTTAATCACTGGATACCTGAAATCCAAACTGCATTTTAGAGTTAGTAATAATCTGCAGCTTTATCTACATTACTTTGCTGTGATCTAAAACTTAATTTTGGATATCTTGTGACTGCTTGCAGGGTTTCGTGATATCAGATTGGCTAGGAGTAGACCGTATCACCTCACCTCCTGGCGCGAACTATACTTATTCTGTGCAAGCCGGAATCAATGCTGGCATTGATATGGTATGTGGATTTCTTTTGAGAAAATTATTGGTTACTTTCAACTAGCTACTGAGGAAAATTATTATATACCTAGTGGGGAAGGTTTAGTGTTGCAATTGGAGGTGAATTCCTAGTAGGTATTGATAACTCTGATGTATTCTTTGGTTGACCTTTTGTCATGAATTATTTTTCATAACAACAATTCAAGAATTGGGGACAGATAAGTTTGCACATAATGGCCATAGTAATTTTTGCTGAAATAAGAATGAAGTTTTTCTTTTCCACCATCTGCCTTTAAATTTTTTCCTTCAACTCAACTCCAGGTCATGGTGCCATACAATTACACTGATTACATTAACGATTTGACTTCTCTCGTTCACAAGGGTGTCATCAATATGAGCAGAATTGATGACGCTGTGAGACGTATCCTTCGAGTCAAATTTACAATGGGCCTGTTTGAGAACCCTTTAGCTGATCTTAGTTTTGCAGAGCAGCTTGGAAAGAAGGTTGGTAAGCTAGTTGTACAATGTTTTCTCAAGTTACATGGTGATGTTTCAAAAAGAGCTACATTGTGATATAGAAAAAAAAACAGTTTTTTGTGTACAGCTAGGTTGGAATTCATTCCAGATCAACCTAAATTTTGTACCAAAATCTGAACAGGAGCATAGGGAGCTGGCTAGAGAAGCTGTGAGGAAATCACTTGTTCTATTAAAAAATGGGAACCCTCCCGAGCAGCAATTTCTACCTCTCCCTAAGAGAGCTAGAAGTATCCTGGTAGCTGGAAGTCATGCTAGCAATTTGGGGTACCAGTGTGGTGGATGGTCAATCAAATGGATGGGGGGCAGTGGTGATATCACAACCGGTAATGCCATTCATCATTTTAATATATATTTTTTAACGAAAATAGCAGGAACTCTGCCCTTCAATTAACAGAGGAGAAAGACCGGTATTCATTACATGAAGCTTCTTTTATATAGGTTTTCCTTTTATATTTCAGCAAAAACAATGCAGGTGTTCATTGCATGGAAATTTAACAATTTAACATACATTTTATGTGACTATTTTTATTGTGTGCATATGGGATTGTCATAGAGCTACGACCGGTGGCCGGCCCAGCCGGCCAACCAAGGGGTATGATACTGTTCAAGGCATGTACAGTACGCCAGTGCCTGAGGGTACACTACTGAATAACTGACTGATTCGGCTGATAAGCTCAAGCGAACAAGCTTATCAGCCGAATCAGTCAGCCAAATCAGCCAACAGTACTTTCTGCCACGGCTTATCAGGGAGTTCATCTAGGTTAAGACTAGGGAACTAGAATCAGGTTTGCATGTAAGTCAAGCCAAGTTGGGAAAATGAGAAAGGGGAGATGTAATTGTTTGGAACTAAGAAGTATGAGTAGTACTGAGAAGTCAATAAGGGGTAAAACCCTAAAGCTCTTTAGCCTCCAGTATCCATGTCGCCCTGCAGCACGCCACCGCCAGCAGCTCTGACTCTCCCTCCTCTGGCCCTCCTCTGGCTGTAGTTTCCTTCCCCCTTCTCCCTAAAATTCTGCTTCTAATTTGCTCCTAATTCCCCAATCCTACCCTAATCCCCTCCAACAGAGATATAACCCTGACAGGGATACACTGAATTGCCAAGTAAACCTAAGAGCTCACTCTAGTTATTTTCCTTGCAGTTTGGTACATTTTTAACATGGTCTAAAACTGCATTTGCATATTTAGAAGTTGGTATTCATAACTGCAAACGCTAGAAGCAAACATGAGCACATTCATACTTCAGATGCATCACAACTGAGCAACTCATTTGCCTCCAGCTTTTGAGCTCAGAAATTACTAAAGGTTCACACTTCAGATACATCCAAAGTTAACTTAGTATCTCCATGATCAACAGCACAGTGATGATAGTGGAACTATCATTCTACTGAACTAACATAATTCCTGATTGAGATTTAGAAGAGGCTAGGATAAACTTCCCAATGCGCTATGCTGAATTTTGCTATGTGAGGTTCCTTTAATAACTGAAATACCTAAAGCAACAGTCTCTACTGTAATTTTTCGTTGCAGTGATTCAGTATCCTGTGCAGGAACAACAATTCTTGGTGCCATAAAGTCTACCGTTGCTGACTCAACGTCTGTTGTCTACTCTGAGAACCCTGATGACAGTTTCATGAAGCATAACGACTTCTCATTTGCTATCATCATTGTTGGCGAGCCACCCTATGCTGAAACAGTCGGCGATAGCACTGACCTCACTATGCTAGACCCTGGTCCAGACACAATCAGAACTGTGTGTTCTGCAGTTAAATGTGCAGTAGTCATCATTTCGGGTCGTCCCATTGTGATTGAGCCGTATGTTCCATTAATGGAAGCGCTTGTTGCAGCTTGGCTTCCGGGAACCGAAGGTCAGGGGGTTGCAGATGTACTCTTTGGAGACTATGGTTTCACAGGCAAGCTCCCACAGACCTGGTTCAAGTCTGTCGACCAGCTGCCCATGAATGTGGGAGACCCACACTACGATCCACTCTACCCTTTTGGCTTCGGTTTGACGATAAATTCATCATTGCCAGGGTAAGCTTGTTAAATGTAGTGTGAAATCAACATGAAGTCCGGTTCGAACTATTGCTTTTTTAAAATAATAATAATAATAGAATAAACCAGACGTTAGTCTTTTTATGCTTCTCACCATGGCGTTTCATCTTGTTTTCTGTTTTCAGGTTCTCTGGTGTTGACAATCTGGGATATAAGAAGCAAAGAGTGCTATTTGTTGTGCTGTGTTCTCTACTGCCATTGGTACTAATCAGTTAATAAATTGGGCATAGACAGTATCTCAACGCCTAGAGCCCTTTTGTAGTTCTCATATGATTAGCGTGTTACTAATCTAGCATTAGTAATTGTTGATTATTTCTTAACGGCCTCATGACTCTCTGCAAAATGTGTCACTGGACATCAATCATTAATCAATCCTTTTGTTTTCGTCGATCCATCTATTATCTATCTATCTACTAGATGAATTCCCCGCGTCATTGCCCCAGGCCATTTTGTTCAAGTTGATACAGATTGTCCTCGAGAAGTGGATGCATGCTACTATATAAAAAGTTAATTATCACCATGTTATGATTTATGTATTTAGCACTTACATGGTTAGTGTTGACGTGGATTCCGGTGACAAGCGCCAGCAAGGGCTTGATCGCCGGACCATACATGGTTGAGAGGGAGGTCTAATTATCTAAACAGTGGGGCTGACCAGGGGGTCGATGAGGCTAAAAATGTTTGACTTGGTAATTGAATGATAACTAATGAACTAATACTTTTAGGGCCCTTTGGAAAACAGGATTCTTTTGCCTGGTCCTGCATTTTTCCTGTGAAAATCGATTCCTGCGTTCCCAAGGGACTCTTAATTGGGGATGTTTAAACTAGGGTCCACAAGATGGTGCCACCAAGGCATGGAATATGGTGGAGATAAGATGGTGTCACCAAGGCATGGAGTATGGTGGAGATACTGATGACGATAAGAACTTACAATTTGGAATGAAGGTAGTAATAAATATATTTATATATTATAATGGAAGAAAAAAACTTACCATGCCAAAGGCCTAATAACACATGGCCTAAACTTTATTTTTTATGAGAATTATGCCCCATTGTCAGGTGATAATATTTATTTGTATATATTTAAAACTATGGTCTAAAACGGACTAAATTTGTAGAAAAGTACAACAATATTCATGACACCAATAACAAATCATGAACATATATTTCATAGTGCATGCAATAGTGCATGCAATGATATTAATTTAGTGCCATAAATCTTGGTGTTTTGTTCTATAAATCCAATTAAACTTAGAAAAAATGAGTTAAGACTACTCTAATTATTAATTTATTTAGGGACATATGGAGGACTATGAGCGTGACTTTTATACGGTATGTTGCCTAAACCCTTCTAAATACTACTATGCTGAGAGGCTGCCATTGATTATTCTCCTGCTCTGATTATCACTTTGGCTACCATGTGCAAGTTGAAAGTTCATGATCCATCCAGGTCACCAATCTCACCATACACCTTTCAGTTGATTTCAACTATCAGGATTAAATTAAATAGGGAGCCTGCAATCACACAGCTTCTTCCATCCAGAAAGAAAGGAAGAAGAATTCTCATGGTCGGTTTATATATATAGACTCGGAACTCTCTAGCAAAGAAGGTCAAATTCAGCAACCAGACGTGTCGCTTGGTCAGTTCATCCAGAATGGACTCGTGGGCAGTTGGGCACGGGCATGATCCTCGTGCACCGCGCACAGCGTAACCAATCCGGCGATAACACCACGCGTACGCTGTGGCCGCGCACAGCCTGGACGGCGAGCCAGCGGCAACGGCGGGATTCGTCAAAATCCTTCGTTCGTAGTAGGCACGCACCAACCGAAGCCAGCAGGAGCAGCCCACCACGCCTTCCCCTCGCCTCGCTGCTCGGCGTTCCGTACCGTCCATCCCCCGGACCCCAAATCCGGCTTTCCCCCCGCAAACCAAGAGCTCCAGTTCCTCACGCCTCTCCAATCCCTCCTCACACACCGGCCCTCCCCCTCCAGGCTCCAGGGCCTTCTCCGGCGACGCCAGCGCCGCCCCTAGCCGCGGTCCTTCACCGGCGACGCCAGCGCGGCCCGAATCTAGGGTTCCCTTCTCCCGCCGCCGCCGCCGCCGGCCGGATCGCGCCCAGAGGAGCCTCAGCGATGCTGCCGTGCGCGAGGTCGGTGCTGCGGAGGAGGGGGCTGGCGTCTTCCGTCCTGCGGAGGTGCGGCGGGGAGGGCGAATGCTCCACCGGCGCGGGGGAGCTGGTCGCCAATGCCAGGTGTTCGAGCACGCTGGCCGCGATCGTCGGCGGCGGCGGGCGCGTGCTCGAGCGCGGCGGCCGGTGGGCATATCCGCAGACCGGCGTGATTGGCGCGGGGCGGATGGCGCGCACGCAGACCAGGTGTTTCCTCGGGTGCGGCGACGGGGAGGAGGGGGGCGTGCTCTCCAAGGTCTATGAGGAGAGGCGCGTGATGGGGTATGCGGTCAATCGAGAGCTGCCTTGTGGTTGTTCTGGAAATCGATTTATAATAACGTGGTTAATCGTTGGTGATTGTGGTGTTGTTGTGATTGCTTTGGTGAGCTCAGGTACTCGCCGGAGCAGATGTTTGCCGTTGTCGCGGCAGTGGACCTCTACGAGGACTTTGTGCCGTGGTGCCAGCGTTCCAGGATTATTAGGCGGCATGACGATGGCTCGTTTGATGCTGAGCTCGAGATTGGATTCAAGTTCCTTGTTGAAAGCTATGTCTCCCATGTGGAGATGGAGAAGCCCAGGTATATCAAGGTGAGAATTGTGGAATGAACATGTAGGTCATGTCATACTTGTATCGAATGAAGACAATAACATCTGGTATAAGGAATGTACTACTTTCAAGGCTCATCACACGTAGGACCTTTTTTTAACAAATCACACAGGACATTCCACCTGTTACCTATTTGCGCCCTATGTTTCTTAGCATGCTTATATGTTTGTTTGCAATGTTGAGTGGCAAATGGATATTGTCGGTGTTTTATCCCCCGGGGGGTCACACCAACGAGTAAATTTGTATGCGTGCTCCCCTTTCCGGATGGTGATGCAAGAAGACACTGAGATTTATCCTGGTTCGGGCAAGAGAAGGCCC
>Ga0182004_10001242_pt1 | contig 18241 bp, 9 predicted proteins | sample Sormic07211540_1_FD_120479 | JGI IMG/M metagenome (GOLD analysis project Ga0182004, IMG submission 120479) | Endophyte microbial communities from Sorghum bicolor roots, Mead, Nebraska, USA - 072115-40_1 MetaG | ecosystem: Host-associated > Plants > Roots > Unclassified | place: USA: Nebraska...
TGTGCCCGTCCAAGTGCTAGTCACCTGACAGACAGGACGAGGTGCTAGCCTTGCTACGCTGCACGTGGGGCCGTGGCGTGCGGCTGCGTGCCGGGGGGCCCAGGCGTCATTGCCTGTGCCAGTCAACAGTGCCTCGGATGGACGGGGCGTGCATGCATGGCGCATGGAGCCATGGACGGACGGTGCGGCGCGGCGGAGAACTTTTCCGTGGAATGGGTCAGCTGCCGTGCCGTGCCGTCGCTGTGGGGAAGAAAGAAAGCTGCCTTCTGTCGCTGCCTGTGGGCCTCCCGGGCGGACCCTGTGGCTCTGTGTGGGCGTGATGATCGAGTGGCACAGCCGCAGCTGCGGCCGGCGGAAGCAGAGCTTGACAGGGCATGGAGGAGATATGACCAATCACCTGCACCAGCCGTTCAGGTTTTGTGCTTGCATTGGCCTGCGGCAGGTCATCCGGTGCTTTGTACTATCCGCGGCGTCCGGATTCCATTTGATCCGCTGATCGTGTGTTCTTTCGTTGTGCCCGGACGGATATAAAAACTTTGGGCTTTGAGAGTCCAGTCACCAGCCATCATCACCGAAGGATTCTGCATAGGCCTGCACTGCACGAGCGCTTATACAAAACCAAGAGGCAGGACACGCGACCGTGACGTCGAAGCAGGAGCCTTCTGCAAATTAACCGGCGCGTCGGTGACCTCCGGACTCTGGTGACCACTGCCGGCGTGGGCATGCATCTACTAGGCCAGTCTTAATGGATAGTGTCGCTGCACGGTTTCACATACCAACACGTCATCGAGATTGAAATGAAACCATCTACGAAATAACTCCAGCAATGGAGCATTTCACTTTGTTGTTTTCAAGGCTAAGCAAAACATTTAATTGCTGCAAAATGATTGGATCATATGCAAGATAGTGAAACGATTTAGCCCTCAGTGGGGATTTCATCGCGTTTCACCGCGTGGGAAACAACGCCCGTGAAGTTTCACCATAGTAAAACTACTTCCTTCTCTCTCCTCTTCGTTTCATGCAAAAAGTACAGTTTTGCTGACATGACGCTCTAATAAATGTGCATTACATCCTGGTGAAACCCCAGTGAGACTGGCCTTAAGCTCCAGCCAGTTCGCTGATTTGTTGGCAGCAGATTCGGCAGCTCAAACAAATGTTAGGCCTTGTTTAGCACCCCAAAAATCAAAAAAAAATTAAGATTCCTCATCACATCGAATCTTGCGGCAAATGAAGTACTAAATATAGATAAAATCAAAAACTAATTGCACAGTTTGTCATCACGAGACGAATCTTTTAAACCTAATTACTCTATGATTTGACAATATTTGTCAAATAAAGATGAACGTGATATAATGTCAAAATCAAAAAAAAAAACACATCCAAACAAGCCATTACTTGAAGTGGAAGCAGGTCCTTCAATTTCGATCTGTCGTGGACGTCTCTTACACTGTCGTCTGGGTCCGATTCCACGATCGGCGTTAGCGGCGAATGGTGTTGCATATATTGAGGAAAGCGAAGTACTACTAGAATAGCACATAATAGGACCTACTAAATGGACTATTTTAGTCGTTAACGTCCTCTTGATATAACTACTGAAAACCTCAGTTTTGTGTGTGCCAAAAAAAAACATCAAGAAAACAGGAAAAACAAGCTATATATGATGCAGGGGTGAAGTTGTAGTGTTATTAGAGGGTGCCTATGCACCTCAAAAAAATTAAAAATCAGTTATATAATGACCCATTTTTCACTTTATATGTACTCTATAGGCCTATATTACATCCACAAGGTAAGTGCATCACTCTTAAATTTTCTCTGGCTTCGCCACCGATATGATGGCAGCAGAAAATGGATGAACCAAAAACACATATAATCTAGTGAGATGAGCATAAAGAATCCAATGTCCGGACGACGAAATATCATCATCTCTACGTACGCCCATACATTTACACGTAAATTGTTTTCGTGAGAGAGAACACAAAAAAAACCCAACAAAATGAACAGGATGTGGATGCTCTAAGTTGCCAAACGCCGACAAATTTCACTCCATAACACGTAACGTTTCGCGCGCTGGCTCCTCGCCGTTGTTATTGCTACTGCCGCCGCTAGTGCCCTGGTTCGACGGCGATGGCGATACCTGATGCGGCGACGTGACGAGGAGCCTAGGCGACGAGCACCTGTGCTGCTTGAGCGCGTCCTCCTCGCGGCCGCCTTCGTCGAAGTTCTGCGCGTAACTGCGAGCGTCGTAGTGGAAATTCCCGGCGGGCCGCCGGCGAGGCGTGTGGTGCTTGCTCGACCCGAAGCTGTGACCCTTCGATCGGATCCATGCTGTCGGCGACCGGAGCAGGGACGGCGACGCCGGCCGCCGGTCCTGGTGGTGGTGGGCGTGTGCGTCGCAGGGAGCTGATGCTGGGCCAGAGGGGCGGCCGGACCAGCCGCCGGAGCTTGTTGGAACGGGGACCTGGATGTGGAGGTGGCTGAGTAGTAGGCGCCGGCGGTGCTGCTTTGAGCTATGAAGACGGTCGTCCGTGCCGGCGGCCGGTCTGTTGTGTTCAGGTTCTATGGCGGAGGCAGACATGAGAACTTTTTTTTTTGTATTTTTTTTATCGGAGCTTTTGAGCAAAACGAGAGGGATTTCGCTGAGCTCTGTTCCTCCTAGAGTGACGGATGATGCCTGTAGTAAGGCGTTGCAAGCTGCTTGTCTTTATATATAGGAGCATTTTTTCTGATCATGTAGATTTTCTTTAATTTTGTGTAGCATTTTTAGATCCAATGCACGTCGTACTTTATGTTTCGTGCAATGCAAGCAGAGAAAAAGGAGCAAAGTTTCGAGAACGCGGAGAAAAGCTGCGTGTGATCTGAGGCGTGGATGGCACAACATGCAGCCCTTCCGTCCGAGGTGATGAAGGATGCCATATGAGCGGGATCTCCGACCGTCCGACGTGCATGAAATGTGCTATGATTTCCTTCCAATCGCCTGGTCGGTTCCATGCATGACTCCTTGTTCCGCAGCCAGGCCAGTGAAAACACCTTTGACTCTTTCGTTATTTGGGACTTGTTTATTTGCAACATATTTTGCAAAATATGAATAGTACAAATTTTATTTGTATTTGACAAATATTGTCTAATCATGGACTACCTAGACTCAAAAGATTTATCTCGTCAATTCCGACTAAATTGTGTAATTAGTTTTTATTTTCGTCTATATTTAATACTTCATGCATATGTCTAAAGATTCGATGTGACGGGAAATCTAAAAAAATTTATTTTTTAGGAACTAAACAAGGCCTTGAGAAACGGGAGAGATAAATATTGTCCACACTCCTGTTGCGGCAAGCAAAGATGAGCACCGTGGACGGCAAGCCGGCAACAAGGAACCAAAGGGTGAAGGCGGGCCTCGGCCAATCAGTTGACCAAGGCCCTAGCCGAGACGTCAATAACTTCGGATGTCCAAGACGAGCCGCCGTGCAAACGAATCAAAACAATTTTCGGGCTAGGGATTAATGGGCCAAATGGGCTATATCGTTGCAAATTAGGGGCCTGTAGCTTCCCACGGGCTGCACGCACCAGGAAGTCCCTGATCTGCTCACGCATCCAGCACAGGCTGCCACTGGTTTGATTCGTCCTATTGTGGTTTTGTGAGGATCATCAACTAGGCATGCCAAGTTGCCAACATGACTGTGCTCAGTCACCTGTCGAAAAAAAGGACTGCTCTCTGTCACCTACTACTATAAACACGAGCTTTGCGCAGAGTTCAGAGTCCGTTGGGATGCAAGATGCAAAAAAAATCTCATTACGGTTGTTTAGGTAAAGCAGTTGTCAGTAGATAAGATACTCTGCTGCGCCATGTGCTTAATTCAGACATTGAGTCATACTGAGACGTTTGGAAACGAGCGATTGGAAGTCCTGTAAGAAAATACCGAAGGCCATTTGTTCAGACTTCAGACAAGTAGAACAGTCAGACAGTATGCGCATATTCCTTTCAATTGAATCATGAATCACATTTGCCTACCAAACCATACGCCACTCCAGTCCCTACCATCAATAAGCTAGTACAACTTCATACTCATCAGAGTGGACTCTGATTACCAATGAACCTACATTTTTGTACCACTGGTGGCAATACCACCCTACAACTCGACAACAATCTTGTGAACCCTCTCCTTGGGCATCTTCTCCAGCTGAAGAACCACCAGCCCTGAGGAAGAATCATAGGAGAACTCCAGCTGAGCTGAACCCAGCATGCATTTCCTTGGCCTGACTGAAGAGTAGGCACCGAACCTTCCACAGCCCTTCACCTCCATGCACGCCAATCCGACAGCCTCGGAGCCCGAAGCAGAACCGTTGCCGCCGTCGAGCAGCTTTGCGCCGCCGAGGAGGTGGTAGGTCAGGCCTTCCACCGCCCCGCCGCTATTGAACATGTCCACCAGCCCAATCGGGGCGAACCTGAAACCAGGTGCCAAGTCCTGCAGGAACATAAGTGCATACAATTTCGTCAGTCACTTGTTCACCAGCTTCGCTATAATTAGCAGCATTTGCCAAACGGGCACTGATGACTGACCTTGATCGGTGACACGGTGAGGATGTCATGTTCCAGGACCTTGAGAGAGACAGGCAACGCCGCACCGTACGGGAGGACGGCGAGGTCGCTGTCGGCATGTCGGTACACGGTACAGTCGCCGTTCCATTCAGGGTCCGTCGCGGCCTCGGAGATGAGGTGGACGTCGCTGCCCTTGATACCGCAGGTCAGGGCCTCGGTGCCGGTATGATGAAAGGTGTTCTTCTTCTCCACGGAGCTCCACGCCGCGCCCTGGCAGTTGTACACGCCGAGCACGCCGGTGAACTTGTTCATGTTCCATATCTTGAGCAGGCTGCAGGAAGGATTGCCACGCCATGGCATTGTCAGTTTTCAGAACACACGGTTGCTCCAAACAACATCAGCACGTCTGAATGAACAGACCAAAACTTCAGCAAAAGGGGGTCGGGGGTTCTCACCTGACGCCGTCGCGTGCCGGGTCGGTGAACAGGCAATCCTTGGTCGGCCGGCCTGGCAGACGCGCGCGGAGAATGGAGCCGTCGGGCAAGACAATCTTCTTGAGCAGCTCGAAGTTGTGCTTCCCGGGGGCATCACTGAAAACATCACCAAGAACACACAATTCAGAATTCGCTTTCAACCAGACATAGGCATAACAATGCTGAAGATTCTGAACCAACACCAATGCTGGAATGAATTGACCAACCTGACGTAGACCGGGCCTCCACTGATCGCGCGTGCCGAGCCGTGGTAGTCGCCGGCCTGGTGGAGCGAGTGGAACATGTCCCAGTCCGGCAGCATGAACTCGCCGAGGAACACGCTGTTGTACGCCACCGAGGCGATATGGATCGTATGCGACACGGGGTCCCTCGGATAGAAATCATCCGACGCCCTCACCACCGCCGTCTGCTTGGAGCTGCGGGTTGGTCGCATCACATCAGCATCAGATTGGTCAATGGTTCCATGAAAAGTCCCCAGATTTTCAAGGTCAGAGCTGTGAGAGCGAGAAGATCGGATCGCGTACCAGTAAAGGGCGTCGGTGTTGTGGCTCATGCAGGCGATGATGCCGTTCTCCGGGAAGTTCTTGGCGATGGAGGCGTCGAGCGCCTGGTGGTACTGCCTGGTGAGCTGCACGCGGCCGCCGTGGCCGGCGCCGAGCGTCTCCAGGATGCACTGCACGTCTACCTTGACGCCGTCGACACCGGCGGCGGCGAGGTAGGCGTGGAGCTCGTCGTAGAAGCGGTACACGGCGCGCGGGTGCACGAGGCCGAGTCCCTGCACGGTGAGCACGTCGGTCTTCATGCCGGGCTCGTTCTCCATGACGCCCGGCGAGACCTTGGGGAACTGCATGCTGGAGCGGTAGTGCTCCGTCCCGGGTTCGCCGGGTCGGACGCCGCCCCAGTAGCCGGTGATGGCGTGCCAGACGTAGACGTACTTGAGCCCGTACTCCTCCTTCGCCGCGCGCACCACCGTCTTGATGCCGGCGGCCGGGTCGTCCACGTTCTGGAACTTGCTGTTCTCCTTGATGCCGGTGAGGCGAGACAGGCGGGGCGGCTTGTCCTCTCCGGCAGGTTCGTCGGTGTCGGTGTCGGTGGCGGACTTGTCGGTGCCGACGGACTGCCAGCCGTCGTCGATGATGACGAACTTGGGCGGCGCGCCGCCGGCGATGAGGCTGCGGAGCCCGGCCTCGACGCCCTCCTGGGTGACATCCTGGTAGAAGGCGTCCCAGGTGCACCAGCCGAAGTAGTCGACGATGCCCGGCAGCTTCTTCTCGGCGCGGACCCGGAACGTCCTGAGCGCGGACTTGGCGGCACCGACGGCGCCGGAGATGGCCGCGAAGGGGTCGGACTCCGCGGCGCCCACGAAGAGCGCGCGCTCGAAGGACGCCGCGCGCGTCTCCGCGTCCCCGCTCTCGACGCAGAGCTCCAGCGCGTCGCCCGCGCCGCCCTGGAGGCTGGCACGGAACGCGCCCTCGACGAGGGGCAGGAACACGACGTACGCCGCCGCGGCGCCGTCGCCGGCGCCCTTGGACTCGACGAGCAGGAACTGCGTCTCGCGCGGGACGTCGCCGCCTTTCTCCCCCATCCGCTGCGCCATCCACCAGAGCTTGAACCGGAAGCACGCCATGAACCGCACGCCCCTGCCAAATCGCCCAGAAAGAAATCAATGCTACTAGTTGTCAACACGAACAATTGGGTCGGATCTCGGATGGGGAAAAATCACCACTTTTCCGCTCTAATTCTCTGATTGATGAAGAATCGTACGTACCTCAGGTCCCCGAGGGAGACGACGTGCCGGGCGGCGGGCTCGGCGAAGTCGGCGCCGATGAAGACCCCGTCGACCGCTCCCCCCGCCGCCGCCGACGAGGCCACCACCGCGTCCGGCACCCCGGACAGCACCGTCCGCCCGCATACCGACAGCGTGCCTCCGGCGAGCTTGACGGACGAGGAGATGGTCATCTCGCCTTCCTCTCTCGTACTCCGGGACTGCTGCTGTGTCGGCGAGACGCTGCTCGACGTCGCCGACGACCCCTTGGCCGCCGCGAGACTCCTAAACGAACACCTGCTCCCGGAACCAACACGCCAAAATGAATACCAATACCAATACCAACCGGTAGAGTGAATGGATATCAAGAACACCGGCGATGGCAGCAACGAATTCGGGACGGATCCGCACGCACCGAGACGGAGTGGGAGGAAGAGGGAGCGGAGGACACGGAGCGAGGAGCAGCGGGCGGGAAGGGAGGGTATATATACGGCGCGGCAGCAGAGAAGATGGGATGGATTTGGAAGAGGACGAGGACGCGACGGCCCTGCTGCAGCTGGAGCTCAGCCTCCGCGCCATAGCTGACATCGGCGGCGGCGGTTAAAATCTGTTGCTGCTCGTAGTCGCAGGCTTGGCAGCGCCCAGCGCGCACGCGCGCGCGAGCACGTTCACGATGGGACCGGATCGGATTGGTTGACGAGCGGGTGGGTGAGGTCAGTGGCCTGTGGCCCGGTGCTCGTGCTGTGCCCGGCTGGTCCTGTTCATATCCGGCACGGCAAAGATTCCATCTAGCCCGACGCAGTTTGGTGGTGGCTCGAGAGGAAACGGGAAGGAGGAGGCAACGGCCAACGGAGGAGAGGGGATTGGCCGACTGGGCTGGGTCACGGAACCGACTCGTGCGGCGGCGGCGGACAAGCGTACGCGAGCGATTGGGCGAGCCAGAGGACGTGTGTGTGAACCGAGGCAGGTGAGTGTGGCACTGTGGCCGTGTGGGGGGAGACGCGGGGTCCGACGCGGCGGCATGGATGGGGCCGAGGCTGCCACGCCGAATCCGCGACACCGGGATTCAAGCGCGGCAGGTTGACCCTCGACTGTTTGAGCATCTCCAACAGTTTTCTCTACACCTTGTTTAGTTTTCAAAATATTTTATAAAAAATTTCACATTCTCTATCACATCGAATCTTGCGGCACATACATGAACCACTAAATGTAGATAAAAGAAGAAATAACTAATTACATAGTTTATATATAATTTGCGAGACAGATTTTTTAAACCTAGTTAGTCTATAATTTGACAATGTTTCTCAAATACAAATGAAAGTGGTACTATTTTTATTTTGCAAAATCTTTTAGAAGTAAACAAGGCCTAAATAAAATTGCTATTCCTTGTTTCGGCACTGTTTGGAACAAAGGAATCGAAAATAGAGGAATAGAAAAAAAAAACACAAGAATAGAATAGGTGTGTAGTGCTAAAACAAGGAAAGAAATAGAAAGAGGTGTTTGGAACACAGAAATTCATAACAGAGAGTCATAAAACATGTAAAGGATAAAAACTCATTATCAGTGGTTAATAACCTGTTAGAGCATCCCAACCGTTTTGCATAGTTGGTTTGGCAAATGAGGGAGTTTGCCAAGTCCTAAATAAATTTGGCAAAGGTGAAAAGAGACAATCTCCGATGGTTTGGCATTATTTACTTGGCAAAAAAATGAAACTGTGGACCCACAATTCTTTTTTTGCCGATCTATTCTCCTAGTGGCGCGTTGGGTGAAAGTTTGCGGGATTTTTTTTTGCGCGAGGCGCCAGGTCGCGGCTCTAGCGGCGTTTGTTCGTGGCTGCTGGAGTCCTTGCCGGCTGGAGTAATCACCGGCAAAACAATAATCTGGTCTGCCCTCAGCTGCAGTCCTAGCCGGTGTTGAGTCCCTGCCGGCATGGAGTCGATGAGTTCTAGATTACAGGAGACCACATCAAGCCGGCGTTGAGATGAAGACGTGCAGTTCGTGCGAAGTTCTGGCGGCGGACATCGCAGAAACGCGCGACTGCGACCCCAAGCCACGGACTTCACGCGAACTTGCCAGATGCCAACCGAGAACGGGCTTTGCATATATGCCAATTCTTTCTCTCTTTTTGCCAAGTTAACATAATTGCAAAGCCTATTTGCCAAACCATTGGATATGTGTTTTTTGATTTTTTTTGCAAATACAAGAATGCAAAGCCCATATGCAAAACGGTTGGGGATGCTCTTAGTTGGCTAAAATTTAGCAATGGGAACCAAACAGGCCCCTGTGTTCCGCTCCATATGCAAAATACTCCCTACGTATAGGATTTAGATATCGTTTTGGACAAGATTTGGATCAAACATTGAGAATATAAAATCATTAATAACTTTTAAATTGTTGAGTTTACAAATACAAAAATTATATGAATAGATTTGTCTTGAAAAATACTTTCATAAAAATATACATTTATTAGTTTTCTAAATATTTTTATAAAAATAAAAAGTTAAAATTGTGTTTCAGAGACCGTAAATGACATCTAAATCCTATAGTACGTGTATATTTGGTATAACTGACCTAGCCACGTTGTTTAGTTCACCCAAAACCAAAAACTTTTCAAGATTCCCCGTCACATCGAATCTTGCGGCACATGCATGGAGTATTAAATATAGATGAAAACAAAAACTAATTTCACAGTTTGTCTGTAAATCGCGAGACGAATCTTTTAAGCCTAGTTGCTTTATAATTGGACAATGTTTGTTAAATAAAAACAAAAGTGCTACAGTGTCAAAATTAAAAAAAAAATCGGATCTAAACAAGGTCCTAGTATATGAACATATTATACTATTTATGTTCATGCAGCAGTAAGCTAAATTGTTAGCCCTATTCTTACCGATATGGAGTGACGAAAAACCTGCCACGTCAGCTTAGTAATCCTACTCATTGTCTTCTAGCACGCTAAGCTATGCACTGGACCGCTGTCATGTGCCAGATGATACGGGGACTAGAGATGAGAGCGATATGTCCCTTTTTTTTCATTCCAGCAGTGCATGTTTCGAAGTACAAGAAAAAAAAGGGAAAAAAAGATCTGTCTGGGAGATATAAAGCAAATAATGCAAAATTTAATGCGGTTTACCAAGGGAAGAGGGAAGAACGCACGAGGCGATAGAGAAGTCTGATGCTTGTACAAGCTGGAGGCAGATAGATACCTATCTCTAATTTCACTAGAGAACGAAGACACGGATGATCAGTTATCACACTGACCCCGGCACGAACCATCATGCACAGTGTGTGTGATGCTGATGCGTATCTCACTTTGGAATCATTCATGTTTGTTTAACACAGTTGACAATAGCTTCATGAGCTGTTATGAGTTTTTTTTTACTAAACACTCTTTTCCAAAACAGCTTTATAGATGAAACTATTTTTTCTTTTCTTATAAAGACATGTGTTGGGATAAAAGTTAGAAAAAATAGTTCATACTATCTCTCTCATTTCTTTCTTTTATCCATGTACAAAACTGTTGCCAAACAATTTCTTCAAAACAACTCAATTTTACCTAAAAAGTTGTTTAGAAAGTTCTTTTTTAAAAAAAATTTACTAGTAAAGCTGAGCTGTAGGTCTTAATTTGAAATTAAAAATATCTCGGCGATGCCGACCTCGAAGTGACGTGTTCCGGCTGGAAATGGCATATATGGATCTGCATCTGCTTGGCATGCACGATGGCAGCGCGCGCGCGCCCTCTCTGAAAATGACGTGTTCCCAATTTTGCTTGTCTGATCTGAAGCAGCCATCTAGCGACGTTGCTGGAGTAGGAGTACCGTCCAGTTTTGCTCGGCACCCGCACTTGCACGAGGACACGCCGAAGAGACGGGCTACCGCCTGCCGGCTGCCGGACCTGCAACGGCGGATTGGCGTCTGTCCCATGCCCATCATATCAATGGCGGTCGCGGCGGTGGATGGCGCCAGCTGCATGCGGTAGGGCCACTGGGCTTGGCCACTTTGCACGTACGCCTCTTTCGTGTGTTTAAATCCTGTTTTTTTTTTACAGCAAATCAGTAAATAATATTTTTATACTTCTTTTGCCAAACAAGAAAAGAACTTGAAGATAGGTTGAGAGTTGAGATGGTACACGATAGGGTTGGCAAAATGAAACGGTAGCATACTCCCTCTATATCCATAAAAAAAACGTTTAAGACAACGGCACGGTCTTCAAAGCTGACTCCTTGTTACTCCTTGTTTTTATAACAATATCTATCAAAAAGTGGTATATGTATATTTTTATAAAAATATTTTTTAACATAAATCTATTCATATGATTTTTTATATTTTCAAACTCAACAACATATAAGTTATTTATGGTTTATATTTCCAATGTTTGATCCAAATCTTATTCAAAACGACTTTCTTTATGAGTATAGGGGGAGTACTCTACAATATACAATATGGGAGCTCTTATGGATTGTTGGATCACATAGGTGTGATTTTGTGTTAAGATGTTTTAGACCATAGGCCAAACAATTTTAAATAAATCTCAAAGGTTCACTCACATATGCATGTATATATGGAAAGATGGAGGACTTTAATTCATCTCGTCCTCGCCACATTGTTGCGTTGTCGCCATCTTCCCCACTCCATCACCAACGTGCCATCAGTGTCGGGAGAGCAAGCTTCGAAGCCTACGTCTTCTCGTGTTCCTGCACGGGGTAGGGGCGTATCAGTTTTTTGGGAAGCGTCGTCGCGACTACTCGCTGGACGTCTTCTTCCATCTACGCCTGGTGTTCGCCGATCTCCATCGACGGTCTTCTTCTTCTTTCTCCGCGCCGACTACCCGTAAGGATGTCTATCTTCTCTTTGTTATCTGTTCTCGCGTCCTTTATGTTGCTAGCACTAGATGTCGTGACTATTATCTCGTATCATAATACTAGTCTTGATTCATATATCTATGTTGTTGATTTTTTCCTAGTTGTCAAAGTTAATCTATGCATCACTAAATTACTTCTATTTCCAACAATTTGTTGGATCACATTCACATGCATCCCATGGACTAGGCCAAGTGATCGCCAGCCAGGCAGCCAAACCAGTCACGCCGATAAGCTATGGACTCCACAAGCAACCGACATGTGGGGCCGCATAGTTTGGTGGCTCGGTCACGGAACCGACCCGTGCAGCGGCAGCTGCGGTCTGCGGACGAGCGATTGGGTCCGCTTTGTTCGCTGGGGAGACGCGGCGCGACGGAGACGAGGCTGCCACGGCGGATCCGCGTGGACGTGCCAATCCGCCGAAGCCCAGCTGGTCGTGGTCGGCCCTCGCGCCCTCGAATATTTTGATACAAATTAGTTTATAATTAAATAATATTTGTCATCACAAACAAACGAAAGTGCTACAGTAGCGAAATATAAAAAGATTTCGCATCTAAACAAGGCCCTTGTTTGATTTGATCGTGCCACACTGACGCCAATCAATCGTACTAACCCCGTTTTCTTGGCATTACCATTTCGATGGAAAATCTGCCACGTCAGCTTATCAGCTACTACTACTAGAAGTAGAAAGCACTATCGGCTACGCTAGCACGCCATCTCCTGTCAATAATGCAGGCAGGGAGAGAGATGTCTGAAAGTGAAAGATACCACGCGCAAAACCATTGTTCACATTGTCAAGTCTTATTTAGACTCCAAGTCCATATTGTTCGAGGTAATAAATGACTTTAGACTCTATGATAGAGTTTGCATTGTGAGTGCTCTTATATGTCGTATCACTGATACAGTCACAAAGGCCAATGCACGCATCAACTGATTTCCGGCAACCTTTCATCAAAAACCATGCACTTCCATCGATTATTTTTTCATTAAACAAATGGATTAGGATGTTTGCTGGGACATACATTCTGTCGTTGTCGTAACCGATCCCTAGAGACACAGAACATTCAAGCCAGTAGAACGACACTTTTTATGGGACTTACTTCGAGAGCTAAAACGTCAGTAAATTTGGGACAGAGGGAGTACCTACCTAGGTCCCAAGACAACGATGTGCCACGCAAGACACAAGCTTGACTGCAAGCCTGCAACATACTCCGTATTCTTCAATCTTCATCTTATCGTATACTTCCTCCATCCCAAATTATAAGTCATTTCAAGAATCTTAGAGAGTCAAACTTTTCAAAGTTTGACCAAATTTATATGATAAAATAATAATTATTATGATACCAACTAAATATCATTAGATTCTTCCTTAATTATATTTTTATAGTATACTCATTTTACGTTACAAATCTGAGTATTTCACTCTATAATTTTGGTCAAACGTGAAAATATTTTGACTCTCCAAAATTCTTAGAATGACTTACAATTTGAAATGGAGGGAGTACGTACTACACTACTACTATAGTACATTAGTACTCCCTCCTTATACGGAGTACTATTGTAATGTACTCAATACTTAGACCTTGTTTAGTTGTGTAATTTTTTTGGATTTCACTACCGTAGCACTTTCGTTTGTATTTGATAAATATTGTTCAATTATATACTAACTAGGCTCAAAAGATTCATCTCACGATTTACAGGTAAACCGTGCAATTAGTTATTTTTTCATCTACATTTAACGCTCCATACATGTGCCGTAAGATTCGATGTGACAGAGAATTTTGAAAACTTTTTAGATTTTGATGGGAACTAAACAAGGCATTAGTTACTCCGTATCCTTGTTTGTTTAGCTGATAAACCATCACAGAGAGTACTATTGACTGGTTTGTTATGAGAGAAAAACACTACTAAATAACTGACAGATTCGACTGATAAACTCAAGCGAACAAGGCAACTAGTGTGGTTCACACTGGCGTTTGCAGTAAGGCAGCACAATATCACTGGGATGCTGACTCTGCCACAATCATTTGAGTATTTCTGCATGATAGCTGCACTGATCAGCTGTAATGCTAATAAGTAATAACACAGTACTAACAAAAGGCTAAGAGCTAGTAATTACAAGTGGTGGCCCCTTGAAAGCTACAGCTACGGCTGGAACTCAAAAGATCATTCACATAAACAGCATACTCAGCAGCAGACAATCGCGCTTTGAAAACTTTATTTTACGAAGAAAATATCTCGGCGCCACCGCCACGCCCAGAGTCGAACCGAATGATCGAGGGACGACGGACAGCCGGCCGCAGATATTTTCCCACCAGCCGGCTCTTTGATTTCTCTCTGATGCGTCCTGATTGGGGAATGGAACACGGATCTGCATGCCAGTTGCCACTTTGTTTGGCGGCTCGCGCGCAGTTGGTCCTCCTCCCTCTCTCGCTTGACCTGTTGTCCATATGATATGCCAGCACCTGGCAATGCAAGGGCAAGCTGAAGCTGAAGGATTGCTGATTTGCCGTTACAGATGGACCTATACGTTTCGTGGTTGCTCAATGCTCCGTGGTGAATCGGTGATTGGTGACCCCGGCTAGGCGGCGCGTGATGGGCGAACGCGGCTGGTGGACAAGACGTGGATCTCGGATCAGATTTTCGCCAATGGCGGTCGCGCGCGCCAGTGGATCGCCGGCATCTGGGCTCTTTTATTATTATTATTATTTATGCAATTGATCAGGGCAAGTGGTCACGGAGTATTGATTTATCTGGAATACTATTGACGTGTGAGACAACAATCATGGAGTTGATTTGCGTCAGTGGTCACATACAGTGCAATTGGGCCATTCACAGTGTTGTGGTGATTGGTGAATGGTGATGCTGCGGCTGCACTTTGCACTGTATGCAGCCGGCAGTTTTCAGCACTATGGAAAGTGCTCCAAATGGCCAAATGCGCTGGCTTCTTCATCAGGTTCATCAATAGATAGCGTTCAAAACCTTTTGTTTCCGCAACACGTTTCGTACCTTGGGAGAAAAGATCCCCACCTGAATATATTGATTGCTCTGTGCCTCAAGGCAAGCCCTGTTCAGGGATTACATAAACTTTTATAGCATCCTTTAGAAGGATGAAAAGAAAATGCTTAGAATGAAATTTACATTCCAGCTCTCAAAACACCCGTCCAGCTTTCTGATAGGTTAGCATCTCTCACCTATGCAAGCGAACCCTTCATAGTTTGACCTCTTCGATGCCTTGCGAGCACAGAGTTGATGGTGTCACACTAGAGTGACTCGTTTGCACTAATTGGTTTCTTGAGTTGCCATTGGCCTCGTTCTACTACTAGATGTCTCTTTCAAATTAACGAACATGTGAAAAGGGCACACATCTCATGTTCATGCTTACTCCAATACTCCCTCTTTAAAGAAATAAATACTTATTTTCTGAGAAATGAAACAATTTAAAATTGATCAAGTCTATATAAAAATATTGATATTATGATACTGAATGAATAACATTAGATTATTTATAAATATACATTTTTCTGGGACTGGGAGTGTTCCAATTTTTCTGGGATCGGGAGTGTTCCAATTGTTATAGATGAAACGTATTTAGATGAAAAATCTCAACCAGTAAACAGTAAATAAGTAAGCACGCGTTGAGACTCACCGACAGAATTGTCAAGTGCAGAGCGTCAATATCTAAAAGCTTTTTTTTTTACAAAATCTAAAAGCTTTGTTTCGCTGAAAACACCAAATAAAAAACAGTGAAAGGTTCAGAAACAAACATCTAATGATTGACCGATCTTGGTGGTGCAGGTACCGAGCATGTCCAGAGCTGGAAAACAAACATGTTAAGCACAAGAATCTGGCATATGAAATTAAGTAAGCCCTTATTTTTTAAAATCTAAATTAGCTCAACGTTATTTAAAATGATCTACAGTAACTCCGAATAGCATATAAAATTCATAAAATTACCAACATCTAATGATTGTATTGACCGATCTTGGTGGTGCTTTAGTAACCCTGCGCTATGAGAATTCTCCCATAGTTGCGTCGCTATAATTCTTTCTCTGGATGAAAAACGTGTGAAGGCATGACCGTGAAAAAAATGGCGCCAAGCAAAGGTTTGGTCACTAGTCACTCAGGCCTTGTTTAGTTTCCAAAGTTTATTAATTTTTTTTAAGATTTTCCATTACATCGAATCTTTAGATGTATGCATAAAGTATTAAATATAAATAATAACTAATTATATAATTTGTCGGTAATTTACAAGACGAATCTTTTAAATCTAGTTTGTTCATAATTAAACAATAATTGTTAAATACAAACAAAAATACTACGGTAGTCAAATCTAAAAATTTTCACCAACTAAACGCGTCCTCAATTCAGATCCCAATAGCAATATGAACTAGCAAGTGGTAACAGAGTTGAGCTGCCGCTGGCTGACAGTGATCTACAGTGATCTCGCATTTGGCGCGCAGACTGACACAGCTCGCCGCCGCTTTTCCCCCGCTCATCTGCTCCTCGCATACTTGCCACTCACCTTGCCATCCTGACTCCTACAGTTCTACTCGTCGCGGCGACCAAGACTCCCGTCGTCCAGCCATCCCAGGGAGAGGAAGGGCAGATGACGATCACCGCATCCGTCAAGCTCGCTGGAGGCACGCTGTCAGTCTACGGCCGTGCGGTCCTGTCCGGCGTGCCCGCAGCCGTAGCGTCGTCCTCTGCTGTAGCGGCGGGAGCAGTCGACGGGGTCTTCCTCGGCGCCGACTTCGACGAGTCAGCCTCCCGCCATGTCGTCTCCCTCGGCTCCTTAAGGTCTGGTGCCGACATTGAGAACACGAGAAGAAAAATTTAAATGCGATTTTTCTATCCATTCCGCTCTGATTTTGGTTTGGGACCACGACGATGGCGCAGGGACGTTCGGTTCATGGCGTGTTTCCGGAGCAAGCTGTGGTGGATGTCGCAGCGGATGGGGGACAAGGGCGGCGACGTCCCACACGAGACGCAGTTCCTGCTCGTGGAGTCCAGGGGCGCCGGCGGCGAGGACGCGGCGTACGTCGTGTTCCTCCCGCTCGTGGAGGGCGCGTTCCGTGCCAGCCTCCAGGGCGGCGCGGGCGACGCGCTGGAGCTCTGCGTCGAGAGCGGGGACGCCGGCACGCGCGCGGCGTCCGTCGAGCGCGCGCTCTTCGTGGGCGCCGCGGAGTCCGATCCCTTCGCGGCCATCGCCGGCGCCGTCGCGGCGGCCAAGTCCGCGCTCAGGACGTTCCGGGTCCGTGCCGAGAAGAAGCTCCCGCGCATCGTCGACTACTTCGGCTGGTGCACCTGGGACGCCTTCTACCAGGACGTCACGCAGGAGGGCGTCGAGGCCGGGCTCCGCAGCCTCGTCGCCGGCGGCGCGCCGCCCAAGTTCGTCATAATAGACGACGGCTGGCAGTCCGTAGGCACGGACCAACCCAACTCCGACGACCCAGCATCAGGAGAGGCCAGGCAGCCGCGCTTGCCTCGGCTCACCGGTATCAGGGAGAACAGCAAGTTCCAGAGCCAGGACGACCCGGCCGCCGGCATCAGGGCGGTGGTGCGCGCGGCGAAGGAAGAGTACGGCCTCAAGTACGTCTTCGTCTGGCACGCTATCACCGGCTACTGGGGCGGTGTCCGTCCAGGCGCCGCCGGCATGGAGCAGTACGTCTCCAGCATGCAGTTCCCCAAGATCTCGCCGGGCGTTGCCGAGAACGATCCCGGCATGAAGACCGACTGGATCACCGCCCAAGGGGTCGGCCTCATGCACCCGCGCGCCGTGTACCGTTTCTACGACGAGCAGCACGCGTACCTCGCCGCTGCCGGTGTCGACGGCGTCAAGGTGGATTAGCAGTGCATCCTGGAGACGCTCGGCGCCGGCCACGGCGGCCGCGCGCAGCTCACGAGGCGATACCACCAGGCGCTCGACGCCTCCGTCGCCAAGAATTTCCCGGAGAACGGCCTCATCGCCTGCATGAGCCACAACACCGACGCCCTCTACTGGTACGCTCCTACCATCGTCCTAACCGTGAACTTCATTTCATGGCTGACCAATTTGGTTCGACAGCTCGAAGCAGACGGCGGTGGTGAGAGCGTCAGATGACTTCTTCCCGAGGGACCCCGCGTCGCACACGGTTCACATCGCCGCGGTGGCGTACAACAGCGTGTTCCTCGGCGAGTTCATGCTCCCGGACTGGGACATGTTCCACTCCCTCCACCCAGCCGGCGAGTACCATGGCTCGGCCCGTGTGATCAGCGGCGGCCCTGTCTATGTCAGGTCGCGAACTCGCGATCATTTTTGCTCACCTTGCTCCATTCCTATGTTCAGTAGAATTGGCAGCTGAATGGTGTTCTTGGTGATGGATTTGCAGTGACGCCCCCGGCAAGCACGACTTTGAGCTGCTCAAGAAGATCGTCTTGCCGGACGGCTCCGTGCTACGTGCGCGTCTGCCTGGCAGGCCCACCAAGTGTTAGGTTGATCTCAGGCCCAGCCCAACGGCTGGGGCCTCTTACCCCCTGGATCGCGCCCTGATCGGGGGCGCCCAACCGATCCATGGTTGGTGGGCCCCCGACGCGCTGCGCTATATAA
>Ga0182004_10001243_pt1 | contig 18235 bp, 9 predicted proteins | sample Sormic07211540_1_FD_120479 | JGI IMG/M metagenome (GOLD analysis project Ga0182004, IMG submission 120479) | Endophyte microbial communities from Sorghum bicolor roots, Mead, Nebraska, USA - 072115-40_1 MetaG | ecosystem: Host-associated > Plants > Roots > Unclassified | place: USA: Nebraska...
ACTAGGCTCAAAAGATTCGTCTCGTCAATTTCGACCAAACTGTGCAATTAGTTTTTATTTTCGTCTATATTTAATACTCCATGCATGCGTCTAAAGATTCGATGTGACAGGAAATTTTGAAAATTTTTTCATTTTTTGGTGGAAGTAAAAAGGCCTGAACCCGCCCATTTCTCCGATGTCTCGACGAAGCACAACCGGCCACGAGGGCGCGCCGACCGCCAGGGGGGCGGGGTCACCCACTCATTTCGTCACTCCAGTCTCCGCATCTCCATGCACCTCGCATCTCCAAGCAACTCGTAATCGTAACCCCAGATCGTTCACACATCAGTAGAAAAGCGAGAGAAAACCCATATAAAAGGAGAAAATAAAAATAAAAATAAAAACGAATATTTAGATCCTCTTTGCTAGAGCGTTTGTAGGCCATCCCAACGCGGGATAACAAATATGTTAGCTTGAACAAAAAGTAGAATACACGAAGACATGGAAGGGCCCTCAATGCAAACTACCACAAGCCTAATCCACCTGCTGCAATACCAGGGCTTGGTGCACTAAGGCCTTGTTTAGTTCACCTCAAAAACCAAAAAGTTTTCAAGATTTTCTGTCACATCGAATCTTTCGACATATGCATGAATCATTAAATATAGATAAAAAAAAAATCTAATTGCACAGTTTAACTGTAAATTACGAGACGAATCTTTTGATCTTAGCTAGTCCATGATTGGACAATATTTGCCATAAACAAACGAAAGTGCTACAGTAGCGAAATCCAAAATATTTTCCCATCTAAACAAGGCCTAACGTCTCTCTTCTTTTTTCAATGTTTTTTTTTACGCTTTGCAGAGCAAGACAGCAAGCCACTGTTCCGCAGCATCACAACACGCATCGATCTGCCTGCTGCCGCCTACTTTTGTCAAAGGATGTTTCCCCTGTAAGACACTCTCATACATTGTGGAGCTATCATTCATCATGATATGGAGGACCAAAGCGAATATGGGCTCCGGGACAGTACTCCATGCCCTTGCGTTGGAGAAGCCCTTAGGGCCTTCGCCTTTGCATAAAAACATTACATACATTAAGAAGTTGTCACAATGGTTGCTTTGTTAACTGCTGTTAGTAGAAAAATAAACACTGAAAAATGTTTCTTGCAATGATAATAGAGAGTTTTGAAATTTTCCAGTAGCACGAGAGCAACTGTGATCTTTTATAATGACGCTTCTGAAAGGGAAAAACTTTTTAAAAAGGGGGTTTCATTTCCTAGTCCCAGCTGGGCCCAGCTCCCAATGCCAAATCCCCGTTAGCCAGCCAAGCGGGCGCGACTCCGCTGTTTCACGCTGCCACGCAGATCAAATCTCAAATCTCACAGCAGCTGACTAGCAGAGCTGAGAGCAGCAGCACAATAATAATCGGGTCGCCCACACCCCTAGTCCTCGCTCCCACACCCGTACGCTTCGCCGCGCGTCGCTTTTGCCACCCATACGCCAGCGCCACCGGCCGACGTCGCGGGATTCGCCGGGGACGCCACGCCACCGGCCGCAGGCGACCAGGCAGACGAGGAGGAGGGTGGTGTTGGTAGGGTGGGGGCGGCGCTGGGTGGCCGACGCCGCGGGAGATGAAGGCCAAGGCCCTCCCCTTCATCGCCTTCGAGCACAAGCGGTTCGTTCCCGCCCCGCCTCGCTCGCATCTGCACGCGCGCGCATCTCGGCGTCGTGCTGGTTGCTCTACGCTGTTTTCGGGGGGTTTCCAACGGAGTTCTGGAGTCGCTGTTCCAAACTTCCGCGCGTGTGTTTCGGAGATATTTTGGGATTTATCTGCTGCGCGGGGATCTCGATCCGGGGCGAGATATTGAGGGGCCGAATTTGGGCAATGCAGAGCAGAGCCTAGATCTCCGCGTTTCTGCTGTGATGAATTGCTATTGGTACCGAAATGATGGAATTGTGGTTTTATCACGCTAACAGGATCCGTGTGATGCGGAACTGCCGAGCTTTTTTGCTTTTTTTTACTGTACTTAGCATAGACGAAAACCCAAATTAGTGGGCGGGATGAGTTTCAGCAAAACTGAATTACTTGTAGTAGCATTACCTGCAACGAGTACATTTCTGACTGGTGCATTGGGTGGTGGTACAGAGACGCCTATGGCTTCGCCGTGCGCCCACAACACCTGCAGCGGTACAGAGAGTATGCAAACATCTACAAGGTGGTAGAGCCGCCCCCCTGGTGATACCTAATTATGTTATGCATCGTGTTGTTTCATCGTGCTGAGTTCCGTATTTGGTGCTGCTGAGTCTGCAGGAGGAGGAAGAGGAAAGGTCCGACAGATGGAAGAATTTTCTGGATCGGCAGGCTGAGGATGGAGAATCATCTGGAGAGGATGCCAAGGTTGCACCATCCAACGAGGATGAAGGAGCTGCTGGCAAGAATGCCAGGACAGAGCCAAGACCACATAAGATCCAAATATGGTCTGAAATCAGGCCCTCTTTGGGCCATATTGAGGAGATGATGAACTCACGTGTGAAGAAGAAGCAATCTTCTGTTAACGAGGGGTATACGAGGGATGAACCTCGCCCTGATAATTCTGAAGAGAGCAAGCCGTCGGAGGATTCTGATGATGAGTTCTATGATGTAGAGAAGGTTGATCCTAGCCAAGAAGTGCCTGCAACTGACATAGCCAATGCTGACTCAGGTACAAATAAAGGTGCAGATCAAGAAGAACATTATCCTTGGAAAGAAGAATTAGAATGCTTAGTCCGTGATGGGCTTCCAATGGCTCTGAGAGGAGAGGTACAACCTGCATTTTTCTAGCATATAATTTATCAACTGTCTATTAAAACATCAAATCCTTTTGATCTGTGGTGGCAGCTATGGCAAGCTTTTATTGGTATTGGAGCTCGTCGGGTTAAAGGGTACTATGAGGGCCTCCTTGCAGCGGATGGTGAAAGAGAAGACAACAAATGTTCTGATTCTCCAACTACAGAATGTGCTGATGGCAAACCGAAAGCATCTCAACCATTTTCTTCTGAAAAATGGAAAGGGCAAATAGAGAAGGTATATAAAGTTTTATATTTTTTTAACCAGGTTCTATATTCATTTGTTGATGTCATCTCTTACTTCGGAACTTTTAGGATTTGCCTAGAACATTTCCAGGACACCCTGCCCTTGATGAGGATGGCAGAAATGCCTTAAGACGCTTGCTCACAGCTTATGCTCGACATAATCCATCAGTTGGTTACTGCCAAGTATATCTCTACCTTAATTTTTATTACTATTACTTTTCATGTCAATGAATGTCATTAGCTTGTTATGAACCCCTTACAAGTTTTCAGATGTGATTCTATTTGAATATATCCTTCAACACATTAACAGTGCTTAACAACGGAAATAACCATTGGGAATTTGGCAGCCTGCACTGTTGCCAATTTGCCATAAGTTGAACGCCAGCCATAAACAACAAGATCGTTAGAGGCCATATTTTTGAAGGAAAAAAAAACTTTCAAAAAAAGGACCAAAAGTAAAAGATGTACACTAAATTCATACAGAACTAAACTGTGTGCATATGTGGCTGTTCTTTTACTGGACGATACATATGATAATTCCTTTTCTTTGAAAGGAGCAGGTTCCGTCGATGTAGATTTTGTGTTCATGAATTGTATCTTTCTGTTTGCTGCATATGCTGTGAATGCATAGTAAAACGCACCTCAACAGTTTTGCACTTCTCATTTAGAAATGTCAGGTTATGAATATTTTAAAACTTGACCTGTGGGGGGTAAGACGCCCCCTGGGCATTCTGCTTACATGCCGTTCTTATCAAAGTAATTGTTCCTTTTATTTTTTTATGCTGCTTTATGTCTTCCGATGATAGTCAAAATGTTATGCAATGGTGTAACATATAGGTTAAATATGTTTTTGAAGTTCTAGTCTGCAACAATGAAATGTAACTTGTAAAAAGAATCTCCCTTTGCATGGAGTATTATAGTTGTCAAGCATTCACACTCATGTGCTCACTGACTACTCATAGCTAAGACTAATCATAAAAATATTGCAGGCAATGAACTTCTTTGCTGGTTTGCTACTTCTATTGATGACAGAGGAGAATGCATTTTGGTAGGTTATGCAGTGGAATTTTGTGGAATATTTGTGGTATTTTATGTTATTTCCGCTGAAATGTTGATTTCACAATTGTACCGCTGGACTAAACATCTTTTGGTATGTTTCTATTGTGTCCAGGGCATTGACAGGCATTATGGATGACTATTTTGATGGTTACTTCTCTGAAGAAATGATCGAATCTCAGGTATTATGAAGTATCATTTTCTGTATGTTAATGTTTGCCTGCTATTCGATTCTTTGATCTTTAATCTGTTCTGTTTCTTATTAAATCATCTGTATTTGGTTTCCCCATAGGTGGATCAGCTTGTTTTAGAGGAGTTAGTCCGAGAGAGATTCCCAAAGTTAGGTGTGTAACTTATTCCATAGATATTCCATTATTTGTACCACATGACTGTCAGACATATTAACAGCACAAGATTGACAAGAACATTCATATATTTTTTTCCAGTAAATCATCTTGATTACCTTGGTGTACAAGTTGCGTGGGTCACTGGTCCATGGTTCCTATCTATTTTTATGAACATGCTTCCCTGGGAAAGTGGTAAGCCTTATTTTGTGTTAGTTGGAACATTTACCTTTTCCTTTTCAAAATTATGTTTCTCTGCTTTTGCAATATAAGATAGGTCTATTGAGAACTGCATTACAAACAGTAGGGCCTTTAAGGGACCGTGATTTCTATTGCAATACTGTAAAGTGACACTTTCTACCCTGGGTAGTTGTAGTGTAAGGTCTGTTGTCATAAAATATTTCTTATAGTTGATGCTCCCTTGGTCTTTGTGCGAGTAAGCTTGGACTAATATTCTGTTTCTTGAGTAGATTATAAGCTATTATCTTCTCTAGAAACATTCTTAGCATTTTACTGCTATTTTAAACATTTCAGTGCTTCGTGTGTGGGATGTTCTTCTCTTTGAGGGAAACCGTGTGATGCTGTTCCGGACAGCCCTTGCACTGATGGAGTTGTATGGTACTGGGGTCCCTCCTTTTCTTGCCAAGTATATCGGAAGTTACATTCTGGATAGAGGTTTCTGACCACTATTAATTGCAGGTCCTGCACTTGTGACAACAAAAGATGCTGGGGATGCAGTAACCCTTTTGCAGTCTTTAGCTGGTTCCACTTTTGACAGTAGCCAGCTTGTTTTAACAGCTTGCATGGGATATCAAGCTGTAGGTGAAGCAAGACTGCAAGAATTGAGGAATAAACACCGACCATCTGTTATCTCTTCAATGGAACAGAGAGCAAAAGGTCTTCGTGTCTGGAGGGACACCAACAGTCTTGCATCTAAGCTATATAATTTCAAGCGTGACACTGAACCATTGGTGTCGTTATCAGAAGAACAGTCAAATGATTTAAAAGATGGTGATAAGAACCAAGAAGCCAATTCTAATAATGTGGATGATATGTATCATGGCCTCACTGTCAACTCTGAGATTGACTCTCTGCCTGATCCTAAAGACCAGGTATCCTTCTCAATATGCTAAATTTTCTTTCATCTCCAAATCATAAGGTTTCACATTAAACTTAAGGGACAAACTGAATAACATAAAGAAATATAATTAACTGATACATAAACATTTCCATTAGTGAGGTTGTTTGATGTTCAGTGTATTTATGTGAAATTGATAGTCTCATGCAAAGTTAGCATTTGAAGAAAGTGTTTGCACCCATCCTTTTTAGTTTTTGCTTCATATGTTATATGAAAGATAAAATGGTTGGTCAGAAAAGCAAGAGAAGTTATATCTGGTTCTTATTGGAGCAAATTGCTTATTTATGAAGCAAATGACTTGGTTTTTTCTTGAAAGAAAATTAGTTAAGGTCCAATAGTTTACGATGTATTCCACAAGGATTATTGCTTGAAATCTTTTAGCTTAACCTGCATTTTGCCACTTTCTCACTATGATGATTTATTCAAATGCATCTGGCATTACCACTATTCACTAAGTGACAGAACTCCTGGCCCAATAAATCATGCAGGTGCTAGCATGTCCCTCAGGAACTGTAGTTACAGGTTTTGTATCTTGTTGGCGTCTTGTAGCAATTTCTGCATCCTGCATATCCTCCAGCATTGTGAACAAATCTGAATACCGGCCTTCGGTTCCTATGTTTTATCCTTGAGTTTCTGTACTTATATTCATACTTAAAATAGTTACTTTTGCTCTAGTAATCTAGGGATTTATATTTGGATGTATTAACTCAGGTAGTCTGGCTGAAGGGTGAGCTGTGCCAACTGCTAGAGGAGAGAAGATCAGCTGTTCTGAGGTTGGTTTCAAATATCCAAGACTCTGACCCTTAGGTTGATTGAGTTATTTCCTGTCAACATAATATGAACAAACATGTACATGCACCAATGTAAGTAGTCATTAATCAATTCTTGAAGTTAGGCCAATCAGGTTACAGTTCCTGTCATGTTTACCACTTGCTGAATCCACCTTGTTGTTTGTGGCTGAAACTTGTTTTTCTTCCCACCTTCATCACAATGCCCTACCAACAGAGTTCGTGTAGATGTACTGAAAACAGTTGTCTTTATGCGTCAAAAGTTAGTTAAGGTTGATGGATTTCAGTCCAAATTAGTTGAGCTTACATGTTTATCATATGGACAGTGACTTTATTCACTGATGTCATCAAATCACCAAAATTATATGTATGACTTTAGTCGTGTGGGTTGTGACTTCTGAAGTGGTAAGCCAGTGATCCTTGCATATTGTTTACTTGCAACCTTGGGTACCCATGGTTTATATCTGGGCCATTTTTTCAAAGATTAACAGGAGAGGATGAAGAAGATGATACATACTTTTTTTTTCAAACACGCAGCATAGCTGTACATCATTATCTTAAGAAGTAAATGGAGTCTAGTAGACGATTTATACAACCTGTAGTGGGGCAAAAAAACCATGACTTGCCAAGTAAACACTAAAAACACGACCACTGAAAGATGAGAGATATGTTCCTTACAACTCATCTTCAACTTTCTTCCAGGAAAGCCTTTCACCAAACGATGGTGTTAAGAGTGTACAAGATGCATTTTCTTTTCGTATTTAGGAGTGGACAATGTGATCCTTTCAATTCTAGTAGAAGGGGCTAAGCCCCATTTAGTGTGTCTACATTAGAAGAGTCAATCCTTTTGTTAAGTATTCACTATGATTATTAAGCATTGGTGCTTAACTCTTCATATTGCTTTTTTCCTGTCATCTGTATCCAGGGCTGATGAATTAGAGACAGCACTTATGGAGATGGTTAAGCAAGATAACAGAAGAGAATTAAGTGCAAAGGTAAATGCAAATATTATTCTTTAGAATGTTTGTCTCTTATGATGTTGATTTTGCATGTTGAACCCAAAATTTGCAATATAGTATCATCTCTTTTTGAAGTCAATTTAACAGTTAGATTATGCTTTCAGTTTAATAATTATTGTTAGCTAAGTAGTTAACCTTACTAGATGGAAATTTCTTGTTTCCTTGGAATATGATTGTTTCTACATTTGCTATCTCCTAGGTTGAGCAATTGGAACAAGAGTTATCCGAGCTAAGGCAAGCTCTATCAGACAAGCAGGAACAGGAACAAGCAATGCTTCAGGTACAGTTCTTGCACATGTGATGCTCTAAATGAACCTTGTTACCACTATATCATCTTTAGTCACCCAAAACTAGGTCAACTGCAGGTTCTGATGCGTGTAGAGCAAGAGCAGAAAGTCACAGAGGATGCCCGTATCTGTGCGGAGCAAGATGCTGCTGCTCAAAAATATGCTGCACATATACTCCAGGTTAATTCAGTTTGATCTAATCCATGCCGTTGTGTTTGTGTGCTATGTCTTGATCTGAGTTTGGCTGTCAACAACTAATTCTTTTTATCTTCCTGCTCTTTAAAAATTGTTTCTATGGCATATATTGATATTTAAATGGAACTACGTGTTGTAATGCATATGCACCTGTATCTAGGTTGCTTCAAAAACGTACAACAGTCTTTGCAATAGATAGTGGATACATTTATATTGTACACAGCTATATGTTGCGATGCACTAGCACGCAGTGCGCAGTGCCTTTTTTGGCCACAACTAAACCCTGCCACTGTTTGCAATATGTCTGGGTTGTTTAAATAAATTGTATTATTATTATTATTATTTTAAAAATGAGATACCTCTGCTTATATTGAAATGAGATACCACTGCTTAATAAGTTATATTATTTATTAAGCCTTTGTGGCTGCATGTAGAGTGCTTGGAGAAGATGGTTGAGCTCTCTCCCATTTTATTATACTGGAGCTCTCTGGCTTTATTGTTAGTATTTTGGCATGAATATGTCACATCATTTAATTAAGCAAGTAAATGTTTTCTTGTTCAGTTTTATGATTAGCTGCTTGTATACTTATCTATTCAGGAGAAGTACGAGGAAGCTATGGCTTCACTTACGCAAATGGAGAACAGAGCAGTTATGGCAGAAACTATGTTAGAGGCAACCATTCAGTACCAATCTAGTCAGCAGAAAGCACAGCTGCCATCACCCTCTCCTTCTCCAAGGTACTATTGCTCTGGTCTTGTTTAATGCAATTATTACCAGATCGGTACTAACACTGACAAAGCAATAGCACTGAACGATCAATTTATTTAACTACTTCATTCTATTTTTTTTCTTGTCCGGTTATCTGCTATTGCCCTCAGTTAGGAACCCCCCCTGGTCTCTTTCCCTATTTTCAAACGGATATAGATGTGATTTGATAAGTAGCCTGTTATGTCGCCGATAAGGCGGCAGTGAAGGTAGAGCTGGAGGTGATCCTCAACTATGCAGATCCTAGTCTCAGTTAGGAGGAGAGCAAGGTTTTATGGTTTTACCCCTCGGCTCCCTATTTTGATTGAAGGGAAGAAGAGATAGGCTAATTCATTCTTGATTCCCAATTGTTGGAGCCGAAGGCTATACATAGGCCTGTGGCCAGGTTTCAATCAGTCCCTATATCTCTTTCTCAATCTTTCTATCTTATTGCCTTAATTCTCTCTCAATTTCATCACCTTCTTAGCTAAGCTCTAGCCTTGCTTATTTGGTTTGATCATCAGCCACTGGTAGCTGCCTGCTTGCTGGCATGTTTGCCGCACCTTTCTAATGAGTTGCCCCACATGACATAGTCTTTCCATTAGACACTCAACTCATTTGCTGTTCCAAATGCTAACTAGATATTGTTTCCTATTTTTTTTCCCTTACAGGACCTCAACTCGAGATGCATCACCAGGCCAAGGGAACCAAGATTCATCACAGGAGTTCCAGCCTAGAAGGATAAGTTTGCTTGCCCCATTTTCCCTTGGATGGCGAGACAAGAACAAGGTACATTCTTTTGGCAATTGGATTAGGAATTTAGGATTGATTCAATATTATAGAATGCAGTAACACAGCTATAACAGTAACTTCTTTACCTGAACTCCTAAGTGACGAATGTCACAATGTGGTTCCTCTGATGGTTTTTTTTTCTCTTTGAAAAATATGGCAGGAGCTCTGTCTTGTATTAGTTAGAAGAAAATAAGGAGTTGCAACTTAAAAAAAAAAGAACAGTAACCTTGCTAACAAAAACAAGAATAATGACACCAGAAAAGGAACTAGTAGGGGATTAATAAAGCTAAACACAATACACCATAACCAACCAAACAGCAACATCAACTAATGTGGGAGTACAAAAAGCTTGCCACCTGTTCCCAGCACACTCCTTAATATGGTCGAATACCTTATTGGCTGATCCATGATAAGTCATTTTCACCTAGGGAAATTTTGATCATGCACATGTAGGTGCTGAAAGTGTGTTTAGGAATGCTAGATTAGCTTCTGTCTTAAACTTCATCTGAGGGAATAGTGTGATAAGATAATAAAAATTTTGTGCACAGCTATTCTCAAACCTTCCAGTAGAGTGCAAAAGGAGCAAAACATTCCAATTATTTCTTTTAAATTTAAGCATCAGTTTTACGTGATGGATGCATGTGCATGGACACGTGTCATGAATCCACATTCCACAGTGGGTGCCCATGGTTGATCCATGGGACCGTTCCCATTGATTTTTTTTGTTCCCATTTCACTGACTCAGTTTTCTAGAGTTTGTGAGGAAAATATTCTGGTACCTGAAAAATCCTGAGAGATGTTTCTTTTTGTCATTGTTCAGATGATGAAGGTAATCTCCGGCCTCTGTATCAGCCAAAGATGCACACAGCCATTTTTATTTTAAAATTTTTGAACTTGCCATGACTTATCTTGTTGTGATGCGCCTTTTGCATCATTTGGAATGGCTGTTCAAAATATTGAACTTGCCATGACTTATCTTGCTGCTTGCAATCCATACTTGGCGAAATTTGATCCTCTATACGACCTAACTTGAATTAAGAAAAAGTTCAGACTACTATTATACTCAAGTTATTCCAACTGATCTAGCAGTCGGGGAGGGGCTCACATTTGTCATTCTGGAAAAGTGCCTTCTTTGTATAATGCTTCTCTAGATAAATTATGCAGTTTCTTGGAGTGTTCTTTTATATGTTTGGATTTAGGTCTTGTCTCTTCTGCTTTGCCTTTCCTTAAAAAAGAGCGGTTCTGCTTTGCCTGATCTTATGATTTCTGTGCCCTGCCTTTTGCATAGGGCAAGCAGAACGGCACTGATGAGTCAACAAACGGTAAGCTCAATAATAACACCGATCAAGGGGTTGAAACACCCAAAAAGGACGATGAAAAGAAAGGTGATTCACCAAAAGAGGACTCACCAAAAGAGGGTGAACAGATGATCCAAACACCCCAAAGAGACAGCGAGCCCAGATTAGAGACGCCCAAGATGGATAGTGAGCCACCAAGTGTCGAAACGACGACAAGCAATATGAATGGGCAGGAAGACCAGTTGGAGGAAATAAAATTGGATTGACATCCTGTGGCTGGTCTTCACCAATGTTGCTGAGTCACAACATAAGGTGCCATTAAATTATGTATTGGTGTATTCATTTTCCCCTCCTTTGTACCTCTTTTCTTTTAGGTTTATAGATTCTTTGAACCATAACCTGAGGGGAGAGAATGAATAAGTTATGTTTGCCTGTTATAGCTTTGTTGATCGCCTGTAAGTTATCAGTACACATGGAAAAGACTTACCAAATAGAAGATTATCACAAAAGCAATTTTTGAAACAGATTGGCGACTTTGTGGTTGCTTGTGTCGCTAATTATTTTGTTGGCCACTCCGCCACTGCATCCGACTTGATGCAGTATACAACAACCCGGGCTCTGCCTCTCTCTTTGTTCTATTCTCTATCATTATTCATTTCCATCTCTTTGTCCCGTGCATCTTGTTGCTACTTTACTTTAGCGCGCTTCTTTTTGAACTTTGAAAGCACAAGGGCACTCGGAACTCCTTTTCTTCACAGTTCCACTGTCAGACATCAACACAGCATCTTTGTGTCGTAGTGATGCCGCATCTGCAGCATGTGCCATTCGTGCGCCGTGATTGCTTTCAGACATGAGTGGTGTCACGTCTTGCTAGGCTGCTAGCACTATCGTGTCCGGTCTTTATACCAACAACCCGCCAGTTCTACGGTCCACCTGAAAGCCCCGTCTCACTCACACGGGGGAACCACTCACTAGTGGGCTAGTGGCTAGTCCAAGCGAGGTGCCTGAACTTTCTTCCAGTTCCCATTGCCACTGGTGTCTTTTTTTCCTCCCCTTTTCCAAATTCCCAGCCGAAATTACAACTGTGGTTTTTACAAACAACGGTATGATTTTATCAGGGCGACATAGGTTGATGTGTTTTTTTTTATTTCTTCCATTCCAAACAGAGACCATCGGGCAAATCTCTCTCTCTCTCTCTCTCTCTCTCTACTAGAATTCCCCGATTAGTCGATCAACAAGCACTCTATTTTCCCCCATAAGGCCAGCACTCCAAAATTCCACACCAATCTGGCCATCTCAGTCGGTGAAGCTAGATTGTCTTTTGGTTTCATGCTGCATGGCTATGATGCTACCTCCCGCCGCGTACGGCTTACGGAGTACAGAAGAGGGACGTGGCCACGGTCCATGAACCGACACCGGTGCAGAAAAAACAAGGCCCACCGGCCGGCCACCGGACCACAGTGATCGCGGAGCCCCGCCCACCGCCCACGCGGCCCCAGCTGTGGCTCCTGGTGCTGGTAGGCTTGTATCGCTGGGACGGCCACGCGATGCGCACAGAAACCTTAAAGCTCCCAAAAAAGGGGGCCATGCCCTGACGCCCACACGGCATGCGCACTGCAGCACCAGCAACCGGGGTGCCCCAATCCTCCAACCACTCCTGACATAGAACGCGCCTATTTTCGCCATGTGATCCACGCTCTCCCGACCAAACTGCTCCGTGCTCGTGCTCCCCCGGACCCGGACCCGGACCCTCCCTGCAGGGTGCAGCCTGCAGCATCCAGCAAGTCTGACAAAAAAGGGTGCCCGCCTGCGCAACGCGGTCTGTGTGGACAGATCTGGCAGTGGTCTCATGTGTTGCTGCTACGCTGATTTGCTTCCATCATGCATGTTTAGGCCTAGTGCACTCAAAAACTAAATACTTTTCAAAATTCTCTATCACATCAAATCTTGCGGCATATACATGCAGTATTAGATATAGACAAAAATAAAAACTATTTGCACAGTTTGACTGTAAATCACGAGATGAATCTTTTGAGCCTAGTTAGTCCATGATTGGACAATGTTTGTCAAATAAAAACGAAAATGCTACAGTACTGAAATCCAAAAAAATTTCGGAAGTAAACAAGACCTTAGTTTTAAATTTTTTTATCATATTGAATTTTTAGACATATATATAGAACATTAAATATAAATAAAAAATAATTAATTATACAGTTTACTTGTAATTTGTGAAACGATTCTTTTTAACCTAATTAGTGTATAGTTGGATAAGAATTACCAAACACAAACGAAAGTGCTATAGTAACCAAACCAAATTTTTTTGTGAACTATGATTTCTCTTAGTGTTATGAAAAGAAAGAATTTTATATTCCAAGCATTTTATCTGATTTAGTGTTTGTTTAATTGGATTGCTACTGCTATTGATTAGTACATATTTGTTTATTTTATTTGCTTTTTTTGAAGTCTTGCATCCTACTCAAAACACATAGACAATTATGTTCATTTGGTTTGATAATTGAGAACACAAAGACAATTATGCTCATTTGGTTCAATAATTTTAAGAATTAAAGCATATCTCTACCTCACATGACAAGTATGAATAAACCTAGTGTGGTTATTCTTACTATTGATCATGCCCTATGTCCAGGACCAAAAGAACATTTCTATAGTGGAACAACAAAGTTATGTTGACACCACAAAACAAAACACTTATGTACACCAAGTCATTTTAAGTCATATGCGCACTTATATGTCATCTCATGAAAATAAAATTATTGTGCATAATTATGAAAAATAAACAACATTAGCGTATATTCCTGATCATATTCAGTTGCATTTCTTCAGACTGGGCAGAAACTTGTAAATTCGTATCAGAATCATTTCGTTCATCAGAAGCATCAAAGGTGATATTCTCCTAATTCCATATGGTCTGTTCACCCAGAATTGGTTGATATTCTTCTACATCAGCATGCACTATAGTGCATTAGCACAATTGTATATATATCAAATTTCATTCATGTACTCATATCACTTGCAGAGATAAAGTCATGAGAGATCTTAGTTGAACTGATTCCTTCTTGTTGCCCTCCAACAAGTTGGGCTTGGTGCGCTTATAGATTTGGAAGGGTTCTTCCTCATTTGGTGGCTCCGCATTCAAGTCTAGTTAGGCCTCATGGTTTTAGAAGGGTACTTCACCTGGTGGCTCATCATCCATGTCAGCTAATGTCTTTCCTTTGATCTAGTGGTTCTACATTTAGATAAAAAGCCATAGCTTAGCAGCTTGGGAACGGGGACATGATCCACGTTTCTGTTCCCATGTTTCACGTTCTAGGAATGTCTACGTTTCATAAACATAATGGTTTTTGTTCCCACATTATAAAATGATATCCCAAATTCTGTTCCAGTTCTTGTTTCGGAATCAGGGACTGAAACATGAACGCTATGAGCCATAGGTGCTCTACATCGTGAGGAGGAAACAAAAGGAGTGTTTTGGTGTCTACCATGCTTTTGTAGGCTGCCAAACTGGTGGCAATAGAAAGTTTGTAATGTGTGGTCACGTTTTTAATTTTATTACCATTTGCTTCCAAATTTAAATGTGTATTTATTATGTGGCTATTATTGGACCGCACGAGTTGGTCAACACGCTGTTTGAGGCATTATATAATATAAAATATATTGTATTTATGGATAATCCTTTCGACATAATGATTGCCTCCTTTGGAACTCTTGGAACAACATGTTAGGAAAGAGTATAGTAGGAGCACGTATGTAATTTTGTCTTCACTAACCTGACATCAAACTTGAGAATACTAGTAACAGGCTAACATCACAAATGTAGTTGGAGATAGAGATGCTCATTATTTCATGGATGCTTGAGAGCTCATTCTATAGAAAATAAATATAGCTTCAGACTTTTATAATGGCTGCCTAATGATGAAGTTTTGGAAAAGGTATTGGTATATAGTTACCTAGACTATGAAGTAATATGATGTTGCGTGCTCACTTGCCGCAGAGAGAGAACTACATGGTTCAAAACAAGTCTTACAATACATCTCTCCTAAAAAGAATGCAACTCTAATTTAAGATTGAGTTAAACTTTCTAATCAAAATAGCAAGTTGGCCCATGTAAATAGAACGTAGCTAGTTTCATTATTGTAGTATTTGGATTTTTTAAATGAATATCCTTTTTGCAAATAGTTTTGCTTATTTATTCGATCGATGCACTTTTACTCTATCTTTTGTCATGAACTCTAGCTCTGACTTAGAGCTATTGTCATCCCTTGTGCCTTCCTATTATCATCTTGTGACCGCGTAATTTCAGTTGAGGCTAATTCAAGGAGCCTTCAGTCTCATCTTTGGTGACCTATATTGGCAAGAAAAACCATTTTCAAGCCTTTATCTAGCTCTTGGGCTCTATTATATATTTAAATTCGAGATGATCTTGCATCTTCTATTATGGTTATGGACTATAGTTTCACTTTTCCCCCATAGTATCATTTGTCTCTTGCTTTTCATATCTTGGAGTCGTTCGCTAGTCTAACAACAACATGTGGTGCCACATAATCATGAGTCAGCTTAATAGACAATTTTTGTAGTGAGTTGTCCTTTTAGTTCTCTCGTAGTAACTCATAGTTTCTTAACAAAATGCAATGCTCGAGAAAAAGAGTTTACAGATAATTCACTGCTCGGAAGAAAAAGGCAAAATGAGGTGATGCCATGATGGGATTGGATGTAGTATGATAATTTTTGTGCCGCCATTGATTATTAAAGCCCACCATTTATGTGTCACTTAGACTGACAAGAACAACCCTGTTTAGAACTAGAACATGATGGCACATAAGAAGTAGGACTGGTTGGCTCGATTAGTAGGATCATGATTCATAACTCACGAGTTAGGTGAAAAGATAAGTACCCCTCACTTGGAGAAAAAGTATTATTGTAGATATATGTGTCACTTCAACTGACAAGAACAACCACGTTTAGAACTAGAACATGATGGCACATAAGAACTAGGACTAATTGACTCGATTAGTAGGATCATGATTCATAACTCATGAGTTAGGTGAAAAGATAAGTACCCCTCAATTCGAGAAAAAAGTACTATTGCAGATATATTGCCATAAAAGTCTCATGACCACTAAATACGCTACTAACTTAGAAGATATGCTAACATGACACAATATGATATTAATGAACGAAGAGATTATCAAAGTTTGATGGAGTAAAACCCCACTAAGACTAGCCTAAAATACATCCTTTTTCAGTTTAACCAAATTACTAATACTTAAGATACTAAATAAGTATCATTAGTTTGGACCATTAAATATATTTTCACAATATACTCATTCGAAATCATAATTGTTTGATATTATTTTCTATAAATTTATTTAAATTTAAAATAATATGATTAGAAAAGTTGTAGGGTTATATTTTTTGGGGGATGAATATAGAAGAAAAATTTAACATGTAATTGAGATTCTTAGTAACATACTACCTTGTGTAGATTATTTTAGAACATTTACAAAGCCTACAAAAGATACAGATTTAGTCATTAAGTTTTCAAACATTTGATTAGTGTATTTTTTTTTAAAAAAATCAGCTTTATGTTGTCTTCAAATTTTGCCAACGTAGTTTCTGATATATTTATTTTTTATGTTGCAGTTATACCTTATTATTTGTTCAAGAGAAAGCAGTGTTTAACTGTTTTCCCGTGCTAGAAGTTCGAGAAAGAAGCGTTGCGTGTAGCACTGGCATTAGCATCTACATTTAGCTTGAGACTAATCTTTGTTGTTTGCTCTAATTGCCATGGCTAGTCCCACACTCCTACCTAATCTTTGTTGTTTGCTCATTGTCATTGGTCCGCCGTTCCATTCATGGCTTCAACGTGGATGGATGAGGCGAGGAAAAAGGCAGCGAGGAAAAGATTGAAGTGGCGCTTCAGTGCTCCTGCTCCCCCACTCCCACTCGCAACAAGAGACAGAGACTACCACTACGCACATGGCTCAAAACACTTGTGAACTTTATTCCCGGACCTCAGTCCCCACTCTAAACAAAGATGAACGCGCGTTTCCATCTTCCAAAGCAACGTGTCTGAAAACTCTGGCTATATGCCTATATAACACTAGGTTTGCACGCTCCCTCCTCCAGCCATCCAGCCAGCTCACGCACACAACACAGCTCACGACCAGCGACAGAGCAAGCAAGAAAGCAAGCAAGCGGAGCAATGGAGTACTGGTACCCCTGCAACGGCAGCAGCGGCTGCAGCAAGGAGAAGAGGCCGCCGCTCAAGAGGGGCCAGCTCAAACTGCAGATCGCCAGGACCCTGCTCGGCAGCCTCGCGGCGCCGGTCGCCAAGAACCGGGATCGCGGCTTCGGGAGTTAATCAGTGGTAGGAGGAGTAGAGTAGAGTAGCTCATGCCGTCGAGGGGGTGCTTGTAATAGGGAATGTGCAATCTGATGAATTTTCCTCTTTAGAACAGGATGTGTTGGTGTCAAGTTTTGCCGCGTTCGTTCGTTATCCTTGCGCTCTTGCTCACCTTCAGCCTCTTGGTTGGCTCCTGCTAGAACAGAGCACCAAGCTTAAGAGCCCTGTTCTTGAATGAAGCAATGTAAGTAGAGCGAGAGGACTACAGTTCCTTGCTCTTCTTGTCTACAGCTACCAAGTTCTAACAGTCTACAGTTCTGCTATAGCCTAAAGCATTGCTTTGTGTGGTGTTTGGTGCTTAATTTCAAAACTGCAGTGATCAACAAATTAGCACTTACCAAAACTTATCCTACCATTAAAACATACTAATAGTCCTTAATGTATTTACTAATGACAAAGATTAGAAGACATTGAACAAGACAAGCTTGTCAACAGATTTTATGGGTAAGCTTGTTAGCTAGCATGTATAGAGAATATTTTCCCGTGATGGATATCCATGTCCAAGTCACCGACACCAAACATTGCTCATCCATGGACCACTATCTCTCATCCAGGGATATCCACCCTAACAAACACACCTCTATTGGTTGCATGTGTTGTTGGTGCTCGATTTGTTTTGTGCCTTTGGATTCTTCAGTCACTATACAAATACTATGTGTTAGTAGTATGTGAAGTTTGATCAAATTTATGTAAAAATCGCTATATTTATAATACAAAATAGGTACTGGCCTGGATTCATCATCCCATTTCACCTTAGATGAGACCTAAATTGACGATATCCCACAAGTCTTCCAATTGGAAAAAGAGTTCTTAGTAGAACCTTTCTCACAGGAGGAGTTTAGAGTTGCAATTTTCCAAATGGAACATAATAAGGCCCCCTGGCCCGATGGTTTTCCTCCAGAGTTCTATCAAGTTTTTTGGAACGTACTAAAAGATGACTTGATGGACTTGTTTCTGGATTTCCATCAAGGGAACCTGTCTTTGAGTCGCCTTAATTTTGGAACCATTATCCTTTTACCCAAGAAGGAGGATGCGAAGGTGATTCAGCAATACAGACCTATCTGTTTACTGAATGTATCCTTCAAAATCTTCACCAAAG